>WBZU01001107.1_pt1 | contig 13858 bp, 7 predicted proteins | sample 5204311 | NCBI WGS metagenome assembly WBZU01 (sample SAMN12344359, study PRJNA552823) | activated sludge metagenome | biome: Activated sludge suspended growth; feature: Nitrification reactor; material: Wastewater; isolation source: activated sludge from nitrification reactor of wastewater treatment...
GCAGCGACAGGGCTACCAGGGCGAGAAAGTTTCGCTCAATTTTCAAAACATCCCGCTCCGGGAGCTTCTGCACGTCTTTGCCGACATCACCAATTTCAACATCGTGATCAGCGACACGGTGGCGGGCAACGTGTCCTTGCGCCTGAATGACGTGCCGTGGGACCAGGCACTGGACATCGTTCTGAAGCAAAAGGGCTTGGCCATGCGCAAGAACGGCAACGTCATCTGGATTGCGCCGAGCGATGAGTTGGCGGCGCGCGAAAAGCTGGAACTGGAATCGAAGCAGGCGATTGCCGAACTGGAGCCTGTGCGGACCGAGAGTTTTCAGTTGAATTACCAGAAGGCGGATGTGGTCGAGAAGATGCTGAGGGGGATCAGCACGGTCGGTGGTGCAAGTGGCGGCGGCGCCGCGGCCTCGGCAACCGCCAAGCTGCCTGCCCGGATCCTGTCCGACCGCGGCAGCGCCATCTTCGATCAGCGCACCAACAAGCTGTTCGTCACCGATACGCCGACCAAGCTGAGCGAGGTTAGGCGTTTGATCACCGAGATCGATGTGGCCGTGCGGCAGGTATTGATCGAGGCGCGCATCGTCGAGGCTGACAACACCTTCTCGAAGTCGTTGGGTGCGCGTTTGGGTATTAGTGATGCAAAGGGCTTGGCTCAGGGGGGCCACTCGATGGGTAATATGCGCTGGGGTGTCGCCGGCTCCACATCCGATACAAACCGCTTGATGCCTTGGGGTACGTATGTGCCGACTGGACGCATTACCGATATCTCGACTGACGGCAAGATTACTTTCGACATGGCGTCGCCCAAAACGTCGGTGGTTTATCAGGACCAGCAGATCGTGAACCTCGCTGCGACCAATCCGGCTGGCCAGTTTGCCTTGTCCTTGTTTAATCGCAGCTTGTCGCAGATTCTGACCATGGAAATTTCCGCCATGGAGGCCGACGGCAAGGGCAAGACGATTTCGAGTCCGCGCGTCCTGACCGCCGATCAGAAAGAGGCAACCATTGAAGATGGACAGGAGTTGCCATATTGGTCGGCCAGCAGCTCTGGCGCGACGACGGTGGCTTACCGGAAAGCCGTTCTTTCGCTCAATGTGACGCCGCACATCACGCCCGACGGCAAGGTGCTCATGAGCCTCAAGGTGAACAAGGACAACGTCAACCCGTCTTTGTCCACGTCCTATGGCTTGGCCATCGATACCAAGAACGTCAAGACCGACGTGCTGGTCGAGAATGGCGGCACGGTGGTGATCGGCGGTATCTATGTTCAGGAAGAGCGGAACACGGTGACGCGAGTGCCCTTGCTGGGCGACGTTCCCGTGCTCGGCCACCTGTTCCGCAAGACCGACAAGACCGACAATCGCCGGGAGTTGCTGGTCTTCGTCACGCCGAAGATCGTCGCGGATACCTTGTCGCTGCGCTGATCGGTCTTCCGATACGCGCGAGGGCCGGCTTCGCCGGCGCTGGACGGTCGACTGTTAGAATCCAGGCGTGATTCACGAAGCCGAAGGCTGTTCCGCCAATATCTATCTGGTTGGCCTCATGGGAGCCGGCAAGACCACGGTCGGACGGCAACTGGCCAAGCGATTGCATCGCCGTTTTGTCGATAGCGATCAGGAAATCGAGACCCGCACGGGCGCGCGAATTCCGCTGATCTTCGATATCGAAGGCGAGGCGGGTTTCCGCCGGCGCGAAAGCCAAGTGCTGGCCGAATTGGTCAAGGAGCCGAATCTGGTGATGGCGACGGGAGGCGGCGCTGTGCTGGCCGCGGAAAATCGGCGATGCCTTCATGACAACGGGATTGTCGTGTACCTATGCGCGCCGCCGGACGTGCTTTATCTGCGGACCCGCCATGATCGCAACCGGCCCTTGCTGCAGGTGGATGATCCCCTGTCCAGGCTCAAGACGCTGTTCGCGGAGCGCGATCCTTTCTATCGGGAGATTGCGCACTTGGTCGTCGATGGTAAAGAAGGCGCTGCCGGGGCGTTGGTACAGCGTATCGAGAAGGAGTTGAAGCTGCGATGCCGACCTTGAACGTCGCGCTCGGGGAGCGGCAGTATCCAATACATATCGGCTCAGGCTTGCTCGGACGGGCTGACTTGGTGACGGCCGAGTTGCCAACGCCGAGAGTGGCGATCGTCAGCAACGAAGTCGTGGCACCGCTTTATCTCGCCCGATGGACGGGCGCTTTGCAAGCCGCCGGCATACGGATTACGGAAGTCGTCTTGCCCGATGGCGAGTCGAGCAAGAACTGGGAAACGCTCAATCGGATCTTCGACGCGCTGCTGGCCGATCGCTGCGATCGCGCCACCACCCTCATGGCGCTGGGAGGAGGCGTTGTCGGCGATCTTGCCGGATTTGCCGCGGCGACCTACCAGCGCGGTATTCCGTTCATCCAGGTGCCCACCACCTTGTTGGCGCAGGTAGATTCTTCGGTGGGCGGCAAGACCGGCATCAACCATCCGCGCGGTAAAAATATGATCGGCGCCTTCTGGCAACCGCGCATGGTGCTGGCCGATACCGATACCCTGAACACCCTGCCGGACCGTGAGCTGTCGGCAGGCATGGCGGAAGTCATCAAGTATGGCCTGATTCGCGATCTGCCTTTTCTCGAGTGGCTCGAAGACAACATGGGTCGGCTGATGGCCCGGGACCCGGAGGCGCTATCGTTCGCCATCGAACGTTCATGCGCCAACAAGGCGGAGGTGGTTGCCGGCGACGAACGCGAAACGGCCAAGGAAGGCGGTCGCGCCCTCCTGAACCTCGGCCATACCTTCGGGCATGCCATCGAAACGGGGGTCGGCTACGGCGAATGGCTGCACGGCGAGGCGGTTGCCGCAGGGACGGTGATGGCCGCGGAACTTTCACGGCGACTGGGCTGGCTGGCGAAGTCCGACGTCGATCGTGTCCGCGATTTGTTGGCGCGCGCCGCTTTGCCCGTGATCGGTGCGCCGCTGGGGGCGGCACGGTATCTCGACCTTATGGGCCACGACAAGAAAGTCGTTGCCGGGCGGTTGCGTCTGGTACTGCTGAAACGACTGGGCGAAGCTTGCACTTATGCCGACGCCCCTCCGGACGCGGTTCGAGCCGCGATTGAAGGCTGTTGCGCCTGACTCGGCGCTTCGCGGCGACTGACTTTCCGAAAAAGCCTTTTTGTGTCTTGATTTCGGGCATAAAATCCGGCACCAAAGTGGTGCCGCACCAATCATTGCGCTCGCATTGTGCTCGAATTGGTGCAAAAAGAATCTGAAACTGAATGGAGAGCAGCATGAAATACAAGACTCTGTCGGACTTCATGGATTATGTGCGTGCGCGTGATCCGAATCAGCCCGAGTTCCTGCAAGCGGTACAGGAAGTCATGGGCAGCTTGTGGGACTTTGTCGCCGCCAATCCGCAATATGGGGAGCCCGGCCTTCTGGAACGCTTGGTCGAACCCGAGCGCGCCATTCAGTTCCGTGTTGCCTGGATCGATGATCGTGGTGAAACCCAGGTCAACCGGGCATTTCGCGTTCAGCACAGTTCGGCGATCGGGCCGTTCAAGGGTGGCATGCGGTTTCACCCCTCCGTCAATCTCTCAATCCTGAAGTTCCTCGCCTTCGAGCAGACCTTCAAGAACGCGCTGACCACCTTGCCGATGGGCGGCGGCAAGGGCGGTTCGGACTTCGATCCGAAGGGCAAGAGCCGAGGCGAGGTGATGCGCTTTTGCCAGGCGCTCATGATTGAGCTCTATCGACACCTGGGGCCGGACACCGATGTGCCCGCCGGCGATATCGGCGTGGGGGGCCGCGAAGTCGGGTTCATGGCCGGCATGATGAAGAAGCTGTCCAATAACGCCGCTTGCGTGTTCACGGGCAAGGGCATGTCTTTCGGCGGCAGTCTGATTCGTCCCGAGGCGACCGGCTATGGCGTCGTTTACTTCGTTCAGGAGATGCTGGCCCGCAAAGGCATGTCCTTCGATGGCATGCGCGTCTCGGTATCGGGGGCGGGCAACGTGTCGCAGTACACGATCGAGAAGGTCCTCGAACTGGGCGGCAAGGTCGTGACTTGTTCCGACTCGGACGGCACCGTGGTCGACGCCGCCGGCTTCACTCGGGAAAAGCTGGATGCCCTCATGGACATCAAGAACAACCAGTACGGCCGCGTTTCCGAATACGCCAAGCGATTCAATCTGAAGTTCGTGCCGGGCGTCAAGCCTTGGAGCGTACCGGTGGACATCGCCCTGCCGAGCGCGACGCAGAACGAGATCGATGGCAACGATGCCCGGGAATTGGTCAAGAACGGCGTCAAGTGCGTTGCCGAGGGCGCCAACATGCCGTCTACGCTGGAGGCGGTGGATGTCTTCCTGGGCGCCCGTATTCTCTACGCTCCGGGCAAGGCATCCAACGCCGGGGGTGTGGCCACTTCCGGTCTCGAGATGACGCAGAACGCCCAGCGCCTGCCCTGGTCGCGCGAGCAGGTTGACGCGCAACTGCATCGCATCATGAAGGACATCCACGCCAATTGCGTGCAGCATGGCGAGAAAGACGGCTTCGTGAATTACGTCGATGGGGCCAATATCGCCGGCTTCGTCAAGGTTGCCGACGCCATGATGTCCCAGGGTACCTATTAGCGGTCCGTTGGCCAGGCCGCCTCGTGGGGGGGCGGCAGCGCCTTGAAGGGCGGGGCGAATCTCGGTATATTTCAAGGTTCGCCCGAAATGGTCGGTTCGAGAGTTCGGCGCGTTTACACGCGCCGAATTGCTTTGGGCACCGCCATTTCCCGTGCCGGGGCGCTGCCAAGCCGGGCGGCCGGCCAACATCAAAGGAAACGCCAATGACCATGCCCGACAAGCAGGGTTTGTACGATCCTGCTCACGAACGCGACGCTTGCGGCGTCGGTTTTGTCGCCCATATCAAAAACGCCAAGAGCCATGCCATCGTCGAGCAGGGCTTGCAGATCCTGATGAACCTGGAGCATCGTGGCGCAACCGGGTACGATCCCCTGCTTGGCGACGGCGCTGGCATCCTGATTCAGGTTCCCGACGCGTTTCTGCGTGAGGAAATGGCTGGTCGGGGCGTAACGCTGCCGGCCGCCGGCGAATATGGCGTGGGCATGATCTTCCTGCCGCGCAATTCAGAAAGCCGGCGTGCCTGTGAGGCGGCGATCGAACGCACCGTGCGTTATGAAGGCCAGAAGTTGCTTGGCTGGCGCGACGTGCCTTGCGACAACGGCGGTCTTGCCCAGGCCGCCAGGGACCTCGAGCCGGTGATTCGACAGGTGTTCATCGGTCGCGGCACCGAAGTGAAGGACCAGGATGCCTTCGAGCGCAAGCTCTACGTCATCCGCAAAGAAGCCGGGCATCGGGTGCAAGCGCTGAAGCTCGCCGACGGCAAGATGTTCTACGTCCCCTCGCTATCGACCCGTACCATCGTCTACAAAGGCATGCTGTTGGCCGACCAGGTCGGCAAATACTTTGTCGACTTGCGCGACGCGCGGCTGGTCAGCGCGCTGGCCTTGGTGCATCAGCGCTTTTCCACCAACACGTTCCCGACCTGGGATTTGGCGCACCCCTTCCGCCTGATTGCCCACAATGGCGAAATCAATACCTTGCGGGGCAACGTGAACTGGATCCGGGCGCGCGAGCACGATATTTCCTCCGCGCTGTTTGGCGAGGATCTGGAAAAGATCTGGCCATTGATTTACGACGGGCAGTCTGATTCCGCCAGTTTCGACAATGCGCTGGAATTGCTGGTAATGGGCGGCTACAGCCTGTCGCATGCCATGATGATGCTGATTCCGGAGGCCTGGGCGGGCAACCCGCTGATGGATGAGGACCGTCGCGCCTTCTACGAGTATCACATGGCGCTGATGGAGCCATGGGACGGTCCGGCGGCGGTGGCGTTTACCGACGGCCGCCAGATCGGCGCCACGCTCGACCGCAACGGCCTGCGACCGGCCCGCTACCTGGTCACCGACGACGATCTGGTGGTCATGGCCTCGGAAATCGGCGTGCTGCCGATTGCCGAGGAACGCATCGTCAAGAAATGGCGCCTGCAGCCGGGCAAGATGCTGCTGCTCGATCTCGAGCAGGGGCGGATCATCGACGACGAGGAAATCAAGCACGCGCTGGCCATTGCCAAGCCCTATCGCCAGTGGATCGACAAGTCGCGTCATTACGTCGACGAAATGCCCGAGGTGCGATCGAAGGACAAGCTGACCGCGCCACTGCTCGATTTGCAGCAGGCGTTCGGCTATACGCAGGAGGACATCAAGTTCATCCTCGAGCCGATGGCCACCAACGGCGAAGAGGCCACCGGCTCGATGGGCAACGACGCGGCCCTGACGGTGTTGTCGAGCCGTAACAAGCCCCTGTTCAACTACTTCAAGCAACTGTTTGCGCAGGTGACCAATCCGCCGATCGATCCGATTCGGGAAGAGATTGTCATGTCGCTGATTTCCCTGGTCAGCCCGAATCCCAATCTGCTCAAGATCGACGAAAGCGAGCCCGTGCCGCGCCTGGAGGTGCACCAGCCCATCCTGGCGCCGGCCACCATGGCCAAGCTCAAGCAGATCGACGCGCTGACGGGGGGCGTGTTCCGCTCCAAGGTCATCGACATCACGACCGTCGCCGCCGAAGGTCCGGCGGGACTTTCGCGTTCCCTCTATCAGGTCTGCGCGGCGGCGGAGCGCGCCGTCGGCCAGGGCAGCAACGTCATCATCCTGTCCGACCGCAACGTCACGGCCGAGCGCGCGCCGATTCCGTCGCTGCTGGCCTGCTCCGCCGTTCATCAGTATCTGGTCAAGGCGGGTCTGCGTACCGCGTGCAGTCTGCTGGTCGAGACCGGCGATGCACGCGAGGTGCATCATTTTGCGCTGCTGGCAGGCTACGGTGCCGAATCCATCCATCCGTGGCTGGCGTTTGCCAGCATCGACACGCTGGCCCCCGGCCTACCGGGCAAGCCGGACGCTCATGAATGCCACAAGCGCTACATCAAGGCGATCGGCAAGGGCCTGATGAAGGTGATGTCGAAGATGGGCATCTCCACGTACCAGTCGTACTGCGGCTCCCAGATTTTCGAAGCGGTGGGGCTGTCGTCCGAGTTCGTCAGTCGCTACTTCGCCGGCACGCCAACGCGCATCGAGGGCGTTGGCCTCAAGGAAGTCGCGCTCGAGGCGCTGAACACGCATGCCGCCGCCTTCGGCAGCGACCCCGTGCTTGCCAACATGCTCGACATCGGCGGCGAGTATGCGTTCCGGGTTCGCGGCGAGGAGCACATGTGGACGCCGGACGCCATCGCCAAGCTCCAGCATTCGACGCGCGCCAACAAGTTCGAGACCTATCAGGAATACGCGAAGATCATCAACGACCAGAGCAAGCGCCACATGACCTTGCGCGGCCTGTTCGAGATCAAGCCGGCCGGCCAACCCGTGCCGCTGGACGAGGTCGAGCCGGCCAGCGAAATCGTCAAGCGCTTCGCCACCGGCGCCATGTCGCTCGGCTCCATTTCCACGGAAGCCCATTCGACGCTGGCGATCGCCATGAACCGGATCGGCGGCAAATCGAACACCGGCGAGGGTGGCGAAGACCCGCGACGCTTCCGCAAAGTCAGCGACGGCGAGACGGTGGCGAGCGTGATCGGCGCCAATCGCATCGAGCGCGACATTCCGCTGCAGGAAGGCGATTCGCTGAGCTCGGCCATCAAGCAGGTGGCCTCGGGCCGTTTCGGCGTCACTGCCGAATACCTGGCCAACGCCGACCAGATTCAAATCAAGATGGCGCAGGGCGCGAAGCCCGGCGAGGGCGGCCAGTTGCCGGGCCACAAGGTATCCGATTACATCGGCTTTCTGCGCCACTCGGTGCCCGGCGTCGGTTTGATTTCGCCGCCGCCGCACCACGACATCTACTCGATCGAGGATTTGGCGCAGCTGATCCATGATCTCAAAAACGCCAACCCGAAAGCTTCCATTTCGGTCAAGCTGGTCTCCGAGGTGGGCGTCGGCACCGTGGCGGCGGGCGTATCGAAAGCCAAGGCGGACCACGTCGTCATTGCCGGTCACGACGGCGGTACCGGCGCGTCGCCGATTTCGTCGGTCAAGCACGCCGGTACGCCCTGGGAACTCGGTCTCGCCGAGACGCAGCAGACCCTGGTGCTGAATCGCCTGCGCGGCCGCATTCGCGTGCAGGTCGATGGCCAGATGAAGACCGGGCGCGACGTCGTGATCGGCGCGCTGTTGGGCGCGGACGAGTTTGGTTTCGCCACGGCGCCGCTGGTGGTCGAAGGCTGCATCATGATGCGCAAGTGCCACCTCAACACCTGCCCGGTCGGCGTGGCCACGCAGGACCCGGTATTGCGCAAGCGCTTCACCGGCCAGCCCGACCATGTCGTCAATTATTTCTTCTTCGTTGCCGAAGAGGCGCGGCGGTTGATGGCCGAGATGGGGGTGCGCAAGCTCGAAGAATTGATCGGCCGCTCCGATCTGCTCGACATGCGGGACGGCATCGATCACTGGAAGGCCCGCGGTCTCGATTTTTCGCGCATTTTTTACATGCCGGCCGTCGGCACCGAAGTCGCGCGCGTCCACTGCGAAACGCAGGATCACGCCATCGCCAAGGCGCTTGATCACCAGTTGATCGCGCAAGCCAGGCCGGCGATAGATCACGGCAGCAAAGTCAGCTTCGACGTCTCGGTAAGGAACCGCAACCGCACGGTTGGCACCATGCTCTCCCATGAGGTGGCCAGTCGCTACGGCCATCAGGGCCTTCCCGACGACACCATCTGCGTGCGCATGACCGGCACGGCGGGGCAGAGTTTCGGCGCCTTCCTGGCACGCGGCATCACGCTCGACCTGACCGGCGAAGCCAACGACTACGTCGGCAAGGGCCTGTGCGGCGGCAAGATCGTCGTCAAGCCGCCCAAGGCATTCCGGGGCAAGCCCTGCGAGAACATCATCGTCGGCAACACCGTCTTGTACGGCGCCATCGAGGGCGAGGTATTCTTCCGCGGCGTCGCCGGCGAGCGTTTCTGCGTGCGCAATTCCGGCGCGACGGCCGTTGTCGAAGGCACCGGCGATCACGGCTGCGAGTACATGACAGGAGGGACCGTCGTCGTGCTCGGCCGTACCGGCCGCAATTTTGCCGCCGGCATGTCCGGCGGCGTCGCCTACGTGCTTGACGAAGCGGGCATCTTCGAAAAGTTTTGCAACCTGTCGATGGTCAAGCTGGAGCGGGTGTTGCCGGCTGCCGAGCAGGCCGATGATGGCACCCGCCACCAAGGCATCGCCGACGAAACGCTGCTCAAGCGCTTGCTCGAAAAGCACCTGGCGGAAACCGGCAGCGAGATGGCGCAGCGTATTCTGGACGAGTGGCCGACTTTCCGCGCCAAGTTCGTCAAAGTCTTCCCGAACGAATATCGCCGGGCGCTCAAGGATATGGCGGCAGTCCAAGAAAGAAAGGTGGCGTGATGGGCAAGCCTACTGGATTTCTCGAGTTCGAGCGGCTTTCCGAACCGTATGCGAAAGTCAGCGAGCGGCTCCGGCATTACCGGGAATTCGTTGGCCATCTGGCTGACGATCAGGCGAAGGTGCAGGGCGCGCGCTGCATGGACTGCGGCATTCCGTTCTGCAACAGCGCCTGCCCGGTGAACAACAACATCCCCGACTTCAACGACGCCGTCTACCGTGGCAACTGGCGCGAGGCGATCGAGATCCTGCATTCGACCAACAACTTCCCGGAGATGACCGGGCGCATCTGCCCCGCGCCCTGCGAGGCCGCCTGTACGCTCGGCATCAACGCCGAGCCGGTTGGCATCAAGTCGCTCGAACACGCCATTATCGATAAGGCGGGCGAGAACGGCTGGGTCGTGCCGATGGTCGCCACCGTCAAGACGGGCAGGAAAGTCGCCATCGTCGGTTCCGGACCGGCCGGTCTTGCCTGTGCCCAGCAACTGGCGCGGGCCGGACACGACGTCACGGTATTCGAGAAAAATGAACAGGTGGGCGGCCTGCTGCGCTTCGGCATCCCCGACTTCAAGCTCGACAAGCGCCTCATCGACTGGCGGGCGGCGCAATTGAAGGCGGAGGGCGTTCGATTCGTCACCAGGACGATGGTTGGCACCGATGTGCCCGCGGGCGTCGCCAACGATGCCGTCAAGCTCATTGCCCCCGAGCAGTTGATGCAGGACTTCGACGCCGTCGTACTGGCAGGCGGTTCCGAGACGCCGCGTGACTTGTCGATCCCCGGGCGCGATCTCGAAGGCGTGCACTACGCGCTGGAGTTTCTGATCCCGCAAAACAAGGAGGTGGCCGGCGGCCGCAAGAACGCCATCTCGGCTGCGGGGAAGCATGTGGTGGTGATTGGCGGCGGCGATACCGGCTCCGACTGCGTTGGCACGTCCAACCGGCATGGCGCGGCCAGCGTCACCCAGTTCGAACTTCTGCCCAAGCCGCCCGAGTGCGAGAACAAGCCGCTGGTCTGGCCCTACTGGCCAACCAAGTTGCGCACCTCGTCGTCGCACGACGAAGGCTGCCAGCGCGATTGGTCGATCGCCACCAAGGCGTTCGTCGGCGGAAATGGCGAAATGAGCGGCCAACTGAAGGGGCTCAAGTGCGTGCGCCTGGACTGGCAGGACGGCAAGATGATCGAGGTTCCCGGCAGCGAATTCGAAATACGGGCCGACCTGGTTTTCCTGGCGATGGGTTTCACCAACCCGGTGGCCTCGGTGCTCGACGGTTTCGGTGTCGCCAGGGATGCGCGTGGCAATGCGCGCGCGACGACGGACGGTGCGGGCTGCTACGCAACCAGCGTCGGCAAGGTCTTTGCTGCCGGCGACATGCGGCGCGGGCAGTCCTTGGTGGTCTGGGCGATTCGCGAAGGCCGGCAGTGCGCGCGAGCCGTCGACGAGTTCCTGATGGGACAATCACTATTGCCCCGCTGAGGGCGCGCGCGATGGAAGAAAACGCCGGTCAATACCGGCGTTTTCGTTTGGCATGTGCCTTAATATCAACTCAGAGTAGCCGTTAAGGATTCCGATGAACATCGTCATTCTCGCCGCCGGCCAGGGCAAGCGGATGCGCTCAGACCTGCCCAAGGTGCTGCATCCGATTGCCGGCAAACCCATGCTCGGCCATGTGCTCGATACCGCGCGCAGGCTGGCCGCGGGCCGCATCTGCGTCGTGTATGGCCATGGCGGGGAGCAGGTGCGCGAAGCGCTGGATGCCGACGATCTGGCCTGGGCCAAGCAGGATCCTCAGCTCGGAACCGGCCATGCCGTCTTGCAGGCATTGCCGCATCTCGACCAGGGCGCGCAGACCTTGGTGCTGTACGGCGATGTGCCGCTGATCCGGGCGGAAACGCTGGATAGACTGTTGAAAGTCAGTGATGGCGACACGCTGGCCTTGCTCACCGTTCAGCTGGCCAATCCGCGCGGCTATGGCCGCATCGTCCGGGCCGACGGCCGCGTGGTTCGCATCGTCGAGGAAAAAGACGCCGATGACGCGGAACGCGAAATCGACGAGGTGAATACCGGCATACTCGTCGCGCCCACGGCGGCGCTGGCACGCTGGCTGCCCAGTTTGGGCAACCGCAATGCCCAAGGCGAGTATTACCTGACCGACATCGTTGCCCTGGCAGTCGGCGAAGGCATGGCGGTCGACGCCGCCCAGCCGGACGCGACCTGGGAAGTCGAAGGCGTGAATAGCAAGGTCCAGCTCGCCGCGCTGGAGCGCATCCACCAGCGCAACATCGCCGATGCGCTGATGGAGCAAGGCGTGACGCTGGCCGATCCCGCGCGCATCGACGTGCGCGGCGAACTCGTGTGCGGCAAGGACGTTTTCATCGACGTCAATTGCGTGTTCGAGGGTCGTGTCGAACTGCGGGAAGGCGCGCGCATCAATGCCCACTGTGTCATCCAGGATGCCGTGGTGGGCGCCCATAGCGTCATCGGTCCGTTTGCCCGCCTGCGGCCGGGCACCGCGCTCGGCGCAGACGTGCACATCGGCAATTTCGTCGAGGTGAAGAACAGCGCCATCGCCGACCATTCCAAAGCCAACCATCTTGCCTACCTTGGCGACGCGACGATTGGCAGCCGCGTCAATGTCGGCGCCGGCACCATCACCTGCAATTACGACGGGGTCAACAAGTTCCGCACCGTCATCGAGGACGATGCGTTCATCGGCTCGGATACCCAACTGGTGGCGCCGGTGACGGTTGGCCGCGGCGCCACGCTCGGTGCTGGCACGACGTTGACGCGCAATGCGCCAGCCGACCAGTTGACCATCTCCCGGGCCAGGCAGACCACCGTGCCGGGCTGGAAGCGCCCGGTCAAGAAGAAAAAGGACTGAATCCATGTGCGGCATCGTCGCGGCTATCGCCGGCAACAACATCGTTCCCGTTCTGATCGAAGGGCTGACCCGGCTCGAATATCGTGGCTACGATTCCGCCGGACTGGCGGTGCTCAATCCGGCACTGACCCGTTTCCGCAGCGTTGGCCGCGTCGCGACGCTGGCCAAGGAGGTCGGCAGCCTGTCGGCCGGCTGCGGTATCGCCCATACGCGCTGGGCCACGCACGGCGTGCCGTCGGAGCGCAATGCCCATCCGCATATCTCCGCTGGCCTGGCGGTGGTGCATAACGGCATCATCGAGAATTTCGCCGAGATCAAGCAGGAGCTTGCCGCCAACGGCTACGCGTTTACGTCGGATACCGACACCGAAGTCGTCGCCCACCTGATCCAGGAAACCCTCAAGTCAGCGCCGGATTTGTTCGAGGCCGTGCGGCTGGCCACCGTCCGGCTGGTCGGCGCCTATGCCATCGCCGTGCTGCGGGAGGACGAGCAGCGCGTCATCGTCGCCCGGAACGGTGCGCCTTTGTTGCTGGGGCTGGGCGAACAGGGCCACTATGCGGCCTCCGATGCCGCGGCCTTGCTGCAGGTGACGCGCACCATGATCTATCTCGAGGACGGCGACGTGGCGGAGATCGCTCGTCACGGCGTGCGCATCATCCGCCAGGATGGCAGCGCGGCCGATCGGCCGCGATTCGAGTCGAGCCTGTCCGCCGATGCCGTGGAGCTTGGGCAGTACCGGCATTACATGCAGAAGGAAATCTTCGAGCAGCCGCAGGCGCTGGCCCACACCCTGGAGATGATCACCGGTGGCGCCGGGCTGTCGCCGAACTTGTTCGGTACGGCAGCCCCCGACCTCATGCGCGATGCGCGCAGCGTGCTCATTATCGCCTGCGGCACCAGCCATCATGCCGGTTTGGTCGCCCGCTACTGGATCGAGCAGCTGGCGGGCCTGCCTTGCCAGGTCGAGATCGCCAGCGAGTACCGCTATCGCGATTCCGTGCCGAATCCGGAAGCCCTCGTGGTGGCGATATCGCAATCGGGGGAAACCGCCGATACCCTCGCCGCCGTGAAGCACGCCAAGTCGCTGGGCATGGCCAAGACCCTGACCATCTGCAACGTCCCCGAATCGGCGCTGATCCGCGAAGCGGCACTCAAGTTCCTCACGCGCGCCGGCCCCGAGATCGGCGTGGCTTCGACCAAGGCGTTCACCACACAACTTGCCGCGCTGGCGCTGCTGGCGCTTGTGCTGGCCAAACAGCGTGGCCGCCTCGACGCCGAGCAGGAAGCCAAGCATCTGGCCGCGCTGCGCCACCTGCCGATCGCCGTATCGCGGACACTGACTTTGGAGCCGGAAATCGAGCGCTGGGCCGGGCGCTTTGCCGGCAAGCATCACGCATTGTTCCTGGGCCGCGGCCACCACTATCCCATCGCGCTCGAGGGAGCCCTCAAGCTCAAGGAGATTTCCTACATTCACGCCGAGGCCTATCCCGCCGGTGAGCTCAAACACGGTCCGTTGGCGCTGGTCGACGATG
>WBZU01002165.1_pt1 | contig 13857 bp, 10 predicted proteins | sample 5204311 | NCBI WGS metagenome assembly WBZU01 (sample SAMN12344359, study PRJNA552823) | activated sludge metagenome | biome: Activated sludge suspended growth; feature: Nitrification reactor; material: Wastewater; isolation source: activated sludge from nitrification reactor of wastewater...
GATTTGCCCACGTTCGGACGACCGATCATCGCCACCGTACCGCTGCGTTGCGGACCCGCCGTCTCCGGTGCCGGACGTTTGTCTTTGCTTACAGGGCGTTGTTGAGGTTTTGCCGCAGCTCGCTGCGCGGGTTCATGACGCGCTTCCGGACGTTCCAGCGGGGGATTCTGCGGACGCGTTCGCCGTTGATCGGCCTGTTCGTCACGACGTCCCCGGCGTTCGTCACGGCCATAGGGGCGAGGTTCACGAGGCCCACGGCGTTCGTCCTGACCACCCGGTCGTGCGCGCGGAGGTCCGCGTCGTTCGTCTTGGCCACCCGGTCGTGCGCGCGGAGGTCCGCGTCGTTCGTCCTGACCACCCGCTCGTGCACGCGGGGGCCCACGTCGTTCGTCGCGTGCGCTGCGTTCATCCGGGCGAGGTCCACGTCGTTCGTCGCGTGCGCTGCGTTCATCCGGGCGAGGTCCACGTCGTTCGTCGCGTGCGCTGCGTTCATCCGGTCGAGGTCCACGTCGTTCGTCGCGTGCGCTGCGTTCATCCGGTCGAGGTCCACGTCGTTCGTCGCGTGCGCTGCGTTCATCCGGTCGAGGCCCACGTCGTTCGTCCTGACCACCCGGTCGTGCGCGCGGAGGTCCACGTCGTGCGTCGCGAGAACCAGGGCGTTCATCGGAACGCGCGGAGGTGCGGTCGCGGCTCACGCCACGGTCATCTCGACGTTCCCGATCCGGTCTGGCGGAGCGTCGTTCGTCGGAGCTTCTGCGTTCAGATCGAGCGCTTGCGGCGCCTCCGGAAGGCCGACGTGGTTCCGGCCGTTGAGGTTGTTCCGGCCTGGAACCGCGTTCATTCGTGCGTTCTTGTGCCTCGTGGGGCTCGTTCCGGCTGGTTCGACGCGTCCGACCATGCGCCGCCTGGGCTTCGTGTCTGCGACTCTTCACGCAGCGCGCGATAGCAGACGCGCGCGTGGGCCTCAAACGCTCCGTCACCTTTCTCTTTGTCGCGGTCGTTGGCGAATGGCGTCGACCAGGGGTACAAGCGACGCATGACCGCCGTGTCCGAACGTGCCGAACAACGACAGGAAGCCCCGATCTTGAAGAATTCGGAGCGTTCGAAGGGACCGGCGAAGCAGGACATGACCACGCGCGTTGCCGCGTACGCATTCGCCTCCCTCATGTTTTTCGGGACGCTGGCGAAAAGTGGCATCTGGGATCCCTACGAGCTCGACGCTGCGGAATTTTCACGTCGCATCGCGATACATCTGTTTGGTGCGCAAAACTTGGCTTTGCCCGACGCGCTCAACGTGATGCCCACCTTGAGCGATCTGCGTATGGGCGAACTGCCTTTCACGTCCATGGCCTTGGGATTCAAGCTCCTGGGTCTGCGTGATTGGACCGGCCGTTTGCCGCTGGCGATCTGGGCGCTCGCGGGGGTGGTTGTTCTTTACGAACTCCTCGTCCGTTTGTCCGGACGCAAATCCGCTCTTTACGGCGCCGTCGCGTTGGCCTCGATGCCCCTGTATTTCATGCATGCGCGAACGATGCTCGGGGACATCGTCACCATGTCGGCGCTGACCATGAGTTTTTCCGGACTCACCGGCATGCTCTTGGATCGTTCGTCGGGACCGGACGGCGTGGAAGCCTCGCGCGGTAAAACGTTGCAAGTCAAACTGTTCTGGTTCGTCGTCGCCGCCCTTGGTCTCGTCGCCGGCTATCTCACGCGAGGGTTGCTGATCGGCGTCGCGATTCCGACCCTTGGTGCGGGTTTGACGTGGCTGGCCCTTTGCCAAGGAGCTGCGCGAAAAGTCGAAGAAGATGTGCTCGGCGCGCTCGTCCTCCTGGGAGGCGTCGTTGCTTCTTATGCTGCGGTCAAGTTGGTCCTGACGACCTCGCCGACGGCTCCGATCCCACGCTCATTGGCCATGGTTCTCGTGGCCAAACCCGGCGTCGAAGTGACGTTTGACCGGACCATACGGCATCTCGGACAAGCGATCTTTCCGTGGAGTGCGTTTGTCCCGTTTGCCGTGGGCCGTCTGTTCCGGGCTCCCGCGGGTCTCGAGGACGAACCGACGCGTCGCGAAACCGGTTTGCGCGTCGCTCTCTTGGTCGGCATCGCCGTTGCGTTCGCCGCCTACGCGTTCCTCGCGCCGTTCGCCGTGTTTGTCCCGTTTGCACCGGTTGCGCTCTTGGCGGCGATTGCCGCCGTCGCGATCGCCGACTTCGATCGCGGTGCCCCCGCATCCCGCACGATCGCGCTGGCTACGTTTCTTTTGGCGATCGTCTTGTATCGCGACATGACGCTCGAACCGGGCCGCATCTTCAGCGTGTTCGAGGTTGACAAACCCTCGTTCCCGAAGAGCTTCGAGGACACGGCGAAGAGCTACATGCTCGTCTCGACCCTTGCGTTCTCCGGTCTCGTGGGGATCGCGTGGTTCGAATCGAACGTCGAACGAATGCCGTCGGGCTTGCGACGTTGGTACGACGAACGCGTCGCGAGTTCTCGCGAGTTCATCGAGACGTTGGCCGAAGTTTGGAATGGCAATCTTCTCTTTGGGATGACGGTGCTCGAAGCGGCGCTCGTCGGACTCGGCGCGATGCTTTATGTCGGCACGCGCTTCGGCTGGGCATCGACCCAAAAGTTGTCGAAGAACTTCATCGAAATCGGATTGAATCTCTGGTGGCTGGTGCCCCTCGCGAGCGTCGCCGTGGCTATCCTGCTCGTGATGGTGCGCGACGCTTTCCGCTGGTTCTTCGAGCGCACGCGTTTGTCTCGCGGAACCGGTGTCTCGATGGCCGCGATCGTCGTCGGAGCTGTCTTGTCATTTGGGTATTTTCCGGCGCTTGCCGCCCAGATCTCTCCGAAGGAAGTGCTCGACGCCTACGCTCGTTTGCAGCGCGCCGGTGAACCGCTGGGTCTGCTGGGCGTGCGCGCACGGTCGATCGCCTACTACCGCCACGGCGGAGAGGTTCTTCCGTTCACTGATCAAACACGAGCGTTTGATTGGCTCACCGAGTCCGATGCCCGACGTTGGTTGATCTTGCGTGCCGAAGATCTCTCCAAACTCAATTCGATGCATCGGAAGGCGAAGGGGAAAAACCTTCCGATCCTCGATGCTCGTTCGAGCCAAATTCTTTTGGCTTCAAACGATTTGGCCGGAGCCGCCAACGAAAATCCGCTGCGATCCGTTCTGTTCGACGAACCTCCGAACCCCGCCCAGAAGATCGACGTGATGTTCGAGGATCAGCTCGAGATGTTCGGTTGGGAAGTTCGAGACGAAGCGGGAAACGTTGTGGATTCCGTGGTACCCGGGCGCAAATTCCACATGCGGTTTTACCTCCGCGTGGTCAAACCGGTGACGGGGGCTTGGAAAGCGTTTTTGCACATCGACGGTTTTCAACGTCGTTACAACGGCGATCACAACGTTCTCGACGGCAAGTACGCGATCAACCTCTGGCAGCCCAACGATGTGCTCGTCGACGACTACATTTTCGAACTCGAGCCGCACTTCACCCCCGGCGACTACACCGTGTTCATGGGCTTTTTCTCGGGTGACGCGCGCTTTCGCGTGACGCGTGGCAATCAGCAGGACAATCGAGTCATCGCCGGACAGCTTCATGTGCGTTGACGACGGGCTTGGGCAGAGTTTCCGGAATTGTCTCGTTTCCGAGGAATCTGTTGTCTTTGTGCGGCGTTCGATCCCTTGGCGCGCGCGATGAAAACGATTAGGCGAAGGATGCCATGGTGAATCGAAGCGACGACTCGATGCGAGACGGAGCCCAAAGCGCGGCCGATCTCGATTCCGATGAGATCAACGGTTGCTTCGAGCGACGATCGTCCACGAGGTTCGACGTGACGTGGTCGGTGGACTGCGAAACCGAGGACACGTTTCTGTACGCGGCGATCACGAACATCTCCGAGCTGGGGATCTTCGTGCAGACGACGGAGCCGCTCGGGAAAGGCACGCAGCTCATTTTGCGGTTTGTCCCGCCGGATGCGTCTGAACCGTTTGTGCTCCAAGGAACTGTCCAGTGGGTCAACATCGTTCGTCCGTTGCGGGACAATCCCAACCCAGGCATGGGGATTCGCTTCGTGAACTTGACCCCGGATGATCGGGAGAGGTTGGTCGCGACCATTCGCACGATCGCCTATTTGCGCGAAAGCGCGGCAACCGAGTCGTTCTCGAACTGAACGGCGCAGCTGTTACAAACCGGTCGGCAACGGAAAGCGCCGTACGTACACGCCGTGGTGGCTTGCGTTCTTGTCTTCCCAACCGAAGGCGACAAACCCCGCGCCGCCGATCGCTACGGCGGGGCCGACTCGATCGCCGGGCATGTTCGCCGGGTCTGGGGTGGATGCGACAAACGCATCATTTTGCCCGGTAACGCTGTTGTATCCAAAGCCGGATGTGCCTCCGACAAACCGGGCGGAGATCTTGCCGGGGGCGTCTTCCCACGCCGTCGCGAAAAACCCGAGGCCCGCGGCAACCACCGGATGCTGCTGGACACCGTCGGCGCTCGTATTGAGCAGTCCTTGTTCGTCAGGCCCAACCACGCGTGTTCGCGTCGCGTCGTAGTGTTGGAAGTGAACGTCATCGCCGGTTGCGGAATGCCAAACGACGATGGATCGTCCGTCTTCGAGCATCGCGACGTCGGGTTGGTCTTGGACACCCGTCGGATCCTCGTTGACTCGAACCGGCGTGGTTCCGACGTCTCCGTTGGCCGAAACCGTTACCATGAAGACGCCGTCGCCATCGCCGTCGCCGGCTCCTTCGTAGACGACGACCCAGCCGTCCTTGTTTCCGGCTACGCGTGGAAACTTTGCGTTCGTAGCAATGGGGAGCTCGTTCATGTCGAGGCCGTTGGCTTTGCGCCAGATACGTCCGAACGTCGCTGTTCCACGATGCCAAACGATCAGGGCCGCATCGCTCGGGCCCGCCGCAATATCGGGACGCAGCTCCATGTCGCCCGTTTGCGTCGTGATCTTGATCGGCTGCGCATCCGCACATCCCCACTCGTTGTGGACGTTGAGATAAACATCGAAGTTGTTGGCTCCGTTCTGATCGCTCGCGTAGGCGATGAGGAAGCGATCGAGGCCGACGGAAGCAACCGCCGGGGAGCGTTGGATGAGCGGTGAAGACGGACCTCCCGGGTTCGCGCACAACGCAGGCAAACGAATCTGTTGCGAGAGCGGGGAGGGGCTGTCGATCGTGTAGAAGTCGTCTCGCAACAGGCGCATGTGCACGTCACCGCCGCCGACTTCGGCCGTATTGGTGTACACGGTGCGAAGGGCGTTTTTGGTCGCGTCGAGTCCGGGACTGAAGGCCATGGCGAGGTCGACTTTCGTCCCGACGTCACCGTTTGTCAGAACAGGTGGGGCCGCGTTGTCCACGGAGAGCAGGATCTCTTCCGCCGTGCAATCGCAGCGACAAACCGCATCGGCGACGATCCCGGCGCACTGACCGCCTTCGGCCTTCAAACACGTACCGGCCGGGCCGAAATCACATTGTTCGCCCGTCTGCAACATGCCGTCGTTGCAGCAGGCCGGGGGGTTGTATTTCTGGACCTTGATGTCCACGGCCAAAGGATCCTGATCGATCTTCGTGACCGCACATCCTTCGGCGATGATCCCGGACGAACCTTTGGCGACGATGGCGAAGACTTTTTCGGTGCCGTCTCGATCCAGTTCGATTTCCGTGCACCAAGCGGCACCGCCCGCACAACCATCTTTTTTGAGCTCAAACGTTTGCACGCCTTCGCCCGTCGGGATGTTGTCGACATGCCCGCTGGGCAAACACTTGCCCTTCGCCGAGTCGAAGACGGTCAGCGACACGGTCTTGGCTTGGTCGAGAAGTCCCAACGGATTGCGCAGGACAAACCCGACTTGCACGGGAGCATTCGTGCAGGCACCGATGGCGGCTGCGATGGGAAGCATAGGAATGAGACCAAGCAAGAGGCGTGAACGACGCATGAAGGCGAGTCTAATACAGCTCGTCACTTCGTAGGCGTTGCGCGTGTACGCAGCGAGCGTCCGACGATCGGATCAGAATCCGTATGCCGAGTTGACGTCGGCGTTGCGTTTGGGAGCGGCGGGAACTGCACGTGAAGGACCGCCACCGGGGGCCGAGGCTTTGGCTTTGCCGCGTTCGGCTTGCTCATCGACAGGTTTGGATGCCGGTGCGGGAGCGGCGGCGGCTCGACTGGCCACGACGCCTCCTGCTGCACCTGCCGGGGTTGCCGTCGCGGTGCTCGTGTCTCGGAGCGCGTCGTCCGCTCGTTGACGGTAGCCTTCGGTCTCTTTCAACGACGAGAACAGCTCGCGAGCTTTGGCCGTGTTTCCAAGGTTTTTTTGACACTGGGCGCTTTCCCAAGTGGCGTCCGCAGCGGCGGACGTTCCGGAAAAACGCGTCGAGATGTCGTCGTAAAGCGGAATGGCCGCGCCGCATCCCGATTGATCCCGCGTGGCGCGAGCTTGTGAAAGAGCACTTCCCGCAGCGTTTCCGTCGGCGAGTTTTTCCTGGGCACCTTTGCCGCGTTTGTCCTCATTCGCCTCGGCTTTGGCCGCGAGCTCGTCGGCCGGAGCGGCTTGAGCTTGTTCTGCAGCGGCGGGTGCGGCTGCGGCGGGCGGCGGCGGGCGATCCGGATCGTCGGGAGAAGGCACGCCACGTTCGGTGACGGCGACGGGACTCGAGGCCATGGTGCCGGGTTTGGCGCGAAGAAGCAGCAGACTCGAGCCGATGACCAGGAAAAACAGTGCGGCCATGGCAAACTGCGGGCGCATCGCGTGACTGCCCGCCCACGCGAGACCGCGGAGAATTTGGCGATGAAACGGGGTTTTTCTTTGCGCCGCGAGCGCTGCGGCGAGGATGCGCGATTCCAAATCCGCGCTCGGTTCTTCGAGGGGCAAACTGGCCCCTTCACGCGTGCTGCGCAGTCCGTTCCAGGCTTCGGAGCATCGAACGCAGGCATCCACGTGTCGGCGTAGAGCAGCCGCGGTGAGCTCATCGAGCTCCCCGTACAGCGCATCCATCACGACCTGGTCGAACTTCTCGCAATCCATGAGCCACCTTGCCCAACGTCACCGCAGGGCTCGAGCATAATCCTCGTATTCGGCGAGCGCCTGTTGAAGGCGCTCGAGGGCGTATCGCATCCTGCTCTTCGTCGTATTCTCTGGAACTCCAACGATCTCGGCGATTTCTTTGAAGGGCACATGCCCTACTTCCCGCAGCAAAAACACTTCTCGTTGCTCGGGCGGCAAATCCTCGACGGCGCGAGTGATGCGTTGTCCGAGCTCGGCGCCGATCGCCATTCGATCGGCTGATGCCGCAAAATGCGCATCGGCAATGCGATCGCCAAGGGTTGGTCCGTCCTCGCCGGCATTGTTGTTGGCCGCTTGGTCGAGCGACGGATGCCTCCGAAGAGCAGCTTTTCGCAAATGGTCGATGCAGACGTTTCGCGCGATCGTGTACGCCCACGTGGAAAAACGGGCTTCGTGTTTGAAGTCGGCCGCGTTCTGGACGACTTTCACGAACACGTCTTGCACGAGATCCTCGGCGACTTCCCGCGAGCGCACCGTGCGCAAGATGAAGTTGTACACCGGGGTTTTGTGTCGTCGTACGAGTCCCGCAAAGGCGGATTGATCTCCACCTTGAAACCGCATCATCAAGACTTCGTCCGCCACCTCCTCACGCGTCTGGGTCGCCATCCGTCACCTCCCGAGTCCGCGATCGAAAAGGCCTCGATCGACCGACGGGGGAAGGCGTGAATGTTCATCACGACGCATGAGACGCGCGAGGACGCTCGAAGTTCTGACGTTGGGTTGTCGTCCCTGCACGAGGCAACCTTACCGGATCGTGGCCTCGAGGGGCGACGCGGAAGTTTGGGCCGGACCAACAAGGCAGCTTTTACGACGGTGCGTACGGAAATCCGCGGTTGCGCGTCTCCCGTTCCGAACCATAGACTACGACAATTCCGACCGGGCTAGCTTTGGCTCCGCCGTTTCGAACCCACGACTTTTTCACGGGACTGTCCTTCATGCGCCTTGCGAAGAACACATTTGCTGCGATCGTCGCGGCATCGTGGTTTGTCGTTGCTCACGCGGGAGCTCAAACTCCGCCAAACCCGACACCCGCGCCGGCTGCGGCTCCACCCTCGACGACCACACCGCCTGCAACGCCGCCCGCTGCGAGCCCGACGACGGTTCCTCCCGGATCCACGATCCCCATGCCGGGTCAAGTGCCCGCTCCTGTTCCCGGACAACCCCCGGCGACAGGACAAACCCCGCCGGGACAACCCCAAGGTATGGACGGACAAACCTACGCGATCCGTCTTCGCGACCTCGAACAACGCATCGATGAACTGAAGGAACAGATTCGTCGCAGCCACACGCGTTTGTCCCTACTGAGCGACACAATTTTGGCGGGCGGCAGCGGCGGTGGATCTCGAGCGATCATCAAGTTCTCGAATGAAATCTCCACCGCTTGGAAGATCTCCAAGTTGCTCATCGTGCTCGACGGGTCGGTGCAATACAGCAAGACGGAGCAGCAGGGCGTGATTGCGGAAGCCGGTGAAATTTCGGTGTTTACGGGGACGATTCCGCCGGGTGCGCATACGGTGCAGGTGCTCGTGAACTTGACGGGCACGGGTTTCGGCGTGTTTTCGTATCTCAAGGGGTACAAGTTCGAGATTCGTTCGGATCATTCGTTCACGTCGATCGAGGGAAAAACCACGAATTTGGGCGTGGTTTCTTTCGAGAAGGGCGGAGCGACGGCGCGTTTCGAGGAGCGGCCGGCGGTTCGTTATGCGGAGAAAGTCACGCAAGGTCTTGGGGATTTGCCTGCGGCGGCTGCGCCGGGGACGCCGCGTTGACGGGCGTGATGGGACGCATGAACCGGAGTCGTTTTTCTCGTGTTCGTTCCATGTTTTGCGGCGTGGCGCTCATGGCCGGCATTGCCGCGGGATCGACGTCGGCTTGGGCGGTGGACAAAGACCAGGCTTTGACGACGGCATCGCAGCAGATTCGTCTGGCCGTCAGCGACATGCAGGGCATTGACGAGACGATCGCCCGATCTCGAACGGGGCAACGTTCGGCGTCGCAGATGGTGGGCGACGCCGTGCTCTTGATGGCTTCGCGCGATTGGGATCGCGCCGCCACGGTGCTCAGCAAAGTCATTGAGAAATATCCCGATCATCCGACGGCATTTCCCGAGGCGATGTCGCTGCTCGGCGAAGCGTATTTCTCGTCAAACCAATATCTCGCCGCGCGCCGGGCATTTCGCAAAGTTCTCGCTCGCTCGAGCGAACCGCGATTTTCACAATACCAAGTTCCCGCCATCGAGCGGCTCGTCGATATCGCGATGCGTATTCGTGACGACCGGGGCCTCGATGACGTCTTCGTGGCCATGAATCGTTTGCCCGCGGCCATGGTCACGGGTGGAATCATGTATTCGCGGGGCAAAGCGCTCATTCTCAAAAAAGATTGGGCCGGTGCACGCCAAGCGTTGATGATGGTCGATCCGCAAAGCAAGTACTTGCATCAAGCGGGGTATTTGCTTGGTCTCGTCGCCATGAAAGAGGCCACGCCGCCTCCGGCGCCGGTGGTCGAAGGTGCACCTCCGCCGCGAGTTCCCCGGCAAAGGTACGTTCCGGCCATTGATACATTTTACAAAGTCACGAAGTTGCCGCTCGATACGCCCGAACATGCACATGTCGTCGATTTGGCGTGGCTCGCGATTGGACGATTGTTTCACGAGACGGATGATCTTCTTCAAGCCGTCGATGCCTACAATCACATCAATCGCACGTCGCCCGAGTTTGGCACGGCATTGTACGAGCTTGGTTGGGTGTACGTTCGGCTCGGGGATATGGAGCGAGCCCAGCGGGCGCTCGAAATTTTGGCCGTCGCGGATCCGAAGAGCAAAGACATCGCCGATGGTCTGCTTTTGCGAGCGGATCTGATGTTGCGCGCGGGGCAATTCGAGAAAGCTCTGCGCGTGTACGAAGGTGTCCGGGCCGAGTATGATCCGGTCAGCACCAAGACCGATAACTTCTTGAGCTCCACGATGGATCCTTCGGTCTATTTCGACAAACTCAGTCGGACGGATACGAATGCATTCGACAGCACGGGGGGTTTGCCCTTATCCGTGGTGCAATGGGCGCGGGAAGAAGAAAATGGCGCAACGGCGGCGGCGATTGTCGATTCTTTGGCGCAATGTCGCAAATTGATTCAGCAATCGAACGATATGATCCGCAAATTGAGCGTGGTCATTTCCTCATCGAACCGCGTGCGAGCATTTCCGGATTTGAAAGCGGGCGAAGAACGAGCGCTCGGGCTGGTCAACCGCATCGCGGTGGCTCGATTGTCCGTGGGGCAGGGGCTCGATGCTGCCGAACCTTCGGATTTGTCCGGGGAAATCGGGCAAGTTCGCGCTCGGCGGCGATCACTCGAGAAACGATTGCGTTTGTTGCCGGTGAACGACGCGGACTTTTTGGACCGCGAAGCGCAAGCGATGCGGCAATGGAACGTTCCGGCTCAGACCGTGCAACGCATGTCGCTCGAATTGGACGTCATGGAGACGCAGATCAAGGCGTTGCGTCGGGTTTTGCGGGATTCGACGAAAGGTACGACGCGCGATCCGGCGATTGTTCAGCGATTCGAGCTCGAGATTTCGCAACACGAAAAAGACATCGAATATTACCGCAATCAGATCAAACAGATCGAGCAGGTTCTCGGGGCGGGGAAAATGCAAGTCGGATTCGGCGATCAACGGTTTGTCGAAGACGCCCAAGTTCGTATTGCGTACCGGGACGCCATCATTCGCGAAGTGCAATTGGCGCTGGGTGGTGCGGGCGGCGCCGTTCTTTCCGGTTATGCGCGGCAGGCATCCCCCGTATTGCAAGAAGCGGAAGACGGGGACAAACGAGTTTTGACCGCCCTCGGGAATCTCGAGCAGGAAGTTGCTCGGCGGAGCGCGGAAGTTCGAACGGTGATGGAGCAGGAGACCGTGGCGCTCGTTGGATACGAGGTCGAACTGGAGAAGCTCGATCGCGAATCGCGAAGTGTCGTCGGAGAAGTGGCGCGGAAGAATTTCGGAATCGTTCGGGATCGATTACACAATATCGTGTTGCGTGCGGATGTCGGCATCACCGAACAAGCGTGGGAAGTGCGTGAGGAGCAGATGACGCGTGTGCGCAGCTTGCGCGTCGAACGGGTTCGTGAAGAAAAACTCCTCAAAGAAGAGCTCGACGAAGTGCTCGAAGACAGTGCGACGCCCGAGGAAAAACCCAAGGAGGAAAAGCCCAAGTGAGCGGAGAGCGCGTGCGTAGAACTCGGTCACATCGCGTTGCGGCGTCGCTGTTGGGATTGCTGGTGGCGACGTGTATTGCTTCGGGCGCCTGGTCGCAAACTCCGCCCGGACCTGCGCCGACGCCTGCACCGACGACGTCTGGAACGCTTGCGGTCCCGTTTGCAACGACGGGTACGCCTGCGCCGACGACATCGGCATCGACCATTTCGACGACAACGCCGCCTCCCGCGGTGCCTTCGTCCACGGTATCGACGACGGACACGGCACCGGCGCCCTCATTTACAGGAATTCGTCGCAAAGTACAGGCGCCTCCGCCGCCTCCGCCGACGCCTGCGCAAGTCGCCGCATTGGCGGAGCTCGAGAAAGAAGCGGAAGCATTTCGTCAATACGCGTCCGATTATCGCGGCGCGATGACGCGTATCATTCAGAATCATTATGAAGAGCGGCGTCGTCGGGTGATCGATGCGCTCGATAAAGAAATCAACGTCGAGCTTTTGGGGTTGAAGGACGCTCGAGCCGAGGCCATTCGGCGCCTCGAGCAATTCATTGAACGATATTCGGGCCGCAAAGCGCATCCGGAGAGCACGCCGACGGCCATGTTCCGTTTGGCGGCGCTTTATGAGGAGCGCGCGCGCGACGAGGGAGATCTGTCCGAAGATTTGGCGGTGACCCTGCTGCCGGCGATTGCGCTGTACAAGCGAATCATTCGAGAATTCCCGCAATACAAGGAATTGTCCGGCGTTTATTATTATCTCGGCCACGCATTGCACGATTCCGCGCGTTTTCCGGAAGCGCAGCAAGTGTTCCGGTCGATGGTTTGTCACGACAAGTACCCGTATCCCGTCGAGCCGGATGCGAAAAATCCTGCGAAAGACACGATTGGATCGCTGCCGCAGGATCACGATCGCGCGTATTGGCGGGCGTGGGAGGGACGGCATCCGGAACCCATTGGAATGATGCGGAGTCGTCAAGGATCCACAATGGATCCCGAGGAGACGGTGTATGTCAATCCGTATCCGGACAGCTGTCAGCCATTGCAAAAAAGTCCGGTGCTCGCGGAGGGGACCGAGCCTCGTTATTTGGCCGAAGTTTGGTGGTTGATCGGCGATTACCACTTCAATGAACTGGACGAAGCCGCGGGGCCCTATACGTTCAATCGCGCCGAATCGGCGTACAAGCGGGCGATTCAATTCAAGAACCCGCCGGTGTACGGCGTGGCCATGTACAAATTGGCCTGGACCTATTTCAAGCAGCAACGTTATGAAACGAGCGTTCGGCAATTCGTCGAGCTGTTGAAATATGCGGACGAGCAAGAAAAGAAGACGGGCGATACCGGGGCGGATTTCCGGACGGAAGCGTATACGTACGTCGCGGGAGCATTGACGTACCTCGATTTTACAGGCCCGGGTGCGGACGAGCCTTTCGTTCCGCGCAGCGACGTACTCGACCTCGAAAAGGATGTGCGTATTGCGGAGCAAAAAATGCGCATTGCCATCGAGCGGGTGCAAAATCCGTCGCTCATTCCGCAAGACCGAAAGTGGACGGTCGAGATTTACAAAGCGCTGGCGGCTGAGTTCAAGGAATTGAATCAATTCCGCAATTTGATTGAAATCAGCGAAATGGTGCTGAAGCGCTGGCCGATGGATCGGGACGCACCGATTCTGCAGGCGCAAATCGCCGATATTTACGATATGCTCGCGAGTCGTGCGCGCGAGGGCACGGCCGAGAAATCCGAGAATGCGAAAAAGGCGCTCGATGCGCGGACGAAATTGGCGGCGTATGTGGGAAATACGCCGTGGGTCATTGCGAATCGCGACGATCCGGAAGCCATTCAAGCCGCCGAAAAGCTCGTGCGCGGGGGATTGCGTCGGGCTGCCGCCGACCATACGAACGGCGGAAGTGCGCTGTTGAATTTGGCGCGCGAAACCAGCGACGATCAAATGCGCACGAAGCATTTGGAGCGGGCGCTTTCCGAATATCGCATGGCGGCGACCGGGTGGCAAGGCGTGCTCGGCGAAGACGACAATGCGCCGGACGCGTATGAAAGTCGTTATTGGTTGGCCGATGCGACGCACAACATCATCGTGGTGCAGGTGGAGCTCGATAAATCGCCGACACCGGACGAATACGAAGCGTCGCGAAGAGCGGCGGTCGATGTGCGTGATTCGAATGAGGACGACAAGTATTTGCAGCCGGCGGCATTCATGGTCGTCGATACGGCGCAGCAACAGCTTCTCGATCAGTATCGGCAGCACAAGCGATCGAATGGTTCGCAAGGTATCGATATGCGAACGGGGCTCAATGTCGTGATGGAAAACGACCAGCCCAAAGTCAATGAAGAAGAAATTCCGAAGGCGGTGCAGGCGGCCATTGCGGCACGCGACGAATATATCCAGCGCGTTCCGCCGACGAGCGATTTGACGACCAAAGATACGCAAACGGGCGGCGAGCACAAGAACAGCGAGCTGTACGCGTATCAATCGGCCGAGTTTTACTTCCTGTATGGGCACTTCAAGGAAGCCCAAAAGAGGTTCGAGCCGATTTATGCCGAGCAATGCGGCAAG
>WBZU01002167.1_pt1 | contig 13854 bp, 10 predicted proteins | sample 5204311 | NCBI WGS metagenome assembly WBZU01 (sample SAMN12344359, study PRJNA552823) | activated sludge metagenome | biome: Activated sludge suspended growth; feature: Nitrification reactor; material: Wastewater; isolation source: activated sludge from nitrification reactor of wastewater...
GAACCACATATTTCAGAGTGTCTGATTCCAGTGTATCTCCACAAGTGCTCGTTTCTACAAAACACTTCTCAAGGGGACATTTTGCCTTGAGATCATTTAATACATTTTGTTGTATCTGGCTGATGTAAGCATCCAATCTATTGTCTGAAATTTGTTGATTCTGATCAAAACTGAGAAATGCATTTTGTCTGGTTGACCAAACTAATTGAGTTGTGTCCATATGAGTTTGGATGCCGACCTGGAAACTATCAGCTGAACAATTGGAATAATCAGCACCTGTTATATCTAACCGTAGTTTTACCAATTCGCACACTCCTTGAAAATTGAATTTCCACAAGGGGCTCGGTGGATCAAGTCCTCCAAGACTCCTAGTCTGACCACAAGAATCAATTGGATCGGAATAGCAATTTGAGCTCGAATATATAATTTCAATTTCATGATTTAATGTCTCAATCGTGTAAGACCGATTCTCAAAACTTACCGCAACAGTGTCGTTAGAAGGGCAAATTCCGGAATGAATTGTGTAAACGAACTCAACTTTACCGCATTTATTAACTTTAACAGTGCTGTTGCCGGGAGAGATACTGTCGATGATTATCAGTATACTGTCAGCCTGGTGGCAGATAGCCGTCCAGGATCCTCCTGATGGGTTTCCGATCAACGAATAGCTTAGTCCGCAAATCAAAGTATCCTTGCCTGCATCAGCACAGGGTTGTGCCATGACAGCTGTCATTACGGTCAGTAAAAAGCCGTTCAGTAATATTAATCGTTTCATCAATATATTATAAATAAATATAATGCCAGTTTTTCAACCGGAATGGTAAATGTCTAAATAAAAGTAATTTTTATTCGGAGGAAGGGGATTAATGCCTTGAATTCCAATGGTAAATATAAATATTTTTTTCTATGTAAGATTCGAAAAGCGATCTGAATATCTATTTCACATGGATTTGGAGAAATTCGTGTCAGATATGCAAAAAAAAACCGCAAATGAATATAATATCACTTGCGGTGTAAACAATGATCTATAAAATGGTAAAAATTTTATTTAAAAAACTTTCGGTAAGAAATACGTCCCTCTTGATCGCTGATTGTAACTTGATATAAGCCAGCATTCAAATCTTGTACAGGAATTGATTTGCTTAAAGAACCTTCTGAAAATTGCATGTCCTCTGAATAAACCTGTTTTCCTTGGATATCCCATATTTTAATGCTTCCAGAAAAAGATTCAAGTATATTCAACTCTAAAATCAATAAATCTATAACAGGATTTGGTTGTACGTCGAATTCCAATTGATCGGACAAATCTTCAACTGCTGTAGTTGGAACAACCGGTACTGAATTGGTTTCTGCATAAATTCCAATGATATTGCTGTTTTTGTTCCAGAAATAAGGAGTCGCAGGATAAGGATCAGCATTGTATCTGTAAGTGAAATTGACATTCTTTATGCTAAATTGGGAATCTGCATATCCTTGAAATACTGTTTTCACCTCTAATTTTTTTCCTCTATAAGGCGAAACATCAATTTTTGATGTCTCAAAACACACCTGATTGAACTGTCCGGTGCTCTCTATCCACAGATCGCTATTGAGTCCTTCAACTTTGGCGTTACCATAAATTTGTCCCCACAATTTACCTACGACGATATTATTTCCATAGTAGGGATCTTTACAAGTCGTACATGGAGTGCAATCGCCATTTCTATTATTTGCAGAACAACCGTCAGCAAATGTAGCGTTTGCAAAAGTCCAAGGTTTAGTTGAGCTTGAATAGCCTATCGCGTGGAAAGGACAACACTCTGACTGGCCTGGTAATCCGAGGGATATATAATCTAATCGTATAGCGCCTCTTTTCCTTTGATCTGCTCCGGTGGATGGATCATTTGTTGGAGAAACGGCAGTTGTGGCACCACAAAATCTAAATTGAATATGCTGTGCACATAAAAAGTCAGTAGTGAAAACTATTGCTAAAATGAACAGTAATTTTTGTTTCATAGGTAGAATTTGAAAACTAAAAATTAAAAATTAAAGAAACATTGTGATAAAGATATGATTATTCCTGAATATATTAAACATTAATTTATAAGAAATTAATAAGAGACGATGGTGTCTTTTATTGTTTCTATGCTTTCTAAGATTTCAGCTTTTGTAATGACCAGAGGAGGAGCAAGTCTGATAATATTACCGTGTGTCGGTTTTGCTAACAAGCCTCTTTCCATAAATCCGATGCAAAGTTCCCATGCTACATTTGAATCTTGATCAGTGTTAATTTCTATAGCGTTTAGCAATCCTTTCCCACGGATATCGCGAACCAATGAATTCGCACTCAATTCTTCTTTCAGCAAAGACCTGAACAAACTACCCATGTTAGCGGCATTATCAGCCAAATTTTCTTCTTCCAATACACGTAGTGATTCTGTAGCTACAGCACATGCTAAAGGATTTCCTCCAAATGTTGAGCCGTGTTCTCCTGCTTTGATGGTGAGCATAATTTCATCATCGGCCAATACTGCCGAGACAGGCATGAATCCTCCTGAAAGTGCCTTGCCCAACAATAAAAGGTCCGGTTTAATTTGGAGATGGTCGCAGGCCAATCTCATCCCGGTTCGACACAAGCCGGTCTGAATTTCATCAGCAATGAACAAGACATTTTTTGATTTGCACAATTCATTGGCTTCCTTGAGATATTTATCATCAGGTACTATTACCCCGGCTTCTCCTTGTATTGGTTCGAGCAGAAATCCGCATACATTTTTGTCTTGTAATGCTTCCCTCAGCGCTTCAATATTGTTATACTCCACTTTTAACAAACCGGCCACATATGGTCCAAATCCTTTATAACTGCTTGGGTCAGAAGATGCTGAAATTGCGGCAATGGTACGTCCATGAAAGTTGCCGGTAGCAACCAATATGATTGCTTGATTTGTCTCAACACCTTTGACTTCGTAAGCCCACCTTCTACAGAGTTTCAAAGCCGTTTCCACAGCTTCAACTCCTGTATTCATAGGCAAGACCTTGTCATATCCGAATAAATTGGTGATGTATTGTTCATATTCACCCAATTGATCATTGTGATATGCTCTGGAACTTAAAGTAAGTCTGGAAGCCTGTTGAATCATTGCTTTCAATATTCGCGGGTGACAATGACCTTGATTTACAGCAGAATATGCTGACAGAAAATCAAGATATTTTTTACCGTGGATATCCCAAACATGAACTCCCTTTCCATTGCTGAGCACAACCGGTAAGGGGTGATAGTTATGTGCGCCAAACTTTTCTTCCAGTTCGATAAAATGCTCTACCTCTCTGCTTGTATCAATAATGCTCATTTCCCTTAGATTAATAGACAAAATTAGCGTTTTTTTGAGGAATAAAAATGCAGTCCAATCTCATACAGAAGCCTTAACAGATGTCTTAATTATTTTTTGGTGAATCTCAAATACTTGAGGAATTATGGAATGATTGCCGTCATTATCGACAATATAAGTGGCTATTTTTCTGAAAAGATCATCTGATGCTTGTGCCTTGATCCTCTGCTTGATTTCTCTCTCACGCCGTTTGTCTCGTTGCACAGTCCTTTGAATTCTGATGGTTTCAGGAGCAAAAACATATATGATAAAATCAGGAGTATAATAATGTCCAAGATTGTTAATCAATGCACTCTCTTGCAAAACATAAGGCGCTTGAAAATTTTCTGCCCATTTTAAAAAATGTTCGAAAACAGCAGGGTGCACGATATTATTTAGAATCTGCAATTGGTCCAAATTGCCAAAGACCGATTTAGCCAAAAAACCGGTATTCAAGTCACCTTCCACATAGCTTTGCTCCCCAAAAGCTTGGATGATTTTCTTCTTGACGAGTTCATTTTGCATCATCAGCTTTTTGGCTTCCTGATCTGAATTGTAAACAGGTATGTTAAGCGCATTGAAAATGGACCCTACGGTGCTTTTGCCACTTCCTATTCCTCCTGTGAGTAAGCCTTTTTTCAAATGGAGTTTTTTGAAAGTGAAATCCCTTCGATGGGAAGCAATTCTGCTATATCTTTTCTTTTTCGGTTTTCCAACTTCATTTTAATTTTCATAAATATTTCCTCTTTGCTCATCAAAGGTAAATTAACTGAAATCAATGAAGGCTCACCAAGTACCGTATTGACAATTTGAACTCCAGGCTCGGGTTTCAGGATACCAAGGATCTGTTGACTTTGTACAAAATTACATTCAATAACCCAATGTTCAACTATGTCCCGACTTACGATTTGCCCTTGAACGATTGCTTGTTCGGCCGCTTGTTTGTAAGCCCTTGTGAGTCCCGGAGCGCCAAGCAATACTCCTCCAAAATACCTGACGACAAATATGACGACGTCGGTGACTTGATGTTTGTCAATCTGTTGCAAAATGGGCTTGCCAGCCGTACCAGAAGGTTCTCCGTCGTCTACCGTTCTGAACTCAAGACGACCTGTACCTAATCTGTATGCATAGCAGACATGCCTAGCTTTGGAGTGTTCCTTCTGCAGATCCATCAAATGGTGTCGGACTTGTGTCACCGTTTCTACAGGAAAAGCGTAGGCCAGGAACTTACTCCCTTTTTCATGGTATTCACCATAACTTACATTGCCTAAAGTCAGATAAGTACTCATTCCGGCTTGATCCACTGAACTGCAATTAATAGGAAATCAATTCAAAATCCTTCAACAAATCAATAAAAATATGCAATCTGAGTAACTATAGTTCTCAATCATTAACATCTCATTGTTCAAATTTAGAAAAATCTTAACCTGTTTCAAATTATTCTGAACGATTTTTGTAATTGAAAGACAAAATCTTACCAACTTTAGTGAAATCCGTTTTTCTGAATTAACTCACGATGGGCTTTATTAGCCTATTTGGAGATGAAGAATCGTACCTACAACGGAATCAACAAGCGGTAGGGCTTTTTAAAAATTATCAAAATTAGTATTTATGACGATCATTAGTCTTATGATTTATGTCGCCATTGCTGCAGCGGTCCTGACTGTATTGGTGTATATTTGGAAACAGGGAAAAATATCTGTGCCGGATAGTTTTATTCAAAATTATTGTGGTGCCTTATTTATCTTTTCCGGCTTTGTGAAGGTTGTTGATCCATTGGGAACTGCGTACAAGATGGAGCAATATTTCCAACAGTTTCAGGCTGTAGCTGCGGGTTCCTTTTTAAAGCCTGTTGCTGGATTGTTTCCTATGCTTGAACATGCAAGTGTTGGCTTTTCTGTGTTCGTAATAGTCCTGGAAATAGTGCTGGGGATCATGCTTTTGGTGGGAGCATATCGCAAATTGGTGGTCTGGTTATTCTTTTTGATATTGGTATTTTTCCTTGCATTGACAGGATTTACTTATTTGACAGGATATGTTCCTGATGGTGTCAATTTTTTTGAATTTGGCAAATGGGCAGAATATGATTCCAAGAATATGAAGGTGACAGACTGTGGTTGCTTTGGAGATTTCCTGAAGCTGCATCCTAAGACCTCATTTTTTAAAGACGTGTTTTTAATGTTACCGGGTTTATGGATGCTCATAAGATGGAGAAAACTCCATCAATTGTTTTATCCGGTATTCAGGACAGTTTTGACCGGATTCTCTGCAGTAGCTCTTACTTTATTCAGCTTTAGCAATTATATATGGGACGAACCGGTTTTGGACTTTAGACCTTTCAAAATAGGTGTGAACATTAGGGAGCAAAAAGAAATCGAAAAGAAAGCTGCTTCTGAAGTTAAGGTTTCTTTCAAATTAAAAAATAAAGCAGACGGCAAGGTCGTCGTTTTGACTGAGGATGAATACATGAAAAATTTCGCCCAGTATCCTAAAGATCATTGGCAGGTGTTGGATCAAATCAAATCTGAACCAAGCATTCCTGAGACAAAAATAAGCTATTTTGACATTGCTGATCTCAATGGTGAAGATAAGACAGATTCACTTTTGAATGAGAAAAAGAATACTTTCTTGATTATCAGCCCTAAAGCGAAATACAAGACCCATAAAGAAACCAGGCAGGTAGTCGATTCAGTTTTTGTCTATGATACCATCTGGGCCGACAGCAAGAAGCTTGAGTATAAGGTAGTCAAGAATTCCGTTGGCACCAAATCCAGAGAAGAAGTGGAGACGGTATATGATTGGGACCCAGCCTATATTGATGCTTTAAAGAAGGAAATTTTCCCAGTCGTAGATTCTTTTGCGGGACGTTCAGTTGGAGTGATGGTAGTTGTGGGAGGAATGGGAGAGCAGGGGATAGGCAAGTTGAGGGAATTTCTGGCAGTACCCTATGGATTTTATACATGTGATGACATTGTTTTAAAGACTATCATGAGATCAAATCCGGGTTTGTTGCTTCTCAAAGATGGCGTCATCAAAGGAAAATGGCATTTTAAAAGATTGCCTGAGGCTGAAGAGATGGGACATAAATACGATTTGTTAAAAATGTAAATATTTTACATATTTCATATATTAAATTCTGTTTGCTGAGGAAATGTATGTTAATTTGCAGTCACAAAAAGCCAAGTAGAAAGGTATGTTGAGTAGGAGAAATGTTCGCGTCAAAGTGATGCAGCAATTGTATAGTTTGGCGCAAGATAAAGAACTTACTTTTGATGCGGCTATACGAGCATTTCACAATACTATTCAGTCGGCTTATCAGCTTTATCTTTTAAATCTATATTGTCTGGTTCGAATCTGTTCCATAGCTGTTGAAGATGCCAGAGTGAGACAGAATAAGCATATCAAAACAGATGAAGATAAGGTTTTTACTGACAAATTGTATTCTAATGAGTTGATTCAAAGTGTTGAAAAAAATACTTTTATTCAAAAAGAATTCAAGGATACGGGATTCAAAAATGCCGTTGATGAAGACGTTTTCAGGAAAGTTTACAAGGAGTTATTGAAAGAACCTTCATACAACGCGTATATTCTCAAATCGGACATAACGAAGGATGAACACATAGAAATGTTGTTGGAACTCTATCGCTGCTGCAGGAAAAATGAGTTGTTCAATGAAGTGATGGATGATCACTTTGCAAGTTGGTCTGATGATAAATCCTTAGTAATAGGGGCCCTGAAAAAAACCTTGAAAACGCTTCCGTCAGAAGAACGATTTTTTGATGAGCATAAACCGGATAGAGAAACTGTTTATGACTTTGGAGAATTTTTGCTCAGAAAAACATACGAAGAAAGCGATGACCTGGACAAGGACATAGAGCCGATTCTCGAAAATTGGGATTCAGAGAGAGTCGCCCTCATTGATATGATCCTGATCAAAATGGGCGTAATCGAGTTGCGCAATTTTAAAACAATACCTTGTAAAGTAACCCTCAACGAGTACGTTGAATTGTCAAAAATATACAGTACCGAAAAATCCAGAGACTTCGTGAATGGGGTGTTGGATAAACTCCTGAAAGATCTTCAAGAAAAAGGCCTCGTAGCCAAGGAAGGGCGGGGGCTAATCGATGAATAGACCCACCCATGTCAAAAAAGATTTATATCCTTGACTTTGGTTCTCAGGTGACACAGTTGATTGCAAGACGTGTCAGAGAACACAATGTATACTGTGAAATTTTGCCTTTTCACAAGGCTGATCGCATTGACCCGGGTACTAGCTCAGGTATCATATTAAGCGGTAGTCCGGCTTCAGTAAGGCAAGAAAACCATCCTGAGGTCGATTTGGATAAATTCCTCAATAAAATTCCCGTCCTTGGGATCTGCTATGGAGCACAGTTGATCGCTGCAAAAACCGGCGGGATAGTGGAGGCTTCGTCAAAAAGGGAATTCGGCAAAGCCAATGTTCATCACAAGGGTTCTGACGAAATATGGAGAGATATTCCAGGTTCAACTGTGGTGTGGATGTCCCATAGTGACAGTATTACAGGCCTTGGACCGGATTTCAATGCAATAGCTCATACTGATTCTATTCCTATAGCAGCATTTAAGTCTAGGGGCTATACTTTTCCGGTTTATGCAGTACAGTTTCATCCTGAAGTTTATCATACTGTTGCAGGTTCAGCACTCATTCGAAATTTTGTTGTGGATATTTGTCACGCCAAACAAGATTGGACACCAAATTCTTTTGTAGAGCACAGCATTGATCAGATCAAGGAACAAATTCAAGATGATGAAGTCATCATGGCTATCAGTGGAGGGGTGGATTCTTCTGTTGCTGCATTGTTGATGTCACAAGCCATCGGTTCAAAGCTTCACGCTTTTTTTATAGACAATGGTCTTTTGAGAAAAAATGAATATCAATCTGTCCTGGATCAATACAAAGAACTTGGCTTAAATGTCGAGGGTATAGATGCAAAGGACATATTTTATACTGATTTACAGGGTTTGACCGATCCCGAAGCTAAACGCAAAGTAATCGGGAAAGCTTTCATCGACGTGTTTGAAAAATGTGCGGCTCATAATCCTTCGGCGAGATGGTTGTGTCAGGGTACTATTTATCCGGATGTTATAGAGTCAGTATCGGTTTACGGTCCTTCTGCATCTATAAAGTCACATCACAATGTGGGTGGTTTGCCAGAAAAACTTAAATTGAAAATCATTGAACCCCTAAAGCTTTTGTTCAAAGATGAAGTTCGTAAGGTTGGGGCAAATCTTGGCTTGCCTACAGGAATGTTGGGCAGACACCCATTTCCGGGTCCGGGACTGGCTATACGCATTATCGGCGAGGTGACTGCTTCTTCAGTTCATCTTCTACAGGAAGCAGATGATATTTACATATCAAAACTGAGAGAGTATAAGTTATATGACAAAATTTGGCAAGCAGGTGCTATCTTGCTGCCCATACGGTCAGTAGGTGTCATGGGAGACGAAAGAACCTATGAGCATGTGCTTGCTCTTCGTGCTGTTGATTCAGTAGATGGAATGACTGCACAGTGGAGCGATATCCCACATGATATATTGGCTGATATTTCAAATTCCATCATCAATCAGGTAAAAGGAATCAATAGAGTAGTGTATGACATCAGTTCCAAACCTCCGGCAACCATCGAGTGGGAATAATATTTCCATTCTATGGTTATGTATATTCGTTATCGGTACAGCTTGTTTTCCTTCAAAGAAAGCAACTAAGTCTAAGTCTGCTGATCATACTCCACCCAAAAAAACAAGTAAGCCGAATGAAGTTCCAAAAATTGACACTGTAGTTTGGAAAGAAGAAAATCCTTCAAAAGTAAAAGATGCACCAAAAACAGAGGAGAAAGACAAGGTAGTAGTTAAGCCTAAAGAGACTGAAAAGAAAACGACACCTACAACTCCCGGAGTTCCTAAAAAAAATACAGGAAAGCTGATGCTGCCCAAAGAAGATTCGGTATATACGGTAGTGGCTTTGCTCCCATTCAAAGCAAATGAAATGGATACCCTCTCAACGAGATTGCCTTCCGGAAGTGAAAGATTTGTCCAATATTACTGCGGAATGAAAATGGCAGTTCAGGAGTTTGAAAATGAGTTGGACAAAAAACTTTTACTTACAGTTCACGATATTCAAAGCAATGATGTGAGTAAGTTTGTTCTGGAAAAATATGAAAAAAGACCACCTCATGTGATCATTGGTCCATATAAGTCAGAAGCCGTAAAATCAAGCGCCACATGGGCTAAGGAGCACGAATCAATTTTGATCAGTCCTTGGGTAAGTAGCTCAACGATTGCAGAACAAAATCCTTTTTACGTACAAGCGAAAGCGGGATTGTATGCACATTATAAAGCTATCAATGATCATGCAAGAAAGTATTACCCTGCATCAAATATTATATTGATATCGAAATCTCCCGAAGACTCAAAGATTAAATTCTTCAATGACAGTACTCAGTTTTCTGCAAATATCAGTGAGCAAACAATTAAAGAGGACGAACTTGCGAATTCCCAAAATCCAATTCTCACACCATTTTTGAAGGAAGACGGGCCCACTGTATTTATTTTGCCTTTTGCTTCGATCAAAGACGAAAATTATATCTACCATTTCTTGAGACGCGTCAGCTCGGAGAAGGCAAATAAAGATGTAATTGTCTATGGAATGTACAAATGGATTGAATTGAAAAGTGATATTTTAGATTATGTCAATACACTCAAAATCAGGTTGAGTATCAGCAATTATTTTGACAATGATGAATCGAATATCCGTGCTTTTAAGAAAAGATACTTCAATACATATCGTGAATTTCCGACTGAAGAAGCACTAGAAGGTTATGACCTCATGAAATATGTTGTGAGATCTTTAAAAACCAATTTGTATCCTTTTCATTGGTACTCTATGGGAAGTATGGGGAATTACCTTGAGACTGAGTTCAATGTTTCACCGGTATTTAAATCTTCAGATCAGAACAAAGACCCTTGGAATGCGGATTATTTTGAAAACTCTTTTGTGAAAATTGTCGAGATCAGATCAAATCGATATCGGGTTATTGAATAAGCTCTTGCATGTAATTACTTCCGGGAATTGATGCAAGCAGATTACGTGTATAGTCTGTTTTTGCCTGTTTAATGATTTCATAAGACTTTCCTTCCTCCACTACTTCGCCATCCTTCATCACTAGGATGCGATCAGATATAAAATGAATCACAGAAAGATCATGAGAGATAAATAAATAACTCAGCTTGAATTTTTCTTTTAAATCCTGGAGCAAATTTAGCACCTGAGCCTGTACGGAAACATCCAAAGCGGAAACAGATTCATCACAAATAATGAAACGAGGTTTCAAACCCAGTACTCTTGCTATACAAATTCTCTGGCGCTGCCCACCACTGAATTGATGTGGATATTTGTCAAAATGTTCCGGAAGCAAGCCTACCTCCGTCAACAATTCTTTTGCAAGATTGATTCGCTCATTTTTATTTTTTCCAATGCCATGGACGGTCATTGGTTCGACGATTGCATCGCCCACAGTCAAACGGGGATTTAAGGAAGAGTATGGATCCTGAAAAATAATTTGCAGGTCCTTCCGCAAAGTACGCATGTGCTCTCTGTCGGTTTGAGACAAATTTTTGCCAAGATAAGCGACGTTTCCGGTGCAATGTTCCAATAATTGTAAAATCGCTTTTCCTGTTGTGGATTTGCCGCTACCGGATTCACCCACCAAACCAATCACTTCCCCTGGAAAAATGTCAAGATTAAAATTTTTGACTGTCGGTATATCCTTTTTTGATTTTTGCCACCAGGATTTTTTCTTAGGATAATAAACATTTAAATCTTTTACAGAAATCAAAGGTGCAGTACTATGCATCGACACTAATTTTCTGTCTAAATCGGAAGGAAGAATGCATTGGGTATCATCAAAATGATTTATTCCTGTGCCTCTTTCGAATTCATCCATTGTGGGAAGTCTTCTGAGTTTTTTTTGCAATGGTGGTCTGCAATAGAGTAATCCTTTGGTATATTGTTGTTGCGGATTTTTAAAAATTTCATTTACAGGGCCTTGTTCTATTTTTCTGCCATTTTTCATGACCAGGACATCGTCACATATTTCGCGTATTACTCCAAGGTCATGAGAGATGAACAACATACTCAAACCCAAATCTTGTTTAAGCCTGAGAAGCATTTCAATGATGTGCTTTTGAATCCCAACATCCAGTGCTGTCGTAGGTTCGTCAGCAATAATCAGTTTTGGATTGCAACTCAGAGCAATAGCAATGAGTACTCTTTGCAATTGTCCTCCTGACAATTGATGAGGGTAGGAATTATAAACTCTCGAGGGATCCGGAAGGCCTACTTTTTCAAGCCAATATAAGACTCTGTCCTTTATTTCGGATTTTGGGTAAAGTCGGTGCGCTTGCATGCCTTCACCCACTTGATAGCCGCAAGTTAATACCGGATTTAGGGAAGACATTGGTTCTTGAAAAATCATAGAAATTTTTGCACCGCGAATTGCTCTTAGTCTGTCTTCTTCCAATTCACACAAATTGCTCGTCTGCTCATTTTCTGACCACAGAATTGAACCCTCCAACAAAGCGTTGGTCGGTAAAAGACGCAAGATGCTCATTGCGGTGATGGTCTTGCCACTACCTGATTCGCCAACGATACCAAGAATTCTATTTTGGTGGACGCTAAAGTTGAGATCCTTTACTGCTTGAACCCTATGTTGATGCGAGTTAAAACTGACATTCAATTGTTTAACATCTAGCAGGACCATGAAAGCAAATATAATAATAAATGAAAATGTTTTTCAATTAAAACACAACTGGGCTCAGTCTGATGTGCCTGACTATTTTGTAATAGATGAGATTAATATAGCTGCGGACACTGCTGCATTAAGAGATTCAGCACCCAGTGACAACTTTGCCGGAATACTCACGAATATGTCGCACAAATCAATTGCCTCTTGACTGAGTCCATTTGCTTCATTTCCTATCAATATAACGATTTGTTCCGGTTTGTCTATTTCATTATAAGCCAATCCATGCAATGTGGCACCTACAAACTTATGTCCTTCAAACAATTGCTTTACTTGAGCTACAGCAAGATACTTCACTTGAACTCTGGCGATACTGGACATAGATGATTGTACAACCTTCGAATTGCTAAAGTGCACACTTCCAGGGGCGCAGTAAATCGATGAAATGCCAAACCAATCACAGGTTCTGATGATAGTGCCTAAATTTCCGGGATCCCTTATCCGATCCAAAAAGACCACAGTATTTTGATTTGAAGTCGAATTATTTGAATTGAATGTTGGAAATTTAAAAATTCCCAATACTTCTTTTGTTGTCCTGAGTTGCGCTATCGAATCCAGATCGGTTTCGGATATTTCACTGACCAAATGGGCAATATTTTCTATCTTTGAGCTATGCTTGTTTAGCCATCCTGTGGTAGCATAAATTTTAATGATATCACCTGGAGCGCTTGATATCAAATCAAGTACCAACCTGGATCCTTCAGCTGAGTATTCGCTGCGCAAAATCCTAGTTTCACTTTGATGGAGGGATTTAATAAAGGTTTTTTCTTGCTTGGATAAAAACATGGAAAGTCGACGTTCAATAATTTTTGGATATTACAGTTTAGTATGCATGGTATTCATCCTTATAGGTACATCATGCAACACCACAAACTATGTCAAAGGTAATCAATCTCTTCTCAAGAAGAATAAGTTTAGAATGGTAGAGTTTGATAATGACCTGACAGAAAATCAACTTTCCGCTGATATTTTTACTTTGTACAGACAAAGACCAAATCGCAAGGTTTTGGTTGGAATTCCCAGAGAGTGGTTTTACTATAACCTATCCAAATTGGATCCTACCAAAATGCGATATAAAATATTTAGTAATTATGCAGAAGAACCTGCTATTTTGGACAGCATCCTGGTGAAGTCAACAGAAAACAATATCAGAAACTACTTTATCAACAAAGGATACCTAAACGCAACAGTAAGTTCCACCATTAAAACCAAAAGAAAAAAATCTACCGTTACCTATCTGATTTATGCTAAAGACAGATTGAAAATCAGAAGTATAGAGTATAGTACTTTGGATACTGCAATTTTGGAAATCCTAAATTCAAATGCATCCACAGCTTTGCTCAAAAAAGGGAGTCCGGTTGACAATGCATTGTTTCAAGCAGAGAAAGCGCGTATTACTGATATCTTGAACAACAATGGCTTTGCGGATTTTACGCCACTTTATATTCCCTCACTCAAAATCGATACCTCTGATAACTTGGCGGATTTGATCTTGCGAGTAAATCTTCCTCAAGGTAAATCAAAGCATGATCAGTTTCGAATTGGTAAGGTGAATGTCATCAGACAATCAGCTGATGCAGTTGCATATGATAAAGTCGAAACAGAATTGGATTCAATAAAATTCATTCGATATGGTGACGGCGTGAAAGTGAAGAATAGTTTGCTGG
>WBZU01002168.1_pt1 | contig 13846 bp, 9 predicted proteins | sample 5204311 | NCBI WGS metagenome assembly WBZU01 (sample SAMN12344359, study PRJNA552823) | activated sludge metagenome | biome: Activated sludge suspended growth; feature: Nitrification reactor; material: Wastewater; isolation source: activated sludge from nitrification reactor of wastewater treatment...
TTTGAGGCGTCACGGGTATGGGCGCGGTGGCGACGTTCGTCGGACAGCTATATACGTACCGAATTTCGGTGACCGTGCGTGGTTCGGCAGGATCGGAGCCACAAGCTGCGAGAAAAGGCATTATGCCGGCTCCGGCAACGAAGCACGAAGTCAGGGCGTAAGATAACGTCGAACGAACTCGGCCTGTCTGCATGATGGTGCAGTATATCCGCTTTTCATTCGGGCGGCGACTATCGTGTGAATTTTTATGCGAGCTGCGGGAGGGGGCAGACGATGCGCGGTCTTTGTTTTGAAATCAGAACTTCGCCGAGAATGCGGCTCCTCCGAACCCCGGACCGACCATCGGGGCAAACATCATATCGCGCATGCCGGGAGCGTCCTTTTTCGGAGGATTGGCGTCGTCTTTTTTCAACTTGATTGCCGGAGGTTTGGGTTCGTCGAAGTAATAAAGCAAGAAACCCAAAGCGGCTGTTACCACGCCTACGTTGAATGCGACGATTGAGCTGGTTTTCAGATTTGCTTGCAGCGTGACTTGCTCTTGATACTTCTGGAACTTCGTCAATGAGATTCCGGGTTGGAATTCGTTGGGCTTATCAGTCGGCTTGCCCTTGTTCAGACGTGCTGTGTCGACTGGGCCCCACTCTTCTTGAATGCTCCCAACCTGCAACGCCGTCAGTACCCCGGCGCCCGCAATGAGGATGCCCGTTCCAAAAAGAAAGTACGAGCCGATTCGTTGCCGCGTACGTGACAGATCGGCTTTGACGGCGATTGCTTTACCGCGGCCGAGATTGTATTCGCGTGAATACGAAACGAATCCGTTTTGACTTACGGTAATCATTCGTTCGCCGGCGTCGACTTCGAGCGGGCCGAGTAGGGGCAAGGTTCCTCGAGGCGAACCGTCGATGGAAACCGTGGATCCGACTCGACCCGTAATGGTTACTTTGGCCGGCATCGGGCGCAATTGCACGTCGATGGCGGTCATCTGTTTGTCCGTGGCGGGGATTTCGCGTTCTTCCGGGAAATATCCCGGTGCTTGCAGGACGACTTTGCGTTTGCCCGGTTTTACTTCAATGGGACCGAGGGGTTGGGGCGGGCCGCCGTCCACTGAGATCGTCGCGTCATCGACCTGCGTCGTCACCGAAATCTGCGTGGGTTGGGGCATTTCAACCGGTTGGGCAGTTCCGGCTTGAACATCGGCCGGCAGACGACCGATGATCGCCTCGATCTCCATAATCGATTGCGTCGCATCACCGCGCCGTTTGCCATTTTTGTCTTCGGCAAGAAAACGACGATAATACTCGAGAGCTTTTCGCAGGTTTGCCGGATTGGAATCAATTGCGTATTGGCGCTTGTACGATTGCGCGATGGAGAAGACGAGACCGGGGCGCTTGGTCAACGCATACGCTTGTTCGAATGCCCGAATGGCATTCGGATAATCGCCCTTTTCGTACGCTTTGGCGCCGGTTTCGAAATAAGCGCGCGATTGCGCATCGTCATCGGCGGCGGCCGGCGCGCCGGCCAACAGCAACGCCGAAGCAAGCAAAATTGTCCGGTAAAATCTCATTTTGATTGCTCCGTACCCAGGTAAAGCAACAGTTTTCCTACGTCCGCAACCGCAAGATCGTCGATACCGTCGCTGTTGGCATCCAGCGCCAATAATGCCTTTCCACCGCGCAGCTCGGCAAAGGGTGAATGTTGCTCGTCGAACCACACCAACGGCGCCGATTCATCCAATACCGCCGTGGCCGAGGTGCCCGTTCCGACAACCTTGAAGGCGAGATCCACCAGGTACACCCCGTCTCGCGTCATGATTGCCAGTTCTTTGTATCGATCCGAATCGATGTTGACAGCGGCGATTCCCGAGATATCGCTGTCGTCGGCACGCCATTCCGATTTGTCCGTGGCGGGGTTCCACACCTGACGCTTGGGCGTGAATTCCCAAGCTTTTTGATTTTCAGGATCCGATTCATTACCCAGAATTCGAGTACCGTCCAAGTATATCCGAATTCGCTGCGGAGCGTTCCCGTTCGGACCCGGCATCATGGATTTTCGCGCCGTGAGAATGACATCTCGTCGACCATTGCCATCGAGATCGGCGATCTCGTAAGGTTCGAACGGATTGGCCGGCCTGGGCAAACGGATCTCCGGATCAATCGGCTGTGGCTGCGTCAATTCGGTAAATGCCGTCCCATCAAAACCCAACGTGCCCAGTCCATACGGATCCGCCGAGCCATTCGGGGCTTTTAAGAATGCGGTCATTTTCGTTGTCGGTGTCTCGTCCACCGGGGCGAAGAGACACGTATTGTCCGCGAGATTCAATCCTTCATCCACGGGCTCCGACGCTCCGTTGGGGTAACAAGCCGGGCGCCAAATCGTGCTATTTCCCAGGGCAATCACGTTGAACGGGCTGTAATCGCTCCCTTCGGGAGATTGCGCTTCGCAGTAATCGATGCCGAAATTCGATACGGCGATGTTTTTGATTTCGTCACTCGAACCATTGGGGACACCATTGATAGTTTCTTTGCGTATCGGCAATGGGGCGAGAAGGCTACGCGAGACATCCCCGCGGATGATCGTAATGGGTTTTTCTTCACCCGGCTTGTTTGCCGAGCTCAAAATGGCCAAGTCGGAGACGATATCGAGATCTTCGGCCAAGTTCCAGCCGAGGATACGACCGATCGAGACGTGCTCCAGATCCTTTGCGAAAGCAACCAGCTTGGGCGGCGAGGGGGGACTTTGCGGATTGCCGAAAATGACGGAAATGGGCGTGATGTTCTCCGCCATTGGGGGAAGCTCGAGCCAATAAGCGGCATCGGCGATTCCGTCACCGTCCAGATCGCCGCTGGTCATACCCGCCAAAGGACCTCCCGTGGCGATGGTAAGGGTCGCCAATCCGGCGGGGAGCCACATCCATAAATCGAGAACGCCGGTATTCGCTCGCGCCGCCAATACATCTTTGCGACCGTCGCCATTGAAATCACCAATCGTGGCAAATTCCCACTTGATGGATGTCGGCGTTGGCGAGGTGGGATCCAGCTCATCCTGCGAAAGGCATTTGCGCGTGAATCGATTGGCCGGATTGGGCGCCGGATCATACAGAATGACGCCGCGACTGTCGACGATATCCGCGAAAGAATCGCCATTGACATCGCCGATCGCCAAGGGCGCACTTGCCAGTTCCGCCCCGGATTCCTTGCAATCGTCCTTCGCGTAGGACAAAAAGTCTTCCGCCGCGATCACTCCTCCGGGAACGACGTTTCGAATGATTCTCAGCTTTTCAACGCCGTCGTCCACCCCAAAAAGGACATCCACCATGCCGTCGTTTTCGGCATCCGTGATGTATGCACCTCCCCAAGGATTTCCATTGAGCGGGTAAGCGCTGAGCTCGGCGTCCCCGATTCCGCAACGGGATACGATCACCAGCTCGGAGGGCGCATTTTTTTCGAATGCCAAACGGGCGCATTTCGTACCGTTCGTCGTCGTTCCCGTCACCGCAATGGCTCCTTGCGGACTTCCGGCAACGTTGGAGCCGGGGATCGGATACCTCTGGTAACCGCCTACGCTATCCATGACGATGGCTTGCGCAATGCTGTTATTACCGATCTTTCCAAACGCGAGAATGGTGTTGTCTTCCGAATATTCACCCAATGGGATCAAGGCTTGCGCGTATGGGGATGCGAACAGAAGGGGACGAGAATTCGTAATGAACGAACGACCCTCTTGACCGAGCAGCGTACCCAATGACCGCTTGTAACCGATGACGATGTCGGAGAAACCATCGTCATCCACATCCCCGACCGCCGGCGTCAATTCGCCTCGAGGTAACGAAATGGTTCGTTCGACGAAACCGTCGAGCGTCAAGTAATGTACATCGATCGAATTGAGCCCCGCCGCCGCGATATCGTGTCGGCCGTCGCCGTCGAAATCACCGAGGAACAATCGCTCCGTTCCTCCGCCGGAAATCGAAATGGATTCTTCGGACAAACCCCCGGGTTTTCTGCAAATTCCGTCGAAACCACACCCCCACTCCGGCGGGCAATGAATAGCGCCCGCGGGATAGTCGCACAACCATCGGCAAGCGCCGGGAGTTGATTTGGGGCCGCAAAACAACGAATCGGAAACGTCGCCGTCACAGTCTTCAAAATTGTCCGGTTCGATAACGTTGTTTCCGCAGGAGTTGATCGGTACTTCGGGCAATGCATCACAACCGGAGCCCGCGAATGAAAGCAGGCTACCCAGCGCCAGAAGCACACCACCCAAGAGAAACCTTCTACGGACGCTGGAGCGGCTATTCGTCATAAAATATCTCTTTTGATTTTCCGGTTTTGCCGGTTTGGCTCGACGGCGGTTTCGCGACCGTCGTGGACTTGTCGAGGGTCATGGGAATCAAGACATTTTGCGATGGGGTGATCGGTAGATTCTTGGATTGATATCCCTTCGCCGCAAACGTCAAAGTCAGCGGCGCATCGCCTCGCGGCAAATCGATGGGCCCGGGCGCCGTCCCCAGCTTCCGTTCGCCAAGAAAAACTTCCATGCCTTCCGGCGTTGCTTGAATACGCAATTCTATCTTGTCCGACAATGCCGGCGGTGCCGTTGTCGTAGGGGCCGCCGATGCCGTCGTCACCGGCGCGATCGTCGGCACGACCGACGCTTCGGTGGTCGCGGAAGGCTTCGTCATATTCGTCGACGTATCCGTTGTCGACGTTCCTTGCGTCAGGAAAAACGCCAATCCCAATGCAACAACCCCGAGCGCCGTCGCCACCGCAATGACGACCGTCCTCTTTCCGCCGCTTTTGCCGTCTTGCTCGCTGGGCAACGTCGTCTGCGGATCGATCGTCACGCCCGGCTGTACGAGCGTCGGCGCAAAAACTTCCTCGCTCGATTTATTCGCAGGCAATCCTATCGCCGGCAGCTTTTCGCTCGAGCGTACGGCCACCGATGGCACGTCGATTCCCGCGGTTCGCGCCGCCGCAACCAGCTCGTCCACCGCCGCTCCCAACGTCTGCGGACGAGCGTCGGCCTCTTTTGCCAACATTCGCAAAATCGGAGCATCCAAGGCATGGGGAATGTCCGGACAAACGGATGACGCCGACGGCGGAGTACTTCCCACTTGCGCCATCATGACGTCCATGATGTCTTCGCCTGAAAATACCGGCTGACCCGTGATCATCACGTGCGTCATGATGCCAAACGAATAAATGTCCGTTCGGTGATCGACTTGTTTTCCGCGGCATTGCTCGGGGGACATGTACAAAGGCGTGCCCATCGGCGTGCCCGTGCGTGTTTTCGATTGCTGCGAATCACCAAGCAATTTCGCTATGCCGAAATCCAGCAGTTTCGGCATGATCGTGCCGTCTTCGTCGAAGACCAAAAATATGTTTTCCGGCTTCAAGTCGCGATGCGCAATTCCGGCCGCATGCGCCGCATCGAGCGCCCGGGCCACTTGACGCAAAATAGGCAATGCCTCCGCCGGTCGTAATCGACCCCGCTCACGCAAATACTCCTCGAGGGTTTTTCCTTCGAGAAGTTCCATGATGTAATATTGCCGCCCGTCATCGAGCTTGCCGAACGCAAAAATATCGATGATCCCGCGATGGCGAATCTGATTGACCGCTCGAGCTTCCGAGATGAATCGCGAAACCATCACCGGATCGGCTGAGAATTGCGGCGAAAGTATCTTGATCGCCGCCGACTTTCCAATCACCGGATGAACAGCGCTGTACACGGCGCCAAACCCACCCTCGCCAATCTTGCGCTCGATCCGATATTCCCCCACGGTCGTGCCGGGCTTGAGCGATAGATCCTTGCTGGGCAGAACATGGTCCCCCACCAGCGTCGATCCATCGGCCGAGCAAGTCGTTACGTCATCGGGATATTGCGTCATGCAGGTGGGACAAGTCGCCATGGAATGGTCTCGGTCAAGCGTACACGGACTCGCGCCCGAATAGAAGAGTTTCGGAACACTGGCGCGTTTTTTGACACGTCGATACTCTCGCCGCCGCAACGCGAATCAACATGTCCAAGCCCGTTTCCGAACTGCTCTCCAGCGCGCTGACCGCGGTCGTCCCGGCACTCGACATCGCCGCCGAACGTCCGCGCGGCGCCGACCCGCCGCAGTTCTGCACATCCCGCGGCTACACCGAATTTCTCGGGGCGTTATCCCAAGACGAACTCGTTCGCTGCGAATCCGAAGGACTTGGCGCCCGTTTGTCCGTTCTGAAGGACGTACCTCCGTCCCTCGCCGAACTTGCTCGACATCTGACCGAAGTCACGCGCTTGCCCGGAAAAGTTCATCAAGATAAACCCACGCGCATCGAAAACAATCGCTCGGTATCGCGACGCAAACAGAGCGAGATCGAAGCTCTGCTCGACGTCGTCGCGCCGCTCGCCGCCCGCGCCGAACGCGTGGTCGACGTAGGCGCCGGCCGAGGCCATTTCACTCGAATTGCCGCGGAAGTTTTTGAACGCGAGGCCGTAGGCATTGAACGAGTTCCCGAGCGCGTGACGACCGCGGAGCGCCTCGCCGCAGGCACTCGCGCCAGGTTCGTGTTGCTCGACGCGACCCGCGAAACGCTGGGCTTACGCGAGCAGGATCTGGCCATTGGACTGCACGCTTGCGGCGCCCTCGGCGACCGTTTGATTCTTGACGCTGGTGACGCGCGCTGCGCCGTGGTGCTCGTTTCGTGTTGTTTGCAGAAGATCCCGCCGCCTGCGCGCATTCCTTTGTCGAGCATCGCCGCTCGTGCGGGCTTCGTGTTGTCAAAAGAAACCTTGGGTTTGTCCAACCTCGTCGCTCGGCAACAAGGTGTCGAAACGAGCCTCGCGGAAACCATGGACGCTCGACGAAAGCGATGGTCCTTGGTTCGTCTTTTGGAACATCGCGGGCTCGCCGTGGAGCTCGGGCAAGAGATGCACGGGCTCAATCGACGTTGCGCTCATCGTCCATTTGCCGAACTCGTCGCCCAAGCGTTATCGCGGCGAGGTTTGTCCCCGGCGACACCGGACGAACTCACGGAACACGAACGGCAAGGCGCGATCGAGTTCGAACGAATGCGTCGATTCTCGTTGCCTCGCGCCATGCTCGCCCGCGCGCTCGAAGTGACGGTCGCTCTCGATCGGGCTGCGTCGCTCGAAGAACGTGGATACGACGTACGCGTCATCGAGATCTGCGCCGCCGATGTCACCCCGAGGAATCTCGCCATTATCGCGTCCTTGACAAACCCCTTGCCCGCGTGACGATCGTCCTTCGAGCTGCTACGTTCGCGTTCGTGTCTTCGTACGCTCTCGCCACCATCGTTTCACGGCTGGAATCCCGCGAAATTCCTCCGCCCGCGGATGACGCACGCGCCGCCGTCGCGGTCATTTTTCGAGCGCCGCGCGATCATCACGAGGCGCAAGTTCTCTTGATTCGTCGCGCCGAACGCGAAGGAGATCCATGGTCCGGGCACATGGCATTTCCCGGCGGAAAACGTGATGCGACAGATCCAAGTCTGCTCGTCACGGCGCTTCGAGAAACGTCCGAGGAAGTGGGATTGGATCTGGAATCCCATGCGCGCTTCGTCGCTCGAATGCCGAGCATACCGGCCATGATCCGATCCAACCGCAACTCAATGCTCGTCACGCCATTTATTTTCGCGATGCATACGGATGAGCATCCCGAGTTTGTCTTGAGTCCCGAGGTGGTGGAAACCTATTGGGTGCCCATCGGACCGTTGGCTCGAGGCGAAACGGCGTTGACGTTTCCTTATGTACACGAAGGTAAGACGCTGCAATTGCCGGGTTTTTCCGTGCACGATCGCATCGTTTGGGGATTGACCCATCGGATGCTGACCATGTTTTTCGCAGCAATCAACGATTGATCTGCACCGGGGCGAAGCTGCCGCGACGCGGCTTCGGTTTCTTCTTTTTCTTGGGCGGTGGAGGCGGAGGTCTGGTTTTTCCTTCTGCAACCGGTAACCATGGTGCATTGCGATCGACGGGTAATGGTCCTTCCGCAGGCAAAGCTTGCTCGCCCGCACGTTTGACCTGAAAAGACGAGCTGACGACGTTTGTCGTATGCGCACCAATGTTGGACAAATCGCCTTTGCCTCGAATACCGATGGGAATGCAAAATCGTCGCTTCCGCTCTTCATCGAGCTCGCTGTACGGAATGAATTGACCCCGATCATCTCGAATTCCGCGCACCGTACCGCCGGTTTGCATCGCGCCTTCGATCGCCGCCGCGAGTTGTTCGACGACCTCATTGGCGCATACGGGTTGCACACTGTATTTTTCTTTGGTCCCGGCCGGGTATTGAATCTTTGATTCCACTTTGACAATCACGGTCACGGGTTGTTTGTCCGGGCCCATTTCCAATGCTCTACCGCCGAGGGATCGCCGTGCCGCTTCGGCAACTGCGGCCCATTGCGATGCGTCTCCGTCGCTCGATCCGACAAACCGCACGCTTTCGACCGTGCCGTTGCCCGCCAGTTTGACCTCGAATGTCCCTTTCATGTCGGTCAATGCCGAATTTCGCAAGGCATCGGCAATGGACGAGGCCACGACGCCGGCTCCGGGGACTTCGAGCCCGAGTGTCTTGTCGCGCGAATGAAGCGTGCCCGAAAGGACGCGTGAGGCGACGTCACTCGGTACGACGGGCGCTGCGCCGATGGTGGTCGGAGCGGGTTTGGGGACATCCGCGGAAGGAACGACGCCCGGAATCGACCACAATGGCCCCGACAAACCAGGCACACCCAAAGCTCCTGCTCCGCCGGAAGGGGGCAAAGAACCGTATTCGTCCGCCGGAGCCGGGGGCGGCGCTGGTTTGGCCGGGTTATCCTCGGGCGCTGCGGGGGCCGTGGCGATCGGCGGTTCCGCGGGCTTTTCCGATTCCTCTTCTTCGGATTCTTCTTCGGCCTCGGGCAATGCAATGGGCGACGGAGACGGCACTCGCGTCGCGCCCGGTGAAGCCGATTCCGGGGGCGGGCTCGGGGCGATAGGCGCCGGCGCTTCGGATGTGTTTTGCCGCGCAACGGGCGTCGTATCGATATCGATGGTCGTATCCGCGGCGGTATCGGCGATTTCCGGAGCAGCCGAGATTTCTTCGAGAGGTGGTCGAGGCGCGAGCGTAAGAAAAAGGACGTGCGCGACAAACGCGGCCACCAGGGCGGAAATTTCACGATGTCGATCCGCTCGCACGGCCCAAGGATGGCACGCCGCCATCGTGTCGTCGAGCATTGCCGTGCATGTTTGTGCAGAATTCGCAGCGGCAACATGCAGGATCGGCGTGTGGCGGATTCGTTCTTTTGAAAATCCCGGTTGAATTCAGTGCGGCACGGTCGGTGCAATGAAAGCGGGCAATGGCAGCGGGCGATGGCTCGAATCCCGGTGCGAGACGATTCGCGTTCGCACCCCGTATTCCGGTGCCTTTACGAGGAAAACATGATGCGCATGACGATTGGCTCCATGGTCTTTCTTTTGGGAAGCTTATTTGGGGGCGCAGCTTGCGTCAATTCCAGCCAAACCGGCGACGATGCCGCCGAATCGGCCGATCGTTTGTCTCGTGCGAACGATACCGTCGGACAACCACCTCGGCCACCGCGTCCGCCGGCTTGTGCAACGAACGACGAATGCGTCGATAAATGCCCGCCGGACGCGTCGGGATGCGTTTGCCTCGACCTACCGATGGGCGGGAAAGGTTGTGTGCCGACATGCGAAGCCGATGAAGATTGTCCGGTTGCTCCGGACAACCTGCCGCCGCTGCATTGTCACGAAGGCATTTGCGTGCCACCTCCGCCGCCGGGGGCGGGATCTTGTGCAATGCCTTCGCCGCCCGCTCCGTGAAGGCTCGTGCGGAGCCATGAAATTATTCGTGCATCGGCCCATCGTCGATTTCGGATGTGCCGATGGCGCGATCGGTTTGCAGCGCCAAGAATGGTACGCGTGGAAAAACCGTCGTCGGTCCCGACGAAGCCGGCATGTAAATCGTGCAATCATGGAGCGCAATGAATCCGGCGCGGTGGGCCAAGTGATCGGATATGCGAATCCCTTCGTAAAGATCCAACGTTCCTTCGATGATGATCCCATTGTGCAACAGCCATTCGGTCTTATGGGATCGTCGTCCCTCGAGGCGAGGAGGCGATTCCGCACCATCCATCGGAACGACCGCGACGGTCGATGAACGGGTGAGCGCGAAAAATGGCAAATGCACGGTTTGACCCGGAAGCTTCACATCCACCAACCGATACAATTGATCCGGTCGATTGAGATGATCGATGAACGCCATGCGTGGAGCAAGGCGCATGGAAGCTTCGATCCATCCGGCGTACGAAAGAATGCGGCAAGTGACGAGTCTCGTATTCAAAATGGGCGAATTCATGAGGCGTCAGCTTTGGGGGTTGTGGCGTCTTCGTTGGGCGCAGTGGTTTGACGAGCGTCGCTCGATGTTTTTTCGAGTAATGTTTCCGCCATTCGTTCGGCGGGTAGAACCCAGGGCACTTCGGAAAGAGGTATCGTTCCGGTTCGAACCAAGTCGAGCGCGCTTTGGCGCATCGCAATGCTTCCCGATTCGAGGGCGATGTCGCGCAATTCGTCCACCGCAACGCGACGCGATATCGCTTTGCGAATGGTCGGCCCGAGCCGCAGAAACTCGACGACGGCAATGCGTCCTTGCGTTCCTCGACGATGGCAACGATTGCAACCACGCCCTTTGAATACGGGCAAATCGGCAGGCCAACCCAAGGGAAATAATTCGCCCGCGATTTCGGGATCCGGTTCGACTTGCACCCGACACGTTTCACAAATTCGTTTGGCGAGGCGCTGCGCGAAAACAGCCACGAGCTCGCTGGCCACCGAATTGGGATGCATGCCGAGGTCGATCAGGCGTTGAACCGCATCGATGCTGTCATTGCAATGCAGCGTCGACAACACGAGGTGACCGGTTTGTGAAGCCCGGATCGCTTCCAACGCCGTTTCCCCATCGCGAATTTCTCCGACGAGAATGACGTCGGGATCTTCGCGCACGAACGCGCGCATCGCGTTGGCGAACGTAAAACCCAAATCGGCCCGAGCTTGAGCTTGTTGCACCCCCGTAATGGCGTATTCGATCGGGTCTTCAATCGTGATGACTTTGCGTGTCGTGTCCTTGGCCACGTATTGCAGACCGGCGTACAACGTCGTCGATTTGCCCGATCCCGTCGGACCGACGACGAGAACGAGTCCCCCCGGACTATCGAGCAGCCGACGATACCCACGCGCCACGTTCTCCGAAAAACCCAAATCCTCGATTTCAAGGACTTTGGTTTCTTGCGGCAATAATCGAATGACGACATTTTCGCCGTGCAAACTCGGTTGCGTCTGCACCCGCATGTCGAAGGCTTTGCCGCCCGCATGACGCCGAATGCGCCCACCTTGCGGAATGCGATGTTCGGCGATGTCCATGTGCGCTTGAACTTTGATGACGTTCACGAGGCCGGTGAGATCCGCCGGGGTGACGTGAATTCGATCCAAATCCCACAAATCGCCGTCGACCCGCAGACGAATTCGTACGCGCGTTCCTTCATGCTCGAGGTGAATATCGCTGGCTCGTTCCGAAATGGCTTCGATGAGCAAGGCCTCGAAAATCGCGATATGGTGCGGGTGGGCTTGGGTATCGTGGGCCAAAAGGTCGGGTTGATCGGGCGGTCGCGTTCCAGCCACCACGGGACTGGCAAGGACTTTTTCATCCTGATTTCGACGCAGATCCGTCAGCATCCACAGACGCCGATAATCGGTCGGCGTGACGAGCACCAAACGGGCCGCGCGGCAATGCAAGGCTTTGAGCACGTCGTCGACGACGACCGAAGGGTTCGTCGTGGCAATGACGACATCCGCATCGCTGCGAACGATGGGGAAAATGCCATTTCGTTCCAGATATCCCCGGGGCAAAGCTTCGAATAACGTTGCATCGAGCAGCGGCGCCAGCGATTCGACCGTTGAAAAAGGAAGTCGCCATTGAGCGGCAAGGGCTCGATACACGTCGATGGGCTCGACGATTCCATGCCTTGTCAATGATTCTCCGAGGCGTTCCTTATGGGCTCGAGCATCGACGGCAATTTGTTCGACCACGGCGCGTTCGGCGAGGCCTGCATTCACGAGCAAATCGCCGAGTCGCGGTCGTGGATTCGCGGCGGTCGTCGTGCTGCTCGCGGTCGCCCCGGCGGTCGCCGGCTCGGTCGTGGAGGATTCGGACATGATGCGGGCCAGCATAATGCTTCAGATGCTTGAAGGAAGGGCTCTTTCGTGCGGCTCGGCTCTTATGTTTTGAAGCGTCTTGCGCCCAAACGACGCCTGGAGTTACCGTCAATTTTCGGTCGTTCATTCACGTCGCCCTTCAAGTATTCGTCCGTGACTTCGCCCGGTCCTTTTCCTATCCCCGTTTCCGCGCTCAAACCTGTTTCCTGCGGGTCCGTTTTGTGGCGCAGCGCAGGTAGTTTGAGGGCGACGTTCATCGTCAAGATCACGTTGTCGCTCGTGCATGAACGTACGGCCTGGCCGACCACTCCGCTCGAATTGGTGCTCGAAGATCGACGCCGTGACGCCAATCCGCAATCGAGTCTGGTCGAAGCCGGTGAATTGGCGCCTTTTCTTCCGAATGCCGCCGTCATTCTTTTCGGTCACGCGTGCGCCCCGCAAGGGCGACCGACTCCGGCGCTCTCCGCGCGATTGGCTCTGATTCGCGAACGCAGTCTCATCGACAAAACCGCGCATATCTTCGGCGAACGTGCCGCAAACGCTCCCCAACATCCCCGACCATTCGAACGCGTTCCGCTCGTCTACGAACGAACGTGGGGAGGCGCGGGGAGTGATGAAAATCCCGTCGGCGTTCCCACGGGAGCGCCGGGTTTGCCCAGCATTTGCGATCCGACAAACCCAGCGAAAGCCATCGGTTTCGGACCCATCAGTCGACAATGGCCGCAGCGCAAACGTCTCGCGGGCATCACCGATTTGGCGCGCATCGAATCCACCGTCGCGGATTTCCCGAACGGATTCGACTTTCGTTACTTCAACGCCGCGCCGCTCGATCAGCAGGTCGAGCACCTGCGTGGTGACGAGTGGATCGTGCTCGACGGCATGCATCCGACGATGCCGCGCGTGCAATCGCGGTTGCCGCAAATGCGTGGGAAAGCGGGGGTGTTTTTCATTGCGAACAACGCGATCAGCCACAACCAAGTGGTCGACTTGATCGCGGACACGCTCGTCATCGACACGGAGAAACTCGTCGCGTCCGTGGTTTTTCGCGGCGCTCTGCCTCTCGATTCGCTGGACGTGCTGCCACGTTTGCGGGTGTTCGGAGACGTCGAATTACCCGGCAATCCCGTGCGTTGGCCGGAAGCGGCCGAGGTGCTCAGGGCACCGGCTCCGGCGCCGCTCGCGACAAACTCTCCGGCTTCGTCTCCGTCGCCGATCTTCACGACCTTGCCTGCGCGTGAAGACAGCGGCATTCGACCGGCGCTGCCGTTTCAGCCCAAACCTCCGGGAGCGCCGACGGTGGTGCCGTTCGTGGCGGCAGCCCCGCAGCGCCCACGAGTCGACGTCGACCAAGATCCGCTCATGCGCACGGTCGCGGCAAGTCCGGACGTCGGCGCACGTGCGCAGGCCATGCCGTTTGTCGCGGGCGCACCATCCGCACCACGGAGCACGCCTCCGCCTCCTCCCGCAGCACCTCCGCGTCGCCCGGCGCACGACGACGATGCAACCCGGGCCATCGATTTGGACAAACTCGAAGCAAAACGCGGCGCGGTGACGCCGTTTGCTTCGAGCCCGTCCGGTGTCGGTGGTTTTGACAAACCCGAGGGGAAAAAATTCGAGCCGCGGTCATTCGGTGATG
>WBZU01002169.1_pt1 | contig 13845 bp, 9 predicted proteins | sample 5204311 | NCBI WGS metagenome assembly WBZU01 (sample SAMN12344359, study PRJNA552823) | activated sludge metagenome | biome: Activated sludge suspended growth; feature: Nitrification reactor; material: Wastewater; isolation source: activated sludge from nitrification reactor of wastewater treatment...
GTACAGCAATTCGAACAACCCATTTTCGGAAAGCCCGTCGAAGTTTTAATTGATAATGAAAACTGGATATTAAAGAAATCCCAAATGGAGGAATATAAAGATACTTACTGATTTGTTAATTTTTTCTTTATCAATTAAAAGCACTATTAAATGAATATTTCAAAGTCACTCCGTGTTTTAACAATATTTTTTCTTTTTACAGGAGCAGTATTTTCCAAGCCAAAGAATATTTTCATTAAATTCAAAAGCAATGCGCCTGAAGAGCTTATCAGTAATTTCAAAAACAATTCTCCAAAATCAGGAAATAATTCCGTTTCTAAAATAAGCAGAGATTTCAATCTGGAAAACAGCAGGGAAGTTTTTGGTGATTTAAATAAAAAGTTTTCGGGTAATAATGATTTTATTAAAGCCGGACTTAACAGGATATTTATTGCTGAAGCGGATGAAAGCATACTTGCGCAGCTTATTGAGCTTGCCCGGAAGAATGAGTTTATTGAATACATTGAGCCAAATAAAAGTCTGAAGCTGGAAAATATTTCAGACAGAAATTTTATTCCGAATGATTCTTATTATGGAAGCCAGTATTATTTAAATCTCATCGGAATGCAGAATGTTTGGGATATAACAAAAGGCGATTCGACTGTAATTATAGGAGTTATTGACACCGGACTGGATTTTCTTCATCCGGATCTGCAAACAAGTTTTAAAATAAACTACGGTGAATACGGCAACGGCAAAGAATCAAATGGAATAGATGATGATAATAACGGATTTATTGATGACTGGAGGGGCTGGGACTTTACTGATGAGCCGCTGACGGGTGATCCGAGAAGAGGCGATTACATTGACCCGGACAATGATCCCTCTGATGATAACAGACAATCACACGGCACAGCAGTTACAGGAATTATCAATGCGACTTTTAATAATAATGCCGGAATTTCATCCGTCGCTCCGAATAGCAAAGTATTAGTAATGAGAGCTTTTGATGCTGAAGGTTACGGAGAGGAAGATGATGTGGCGAATGCAATATTGTACGGCATTTCAAACGGAGTGAAAATTTTTAATTTCAGTTTCGGAGATTATATTTTCAGCAATCTGCTAAGAGACGTTATCAGGTTTGCTTATTCAAGGAATGTTCTTATTGTCTGCTCTGCAGGAAATGACGGTAGCGACCGCCTCCATTATCCGTCAGCTTATGATGAAGTAATATCAGTCGGAGCTTCCGATAATACAGATGCAAAGGCGGGATTTTCTTCCTACGGGGAAACAGTGGATATATTCGCTCCCGGGTTTCAGAATATTACTACAGTAAGGAGAGGTAAAGGAAGTTCACAGTTTAACGGAGATTATGAAAAGCTCAACGGAACATCTTTTGCAGCGCCTGTTGTAGCTGGAGTAGCAGGATTACTGCTTTCCGAAAATCCCTCTCTTACAAATGAAGAAATAAAAGGAATACTAGTTTCGACAACTTCGCTTATGCCGGGACAGTCCGGATGGGATCACGTAAGATCTTCAGGCAGAATTAATGCGATTAATGCAGTTCAGAATTTCAATAACCCTGCTATTTCAAGAATCAATTATCCGTTTCAGGATTATACATTCGAAAGGGACACAGTTCCGATCTGTATTTCCGCTGCTTCGCCGCTGTTTCTTTCTTATTCGGTTTATTACGGAGCCGGTCAGAAGCCGTCAAACTGGATTCCTTTATTGCTGAATCAGACATCACAGGTATTGAATGACACAGTAGCTTTGTGGAATACGGCATCACTTCCGGATACTTCATATACATTAAGACTTGCAATTAACAGCAACTCGGGCAGAACCATTGAACACAGAATGATTATCTTTAAGGACAGGAATCCTCCGGTTATCACTGACATTTCTTTCGGGACAGTTATAGATAAAAACAATTATTCCCAACTGATTTTATTTGCAACCAACAAGAGGACATTGGGAAAAATATTTTATAAAAGAAAAAATATAAGTGAACCATACCAGGTTATTCTTGCAGATGTAGGAACTCCTAATATCGGATTCGTTGCTGAAGCTCACTTCGGTTTACTGAACGGTAACGATCTAATTCAGAATACTGAATATGAATTTTATATAGAAGCTGTTTCTTTGAACGGAAAGAACGCTATAGTTAACGATACTTCATTTTATTTTTATACTTTTCCTCAGATAAATAATTACGGATATAACAATAAAAACTATTCGCTTAGCTATTCACAGTCCTGCAATACAATAACCGACATTAATAATAACGGACTGAATGATATACTTTTAAATGATATTAAGAATAACCTTAAAATGAATGTTTACGAATTCAGCGGAGGCAGTTTCAATAAAATTTCAAACGATAACTGGGGAGATTTCAGAATAGCACGCGACATCTCGGATATAGATGGTGACGGTAAAGATGAAATTCTTTTTTCAAAAGAAAGGAACGGATTTGTCTATGAAGCTCCGCAAGCGGGGCAGCTTCCGACAGATTTGATTTGGCAAGATCCTGATTGGGAGACCGGTAATTTCTGGTCAGCGAGAATTGCTGATACTGATGATGACGGAAAAAAAGAAATTCTGGGATTCGGAAGATCAGGTTTAAGAATTCTGGAGACAGATAATAATAATAACTTCAATCAGATTGCAAATTTAAATTATTTCGGAAATGATTCAGTTGCAAATTCTCAGAATGTACTTGTGGAAGATTTTGATAATGACGGGAAAAAAGATGTTGTGTTTATAAATCTTTATTATGAAACAAGAGGATCTGCACTTCCTAAGATTGGATTATCAATATACGAAAATTCCGGTAATTCATACAGCAGGGTTTTTAAAGACAGCATAGACCGGTTTATAAGAGGTGATAATATTGTGACAGGTGATTTCAACGGAGACGGAAGAAAAGATTTTGCTTTAGGCGTTGTCAGTAAAGACGGGGATCTTATTCAGTACTACAGTCTTATTGCTTATACTTCTACAGGAAATAATAATTATGAAGTAATGGGAATTTCCGATATTTACAATTACAAATCATATACTGAAACTTCCACCAAGTCCGCAGATATTGACAATGACGGAAAAGATGAAGTGCTGATAAACACCGGCACATTGTTTTACATAATGAAATATGACACAGACGCCGGAAGATTTATCCCGGAGTATTATATGCAAAACATAAACACGCTTAATCAGATAGTTTATGATTTTGACGGTAACGGAGTGAAGGAAATAGGATTGAATACAGTTAATGACACTCTACTCTTTTTTGAGAAGAATATAACATTCAGCGGACCACCTACACCGCTGAATTTCAGAGGATACAGTCCCGACTCGAATATGATTGTGCTTAACTTTGATAATATCGCAGGAGCGGAAAAGTATATTATTTACAGAAGCGATACTACACAGAATTTTATTCGGGTTGATTCAGTAAATACAAATTCATATCAGGATATAAATGTAACCAACAGAAAAAATTATTATTACAAAGTATCGGCAATTGACGAGCAAAATCCTGTAAGAGAAAGCCATTTAACTGATGCAGTAAAAGTATACTGTCACAATAAATCAAGACTTCTTACGGCGGTTTATGAAAATAACGGATTTATATCCGTAAAATTTTCCGAAAGAATCTCTTCGGCAATTCCGAATATGAATTCATTTATAATAAACAACAACTATGGATATCCAAAAAACATAGCGATAAAAAACAATTTTGAATATTTGCTGATATTAGAAAAGCCGCTGCCAAATGGGAACTATACAGTTAAATCTAAATCACTGAAAGATTTGTATAATTCGGAAACTGACACAAATGAAGTAAATTTTATTGTAAATCAGACTGACTCTGCAAAATTTTTCATAAGCAAACTTATTTTAACTGACAGATACAGATTAAAACTTGAGTATAATCTTGAAGCTGATTCTGTAACAGCATTGAATCCTCAGAATTATTCATTTGAGCCCTTTGACATAAGAGTTTTAACTGTTGAAAAAGACAATACGAACCGAAACACAGTATATATAAATCTTGAAAACAAGTCTGTTATCGGAGCGACAGGAAAAAATTATCTTCTTAGGGTATCTGATGTATATTCGGCAAGCGGCATTAGAATAGCAGAAGGCGCAGGAAGCAGTTTCGGATTAATATTCAATAAAGAGAATCTTGAAGAAATGTATGTTTATCCGAATCCTTTCAGTTTAAAGAATAATCAGAATTACATAACATTTGCAGGCATTACCAGAGAAACATCCATTGAGATATATGATCTCACAGGAAAATTTATAACTGAAATTTCAGAAACGAACGGAAACGGCGGAGTAGAATGGGATATGAAAGACGGAAGCGGCAAAATGATCAATACAGGTATTTATATTTACAGAGCTAAAGGAAAAAATTCTTCCGGATCTGAAGTTGCTGAAAAGACAGGTAAGTTCGCTGTAGTAAGATAAGGATTCAACTTTGAATTGTATAAAATAAAAAAGGCATCATTTAAATGACGCCTTTTATTTTTATAAATTCAAAAAAATTATTTTACGTGTTCAGCAAGAGTTTTACCGGCTTTGAATTTGGCAACTTTTTTTGCTGCGATTTTAATTTCTTTTCCGGTTTGAGGATTTCTTCCTATTCTTGCTTTTCTTTTTGAAATTGAAAATGTTCCGAAACCAACCAAAGAAATTTTTCCACCTTTTTTAAGTGTCTTCTTTACTGATTCCATTAATGATTCTAATGCAGCTCTTGCCTGAACTTTTGTAGTTTTAGCATCTGCAGCCATTTTGTCAATGAGTTCTTCTTTTGTCATTTTGATTATTAATTAATTAATAAAATAGTATTACAAAAATAACATAGCATATTTTAAAAAGCAACGTTGATTTATAAATGTATTTTCCTTTTTAGAATAATTACCGCATATGTTTTGCGGAGAAGGAGGGATTCGAACCCTCGATAGCGTTACCGCTACAACAGTTTTCGAGACTGCCGCATTCAACCACTCTGCCACCTCTCCGGAAATAAAAGAACTTCGGAATTTTAATTTGTACAAGTTAAGTTTGTAAATCTTTTGTTTCAATTGCAAAAATAGATAATCTTTGAACGGACAGAAAAGTTAAATAAATTTTTTAATCTCAAAAAGTTTAATTCCATTTACTTAGATTTTCGGATACATCCGTTCGATTTCATCTTTGAATCTTTCTTCAACAAATTTTCTTTTAACTTTCATAGTAGGAGTCAGTTCACCGCCTTCAACAGTAAAATGAATTTCAAGCAAAGTGAATTTTCTTATTTTTTCATAAGGAGCAAGATCAGACTGAAGTTTGTCAATATCTTTCCTGATCAATTCGAGAATCGTCTTATTATTTATTAAATCCGAATACAGATGATAGTTAAGATTATTTTTCTTTGCAAGCTCAGTCAGCTGATCACGGTCAGGAACAATAAGCGCAGTTACATACATTCTTTCATTTCCGATTATCATAATGTTTTCCACATAGCTCAGTCCTGCAATAGTATCTTCTATGTGTGAAGGTGCAATATATTTTCCTCCTGAAGTTTTGATAAGAGATTTTTTACGGTCGGTGATCTTTATATATCCGTCCGTATCAATTTCTCCAATGTCACCGGTGTGAAGCCATCCGTCTGTTATTGTTTCAGCAGTGCTTTTTTCATCTTTGAAATATCCTTTCATTACAAGATCTCCGCTTACAATAATTTCATTTTCATCCGTAAGTTTCACATTAACTCCGGATATGGGTTTCCCAACAGTTCCGTATTTTATATTAAACGGAGGATTAACTGAAATTACCGGAGATGTTTCAGTCATACCATAACCTTCCAAAACTGATATTCCTGTAAACTCAAAAAATTCTCCTATTTGTTTATTCAGTGCGCCTCCTCCTGAAACAAAATATCTGATCTTACCTCCTGTTTTTTCTCTAAACTTTTTATAAACAAGTGCATTGGCAATTTTCCACTTCAGACTATTTTTAGGAAATGATTTTTTATGAGCGGAATCAATAGCGAAATTAAATTTTTTTTTGCCAATACCTTCATCCATATCAGTTCCTGTTTTTATTACTCTGTTATAAAACTTATCAAGCAATCTCGGGACTGTAATGACAAGCGTTGGCTTTACTTCAGTAAGCTGTGCAGGGATAGTTTCAAAACTCTGAGCAAAATATATTTTTGCCCCGCAGAAAAGCGCAAGATAATATCCTGCAGTTCTTTCATAACTGTGTGAAAACGGAAGATATGATAAAAATCTGTCTTCGCTGTTAATGGATAAAATTTTCTGGCAGGCATTTATATTAGTGCAATAATTATTATGAGTAAGCATAACTCCTTTTGGAGTTCCTGTAGTACCGGAAGTATACACAATTGATACAAGATCCAAGTTAACAATTTCCGAAGACAAACTGCGAAGTTGATTTAAAATAAATTCTTCCCCGATATTTTTTCCTGCGTCCATTAATTCATTATAACATATATATTTATCTCCGCCAAATTTTGAAGTGTCAATATCCCGGAAAATAATTATTTCTTCCAAAACCGGTAAATCTTCCCTGATCCTTGATACTTTATCAAGTAAATGAAGGTTTGATAAAAAGCAAACTTTCGAATCTGAATTTTCCAGAATGTATTTTATCTGGGAAGTAGAGATCGAAGTATAAACGGGCACGGAAACAAGTTTGCAGAACATGCAGGCAAAATCCGTTACAGCCCATTCATTACGATTTTCAGCAATAATGGCTACTTTGTCACCCGGTTTCAGATTTAATTTATTGAAATATGAAATAAGAGCGCTGATCTGTTTTATAAGAAGACTGTTGCTGAAGGGTATGTATTCATCATCTTCCTTTGTAAAAAATGACACATTATCCAATCCTGTTTTCTCAATGTGATCCAAAAGAAATGAAGTTAAAGTATTATTCATTTATTAAAATTTTAAATTCCTTTGTCATTTAAAATTAACAATATGTTCACTCCGTTAATTTTTTAAAAAAGATTTCTTTCAAATTACCAAAAACTTATTACAAAAATAATGTCAGTTTTATTCAGACAATAAATTGCCAGAAGAAATCAGCCGGAAGGATATAAACATTTACTAATCTTAGAATTGATCTTGCGGTCCTGCGTAAAGCAAAGCCGGTATTAAATAATGTTAAGAGACTGACAATCTAATAATATTATTATGAACTGACTTGTTAAAAAAAACCGCAGTCACTACTTTTGTATAGTAAAATGCTATAGTATTTAAGCAGGCAGATAAAATTCAAAAGAGATGGACACAACAAGCAGCGAAGTAAATGAAACAAAAGCAAGTAAGATTTCCGCATCCCTCCGTAATGCAATAATCTTCGGGGATTTAAAGCCCGGAGAAAAAATTACCGAAAGTAAAATTTCAAAAAAATTTAAAACCAGTCACATTCCCGTAAGAGAGGCGTTAAAGCAGCTTGAGAGAGAGGGGTTTGTAGAAAACAAAGCTTATTCTGGAAACAATGTCCGCAGAGTAAGCGATAACAATCTTATCGAGTTCAATCTGATCCATAAAACTTTCATAAAAAATTTTCTTAAACATGCCATTCCGCTATATACAGCGGGAGATTATGAACAGTTCAACGGGATTATTAAAAAAATTGAACAGAGTAAAGATTACAGGGAGGCGAGTCTTCTTTTGATAGAATTAAACACGAAGCTTTACGCTCCTGCAAACATGCCTTACATGTCGGCATTGCTCAACAAACTTTTTTATGATAATCTGATGTACCTCAGTGTTTTTTTTAAAGAGATCTCAAAGGGAAAAATTAACATCGTTTACATTAATAAATTTTTAAAATTATGCAAGAGCGGAAAAACAAAAGAAGCTCTGACTTACTGGGTAAGGAAACAGGATCAGGGCATTAAAATACTTATAGAACATTTTAAAAAAGAAAAAGAAAACAATTACTTCAATTGATTAGTATTTGCAAACAAAAATTAAATTAAAAGAATTATGGCAACCAATGAAATTTTAATAAAGGAACTTGCAGATCAGTATGGAAGGGAAAGGACATCATTACTGTCCATTCTTCATGGAGTTGCGGATAAAAACAACTATTTAACGGAAGATGATCTGACTGTAATAGCCAAAGAACTTCATTTATCCGGCGCTCAGGTATTCGGCACTGCGACATTTTATTCGTTTCTGAATGTTATTCCGCGCGGGAAGTATGTGATAAGGGTCTGCAAGACCATTTCATGCGACATGAAAAACAAAGATGAAATCGTAAGAGAAATAGAGAACATGCTAAAGATAAAAGCCGGAGAGACAACTGAAGACAAGAAATTCACTTTACTTTTAACAAACTGCATGGGCTGGTGCGATAAAGGTCCGAGTATGCTGATAAATGAAATTCCGTTTTCGGATCTAACCAGAGAAAAAGTTCATGGAATAATAAAGCAATATTCGGATATAGAAGACTAACGAATTCAATAAAATTAAAAAAATTTTTAACAGGAGTTACCAATGAATGATGGAAAAAAAATCAACAGAATTGATTCTATATTCAAGGACTATGTTGATAATAAATTTGACTATCTTAGAATGATCATGAAGATGTCAAATGAAGAGATCATAAAAGATCTTACTGATTCAGGTTTAAAAGGCAGAGGAGGAGCGGGATTTCCGACAGGGAACAAATGGAAATTAGCTGCTGAGCAACCTTCCGGAGAGAAATTTGTAGTATGCAATGCCGATGAAGGAGAACCCGGAACATTCAAAGACAAAGAGATACTGCTCAAAGTTCCTCATAAAGTACTTACCGGAATGACAGCCTGCTCAAAAGTTACGGGAGCGAAGAAAGGATATATTTATCTGAGATGGGAATACAAATTCATGAAAGATGATCTTCAGAAATCAGTAGATGAGTTTAATGAAGTGTTAAAAGAAATGAAAATAGATTTTAAGATTTACATATTTCTCGGAGCCGGCGCTTATGTATGTGGAGAGGAGAGCGCTTTGTTTGATTCAATGGAAGGCATGCGCGGAGAGCCGAGAAATAAACCACCATTTCCGACAGTAAGCGGATTTATGGGCAAACCAACAGTGATAAACAATGTGGAAACATTTGCTACATCAACTATGATTCTGTCATTCGGCGGAGAGAATTATGCAAAACTAGGAACTGATGTTTCGCACGGATCAAAGTTATTTTCTATTTCAGGAGATACTTCTATACCAGGGATATACGAACTTGAGCTTGGCATGACGCTTCATGAATTTGTGGAAAAATTCGGAGACGGCGATACGAAAGCAGTATCAGTCGGAGGTGTATCGGGAGCTTTGGTGCCGAGGAAAAAATTCAAGGATACAATTATAGGATGGGAAGGAGTTCCTACAGGAGGCGCTATGATATTATTCAACAGCACAAGATCAATTTACAGAATACTTCACAACTATCTTGAGTTTTTTGAAGAAGAGTCCTGCGGTCAGTGTACTCCATGCAGAATCGGATGTCAGCAGCTTAAGAAAGGAATTGAGGCGGTTAAAAAAGGTGAAGAAGATCCCTCTTATCTTGATACACTTGCCAATCTCAGTAAAGTAATGAATGTTTCCGCAAAATGCGGTCTCGGACAATCGGTTATGAATCCGGTATTATCCGCTGTTAATAATTTCAGAGAGGAATTGATTTACTAATAATCAAAAATTTTTTAAACTATGAAAAAAATAATTAACCTAACTATTGATGATCAAAAAATTGCAGTTGATGAAGGTACAACAATTCTGGAAGCTGCACGGAAATCAGGAATAAAAATTCCGACACTATGTTATCATGAAGATCTTTGCATTGCAGGTAACTGCAGAATTTGCGTGGTAGAGCAGGAAAACATGAGATCTCTTCCGGCAGCTTGCGCTACACCAGTTTCTGAAGGAATGGTAATAAATACTAACAGTTCAAAAGTAAGGAACGCAAGAAAATTTCTTGTAGAACTACTTTTATCAGAGCATAATGCCGACTGTACTGCCTGTGTAAAGAACAGACATTGCGAACTTCAGACACTTGCGGAACAAAATCATATAAGAGAGCATACTTTTATTGATTTAAAAGATGATAAAAATTATACAATTGATAAATTAAGTCCGGCAATAATTATAGATTACAGCAAATGCATAAGATGTCAGCGATGTGTCAGAACATGCGAGGAGATTCAGGCAATAAGCGCACTGAGCGCTGCATACAAAGGAAAAGATATGAAGATCACAACCTTTTTTGAAAAGCCGATTAATACAGTTGTCTGCTCTACCTGCGGTCAGTGCGTAGCTCACTGTCCGACTGGAGCGCTTACTGAACATTTTTATATTGATGAAGTATGGGATGCAATTAATGACCCGGACAAACATGTTGTAGTACAGACAGCTCCTTCAGTCAGAGTGGCTTTAGGAGAAGAATTCGGATTAAAGCCGGGGACAATCGTTACCGGTAAAATGGTTGCTGCATTGAGGAGACTTGGTTTTGACGAAGTGGAAGACACTGACTTTACTGCGGATCTTACAGTAATTGAAGAAGGCAATGAGTTATTAAGAAGACTTAAGGCGAAATTGGTAGATAAAGATGAATCCGTTAAACTTCCAATGGTAACTACCTGCTCGCCTGCATGGGTAAAATATTGCGAGCATGCATTCTCGGATCTGCTCGGACATCTTTCGACATGCAAATCGCCTATGTCAATGTTCGGCGCACTATCCAAGACTTATTATGCGGAAAAGTTTAAATTAGATCCTGCAAAGATTGTGTCAGTAGCGATTATGCCATGCATTGCAAAAAAATTCGAAAGCAACCGTCCCGAAATGAGAGCGAGCGGTTACAAAGATACTGATTATGTACTGACCACACGTGAACTTGCAATAATGATAAAGCAGGCGGGAATAGATTTTAATACTCTGAAGGACAGTTCATTTGATTCGCTGATGGGTGTTGCTTCAGGAGCCGGATTAATATTCGGAAATTCCGGAGGAGTAATGGAAGCTGCATTAAGATGCGCATATATGATAGTGGTCGGGAAGGATATTCCGTTTGAGGATCTTTCGATAACTCCTTTGCACGGAAGCGAAGGTGAAATTGTAGAAATGTCCGTTAAGTTCACAGGTACAAAACCGGAATGGAGTTTTCTTGAAGGAGTCACGGTCAATGTGGCTCATGCAAATATGCTGAGCAATGCTTATAAGATTATGGAAGAAATCAAAAACGGAACTTCAAAATATCATTTTGTTGAGATTATGTCCTGTCCGGGAGGATGCATAGGAGGAGCAGGTCAGCCGTTACCTACAAACAAGGCAAAGAGAACCGCCCGCAAAGAGGCGATCTACTCCGGGGAGAAGCTAATAGAAATCAGAAAATCCCAGGACAATCCGGAAATTGTAAATATATATGACGACTATCTTGGAAAACCTCTGGAAGAAAAAGCGCATAAACTTCTTCATGTTCCGGGATTTACTCCAAGAAAGAGATATTGAAAAAACTGTTTTAAATAAGTGAAACGGGAAATTCAAATCATGAATTTTCCGTTTACTTGTCATATTAAATAAATTAAGTTAATGTTTCGGAAAAAAATTACGAAAAATTAATCCTGAAGTATACCTGAGAACATAATTACATTGCTAATCAATGACATTATAATTATTTTTACATAAAACAAATCCTTAATGGCTAAAGGTTTTAATGTTCTATTTGTTACAAGCGAAGTTTTTCCATATTCAAAAACAGGCGGCCTGGCTGATGTTTCAAATTCCCTACCGCAGGCTTTAAATTCATTAGGAAATGACGTACGGATTATAAGTCCTAAATACGGACAGCTTGATGAAAGGCGACTTCAAATTCATGAAATAAAGCGTCTTAAAGAATTAAAGATAAACGTTAACGGTAAAGATGCCAAATTCAGTATAAAATCTTCTTTCATCCACGGAAAAAACACAAAAGCTCAGATGTATCTTCTTGAAAGCAATGATTATTTCAAGAATAAAGGCATCTATCAGAACTCTAAGACGAAAAAAGATTTCCCTAATAACGACGAAAGATATTTATTCTTTTGCAAAGCTGTTATTGAAATACTTGAAATACTTCAATGGAAACCGGATGTCATTCATTGTAATGACTGGCAGACCGGATTGATACCTGCTTTTATCAAAACCATTTATAAAAACAACCCGTATCTCAACGATATAAAAACTGTTTTTACTATTCATAATCTTGCATATCAGGGAAACTTCCCGAAAACATCTTTTGAAAAAACAGGGATGCCGGATTCTGTACTGACTGAAAAGGGAGGACTTCATTTCGGACAGTTCAGCTATCTTAAAACAGGTTTAAACTATGCAGATAAAATAAGCACTGTCAGTCAGAAATATTCTGAAGAGATAAGGACGAATAAAGAATACGGTTGCGGACTTGAAGATGTGCTGAACGGAAGAAAGAAAGACATCATGGGGATATTGAATGGAATTGATTATTCAATATGGAATCCAACTGTTGATAAATTAATACCATACAGATATACATATCAGGAGGTTCCTCTTAAGTATGAAAACAAGAGAGAACTTCTGGAAAAATATAAAATCGAATACGATGAAGAGATCCCGTTGATAGGAGTAATAAGCAGGCTTGTAGATCAGAAAGGGTTTGACCTTATTGAAAAAATAATTCCTCAGCTTATGAAAGAAGATGTAAAATTAATTATACTGGGCATAGGCGAAGAGAAATATCATAAATTTTTAAAGAAAATAGAAAAAAAATACAGCTCCAAACTTGCTGTTCACATAGGATTCGATGAAGAATTAGCTCACCAAATAGAAGCTGCATCAGATATGTTTTTAATGCCGTCTAAATATGAACCGTGCGGGCTTAACCAGATGTATAGTCTTAAATACGGGACAGTTCCAATTGTCAGGAATACAGGTGGTCTTTCAGATACAATTATTGATTACAGAAAACCTAAAGGAAACGGATTTCTATTTGATAAATATGATCCGAATGATCTGATGAAAGCCATTAAGTCGGCTTTGGTATTATTCAAAGACAAAAATAAGTGGAATAAACTTGTAAGAGAAGGAATGTCCCTTGATTTTTCGTGGAAGGTATCCGCTCAGAAGTATATGAAACTTTATAAAGAGGTTTCATCAAAATAATTTCCGGGAAGATTTGTATAATTCTTTCATTGAATGACTAAAGCTATTTTTCTCGACAGAGACGGTACAATAAATGAAGAAGTAAATTATTTAAGAAACATTAAAGACATCCGAATTTTTCCCGGTACAACAGAAGCTCTTCAAAAGTTCAAATTCTTAGGATTTATTAATATTATTGTAACGAATCAGTCAGGAATTGCAAGAGGATTTTTAACTGAAGAAGAACTGAGTATTATACATAACAAATTCAGAAATATTCTTACATCAGAGAATCAGGAACTTATAGACGATATTTTTTATTCTCCGTTTCATAAAGACGGCGTTATTGAAAAATATAAAACCGACAGTCCTGACAGAAAACCCGGTGTCGGGATGATTTCAAAAGCAAAACAAAAACATAATATAGATATTCCGCAATCATTTTTTATTGGAGACAGTACAACGGATATGAAGTGCGCCGAAAACGCAGGGCTTAAAAAAATTCTTGTGAAGACTGGTTACGGAAAAGATACTTTGCGAGAATGCATTGCAGAAAATATTTTTATAGATTATCTCGCCGAAGATCTTTTTGATGCATCGGGGTTTATAGAAAGAAACAGTAAAATAATTAATCAGAATTTAAAATCTACTTAATCGTGTTTTAATTGATGAACAATCAAAGTCTTATAATTAATAATTTATT
>WBZU01000509.1_pt3 | contig 13843 bp, 8 predicted proteins | sample 5204311 | NCBI WGS metagenome assembly WBZU01 (sample SAMN12344359, study PRJNA552823) | activated sludge metagenome | biome: Activated sludge suspended growth; feature: Nitrification reactor; material: Wastewater; isolation source: activated sludge from nitrification reactor of wastewater treatment...
AATCTGCCCGAAGCCAAGCTGGCACGAGAAGCTGAGATCGCGCTGGCCACGCTGGCGATGATCACCGACTACGACTGCTGGAAGATCGAAGATGAGCCCGTCACCGCCGAGGCTGTGATGGGACACCTGCATGCCAACGTGGCCATGGCGAAAACCATCCTCGCCCGCGTCATCCCACGCATCCCCAAGACTCCCTCCTGGCCCGAGCACAATGCGCTGAATGGCGCAATCATGACGGACAAAGCCCTTTGGCCTGCCTCCACACAGGATGAGCTGCGCCCTATTCTGGCGCGGCTTCTGTGAGCCCACATGCCCGAGACAGGACTCGAACCTGCACTGATTGCTCAACCAGATCCTAAGTCTGGCGCGTCTACCAATTCCGCCACTCGGGCTGAGTGCGTTTGCTGCCGCCGCGCATTAGTGCGGGTTTGATGGGGCGCTGGCAATCGCTTTCTCGCGCTGGAGCAACTTGACCGCCAGTCGCAGAGCGGCAAACGCAGTCAGCATCACAGCGATCACGGGCACGATGCCCACGATGGGACTGACGATGGCGCGGCAGGTGTTCCTGACCATCCACGGCGCAAGTTCGCCTGCGTTGAGTGCGGCGGTTACTTTGACGATTTGACCGAAATACTTCATGGAGGCCACCCAGCCGGCATGCAGCCCAATGCTCAACGCGAGCGCTCCGGTGCGCTGACGCGCAGCACCCAGTGCCCACCCAACGGTCAGCAGCAGGACGAATTCGCCCATGAAGTGCTCCCAATCGCCAAAGCCGCGGAAGAGTTGCGTGATCACCCAAAAACCAGACGACCAGGTGACATCTCCATCGGGCAGCGCACCGTCTGCGGGTGGCTTGAGGAAGTGCACGAGGGCGAAGATGCCGCTGGTCCACCATAGCCCGGCCCGAGTGCCAAGTGACCGGGTAAGCAGCATCAGGATCGCACCACGAAAGAGCAGTTCTTCGATGATACTCACCGTCAATCCAGAGATCACTGGCATGAACCAGCCGGCCCCGCCGCCCTCCGGTCTGAAGCGACACGCTCCAGTCAGAAAACATAGCCATCCCATTCCGAGAATTCCGATCGCCGCCAGACCAAAGCCGGCCAGGAGAAACTTGGGCTCCGATCGAAGGCTGAGCCTCCCGAGCACTTGAGACCAAGTCAGGCTGACGGATTTCAGCAACGGGATGAGCCCCAGAAAGGCCGCGAGCATCGCCGCACGGCTGAAGTAGCTGGGGAACTCTTTTGCATCCAGCACCTGGGAAACAGCGGCATCTGGCCATTTGCGCACGCACTCCTGCGCCAGAAAAAACAGCAGCGGTGACAGCACGGCCGCAACGATCAGCACGCTGGCGATGAACACGAGCAATCGCAGAAGGATGGGATTGCCGGCACTACTGTTTGTTTGCATGGGACACTTTGCAGAGCATCCTGGCCGGCGAAACGGGAAAGCATGACAAAGAACCAATCGCACGAATGGCACGAATACGATCCTGAGGAAGGACAACGCTATTTCCGTGCAAGCTGGGATGCGCGACTGCGCGAGTGGCGGCTGCAGACCACACTGAAATCGGAACCTGAGTGGCATGCAATCGACCGCCCGTCCGTGGAAATTTGGGAAAAGCTGCGGGAGATTTTGTGGTGCAAGTATCAGCGCAAGCGCGTGCCCCACAAACTGCTGCTGACGGTGGATGCCATTTTGGAGGATGTTCGAGAGGGAAAAGATCCCGCTGCCGTTCGAGCGCGCCCCCGGAGCTGACGCATCGCTTCGTCCACACTGAATCGCCGAAGACGTGATCACCGACTCCCCGCCGGCGAAATGGTATGCGAATGTGCCGCGCGCATTCGGAATCGTGCTTCACGCGGCCCGGCGAGAGGCCATCATTCTGATCGCGGTGATGCTGGTGCAGGCGCTGATTCCGGCGACCAGTGCGTGGGTGGCAAAGCACATCGTGGACGGTGTGGTGATCGCGGTGAACACGCATCTGGAGCCGGTGCTCGCGTTTCAATCGGTGCTGCCGTGGTTGCTGGGGGAACTGGCGCTGATCACGATCGGCAGCTTCTTCGGCCAGGCTACGACGCTGCTGAATCATGTGATCGACAACCGCGTGCGCTACCACGTGCAGACGATGGTAATCGGCAAGGCAATCACTTTGGACCTGAGTTACTACGAGGACTCGGCCTTCTACGACATGCTGCAAAACGCCGCGAATCAGGCGGACTGGCGCGCGCCGGCGCTGGTGCGCAGCGTGCTGTCCACGGCGCAGAGCGTGATCACGCTGTGTTCGTTCGCGGGACTGATGATCGCCTTCAACCCGTGGCTGACGCTCGTGCTGCTGGCGGCGGTCGTGCCGGCCTTCATCGTTGAGAAACGCACCAGCGACCTCGAATACAACCTGGAGACACGCCGCGCGCTGGAGCGACGCCAGATGATGTATTATGAGACGTTGCTGACGGACAACGCGAATGTGAAGGAGGTGATTCTCTTCGGGCTCGGCCAGCCTTTGCTGAGCCGCTACCTGGGCTTTTTCCACAAGTGGTTCCGTGAGGACACGGTGCTGGCCAGGCGCCAGAGCTGGCTGACGGTGCTCGTGGGCTTCGTGGGGAATGTGGCCTACTACGCTGCGTATGCGTGGGTGGTGTATGGCGCGGTGCGCCAGCAGATCACAATCGGCGACATGACGATGTATCTGACGCTCTTCGCCCGCACGCAGGGCAGCTTTGGATCGCTGCTCAGCGGCTGGAATGAGATTTACGCGGGGGGCTTGTTCCTGAACAATCTGTTCTCCTTTCTGGCGGTGGAGCCGCGGATGAAGGCGCCGTCCGATGCCCGGCCGGTGCCCGAGCGCATCACGCAGGGCATCGTTTTTGAAAACGTGTCGTTCAAGTATCCAAACCGCGATGAGTTCGCGCTCAAGGACGTGAGCCTGCACATCCGGCCAGGTGAAAAAATCGCGCTGGTGGGCGCGAACGGCGCAGGCAAGAGCACGTTCATCAAGCTTCTAACCCGCCTGTATGAACCATCGGACGGGCGAATATTGATTGATGGCGTCGACGTCCGGGAGTTCGATGTAGCGGAGCTTCGCAAGAAGGTGAGCGTGGTGTTTCAGGATTTCGTGAAGTTCAGCACGACTCTGCGGGAGAATATCGGCTTCGGCCGGTTCGAAGCCATCGGCGACATGCAGGCGATTCGCAGCGCTGCCTCTCGCGGCGGGGCAGATGATGTAGCGGCTGAAATGCCAAAAGGCTACGACACGATGCTCGGCTACTGGGATGACGATGCCACGAGCCTAAGCGGCGGCCAGTGGCAGAAGGTCGCGATCTCACGTGCGTTCATGCGTGACGCGGAGGTGCTGGTGCTCGATGAACCGACGAGCGCGATCGATGCGGAGAAGGAGTATGAATTGTTCAAACGGCTGCGCGCGCTGACCGAAGGCCGCATCAGCGTGCTGATCAGTCACCGCTTCAGCACGGTGCGCATCGCGGACCGCATCGCGGTGCTGGAGCATGGTGCCCTGACGGAACTGGGTTCGCACGTGGAACTGCTCGCCCGGGGCGGCACCTACGCGCGTCTGTTCAATATGCAGGCCGAAGGCTATCGGTGAGGCATCACTGGAGTGTCTTGCGCAGCCAGTCGATCAGCTTCGTCTGGTAGTCGCTGCCGAGTTTCTCCCAGCCACCCATGCCATGCCCGCCGCCAGGGATCGTAATGGTCTCACAATGGTTGCCGGCAGCTTTCATTTTGGCTTCGAAGGTCACACTTTGCGAGTGCGGCACCTTGTCGTCGATGTCGCCATGGATTTGCAGGAACGGCGGGAGATCGGGCTTTATGTGGTTCATGGGCGAGATGTCGGCGAGCTTCTTCCAGGCGGAGTCGTTGAGTTCTGTCATGCCTATGAGGCCGCCAAGCCCGCCGAGTTCGTTGCGCTTTTTCACCTGCACGACCAGATCGTGCGGTGCGTAGAAGGGCACTACGGCCGCAACAGCGGTGTCGCCCTCGCCGTTGACGCCCGCCCAGGAAACCAAATGCCCGCCGGCGGATTCGCCAATCAAGGCGATGCGTTTGGGATCAGCCTTGTATTCGGCGGCGTGCGATTTGACCCATTTGATGGCGGTGGCGACGTCATCGGCGCATGCGGGCCATGCGTGATCCGGCGCCAGGCGGTAGTTGATCGTGAACCAGGTGAAGCCTGCTTGCGAAAGCGGGGCGAACAGGGGCTTGATGAAGGATTGCTTGTCACCCTTCGTAAATCCGCCGCCGTGCACGAGAATGCATGTTGGGAAGGGACCGGCACCTGTCGGAACGAAGGCGTCCAGGGTGAGCCGGGTGCCTCCCCTTTGGGCGTATTGAACATCCTTGATCAGCGCGGGCTGAATCGGAAGCGACTCGGATCCGCGGGCAAATGCGTTGTGAATCAGGAAAAGGACACAGACCAGACGGACAGCATGCATACCGGGGTCTGAACGCCATTGTTCTGCGCGCCTTTCGCCGGGCGTGGGCCAGAACTGGAAGCTTGTGGGCACAGTAATCTACAGCACGAATGGGGGGCAAGGGGCATACGCCGGCGGCAGCCGGTCTTGCCGCCGTGAGCCAGTGTCGTGGAGAGTAAGTGCAAAGGATTCACGGATGTTTTGCTTGTATAAATTGATATTTGTTATATTTTCCATAATGTTCTCCCTCCGTATCCTGGCTCTTTTGTGCCTGTGCTGTGCGGCTACCCCTTCTGGGGCCGTCAGCATCATGGTCAATGAGTATTGGAATGGTTCGGCCGCTGTTAACCCAGCGACCAAGATGGCTGCGGACGAATACATCGAGTTTGTCATCGTGGAGCAATCAACCGCAGCCCAGCTGGCAGCCCTGACATTTGGTGACGCTAACGCGGCGACGTCCCAGATCCAGGGGGTGTTCCAGTTCGATCAGGCAACGCTTCAGCAAGTTCTGACGCAGGCAAATCTCACGGCCTTCCAGCCAGGAACCATCATCGTGGTGAAGGGCACGGGCCTGGGACCACAGGATCTGAGCTACAATCCGACTGCGCTCAATATGGCCGATGAAAACGCGTGGAATATTCAGCTCGTGGCCGGCCAGGGTGCGCGGGATGCGCCTGAGACCCGCATCAACCGCAATCTGAGCATCGACAACAACGGGGACGTGGTGTGGATCGCCTCAGGCACGCCGGCCCGCAGCAACGATACATCCGGCTTCCTATACGCCATCGGCCATGACAACTCGCCCGGCAAAGTGGCGCGAACAGTGAGAACGCAGTTTGGCACCGAAAACATACTGGCATCAACAGTGGCTGCGGGCCGGGCGGTCATGAACCTGGGCACTAGCAATGAACTGCTGTCCGCCAGTTCCACCGGAAGCATGGGATCTGGCAACAGTCTGGCGAATACGGCCTGGATCGCGGGCTCTCTGCGCATCACAGCCACGTTCGAACAGGCGCCGGAGGTCTCCCGCGCAGGCATGTTGCTGGCCGGCCTGGCAGCGGCACTGTGCAAACGCAGGCGGGCAGGGAAAGGAGGCAGTCACCATGCGTAGCTCCGATTCCAGCACGCGTCCGGCGCGGAGGCGTATTACTTCGTCCACACTGCGTGATGGACGCGACGACACGCGGTGGTGGAACCAGAGCGAGGCGGTTTTGCGACCGAGTTTTCACCGCGCCGAGCCGAGACCCGGAAGGCGATTTGCCCTCCGGTTCCGTGGGGGTGATCCGCTGGACCGTCTTGGCTGGGCGAGAAACCTGATTGTGGCGATATCGCTGATCGTGCCCGCAGTGGTGCTTTGGCGCACCTATTCCATCCACCGGGCATCTGAACAGGCGGCCCGGAGCAGCCTGATGTCCCCGGCGAATCGCGCCCACATGCAAGCCGAACGCCTGAGGGCGGCATTGATTGACCATCCGGACAATGGCGATCTGCTCAGACAGCTCGCCGCCGTGTGCGCCGATGTCTCTCCTGCGGAAGCCCGCCGCTGCTACAACCGTTTGGATGAGCTGAAGCTGACCGTGGACAAGGACCGCGCCGGTCACGCTACCCTCCTGGCGGGGTTGCACGATTTGACGGGCGCACGGGCAATTTTGAACCAGTGCTCCCCCGAAGCCGCTGACACCACGGAAAATCGACTCGCCTGGCTGGAGCTGTGGAAGGAATCGGCGGACTTTGCATCTGCCAGCAAAGTGCTGCACGATTTGGCGAGCAGCGGTCAGGCAGCCATCGACTCTGCTATCGATCTGGCTGAAGCTGCATCCGGGTCATCTACGAATGGGCGCTCCGCCGTGCCGTTGGAAGTGACCGAGGCAATTCAGAGCGACCTCCTGCAGATCATCTCCCAATACATCACCACGAACCGCACTGGCTTGCTCGCAGTGTATGATCAGCGAATCGCCGCACTGCCGTGGTCCGCGGCGCGTGCCCGGCTCGCCGCAGCGAAAGCTTTGCAAGCCTTGCCTGGGGCCACTGCCGCACATCAAATGGCAGCCGTGCGCCTGGCGCACCCGCTCCATCTGAGCGAAGCGAATCATCAGGAACTGCTGCAGGACTGGCGGGCAGAAATCGTGAACGCAGGAGGCTTGTCCGCGGCGGAGAAGGCAGGTGTGGCCGCATACCTTCACGCGCAGCATGAGCATGGTCTGGTGACCGAACTCATCGCCGAACGCGAGGCCGTCAGTGAGCCGGCGCTTTACGAGGCGCGGATGAAGTCTTTGCTCGAACTCGGGCTCTGGCGCGATGCGGGCTCGCTCGCCTCCAGCCCGCTGGCACCCGCATTGCCTCGCGCCCGATCGCTGGTGCAATCGCTGGTGGTTTTACACAGGCCCGGTCCCCGGACCTGCCTTGCGGAGCGCATGCTGACGGACGCTCTGATCGAATCACGGGAGCAATCTTATGCAGCCGCCTGCTACTCCACAGGGTGCGCGGCGCTGGATCACTCCCTGCCGCTGCTCGCCAGCCAGGCCTTTGCGGCGGCCGTCGACCTTTCCGCAGATCGTTCTTCCATGATGGACTCGGTAATCGGCACCGCACAAAAGCGTGGCCTGGGCATCTCCGTTCTCCTCCGCGCGATGGATGGAGGGGCTGCTTTCGCGGACGATTCCGTGCAAAATCAGGTCATCTACCTGCATCTGCTGGTGGGACGCGATATGGATCTCATGCGATCGGTGATCGAAAGCCGTCGCGCAGCGCATCCCGAAGACACTTACCTCCGCTTTCTCGATGCCTTCTCCAGGCACCAGCGCGGAGAACTGGCACAAGCAGCCCGCCTGCTGGTGCCACTACCTGCGCATCGCTGGCGTCAGGGTGAAGCGGCCGTCCTGGGTGCAATCATCGCGGGCGGTGGGGGAGCCGGCCAGTCGGCGGGATTGCTGAGCCGAATCGACGTCACAGCGACCTTTCCTGAAGAACGGGCACTCGCGGAGCCGTGGATCGCCCGCGCCACCAAAGACTCGCCGCTCGCCAGTTCGGCGACACAGATTAGGGATTGAGCGGCTGCGGCAGGACTGCGCGACGCGAACACGCAAGTAGCCGGGCGTTTACTTTGCAGTTCTTTATTTTCTTGCTTTTCTTATTGTTCTAAAGGATAAGATAACACTGACGGCGCGGAGAATCCTCCCGATTCCGCTGCCAGCGCCTTCTTCCGTCTTTCCACCCGAAGCCCCTGCTACCCATGCACTTGCCAGCTCACGCTCTAAATAGTTTAGGTTTCCGAAATAAAATTGCCTTTGGGTTCCTCAGCCTCCTCCTGCTGGCACTCGCGCCATCCCCAGCCCATGCGCAATCCAACTGGCGCACGCTGTCCGATGCACGAGCGCAAAACGGCCTCTGGATGGCCACCACTACGAGCGGCTGGATTGTGGGTGACAACGGCTTGATCCGCCATACGGACGATGGGGGCGCGACATGGACGATCCAAAATTCCGGAACCACGGCCACCCTCCGGGCGATCTGGGGCTACGATGCGGACAATGTCTGGGCAGTCGGAGATGGCGGCACGCTGCTTTACTGGGATGGCACCGAGTGGTTCGATCAATCTGATGCAGGCACCACGGAAAACCTGCTGGCCATTCATGGCAGCGACTTCGACAACATCTGGGTGTCGGGAGAAGACGGTGTGGTGCTCCACTTTGACGGGACGGACTGGACGCGGGACACTCCGTCCGTGGCGATCGGCACGCACCTGCGCGGGGTGTGGGCTCCGGCGGCGGATAACACGTGGATGGTGGGCGATCTGGGGCTGATCATGCACTGGGACGGAACTGATTGGACTGATGAGTCACTGGCCACGCAGGCGAATCTCTACTGCATCGGTGGTGTGCCGGGAGCAAGTGCGTGGATCGGGGGCCAAAACGGCGTGATGCTGAAATGGAACGGCACGGCGTTTGCCGCATCCTCCAGCACCGGCACCACGCAAACCATTCGCAGCTTGTGGGCGGCGGATACCACCCACATGTGGGCCGTGGCGGAAAATGGCGTTATTCGCTTCCACAACGGCTCATCCTGGAGCGCACAGGCGTCGGGAGGCATGACCGCCAACATTCTCGGCGTTAAGACGCTCAGTGCGACCAGCGCGATCGCAGTTGGAGATCGGGGGCTTGTCGGCAAGTTCTCCGCCGGAGCCTGGACTGTCACAACTGCTCAGGCACCTAACGTGAGTTTGAACGACACGTGGACGCTCGACAGCGACGAAGTCTGGGTCGTAGGCGGCAATGGCACCGCTGCCAGATATCACAATCAGACCCTGGCGTTCACTGCCACGAACGTCTTCGATGACTTGCACGGGGTCAGCGGCATTCCAGATGGCATCATATGGGCCGTGGGCGCAAACGGCACGATTATCCGCTGGGACGGCACTCATTGGATTCCCGAGGCATCCGGCGTGACCGAAGTTCTCTACGGCGTCTGGGCCAAAGCTGTGGATGACGTCTGGGCCGTCGGCGAAGCCGGCACCATCCTCCACTGGGATGGTTCGCTCTGGGAGAAGACTGCCAGCGGCACCACACGCGACCTGTATGCGATCGCGGGCAGCGGCAATTCCATCTGGGCCGTCGGTCAGGCCGGCGCGGCCCTGCGCAACACGGGATCGGGCTGGAAAGCCACTCCATCGGGCACAACTTCAGATCTCTTCGACGTCTGGGCTGCGAGCAACGTGAAGGCGATAGCCGTTGGCGCTGGTGGCGTCATCCGCGTTTGCAATGGCTCCACGTGGAGCGGACAGGCTTCCGGAACCACGGACACCTTGCGTGGTATTGGCGGCACAGATCTGCAAAACGTGTGGTCCGTCGGCGGCAGCACCATTTTGACCATGAACGCCGGCTCCTGGGAAAATGCGGGATCAGACCCCGCAGCCACTGCTTTGCTCTGCGTGGCGGCGACGACGCCACAAAGTGTCTTCCTCGCAGGCATGGGTGGAACCGTCTTCACCAACCTCCCCACACCACTGCCGGAAATCGCAATCGAAATCACCGCGGGCAAAGAATTGCGTTCGCACGGTTCGGGCATCGACTATGGCGCACACAAAACGACCGATCCAGCCACCGTGGTATCCATCACCATCCGCAATGTCGGCAATGATGCGCTGAGCGGACTGGACGCCAGCATGGCGGGAACCAACGCGGATGAGTTCACCGCTACGCCTCTGCTCGCCACGTCTCTCGATCCAGGCGCCAGCACCACCTTCTCTGTCAGCTTTCTGCCCACGGACAACGGCTCCAGGACCGCCGAACTGACCGTAACAAGCGATGACCTCGATGAATCCACGTTTGTCATTCCGCTCACCGGCATTGGCCTGATTCCAACTGAAATCACCGAACAACCACAATCAGCCACTGTTGACCCCGGAGATGCCGTAATCTTCTCGGTTAGCGCCACCGGCAGCGATCCGATCACGTATCAGTGGCGCAAAGATGGCACCGACATCGATGGTGCGACGGACAGCAGCTATAGCATTGATGCAGCACAGGAGGACGACGAAGGCGACTACACGTGTGTCGTCTCCGGGGCGTTCGGCGACTCGGTCACATCCGACCCTGCCACGCTCAGCGTGAACGATCCCGTGCTCATCGTCGCAGATCCGGCAGCGCAGGTAATCGCCGGTGGCACAACGGCCACATTCGAAGTGACCGTCACCGGTTCTGATCCGCTGAAGTATCAATGGCGAAAAAATGGCAAGGCCATTCCCGGAGCAACCCAGAGCACCTATGTCATACCCGCAGCCGCCGCCACGCACGCAGGCACCTACAGCGTCGTGGTCAGCAATTCAGTCAACACGGTAACCAGCGCTGGCGCGCTGCTCACCGTTGTGGACATCACACCACGCACCCTTTGCCTGCCGGTAGGCACCGCGTCAGCCACACTCACCGTCACCTCCACCGCTCCGGTCACGACCTACACCTGGGGCAAAGATGGCGACCCGCTTCCCGCCGACTATCGCTACACTGGCTGGACAGGGCGGGCGCTCACCATCAAACAGTTCCGCACGGCGGACACGGGTGTGTTCTCATGCACCGTCGATACACTCAATGGCTCGGTCGCCGTCAGCACCAGCATCATCATCTACAGCAATGGTCCGCAAGTAACACAGAGCGGCCCGATGCCGGACGCCATCGTCGGCTGCACCTATGGCCCGTTCAGCATTCCAGTGAATTCCTCCAACGACAAGAAGCCAACCAAGTTCTCCGCCACCGGCCTGCCCCCCGGATTGAAATGCGATGCCACCACCGGTGCAATCACCGGCCGGCCGCTCATCGCACTGACGGCGGATCGCACCTACAAAGTGGCGCTGATCGCCAGCAACGCGCTCGGCAGTTCGCACGTGGACACGACGCTGCTCGTCAAGGCCATGTCTCCAAGCACCACAGGCAGCTTCACAGGTCCGCTGACACGTGACGCCGACCTGAACAAGGATCTCGGCGGCATCATCAATGTCACCATCGCCATCAACGGCGCTCTCACAGGCAAGCTCACACTGGGCACGCTCAACTACGCCTTCACCGGTGCGCTCTCACCAGATGATGCCAATCCCGGCACGATGCTCGCCTCAGCCACAATCAAACGCACCGGCGGAGCCGCCGCTCTGGATATTTCGTTCAGCGTGAATCCCGCGACAGGCAGGCTCGAGAATGGAGATGTCACGGATGGCACCGCGCACAGCGCTTTCGCCGCATGGCGCAAAAAGTGGGGCACTGCGATGCCGCCAGCGGAACTGGCTGATCTTCGCACCTACCTTGGATACTACACCTTCGGCATCGAACTCGGCGCCGGCGCCCCGACCGATGGAAGCGTGCCGGAGGGCATCGGCTACGGCAGCTTCACCATCGCCGCGAGTGGCGCTCTCACTCAAATCGGAAGGCTATCGGACGGCACAGCATTCACGTGCACGACCTTCTCCGGCCCACAAGGCGAGGTGCTGCTCTATCAGGCACTCTATGCGGGTAAAGGCAGCGTGCTCGGCCAGTTCGACATCACGCAGGGCACGCAGGCCGCGACACCGGCTTATGGCGACAACACACTGGCAGGCACCGCCACATGGTTGCGTCCAGCCATCACCGGCCGCCTCTACGCGGATGGCTTCGGCCCGGTGGATCTCAACATCACCGGCGGGCGCTACGTGCCACCTGCCGCCCCTACAATTGTGTTGGGGCTGGCAGAGACGGGGATTGAGAATGCCACGCTGGCTTTCGGTCCCGCGGGTATCAATACTCAAATCTTGCCCGATGTGGACGTGCGCATCCGCAGCATCGCCACCATCACCATGCCGCTGGATAATCCACGCTTCACCAAGCTTAGCATCAATGCCACCACTGGCGGCTTTACCGGAAGCTTCCTTCTCGAGGATCGCAATCCTGCCGTGCCGGGCAGCAATGTCATGCGACCGGCCACCTATCAGGGCCTCATCACCCGCAGCGGTTCAGGGCTGAAAGGCGCTGGTTATGTCATCGTCGCCGATCTGCCTGCCGCAGACAGCAGCGAGACCATCAAGACCACAAAGCAGCTCTCCGCACCTGTTGTGCTAGGTCCCAAGTGACACAGCGCCTTCAGTCTACATGATGCTCTATCCGCCAGCGCGGGGCTTCGATTGCACCGCGCCGCTCTGGCAGACTGCGCACGGCCTTCCCGCCGCATGGCATCAGGCCGAACAAAACCTTTGCGATGCACCGCTGCATTGTAAACAATGCTTGCATGCGCTTCGCGCGGCTTCCCCTTCCGATCATTGCATTCGGCCTGCTGCTCTCAGGACGGCCATTGCTGCGTGCCGACGCGATCGATGACTTCTGCCGAAAGCTGCCGCGCTCGGTTCATCAGGGCAAGCTGTCGGAACTCGATGCCATCGCGCAATTCGACGATTTGCGCCTGGCGCGCACGCTCTTCCCGCTCATCGGCGATCGCAAGGTCAGCGGGATCGCGCGCGATCGCATCGCCGATGGCGTGGCGAAATGGTCCAATGGCAAGGCACGCCAGGAACTCGTCAGTTTGTGGAAGCAACAGCTCACCCGCCAGCCGAGCGACGGACACTTCCTCTTCTTTGCGCGGCTCGCACTACCCGAAACTGAGCGCATTTTTCAGGCTGCGGTTGTCGCATTGAATGCCAAAGACGGCATGAAGGACCCGGTGCATGCTGGCATCGTCATTCGGGGTCTGGCAGGCTTTCCGACTCAACCCGACGGCGGCGTGAAGTTGCTCGGCAGGCTTCTCGATCCAGCCCAACCGCACGTCGTGCGTGCCAGTGCAGCAGAGACGCTGGGCTGCATCGCCAATGCGAGCGCGGTGCCTGTGCTTGTGCCTTACGTGGTCGATGATGCCATCGGCGACATGGTTCTCGCCTCGCTGTTCCGCCTCACGCAGCAGGACCACGGGCCCGACACGGAGGCCTGGCGCAAATGGCTGGCCTCCGTGGAAGGCAGCATCGAGCTGAAGATGCTCAGCCTCAAAGACTGGACCGATTACATCGAAGCCAAACGGCTCGTGGCCGCGGAGAAGGGCGAACCGCCGCCGGACATGACTTCGTTCTACGGCATGGAGTTCAAAGCCCGGGCCGCCTTGTTTGTGCTCGACACCAGCGGCAGCATGTCGGGCGAGCGTATCAAGCGGCTCAAAGCGCAGATGAGCAATCTCGTCCTGGCCATGGAACGCTGCCGAACAGTGCCACGCTTTGGCATCCTCACCTTCGATGATGAAGTGCGCAGCTGCTTTCCTGGCAAAGGCCTGTCCGACAAAGGCGAGATTTCCTTCCGCAAGGCATCCAAGTTCGTCGACAGCATGACGGCTGATGGCGGCACCGCGATGCTGGGCGCCCTGCGGTATGCGCGAGAGAAGATAGCGCCCGATGGCAATCTGGATGCCATCTACCTGCTGAGCGACGGCGCACCTGGAGACGGAACATCCAACATGGTGCTCGATGAAGCGCGCACGCTCTACGAGCGCCATCGTGTGCGCATCCACACCATCGAGATCCTCGAACCGCGCCCTGCCGCATTGCCGCCTCCAGCGGTGGCGATGCCGAGCCTGCTCGAAGAAATTGCCACACTCACGGGCGGGCATTATCTGAAACCGTGAGCACGGGTGCCTGGCACAACGGGAGGAGTTGCGGCTCCGCCTCAAGGTTCTGGCGGCGGGGAACGTCAATCCCCCGAAGGCAGCACATGCAATCCATCCACCACCACGTAACCATCCGCGTCCTTGTTCGACACGCTCACCGCCATCAACCTCCCGGCACTGCACTCGAACACGCCCAGACTCACGAACAACCCATCGATCGGCGGTGATTGCTCGTTCACCGTCAGGGTCTTGACTCCCTCAGCCGTTTCGACTGACACCTGCACGTTCGTCGCGCGATTCTTGTTCGCGGGCGC
>WBZU01002172.1_pt1 | contig 13837 bp, 6 predicted proteins | sample 5204311 | NCBI WGS metagenome assembly WBZU01 (sample SAMN12344359, study PRJNA552823) | activated sludge metagenome | biome: Activated sludge suspended growth; feature: Nitrification reactor; material: Wastewater; isolation source: activated sludge from nitrification reactor of wastewater treatment...
ATTAGCTGCTAATGTTGCGGATGTTACCCCGCATAATCCTGTTTGATCAGGTCCTGCATTTGCTGCTGTTGGATTATTGTTGAAGGTGATGGTTACATCATCTGCACTGGAACCACAAGCATTTGAAATTGTCCAACGTAGAACGTAAGTTGTTCCCAATGTTCCTGTAAATGTTGTCGAAGGATTAGTATTCAAAGTAAAACTACCTCCAGCACCCGAAATTATTGACCACGCACCGGTACCTGAAGTTGGGGTGTTGGCTGCAAGTGTGGTTGATGTAACTCCACACAATCCGGTTTGATCAGGTCCTGCATTTGAGGTAGTTGGAGAAGCTGCGAAAGTCACCGATACATCATCAGAAGAAGTGCAACCTGAGGATGTTCTTGTTCTAGTCCATCTCAACACATAAGTAACTCCTGATGTACCGGTATAATTAGAACTTGAAGACGTAGCATTCGAAAAACTTCCGGCAGGACTACCTGAAACAATAGTCCACAAACCAGTGTGTCCTCCACCAGGTCCGTTCCCATTTAGTGCTGTAGTTGTAACTCCACAAGCAGTAGTAATATCAGTTCCTGCATTCGCATTATTAGCAGCCTGCAAAATATTAATTGAAACATCATCAGTACTTGTACAAGCTCCATTAGTAATTGTCCATCGTAGGGTATAATTTGTATTTGAAGTACCAGTAAAAACTGTAGTAGGGTCTGTGTTTAATGCAAAACTTCCTCCCGCACCAGCAATAATGCTCCATGCTCCTGTACCAATAATTGGTGTGTTTGCCGCCAAAGTATAAGTTAATGAACAACTGCTTTGATCAGGTCCTGCATTAGCTGTTGTTGGAGCTGTACTAAAATTAATCACAACATCGTCAGAACTAGAAGTACAAGGAGCATTACTAATCGTCCACCTCAAAGTATAACTGGTTCCGGCAGTACCTGTAAAGGTTGTATTTCTTACTGCCGGATTTGCAAATGAACCGCCAATTCCACTCACAATAGTCCAAGCTCCGGTACCTGTCGTTGGATTATTTGCTGCCAATGTTGCAGAGGTTCCGCAAGGTGATTGATCAGGACCAGCATTGGAGGCAGTAGGAGCACCATTTACAGTAATAGTTACATTAGATGTTGATGCGGTACATGGATTATTGCTTATAGTCCATACCAACACGTAGCTACCCGCGCCGCCGGAAGGTGTAAAAGTTGCTGTTGGGCTTGATGTACTACTGAATTGTGCTGTACTAGTACTTGGACCGCTTGAAATTGTCCAAGCCCCGGTACCAATAGTTGGACTATTTGCAGCTAAAGTTGCACTGCCTGTTGTACAAATTGTTTGTGGAGTTCCAGCATTTGAGGTGCTTGGATTTTGATTAAACGTTACAAGTACATCATCTGTTACTGATCCACAGGCTCCGGTTACCGTCCACCTTAATGTATAGGCTGTTCCAGCTGTTCCACTAAATGTTGAAGTTTGACTTGTTGCATTTGAAAAAGAGCCACCTGTTCCACTAATTATAGTCCATGCGCCAGTCCCGGGAGATGGATTATTTGCTGCGAGTGTCACCGAAGTAAGTCCACATGTTGCAGCGCCAGTTTGATCGGGACCTGCATTTGCTGTTACTGAAGATGAAGAAAAAGAAATTGTAACATCGTCTTGACTATTAAAACACGGACTATTGTTTATAGACCATCTTAACGTATAAGAAGTTCCAGCTGTACCTGTGAATGTTGAAGTTGGACTGTTAACAGAAGTAACTGTCCCACCTGCTCCGGCTATTATTGACCAAGTACCCGTTTTTGGTGAAGCGCTGGTAGCTGCTAATGTTGTTGAGGTACCGCAAACATTCAATTGATCAGCCCCTGCATTGGATGTTACTTGGGCGTTAAAAGTGATATTAACATTGTCAGAGCTTGAACCACATGCATTTGTTAAAGTCCATTGTAACACATATGCCGTTCCTGAAACACCATTGAATACTGTATTATATGCTGTAGCATCCGCAAAGGAGCCTCCTGCACCACTCACTATGGTCCATAAACCGGTTGACCCGGAAGGAACATTTCCTGCCAAACTTAATGTGGTAACTGAACAAGTCAATCCATTTGTTTGATCTGGTCCTGCATTAGCTGTTGGTGTGTTTGGTAGGATAATCGTTACATCGTCTGAGGAACTTCCGCAGGTAGAACTAGAAATTGTCCATCTCAAAACATAAGTACTCCCAGCTGTTCCTGTAAAAGTAGCAGTTGGACTTGTTGAAGACGAAAAACTACCTCCACTTCCCGAAACTATAGTCCATGCGCCAGTGTTGGGAGCTGTGGGGGAATTCGCTGCCAAGGTTGCTGTGGTTGCATTACATGGTCTTGTTTGATCGGGTCCTGCCGCCGAAACATCTGGGGTACGTGGAAAAGTGATTGCCACATCATCAGTTGAATTAGCACATGGGGCATTCGCAATTGTCCATCGCAAAGTGTATGCTGTTCCAGAAGTACCTGTAAATGTTGAAGTCGGTGAATTTGGTGAAGCAATTGAACCACCTGTTCCTGAGATTATAGTCCAAGTACCAGTACCAATGGTAGGAGTATTTCCTGCAAGAGAAGCACTTAAACCACATAAAGTAGCTCCACTTTGATCAGGGCCGGCATTTGCAACTGTTGGATTTTGCCTTAAATCTATTACAACATCATCAGAAGATGTACATCCCGAAAGTGTTCTAGTTAGAGTCCATCTTAACACATAAGAAACCCCGGCAGTGCCATTAAAGGTAGTATTATTAGTAGTATTCGAAACAAATGATCCTCCAGCTCCTGAAACAACAGTCCATAAACCAGTATGTCCTGCAGAAGTATTAGCCGCAAGCGTTGCACTTGTTCCGCAAACAGTTTGGTCTGGGCCAGCATTAGAAGCTGTTGCCGGAGCGCCAACACTGAAGGTGATTGCCACATCATCAAATGTTGTAACACAGGGTGCAGCAGGGGTTATTGTCCATCTAAGCACATAACTAGTTCCAACTACTCCCGTAAAGGTTGCTGTTGGGTTTGATGCTGAACTGAAACTACCTCCCGCTCCTGATACAACTGTCCAAAGACCATTTCCCGGTGAGGGATTGTTAGCAGCAAGAGTAGCTGTGGTACCGCAAAGCCCTAAGGATTGATCGGGGCCGGCATCAGCACTATTACAAACTCTTACATCCTCGTTACTCGATGAAGTGGGATCATAATTAGATCCACCTACTGTTCCTCCAACTGAATAGGTACCTCCTGGGCTAACAGTGGCACTTCCCACTGTTCTGGTTGGATCAGTAAATGTAACACTTGCCGGATTTTGAAATAATGCATTATTTACTAATGATGAATATGCAGCAGTAAAGGTTAAGGTAACCGATGCTCCTCCTGGAATAGTAAAGGAACTCCAAGCAGGACTCGTTGCACCTACGGTTGGATTTGTTGTACTTGGTCGAGTCGCAGGAATGGTTCCACCCAATACTACTGAGCTTGTGCCATTAAATGTAATAGTTCCCGATGTTGGAGTTGGTAAATTATCCGTAATGGTTACTCCTGTAGCGATTCCGGCACCGGATGCATTTGATACTACGATGGTATAAGTTGCATTTGTTGCAGGATCAACAGGTCCAGGTGTTGTTGTAGATTTTGTTACAGTTAGCACTGGTAAACATGCCGAACCACTTACACTATTTCCAATATTATTATTGCTCGCATCAAAATTTGCAAAACCAATAGTACTTGCTTGTGCTCCATAAACATTTCCAGAGAAAGTAACACCATTAGTACCTTGAGCCGTTGATGAAGCTGCCGCTATTGTACCATTGGTATAAATTACTCCTCCACCGCCTCCACCACCAGGACCATGGTCGGCACCACCACCGGTATTAGAACCACCATTTCCACCACGAGCTGTAACAGTTATATTTGCTAAGCCACTCGTATTTGCTGCTGTAAATATTACTGATCCTCCTGCTCCACCACCTCCACTGGCATCATTTGAAGGTGTCATACCCGGAGCCACACCATCGGCATTAATAGTCCCGGTTCCTGATACTGAACCGGTTCTCAACATCACAATTCCACCTCCGGCTCCACCACTGGAGGCGAAACCCGAACCCGGTGTTCCGGTACCATTATTTGAAGTTCCGGCTCCGGCACCACCACCCATTACAACTCGGCTATTCGCTACTGAAGCAAATGCAGCCCCTCCGTCACCTCCGGGAATAGGTGCATTGTTCCATGCATTTCCACCTCTTCCACCTGCACTAAAATTTCCACCTCCACCACCACCAGAGTTTTGGTCATTACTAGTTGGATTTCCATCGGTTCCACCACCACCTGCGTTTCCAGGTGCACCACGTCCATAACTCCCTAACGGATATCCTTCAACGGCATTGTCTAATAATGCTCCTGAATTATTTAAGTATCTAGGGGTTCCTGCAATTCCCTCTCCTTTAGAACCATTCGTATTTTGCGTGGCAAGCGTTCGGTAATCAGTATTTGCAGTTCCAGCCGCACCACCTAATTGTCGGCCTCCTCCTCCTCTAAAACCTCTTCCGGAAACATTAATAGTAAATCCCGCAAAATTCATGTTTCCGGAAACATCCATTGCAAATACGCCGCCTTTGTTACCATCCCAAGCCTGTACTGCAATGTTTCCGGTTAGGGTTACACTTGAATATTGAGGAACGCGAATTACCTGAAATCTGTAATTCCCATAAAGTGGTGCTGCAGATGTGCTGGCATTTTTACTGACATAATAATTTGTTAAAGGGTTCTGCAAGTTAAGAGTTCCCCCGGCAGCGGTTACAGTGTTGGTAGCTACTCCGTATTCGTACTTCCCTGCAATGTAATCTGTACCACTGGTTGAATTACCAGCGCCCGGAATTCCAGCTGCACCATCTCCATATGAATTATTGTTTGAAGTATTGATGCGAACCCCTTGCATTTGAATTATTAGAACCAGATCACCTGCAGTGATGGATGTTCCACTGGTAGCACCCAATGTGATAGAGGTTGCTCCTACGGCAACTGAATCGGGCACAGCCGAAGGAAAATAGGTATTAACACTGGCGCTAGGTGTTGCGGGCCCATCTGACCCAGGCAATCCGCAAAGCTGACCAAAAGCAGAAATTGAGAAAATCACAAAAGCACTGAGCAGGTAAAGTGATTTGTGAAGTTTTAGTGTAGATTTTAAATGCATACAGGAACTAATTACTTCGTGAATATTTTATAGAAATTATAATTATTTTTTGTCTTGATCACATTTAGTTTTTCATCTAAAAAGGTAGTTACCACAAGTTTAGTCATTTAAAAAAAATTTGACAAGCGGTTTAGTTATTCTGTTGAAATCTAAAAAGCCCTTTCGATAAATTACCTTTTTTACTGGTTGGAATGCGCACAAATGTCCTTCAAATCATTCTCCATTTTAAGCTTAACAAGTATAGAAACAATAGTAGAAGAAACTGAAATCAAAAAACACTAGTTATGAAAACAGATTTGTTAATTTCCCCGAATCAGTTTACTCTACTAACTTTAACAAAGTTTTCAAGAATAAAAAAGGTTTGTACTATCAATCAATTTAGAATTTATTTTTAAGCATGCCCTTCAACTTTTTGGTAATTCGTTTTTTAATTTAACTTTGTTTTATGTTGAAAAAAAGTTTACTGTTAATTGTGTTTTGCTTTGTTGTGCTTCAGTCACAAGCACAAGATCAACATTTTTCACAGTTTTTTAATTCTCCACAAAATTTAAATCCAGCGCTTTCAGGAGTTTTTAATGGTGATTTAAGAATTGCTGCGAATCATAAAAATCAATGGAGAACCTTACCTGTTCCTTATCGAACTTACTCTATTTCTGCCGATGGTAAACTGCCGCTTGGACTTAAAAATGATTATGTATGTGCGGGAATTCTTTTCAATAACGACAAATCAGGAGATGGTGCATATACCACTAATCAAGCTGGGATTTCACTCGCTTATCTCAAGAAGCTAAACAAAGATTCGAGCTCATTTTTATCATTTGGAATTCAACCTTCTTTGGTTTCAAAAAATATTAATTTATCGAAATTGTCCTTCGATAATCAGTTTAGTGACGGAGCCTATAATTCGGCAATTGCTAGTGGAGAAAATTTTAATCGAACCAATCTTCAATTTTTAGATGTAAGTGCAGGCATCAGTTTTCATCAAAAAATTAATCAACGAAGTAACGCCACTTTGGGATTTTCTTATGCCCATTTTCGTTCTCAAAATACTAGCTTTTTTTCCGACAAATCTACTGTATTAAATCCAAAAATTATCGCACATGCCACTTTTGTATTTAACTTAACTGAATCTTTTGACCTTATTCCTGTTGTATTGTATGAAAGTCAAAACAAAGCTAAAGAAATAGTTGCCGGAACCCAAGCAAGATTTATTTTTGAAAACAAATCCGACAAAACTAGAGCTTTTTCACTGGGTGCATTTATGCGATTAAAAGATGCCTTTATTGTGAATGCTCAACTTGACTATAACCATTATCGATTTGGTTTTAGTTATGACATTACTACTTCAGCATTAAAAAATGCGAACAACAGACTTGGGGGAATTGAACTCTCCATTGTTTATATAATGAAGCGTTTTATTAAGGTAAATCAAGCTAAAGTAATTTGTCCGGTATTTTTGTAAGATGAAGTATTTAAACATTTACTGCCTTGTTTTCTTTTCTCTGATTTTATTTAGTTTCAATGCCGTTTGCCAAAGTACTGAACGTTACATCAAAGAAGGTGATAAATACTCTGCTTCGGGCGATATTTATAATGCTTCTTTAAATTATGCCAGCTATTTAAAAGAAGACTCTTTGAACAAAGAAGTATTATATAAATATGCCGAATGTTCTCGTCTGCTTAACGATTATACAAAGGCAAAAGAAACGTATTCAAAACTATATAAACGCGACAGAGGCATTAGCTTTCCAGAGTGCATTTTTTGGTTGGCGATGGTGCAAAAAAATTTAGGTGAGTACGAAGAAGCCAAGCAGCTTTTTGAAAAATACAACAAACGATTTAAGAAAAAAGGAACCTACACAGCCTTAAAATCACAGCTAGAAGCCGAAGCTTGCGATTGGGCAATTAAAGCAAAAAAGAGCCCTGTTAATATTCGTGTGTATCAACTTGACAGTGCCGTGAATAGCTCATTTAGCGAATTTGCTCCTGTTGAAAGAGATTGCACATTGTACTTTTCAAGCTCAAAAGAATTACTCAAAAAAAATAAAAAATCACTTCCGCACACCTCAATTTATCAACTAAATTTATCTGGCAACCGGCCTATTCCTGCTGATACTGTTTTCAATGCTCCTGGTGTTAATAGTGGAAATTTGAGCTTTAGTAAGGACGGGACTACTGCCTATTTTACGCGTTGTGTTAGTATAGGTCCGCTTGAAAACCGTTGTGCAATTTATGTCACCCATTTTTCGAGTGGAAAATGGTCAACTGCCAAAAGATTAAACGATACGATTAATCAGCCCGATTACTCAAGCACACACCCTTGCATTGCACAAGTTGATTCTGTTGGAACAGTATTGTATTATTCCAGTAACCGCAAAGGGGGTGAAGGAAAAATGGATCTTTGGGCCTGTAAATTATCTCCAGGCGGAGTATTTGGTATACCTTATAATCTGGGCAAGCTGGTGAATTCTATGGACAATGAAATTACACCTTGGTTCTCAAATGAATCACAAACTCTTTATTTCAGCAGCGACTGGCATAAAGGATTTGGTGGATTTGATAATTTTAAATGCAAACGCATAAATCGAATTTATACTAGTCCCGAAAATTTAGGCTATCCAATAAATTCATCCTATAATGATTTGTATTTTTCATTTAATTCAAACAATTCAACTGCGTATTTCTCCTCCAATCGTGAAGGATCTTACTTTGATACATTTCAATCTTGTTGTAATGATATTTACACCTATAAAGATGTACCCAAACTTACTCCCGTTAAGCCAGTTGCTATTCCAGCCCTTGTTCAAACTAAAAAAGATACAGTACTGAAGATTGTTAACGAACTGAAATTACTTGTTCCTTTAACCCTCTATTTTGATAACGATGAGCCAGATAGTAAAACATTGGCAGTCACAACTTCTAAAACCTATTCATCTACATTTAATGAATACCTCAAGTTAATTGAACCTTACAAAAGCCAATTCACAAAAGGGCTTCGAGGTGAGCAAAAAGCTGATGCTGCTGCTGAAATTGAAGCACTTTTTACAGACTCAATAGAATTTGGAATGCAGCAACTCGAAAAGTTTTCAGAATTGTTGTCGCGAATAGTTCCCGAAGGTGAGCAAGTAAAAATTACGCTAAAAGGTTATTGCAGTGCGCTTGCTTCAACCGATTACAACAAAAATTTGGCACGTAGAAGAATTGCTTGCTTGCGGAATTATTTTGCAAACTATAAAAACGGCGAACTTACTAAGTACATAATTACGCCGGAATATACTCCAAGCACCAAAGGAACGATTGAATTTACTGAAGTGGAAATAGGTGAGATAAATTCCAACGAGAGCGATGACTTACAAAACACTCGTCTTTCAATTTATAGTCCACAAGCCGCATTAGCACGTAAAATAAAAATCATTGCAGTTTCATCTAAGTAAACTACTCGGTGAAAATTGCTTTTGTAAGGAAAAAATTTTTGTATTTTTAGTTGCGAAACATTAGGTGTTTTATCCTTAATGGTAACATAATTTTAATTCTAACGTACACATATTCATTGACTCATATTATTTGAAAATAAATCTTTTGATTTAACTTAGTGCTAACCATAAAAATCAAATTGTAATTATCCATTATCATGAAAACAGTTCGACTCTTAATTATCTGCGCAAGCATTCTCCTCAAAAGTGCTAATTTGTATGCTCAGTCAACTATACTTTGGCACCGTAGCTACGATTCAGGAAACAGCGACGAAGGACAACGTGTTATGGTAAACAGCCAAGGTAGTGTTTATGTTGCAGGGCTTTCAACTTTTGGCCCCGACCAAAATATTTTATCAATGAAATACGATAGTACCGGAACACTTGTATTTGCTTATAAATGCAACCCTGCCCTTCCCGGTAATTTGGTAAAAATAGAACAAGCTGTGAATGCAAATATTTATGCGCTTACATCAGTTGATGTTGGCAACAATGACCTTGCATATTCTATTACCAAATTCACTCCCAGCTCAACTTTTAGATTTCAATACAACTCTGGTGATAGCATAAATTACCGCTTTGTTCCGGTTGATATGGCCATTGACAATGCTGAAAATTGTATTGTTGCTGGGACCTTTCAAGAATATGTAAACAATAGTGCTTCGGGCTTTTTTATTAAACAAATTTCTTCTACCGGTGTGGATAAATGGACACGAACTTACAAAGGTTTGGGTAGCTGTCAATTGACAGATATTGCGATTGATAACAGTAGCAATATATATGTATTAGGAACACAAAATAGTACCTCCAATAATGCTGATTTTGTGGTGCAAAAATACAATGCCAATGGGTTATTGCTTTGGACTAAAACTTACAATGGAGCATCCAATTTACAAGATAAAGGAGAAAAAATTTCAATTGACAATGCCACCGGAAATGTGTTTGTGGCAGGAACAGTAAATTACAACGGTAGTGCCAACCAAATTGACTTAGTTTTGGTAAAGTACAACAGCAGTGGTTTACGACAATGGCAACGAGTATTTGGACACATAGGAACAAATACTGTTAAGGAAATTCTTTTTGATGCTACAGGAAACAGTTATATTGTTGGAAATGCATTGGACCTTAACAATAGTAGTGGAGCGCAGCCCAACAGAATTTTTGTAGCTAAATTTTCTTCAGGAGGAACACAACAATGGCTCAAAGTTCACAACAATGGAAACTATGTACATGAATGGGCTAAGTCGGCAGTAAGCGATAATAGCGGTAATATTTATGTTGGCGCCGAAATAAAAGACTCCGCTACTTTTGTTAGCGATATGCTCGCTTATAAATTATCCAATACCGGTATCAAACGTTGGGAACAAAGAGGCGATGGTATAGCCGGAGAAAACGATTTTGTGAGTGCTATTTACAAAGACAATTTAAGCAATGTATATGTTACCGGTCGTAATGGAAATGCAAGTTACGATGCCCGAACTACACGTATTGCCGACAAATTGGTGACTTGTGGAACAGGTTTTACACAATTATGCTACCTTAATAAAACCAGGTGTTATGCCAATGCCGATGTTGCACTTTACCTCTCAAAAGGTGCTAAAATGGGAGCTTGTGTTGGATTGCGTAAGATGGAACTTGAAACCAATCAAGATTTTGATAAGGGGTTTGTTGTTTATCCCAATCCTTCTAACGGCAACTTCACTTTGCAAACTGTTGAAAGTGATTTTGCAACGATTACACTACTTGATCTTACCGGACGAGAAATACAAAAGCACGAATCAGTTAAGAATGGTTTTCAATTTGGAAATGAACTTGAAGCGGGAATATATCTTGCAAAGATAAGTGGGTTGAACGAATCAAAAATCATCAAACTAATCAAAAAATAAAAGCATATTCTAGTCTCTGCAATTACAATTTAGCTTTTGCAATTCAATTGCTTGTAATAACTTAAGAATATTTGTGTTAGTTTTACCTTCATTCAAAACATTCCTATGAAAAATAAACTAAACCAACTCGTATTTTTGAGTAGTACTATCTTGCTATTGTTCAATAGTGCCTGCACAACAATTGAAGGTACTGGACCTTTAGTAAGCCAAAAAAGAAACACCGCTGAATTCAGTGGAGTAAAGTTGGATATGAGTGCCAACGTTTATTTAATTTACGGTGATACTCCATCGGTGATTTTGCGAGCGCAACAAAATATTGCTGATGAGATACTCACCGAAATGGATGGCTCAACTATAGTGATAAAAACAAAAAATTCTATTTCTACTAGTGAACCAATTGAATTATGGCTTACACTAAAAACCATTGAAGAAGCCGAACTAAACGGAAATGGAACTATAGCGAGTGCATCTGCTTTTAAATGCGAAAAAACCCGAATTGATATTTCAGGAAGTGGAAAAATATCCTTGGCGCTTATGAACGAAAAATTGGATGTTTCACTAGATGGTTCAGGCGATTTAAATTTATCTGGAAAGGTTACAACTGCAGACCTTGAAGTTTCCGGATCTGGAAACATCCTTGCAAGCGAATGCTACATCGATGATTGCGACGTAACAGTTTCAGGCTCTGGTATGGCCAAGTTACATGTTAACGAAAAACTTACATCCACTATAAATGGAAGTGGTTCGGTACATTATTCTGGAAATCCGCAAAAAACTAAAAGTGAAATCAGTGGAAGCGGACAATTGATAAAAGAAGATTGATTGTTTAATTTTGGCGGTAATTTTATTCATACTTCTCAAAAACTTTTTACGCACAAATAATTTATTTCAATGAAAACTATTCTTCTTGTTTTTTTTGCTTTTGCTTCATTAACGTTATACGCTCAACAAACCGTAGTTTCTGCAAAGTATGATAATATTGGTAAATTTTACAACGGTATTGCCATAGTTCGCTTAAATGGAAAAGTAGGTGCCATTAATAGCGATGGTAAAGAAGTAATTAAACCCGAATGGGACAAGCTTAGCGGATTCGGTAGCGACGGAATAGCCTTTGCTCATAAAGATGGTTTGGTTGGACTCATATCAAAAAATGGGAAGGTTTTGTTGAAACCTAATTATCAACGCATCAGCAATTTTAAATATGGAAAAGCCACAATTACTAAAGACAATATGATTGGACTGGTTGATATTACCGGTAAAATTTTAATAGAGCCGAAGTATCAAAAACTGGTAATTGAAAAGGGTGGCTTAATACGGGCAACCGAGAATGGAACCGAAGTACTTTTGAAGTCTGCAAAATAATTCTTTTACTTTTTTTTCAGCTTTATAAAATCACATAATTAACTGTAATTCTAGTTGTGAGCAGCGTTTAATTTCTGTGTTTTTTGAAACCTTAGTGGGGCTATCTTTACAAGATTATTATCGCACCTAAAAAAGTAGGTAAAAACAATATGCTTTAAATTTGTGCTTCAACTTCATAAACAGAAATTACGATTCTCTCTTTTGAAGTTTCGATAGCGCGTTAAGCAAAGTATAGCTCATCTGAGTCATACCTGTAGAAATAAGAAACAGCATTTTTTCGGATTACATTTTCAATTTTTGCTACCTTCGCAACTCATTTAAATTTGGTTGTTTCTGATAATCGCTTTCAATTCTCTGTTATTTGAATAACCTAGAAGCAAATTATTTTTCTAATACTTTTGAAAGTATTTTGTAAAGTAGCTTTAGATTTTTAACTTTTTGCTTTTTGATGCATAATTGGCTTAATAAAACGAATAAATAAACTTATGAAAAAACTAGTTGAAGAATTTTCAAAAGAACTGAGTGCTTCCTTTCAAATTAGCGAGACCGCAATACTAACAAAATCAAGTGATGCAATACACAATGTATTTATTTCAGGTTGCGGAGGTTCGGGCATTGGTGGCACAATTGTAGCCGAATTGGTAGCAGGTGAAGCTACTGTTCCAATTACTGTTAACAAAGATTATTTCATTCCTGCTTTTGTAAGTAAAAACACTTTGGCTATTATTTGTTCGTATAGTGGAAACACTGAAGAAACCATTAGTGCCATGGAGTTTGCTATGAAACAAAATGCAAAAATTGTATGTGTTACATCCGGTGGTAAAATTGCCGAAATGGCCAAAGCCGCAGGATACGATTGCATATTTATCCCTCCCGGTCGTCCACCACGTGCTAGTTTTGGATATTCAGGATTGCAACTTTTTAAAATTTTGCATTTCAACGGTATTATTAGCGATACCTATAAAAATGATTTATTAAGTGCGATTAAATTATTGGATGCTGAAGAAAATGACATACAAAAAACAGCCATGGATGTTGCGAAAAAATTTGTTGGTAAAACTCCTGTAGTATATACGCTTGGGGCAACAGAAGGAGTTGCAGTGCGCTTTCGTCAGCAAATTAACGAAAATGGGAAAATGCTTTGCTGGCACCATGTTATTCCCGAAATGAACCATAACGAACTAGTAGGCTGGACACATAAAAATGAGAATCTAATTGTTTGTGCACTTCGTACTAAAAACGATTTTTACCGCTCTGTAAAACGCCTTGAGGTGAATAAATCAGTATTTGAAAAATACACTCCACACTATGTTGAATTGTATAGTAAAGGCGATTCTAAAATTGAAAATGCTTTATACCACATTCATTTAGGAGATTGGATTAGTTGCTTTATTGCTGATATTAATAAAATTGATGCAACCGAAGTAAATGTGATCAACCACCTTAAAAATGAGCTGGCAAAAATTTAACCTTCTGTAGTAGATGCAATCAGTTGTTTTTCGCGATTTAGGTATGATGGAGTATCAGGATGCATGGAGGTATCAGGAAAACCTATTTGCACAAATAATTGCGCAAAAAATGAGCAATCGCGAAGTTCCTGATAACAGAATTTCTCCAACTAAGAACTATTTATTGTTTTGCGAACATCCTCCTGTTTACACACTGGGAAAAAGTGGTTCCGAAAAAAATTTGTTGATTAGCAAACAAGAATTACACGAAAATAATATTGGGTATTTTCCCATTAACCGTGGTGGCGATATTACCTTTCATGGTCCAGGCCAGCTAGTAGGCTACCCTATTTTAGATTTGGATAATTTTTTTACAGACGTACATAAATACTTGCGATTGCTAGAAGAAGCAATTATTTTAACGCTCTCCGATTTTGGTTTATTAGGAGAACGGTATCCAGGT
>WBZU01002174.1_pt1 | contig 13827 bp, 16 predicted proteins | sample 5204311 | NCBI WGS metagenome assembly WBZU01 (sample SAMN12344359, study PRJNA552823) | activated sludge metagenome | biome: Activated sludge suspended growth; feature: Nitrification reactor; material: Wastewater; isolation source: activated sludge from nitrification reactor of wastewater...
TGCTCATTATCTTCTCGCCACTTACCTATGGTTTGTTTGTGGTCCATATTGTTTTGTTGCTCGTCTTCTGGCGCCTGGCCTACATGCGCAAGCCAAAGCCATGGGGCAGAGTCTATGATGCCGCAACGCACAAGCCAGTGAAGGGCGCTTTGGTGCGCATCTACGACCAGCGCTTTGGTCGCCTCCTCGAAACCAAAATTACCAATGCGCGTGGCGAGTACGGTTTCTTGGTTGGTCCTTCCACCTACTACCTCACCGCAGAGGCGCCAGGCTATAGCTTCCCCGCAGACAAGAATCGCCGCAATGATTACGTTGGTGGACCAGTCCTTATTCGCGCCGATGAGCCGCAAGTGAACTACGATATCCCACTGAAAAAGTAGGGTCGCTGAGAGTTGACAAAAAGCCCCGCTATGGTTTATAGTGGGCTGTTTCGTAGCACAAGCTACGGAGGGGGAGACTCATGGAACAGACCGAGACCGCACAGACTACCAACCTCTGGTCAGGCAAGATTTGGCCCACCCTGCGGCCGCATGTGATCGACTTTCTGCACTTTTGCGCTCGCCTCATCAAGAAGGGCGCACAGTTGTTCTGGAAGAAGTATCTGGAACCCATGCCATCGCGCCTCATTTACTACGGGCTGGCGGCCATCGTCCTGCTTTTCGAGCTGTATGTTGGTCTCCTCGCATTGGGTGCATCTGTCAACTACGAAGCGTCGCGCAAGACAGCGGCACTCTCGGTGGCAGAGCTGCTCGAGCAAGGCAGGCGCGACCGCATAGTGAGCGCCTTGCGCGTAGGCGACTTGTTGGTCACCGACGACAAGCCGTGCTACATCGTACAGATCACGCAGGACTACACCTCTCGGTTCTATTGCCAAACGTCGATGGCAGCCACGGCGCTCGCGTATGAAAGTGATGGTGTGCTTGACCCGCGAGTTACGATCGTGTCTTCCACTGACGAAAATTGGCGGAAGTACATGATGGTGATTCTGGAGCTCTCCAAACCCGCTCCACCGCCGCCACCGCCTGCAGTGCCGATTGCGGTTTCACCCAAGAGTGCGCCTCTGGTGCAGTTCTGAGGAATCGATGATCGAAAAAATGCGTGAACGCCTATCGCTCTGCTTGGCCCTTGCGCTCGCGATGTGTCTCACTGCGCTGCAGTTCATCGGTCACAACGTCATCTGGCCGATCTGGGAGTTTATCTTGGCCCCGCTTGGGAAGTATGTGTTGCTGCCGTTTTGGCAGCGCATCCTGAAGCCAATTCCGTTTCGCGATGGCCTCATGGCGGTGCTCGCCCTGGCATTCTGTAGTGTGATGCTTCTGGTAGCCATGAGCGGGCTTGCCGCGAGTACTTCTCGCGCGGCGATGCAAGTTCTCAAGATGCCGGTGCAGGAACTCATAGCCACGGAGCACCTGCGTCAGGATATTCAGTGCATCAAGCGCGGCGATCTGGTCATCATGCCTTCGGGACAGCCCTGGATGGCGATGGTCGACGCCGACAAGGCTCGAAATCTCATTCTACGGCAGTACGGCTTCGATGCAGGCTCGCAAAGTGATTTTCTGCCCAGCGAGTTGGTGAGAAAGAGTGTCGCGGTGGTTCATCGCGCCGATCCGCGCTGGGTTCTTCTTGCGGCCATCAATCTGGAGCTGGAAGATCCCCGGCCAACCCAACCCTTGGAACACGTGGCGTTGGGGAGTCGCAGCCCGTAAATGTTTCTCATGGCCTGCGCGGCGTCTTACGTCGCGCGACCTTCCATTTGCCTAAGCGGAACGCTTGTTGTACCATGCAGGCACGTAGAGGAGAGCCATGGCAACAACGCACATCATGCACCTGACCGAGCAGCCTTTTGCGGCGGTCGTATCGGGCCAGAAAGACATTGAGATCCGACTCAATGATCCGAAGCGCCAGAGTGTACGGATCGGGGATAGCATCACTTTTGTGCACCAGGATGACAGCAGCAAAAGCATAACCGTGCTGGTCATCGGCCTTCTGCACTACGCAAACTTCACCGACTTAGTGAGCGACTTTCCGCTCGAGCGCATGGCACCATATCGTCGCGACAAGGTGCAGCTCATCGCGGCCTGCGACGAAGCCTATCCGCACGCCCAGCAAGTCGCATTCGGTGTCCTAGGAATTCGCATAACGAGAATATGAACCTTCAAGCACTTATTGCATCAGCGAATATTCCATTTCCACAAGAACAACTTCCCATGTTGGAGTTGTTCTTTTCGCTTTTTCAAGAAGAGTCTGCGAAGGTGAATTTAACGGCGCTCAAAACGCCCGATGACATCGCGCTGAAGTTGATTGTTGATTCACTTTTATTATTGAAGCATCAAACTTTTCCTGCTGGTGCCAAGGTTTTGGATGTAGGTAGCGGGGGAGGCTTCCCAGGGTTACCGCTCGCGATTGCAGCGCCCACCGCCCAGTTTACGCTCATGGACGCGACCGGCAAAAAGACCGCTGCGATCGAGCGTATGGTTAAGGCGCTACACTTAAGCAATGTGCGCGTGGTGCATGGTCGCGCCGAGGATTTTTCCCAGGGCGCTATGGCTGGAGCCTTTGATTTTGTGGTCGCCAAAGCGCTGGCCAAGTTACCGCAGACGATTAGTTGGGTGCTGCCCTTTGTAAAGCCCGGCGGCAGTGCAATTTTGTATCAGGGTCCGCAAGTTGATGCGGAGTTGCCGGGACGAGCTGCACAGATCACCCAGCTGGGTGGTTCTACCCCGCGCGTTGTGACCGACGCCTTGCCCAACGGAGCAGGGGAGCGACGGTTTGTAATCATCAATAAATACTAGAATTATGGATTTTCCACTCGATAAGATTTTCGAAACTAAACTCATCATTGATAACTATAAGGCCATTCCTTTAAAAAAGTTAATTACTTCACTTAGGAGTCGTAAGCTCGATCTCACTAAAGAAGAAGGCGATGCTCTAAGGTTGGCTGAGCAATTACACAAAATAAAAGCAAAGATATCAGATATTGAGGCGGGTTTGAGCTTCATAACGTTTTATCCCGCCAATCGCAAGATAAGAAAGATTTATTCACGGACGGATTACATTATTTATCACCTAGAATTTCTACACATTAATATCGTAGGTCTTTTTGATAGAATACTTCATCTAATTAACTATAAGTATGCCCTCAGGCTCGACCCTAGAGATATAATTCTTGAAAATATTTTGAGCAGCCCTAAAGTTGACTTAGAGGTTAAGCGGCTCTTGCGGGTAATTGATAAGGAACTACAGAATGGGAATATCAGAGTCAGCTCAAATATCGTAAAACATAGAGGAAAACTAAATCCCAAAACCACTGGCCACGTTGGTATATTAGAAGTTGTTGCAAGGAACTTTCCAGAAAAGGGAATTAAAATTCCTCCAAGTTATTACAAGTCAATTACTAAATCAGAAATTAGAAAGGTAAATATAGTCTTAAAGAAATTTTCAGATTTGCTCTGTGACCTTTTTGATTATTTAGCGAAGCATTAGGAATTTTTTAACTTTTCCACAGCTTTTTCCAAACGTTATCATCTTCTCAGGCAAAAAACTCTCTGTTAAGATAAAAAAGTCCATTTTAACGACGATTTACAAACACTACATATTGTGCTAGGATCGTAATTGGACCACAATCTCTTGTGTCTGATGAGAAAACGGCCCGGAAGGCCATTTTTCATCTAAAACCAATTAACAATTAGAGGCCCCATCCATGCAACAAGCCACTGTCGCATCTGCTTCCCGCACTGAAACCGGCAAGCGAAAACTGCACTTCACCCGCTTTTTTACAAAAGAGGGAGTTCATCCATATGATGAAATCACCTGGGAAAAGCGTTTAGCCGAGATCAAAGATGAGACAGGCAAGAGCATCTTCCGCCAGGAAGACGTGGAGGTGCCATCCTTCTGGTCAATGAACGCCACCAATATCGTGGCCCAGAAGTACTTCCGTGGCGAAGAGGGGCATCCCGACCGTGAGCGCTCCGCCAAGCAGATCGTCGATCGCGTGGCTAAAACGATCACCGAATTTGGACGCAAGGGCAACTACTTTGCTAGCGAGCAAGACGCCCAGATCTTTGAAGACGAAATGACCTACATTTTAATCAATCAGTACGCCGCGTTTAACTCGCCGGTGTGGTTTAACGTCGGCATCACCGAAAAACCGCAGTGTTCGGCCTGTTTTATCATCGGCATTGAAGATACCCTCGATGCAATTCTCGAACACACCAAAGTTGAAGGTATTATTTTCAAAAATGGCTCTGGAGCCGGTGTAAACGTCTCAAATCTCCGCTCTTCCAAAGAGACCCTCGGTGGCAGCATCAACAAGTCCTCAGGCCCAATCTCCTTTATGAAGGGCTGGGATACCTTTGCGGGTGCCATCAAGTCCGGTGGCAAGACCCGTCGCGCTGCCAAGATGGTGATTATGAACGACTCACACCCTGATATTGTTGAATTTATCGACGCCAAGGCCGACGAAGAGAAAAAGGCCTGGGCACTCATCGAAGCTGGCTACGATGGCTCCTTTAACGGTGTTGCCTATAGTTCGGTACAGTTCCAAAACGCTAACCACAGTGTTCGCGTCTCTGACGACTTCATGCGTGCCGTTGAAAACGACGGTATGTGGCAAACCCGCTTTGTACGAAACGGCGAGGTTGCCGAAACCTTCCGCGCCCGCGACATCATGGACAAGATCGCCGAAGCCGCTTGGGTATGCGGTGATCCAGGACTCCAATACGACACCACGCTCAACCGCTGGCACACCTCTTCGAACACTGGCCGTATCAATGGCTCCAACCCATGCTCCGAATTCGTCTTCCTCGATGACACCGCCTGTAACCTCGCTTCCATGAACCTCATGAAGTACCGCAACGCCAATGGTGACTTCGATGTCGAATCATTCCGTGCGGCTGTAAAAGTAATCATCGCCGGCCAAGAGTTCGTTGTGGATTTCTCTAGCTATCCAACTGAAAAAATCACTGAAAACAGCCACCGTTTCCGCCCATTGGGCATTGGCTATGCCAACCTCGGCGCCCTCCTTATGGCCCGCGGCTTACCATATGACTCCGACGAAGGCCGCAACTACGCTGCCGCCATCACCGCTGTTCTTTCTGGCGAGGCCTATCGCGTCTCCGCTGAGATTGCCCACGATGTTGGACCATTTGCTGGCTACCTCGAAAACGAAACGCCTTTCTTGAATGTCATGAATATGCACCGCGAAGCAGCGCGTAACATGGACGAAAAGGGCCTACCGCGCTACCTCAAGGATGCCGCGATCAAGTTGTGGGATGAAGTTGTTGAGACTGGCAAAAAGTGGGGATTCAAGAACGCCCAAATCTCGCTGCTTGCTCCAACTGGCACCATTGGCTTCCTCATGGACTGCGACACCACCGGTGTCGAGCCAGGAATTGCGCTGGTACAGTACAAGTGGCTCGCGGGTGAAGGTATGATCAAGATTGTTAACCAAACCGTGCCAGAGGCGTTAAAGGTCCTTGGCTACAGCCCGGAAAAGATCGACGCAATCATCGCCTACATCGATAAGAACGACACCATTGAAGGTTCGCCAGATCTCAAAGATGAGCATCTCCCGGTATTCGACTGCGCCTTCCGCCCCGCCAATGGCAAGCGCTCTATTGCCGCGATGGGTCATGTGCGCATGATGGGTGCGGTGCAGCCATTCCTCTCCGGTGCGATCTCCAAAACCGTCAACATGGACAACGACGTTACCCCAGAAGACATCAAAGACATCTACATGCAGGCTTGGAAGTTGGGCGTAAAGTGTATCGCTATCTACCGCGATGGTTGCAAGCGTACACAGCCGGTGACCACCACACTGGAAGATAAGGGTAAAACCGCAGGTCGTGCCGCCGCCGATGCGCGCCTTACAGGTATTACCGGTAAAGATCGCGAAGAGGTTGATGTAGTAACGCGACCAATGCGCAAGCGACTTCCTGACGAGCGCCAGGCCATTACGCACAAGTTCAGCATCGCGGGTCACGAGGGATACCTCACGGTTGGTCTCTACGAAGACGGCAACCCAGGCGAAGTGTTCATTGTGATGTCCAAGCAGGGCAGTACACTCTCGGGTGTCATGGACGCCTTTGCCACCGCCATCTCGGTTGGTTTGCAGTACGGCGTCCCACTCAAGGCCTTGGTCAAGAAGTTTGCCCACATGCGCTTTGAGCCAGCTGGTCTCACCCAGAACAAAGACATTCGCATTGCCAAATCACTCATCGACTACGTCTTCCGCTGGTTAGGTCTTAAGTTCCTCTCTGCCTCGGAGTGCCAAGAGTTGGGGATTGCGCCAAATGCGCCGATTAAACCCGAAGATGCTGCGCTAACTGCAACACCAGCACCGACTGCAACGGCTGCCAGTGCTAGCGGAGCAGACACAAAGATCGCAACGACCTTAGCGACAGCTACCGCCACAACCAAAGCGACCAAGCAAGTAGGGGACCCAAACATCATCATTGAGACCGAGGTCCATACCAAGCGCTTAGTACCCTTTGCCATCGAAGCCCAGTCTGATGCACCACCCTGTGGCACCTGCGGCGCGATCATGATCCGCTCAGGCGCGTGCTACAAGTGCTTGAACTGCGGTTCAGTCGCTGGCTGCTCGTAAAAACAACATACAAACTACCTACCTTCTCGGTGTACGCTCGGCTTATGATGGATCAAAGGTCCGTGCCTCGCTCACCCCGATGACGCCGCAATGTCTCTATCTTGTAACAAGATTCGAGCATGTGCGGCTATCGGAGCCACCTCGAAGGTAGGTAGCTTTGTATTATTGAATTACCATGTTGTTTGCGGTATAATTGCCGAAGAAAAACATGCCCGATCAAATAAACACACAAGGCGTATCACCACAGAGCCAATCACCGAAAGATGTGATTGTGAGTTTGTTTGCATTAACGGCGCAGCTTAATGGCTCAGACTTGCACCTCGTGGCAGATAGCTGCCCAATTATTCGCGTGGATGGCGCACTGCAGTTCCAAACACAGTTGCCGCGACTCACCGGCGCCGACGTCTGGGCGCTCATCGCCAGCATTCTCACCGACAAGCAGCGCGAACGTTTTGAGCGCGAAAAAGAGCTCGACCTTTCGTTCCCACTCGATCGCGTTGGTCGTTTCCGTGTGAACTTGCACTGGGAGCGGGGAAATGCCGCCCTGGCCGCTCGCTTGATTCCCGATGAGATTCCAAACTTAGAGTGGCACCAGGCCCCGCCAATTTTATATGACCTCGTAAATCGTCCCTTCGGTTTGATTGTGCTGACTGGTCCTGCTGGTACAGGCAAGTCGACGTTGATGGCCTCAATGTTGGATTATGTCAATCACAACTCGAGCCAGAACATCATTACCCTCGAAGATCCCATTGAATACGTCTTTCACAACGACAAGTCGGTGATTCGCCAGCGCGAACTCGAAATCGACATGGTGACCTTTGCCGAAGGTTTGCGCCACGTCTTGCGCCAGGATCCGAACATCATCATGCTCGGTGAGTTACGCGACCTCGATACCATTAGCACCTGTCTGACGCTAGCGGAAACAGGACACTTGATCTTCACCACCTTGCATACGAACTCAGCGCCGCAGACCATCGATCGCTTGGTGGACGTCTTCCCATCCAACCAGCAGGAGCAGATCCGTCTGCAGCTTTCCATGACCCTTCAAGCAGTGATCTCACAGCGCCTTTTGCCAGCCACTGGTGGTGGTCGCGTTGCGGCTCGCGAGATCATGATCCGCAATCACGCGGTTGCCAACCTTATTCGCACCGACAACGTGGCCCAGTTGCCCCGTGTGGTCCAAACATCGGCCGAAGAGGGGATGACCTCCATGGACCAATCCATCAAAAAGCTCTTTCAGGACGGCAAGATCAGCGAAGAGGTCGCCCAGTCCCACATGAGTGATCCAAGTCTGCTGTACTAGGAAATCCTCCTTTTCACGATGCAGGTATATTATGGCTCAATAGAGCCATTTTTTAGCATATGTGTTAGGTCGCCAACACCAAAACTATTGACAAAAAGGCGAATCGAGCGTACAATAGGGCGTCCGAGTGAAGAACCTTCCACAAATGAATATTTCTACCAACCGTGATGAAGAGGAGAGAGTGGCCGAAAGGCCCATATTGTTGAAGTCTCGTTGCCGGCGTAAAGTAATTTACACGCTGAGCCTATGACTTCCAATCCTCTTTATCACGGTCGGCAGAACACAGTGTAGAGTCAATCGAAGCCGAAAACCTCGAAATACCGTATAAGCCCATAGCCGCTGACAGTAATTTATCCAGCGAAGCTGAATCGCTTAACAACTCTACACTGAGTCTCTATTGTGCCTGCACTGATGTAGGAGAGAGTGCAACGAGGCTAAAATTATAAAGAGTCTCACTATTTTGCCTCACCTACGTCAGTGTCGGCAGAATGACCCCATGGCGCTTCGGCGCTTTTTTTGTATAATGAACACTATGAAAATCACAAAAATCATCTTTTCGTGGATTGCCGTAGCAGCCTGGATGGGTGTCATCTTTTATCTTTCTTCCATTGTTGGCCTAAGTTCCGGGCTCTCCTGGGACTACGTGTTGCGCAAAATGGCCCATATGGCCGAGTACGCCTTTTTGGTAGTGCTCGTTTTTATCGCGCTCTCGCAGACATTTTCGCCACAAAACCCAAGGCAGCGCCGCCGTCTGATTATCACCGCAATTATTATTGGCATTCTCTACGCCACAAGCGACGAGATCCATCAGCACTTTGTGCCACTGCGTCACGGTTCGCCCGTCGATGTGGTAATTGATAGTGTTGGGATGATGATCGCCGGCGCACTTATCTCGCGCCGCAAGTTCTAGTACCTCGATCTGCGACTAAAAATCGACATTGTAGAGTGTGCACCAAAAGAAAAAACCGCCCTATGGCGGTTCTTTTTTACTGTTCCTTTTTCACCAAGGCGCTGAGCAGAAGCACCAGGCCCAGGATGATCAGGATCGGTGGCCAGAAGTTGAAGTCTGAGGGAAGCAGATTGAGCTCTTTAAGAAGCCACAAGCCACCCCAGAGAACGAGCACGGCACCTGCAGTGACGCGTAAATAGGCGGTCATTTTATTTTCCTGCTTTTACAAAATCGACAATAGAAGTAAAGACTTTTGGTTCGGTGTCGGCGATCTCAGCCAAAACCTTGCGGTCCAGCTCAACTTGCTTTTTCTTCATGCCAGCAATGAACTTGCTGTAGGTGATGTTATTGGCGCGGCAGGCAGCGTTGATCTGCAAGATCCATAGGCTGCGCTTATCGCGCTTCTTGGTGCGACGATCACGCCAGGCATAGTAGGTGCCCTTGGTGGTCAGCTGTTTAGCAATACGATAGACGGTGCGGTGGCGGCCACGGTATCCCTTAGCACGTTTCAAAACGCGCTTGTGGCGGGCTCGCTGCATCATTCCTCTTTTAACGCGGGTCATAGGATTCCTCTATATACAAATTAAAGTTAGGCCTTCTTGCCGTTGTAGGGCAACATGCGACGCACAGCAGCCAAGCGGGTCTCGGAGACACTGCTTAAGCGGCGCTTGCTGCGGGTGGTCTTGCCCCGCTCGCGAGCGTTGAAGTGGTCTTGGCTGGTGGCTTTCTGCTGAAAAGTACTGCGACCGCTCTTCTTGCGGACAATCATACGTTTGCGCAGGCCTTTGTGGGTCTTCATTTTGGGCATAAAAAACGATCTCTCTTGGTTTAAGGGGATGGCTAATATTACAGCGGAGCGATGATGGTTGTCAACCGATTGCCGAGTTGCTTGAGTGGCATCTCTACGCGACTGGGTACCTCGAGGCTTTTTATGAACAATTGGATGCGCTCTTCGCCCAAGGAACGGTGCATTTGCTCGCGGCCGCGGAGGATGAGCTCAATCTTCACTTTATGGCGCTCTTTGAGGAATCTTTTGGCGTGGTTGACCTTCGTTTGGAAGTCGTGTTCATCGATATTGAAGCTCAGTCGGATGCCTTTTACATCCACCTTTTTCTGGCGTGCTTTTTGCTTACGTTCCTGCTTTTCGAGCTGGAATTTGTAAGCGCCGAAGTTGATAAGACGTGCAACTGGCGGTTCAGCCTGTGGTGCAATCTCTACCAGATCTAGCTCTTGCTCTTTTGCACGAGCCAGGGCTAGGTCGCGGGTCATCTGACCAAGCTGGGTGCCATCGTTGCCGATCACGCGCAAGACCGGGGCAGTAATCTGTTCGTTAACGCGCGTTTGTTTTTTACTAATGGATTTCTTCCTTATTATGGATCTTTTCGTGCTTATACTATACCGAAAACTGGAAATAAATCAAGAGGGGAGGGTGTCATTGCACATTGACAGCCGCTGCGCAATCTTGTTAGGGTGAAGTGCCTGCGTCACAACCGGAAATGAGGTCACACATGGCACGGGGGTTAAAGCTTCGCTATGGGATTGGGACTAGCTTCCCGCTACGACCCGATGAACGCCCCAACAGCTTGCCAGTTGTCCTGGCTGGTTTCCCGCCCTGGATCCACATCACGCTGCATCGCATGAAGGGTCTGCAGTATGTCGAACTCTGTCTTCGGGCAGAAGTTCCCGAGAAGAACATCCCGAAGTTCGATGTGGTATTGGATCCCAAGCCACATGACGACGAAGAGGGTGTACAAGTACGCATTGAATATCATCTCGAAGATCAGTTGATCAACTTCTTTGATCCACGGGATGGCGAAGAAGACAGTTGCTACGCCTCCCTGGACGTTACGGTTCCAGAAGGAGTTCGGGTCCGCTTTGCCGGTTGCAAAATCGTCAACTGCAACATGTAGCGATCAAAAATAATACTACGATCTGCGGCACTCTTGTCGCAGGTCGGTTTGTATTTGGGCAAGTCGGCGCGATTACTAGTCTAATAGTCGCTATACAATGCCATGGAGCCGTAGCTCTCACCGCAGTCTAATAGAGGTGAGAGCACATTAAAAATATGCATGAAGGGGGAGACCCATGGCACTCTTTGCAAGTCACTACGCGGCCCTGCAGGTCGATCGTCGCGCTGATGGTGCTGTGATCAAGGCAGCTTACCACGCGCTCATGAAGGCGCATCACCCAGATCACGGTGGGGATGGCAAACTCGCGCCCGAGATCACCGAGGCTTATCACGTGTTGTCTGATGCCACGCGACGCGCCGCCTACGACGACGAGCGCAACAAAAAAGTAGGCACGCAGATCGGGAGCTTCAAGATTCAGCGACAGATCGCCAGTGGCGGCTTCGGCCCCACCTACTATGGCGAACATGTACTGACTGGCATGCCGGTGTGTGTGAAGCACTGTCACAAGATCTCGGCGGTTAGTGAGAAGATCTTGATGGACGAGGCCAAGGCGATGTGGGATTTGCGGCACTACGCAATCCCAGCCATTCGCGACTTGGTACGACTGGAAGACGATAGTGTGGCGCTGGTGATGAGTTATATCCCGGGTCCCACCCTGACGCAGTTGGTTGAAAAGCACGGTGCATTGGATCCAGAGCACGTTGCCTGGATCACGGAGCGGATACTCAACGCTCTGATGTACCTGCATGACCACGGCGTCGTGCATGGAGATCTCAAACCACAGAACATCATTCTGCAACCAGAACGGCACGCGGTGGCGCTGGTTGACTTTGGACTCTCTTCGATCAAGCCCGATGAAAAATCTGGCAACAAGGGATGGACCAAGTACTTCTCGCCACCGGAGCAGGAAGATGAGACCGCGAGTCTCATCCCTGAGACCGACTTTTTTGCACTTGGCATGACCATGATCTACGCGCTTGGCGGATCAATGGATCTGGTGAAGGCACGACGCGTGCCGGTCAATACGCCGGATCCGCTGTGTGACTTCATCAAGCCGCTGATTGTACGCGATGTACTGCAGCGGCCACGAGAGGCGGGGAAGTTGTTTGACGAGATGCAGCACGTTCGCGAGCGCGCCTTTGGACGTCGTCGCTCGGGAATGAAACCATTACCGACGCTGTAAGTCGGCAAACCACACGAGGAGAAGGCCATGTCAGAGTCAGGTGACTACACTGTAACCAGTTGGGTGAGTGGGCACGACTTCACGGCAGCCCGCAAGGCCTACGATGCACACGCTGGTCGCAGCTACGCAACGGCCAAGAGCACGGGCAAGACGGTCCGCGACCTCATCGCACCGAAGTTGGTGACGCAGGCCCGGCGGCCGCTGATCATCGTCGTCGACCAGACGGGTTCGATGCTCGACTGGCCGGGCGTGATGGCCAGCAAGTTCCCCTACATGGAGCACGAGATCCGCACCGAGTACATGGGCGAGGATGCCGAGACCGCGTTTCTGGCCATCGGCGACGCCAACAATTCGCGCGAGCAGTATCCGCTCCAGGTGCGACCATTCTGCAAGGGCAAGGAGTACGAGACGCGACTCAAGGAGCTGGTGGTGGTACGGTGCACGAGACCTACGAACTGGCGGCACTGTACTGCGCCAACAAGGTCGAGATGCCCAACGCCACGCATCCGGTCATGATCTTTATCGGTGACGAAGAGCCCTACGACCACATCTCGAAGGAGCACGCCAAGACCTACTGTGGCATCGATGCACCGCATGCGTTGCCCACCAAGCAGGTCTTCGCGGCACTCAAGCGCAAGTTCGCGGTCTACTTCATTCGCAAGCCGTACGGGCATACCACGATGCGGCAGGGTGCGGCGATGGATGAAACCAATCGGCGTATTCTCACGGCCTGGCAGGATTTGCTGGGTGCTGAGCACGTGGTGGATCTGCCGGAAGCCGCACGGGTGGTCGACGTGATCTTCGGCATTTTGGCCAACGAAGTCGGCAAATACGATTACTTCGTGGAAGAGATCACGGGGCGACAGACCAAGGAGCAGGTTGCCATGGTCACCAAGTCGCTCGAGACCATCCATCGCGGACTGATCGGCGAGGATGCAGGTAGCAACAAAGAAGGCAAGAAACACAAGGCGATCCCGGAGCGCGCTGGCGCTTCGATGACGCGAGGCGGCGATGCTGGCAAATCCACCAAGCCTCTGGTCTAGACTGACGGGTCGACTCGGTCGCTCGCAGTCACCGAGAGCGGCGGCACTCCCGCCGCCGCTCTCTCTCGAACTGTTTGTTACCCTCTGGCCCAGCTTTCCGCACTTCGCGCAGTTTGCGAAGGACACGCGGCTGGCTGGGATCCGACTCAACTCTGCCAAGATCACGCCGGCGGAACTAGCGACTGATCTCTCGCTGGTGGAGGGACAGCTGGATCATCCAGTCCCTCTGTGGCTCGACATCAAGGGGCGACAGCTGCGCATTGAGGCGGTGCATCAAAACCCGGATCATCTCGATATCACAATCAATCATCCGATCAGCGTGGCGTTGCCAACACCGGTATTGTTCAAGGCTGGTATGGATCACGCACTGCTGGTTGGCATCGAAGAGCACGGACGGCGACTGATCTTTCGCGGTGGCCCCATGTATCACGTCGAGGCAGGGGACTCGTTCCACATTCGTCACCCCAGCTTGGTGGTGTCGGGCGCGCAGTTTACTGAACGCGAGTTGGCCAAAATGGAGATGGCCCGCGCTGCCGGATTCCGACGCTACTTTCTCTCCTACGTACAGTCACAGCGCGATGTTGATGAGTTCCGCGATATCGTCGGGCGTGACTGTCGGGTGTATCTGAAGATCGAGGATCGCAAAGGGCTGCACTACGTTGCGACCGAATTCAAGAAGTGCCCGGAACTTTCGCTGGTGGCCGCACGCGGGGATCTGTATATCGAAGTTGGGATGCCGCATGAAATCTTGGGTGCCATGCGAACCATCATTGCGCATGACCCCGAGGCCTGCGTTGGGTCCCGCATCCTGCTCTCGCTGGTGCAGACGCAGCAC
>WBZU01002175.1_pt1 | contig 13822 bp, 11 predicted proteins | sample 5204311 | NCBI WGS metagenome assembly WBZU01 (sample SAMN12344359, study PRJNA552823) | activated sludge metagenome | biome: Activated sludge suspended growth; feature: Nitrification reactor; material: Wastewater; isolation source: activated sludge from nitrification reactor of wastewater...
CGAGGATGACGTTCAGGCGGCACTGTGGGCATGGGAAACATTCGGCGGTTTGGGAGGGCGGACCCGTCGCGGGTTTGGCGCGATTGAATGTCGTGAGCGTTCGCAATCCCTTCAGGAGATTCGCTCGCAACTGGCCAAATACCAAGGTCCACGAATGGATGGGGTTCCATCGCTGAGCGGCGCGCGTTTTGATGTTGCGCTGAATTATCCGCCGGATTCGGCAATTGAAGCGTGGAAGCATGGTTTGCGCGTGCTGCAGAACTTCCGGCAAGGCAGTCTTGGACGCAATCCCGGACGCGGCAATAGGCCTGGTCGAAGTAAGTGGCCGGAAGCGGACACGATTCGAGCTTTAACGAAGGAAGCGCACTCAAATCACGCGCATCGGCTCGTGCATGTGGACAAATTCCCGCGAGCACAATTCGGCCTTCCGATCATTGTCCATTTCAAAGACGGGCCGCGCAGAGATGCCAGGGGAAATAGGATTCCCGGGGCGACGGACCCAGCCGATTGCACGATCAAGCCGTCACAATTCGATCGCATGGCTTCTCCGCTGATTCTTCGTCCGATCCGGGATGGTGGAAAATATCGCGCAATGGCGCTCGTGTTGCCATTGCAGCTACCACCGGGAGGCACGATTGTCGTCACGGACAAGCGAAACTTTGCCGCTCCTCACAACCTTGTTTCATCGGAGGCTCGAAGCATCGCGCCACTGGCCGGAAACCAGGATCCACTCGCCCGATTTGTTGAACTTCTCAAACAGGATACCAAGAAATGAACACTGCACTCTACTTCATCCACGCTCTTTCGCCATTACATGCCGGGACGGGGCAATCCGTTGGGGCCATTGATTTGCCCATTGCGCGGGAACGCCCGACGGGGATTCCGCTCGTGCCGGGGTCGTCGATCAAAGGCGCGTTGCGCGCTCGATACGATCGGCCCGACAAACACACGATTTTCGGACCGGATACGGAGAATGCGGCCGAGTTTGCCGGAGCGGTCCAATTCTCGGATGCGCACTTGTTGCTGCTTCCGGTGCGCAGCATTGCGGGGACGTTTGCGTGGGTGACGTCGCCGTATTTGTTGCAGCGGTTTGCGAGGGATGCGAAAGAAGGAGGGCGTAACGAATTCGTATTCAAAGACCAACTCGACGGTGAAGGCAAATGCTTCGTGGGCACCAAAGCGGCCATCAAGGCGGAAATTGGCACGTCCAAACGCGTCATTCTCGAGGATCTGGACTTCGAGGCCCACGCCAAAGATTTGGTTGATCAGCTTGCGAATCAAATAGGTAAAATCTTGTTCGTGAATGACGAGCAATGGTGTGAAACGCTTCGGGAGCGATTGTGCATCGTTCATGACGACGTGATGTCGTTGCTTTTGGAAACAGCTACGGAGGTTGTGGCGCGAATCAAATTGGAAGAGGAAACGAAAACCGTTGCGGATGGCCAGCTTTGGTACGAAGAATCTTTGCCTACCGAATCGGTGCTATACGGCCTGGTGGCAGCGTCGGACGTCTCGAAGAAATTCGTCAATGAGCGCTTGGAGCGATTGGAGAAAAGCGGCAAAGATCTCATCGATGGTTTACGAACGTTTTCCCAAGACGCGAAGATGGTGCAATTGGGCGGCAAAGGCACCGTTGGCCGAGGTATGTGCGGTTTGCGGATCGCGACTGGGATTTCCACGCCAAACGCATCCGGAAAGGCTGGTGCAAAATGATGCTCGAACAAATCCGTGCTTCGCGTGCTTTTGCAGACGTGGGGGAAGTCAAGAAGCTCGGTCCGGCATTTGGCGGGGAATACAAGTCCTTGGCCATGAAATTGGCCGCAATGATTCGCTCGGCGGGGTTGTGTCAAGCTCTTCATTTCTTGAAGGCCAAGGCGGGCAAAGCATCGAAAGACAAACCAAATGCTCATGCGATGTTCTTGGATCACCTGGGCGGTCAATTGCAGCGGATCGACCCGGCCATCAAAGCAAACGTAGAAAAGAAGCTGTCAATGGGCGACGCGTTATGCGACCGCGTGCGCGGAACCAAAGAACTCGCCCAATATTTGCGCCTGACGCGTGAAGCGCTGGCCGTGGCGCATTGGTACTCGCGCCTTGTACGTGCGGAATTCGTTGATGAACCGCAAGCGGGAGTCAAGTCATGAATGCGCGTCGTCAGGAGAATTCAAAAACGCCGTCGACGCGTCGAGAAGTGTTGGAGTCGGTCAATGCATGCGAGTCGACCCATGCGGGATTGTGGCTCGAGCGATTTTCGCGTAATCTGGAGGCCGAGGGCAACAACGCTGAAACCATCGAAAAAGTCACGAATACCGTGAAAGTTTCCGCCGAATACGCAGCCCACTTCGAGCGCTGGAAAAAGTTCGTGGAGGAAAACACCGCAATGGTTTGTGACGAGGCCAATGTGCACGGTCGTATGGTCGTGGGGCTTGGCGCCGAATCCGTTCTCGAAACGGCCATTACGTTACATAGGACCTACGGCGTCCCGTACATTCCAGGTTCGGCGCTGAAAGGATTGGCCAGGTCCGCGGCGCAGAGGTTGTTTGTCGGTGAGGATTGGAAGAAAGACGGCGCGGCGCATAAAATCATGTTTGGCACGACGGACGAGGCGGGGTACGTGACGTTTCACGATGCGTTGCTCGTTGCGGAGAAGGGAGACAGCATTCCGCTCGATTTGGACGTGATGACGGTGCATCACGCGAAGTATTACGGAGGTGGTCCGGAGGCTCCGGCGGATTGGGACAGTCCCAACCCGGTGGCGTTTGTCACGGCGCGCGGGACGTATTTGATTGTGCTGGAAGGTCCGCGGGAATGGACGGAAAAAGCGCTGGCGATTCTGGCGGAAGCTTTGTGGGAGGAAGGCATTGGGGCAAAAACGGCGGCCGGATATGGGCGCATGAAGTTGCGGCGAAAAGAAGAGCAGGAAAAAGCGGCGCTGGAAGCCAAGCAGCGTGCCGAAGCTTTGCAAATGGCCGAGGAAGCACGGATCGAAGCCGAGCGCAAAGCAAACGAAGCACGCGTGGCGAACGAAAAACGAGCGCGTGAAAATGCGTTTGTCGAAGCGGAAAACCTCAAGAAAAACATTGGGCCGAACAATGCAAAACACCTCATCGAGACGGTTTTCGCGAAACTTCCCGAGGACGTCCAACGAAGGGTGGCAAAAGACCTCGTCGCGAAGTTAAAACGCAAATGGCTCGATGATCGAAAAGACCAAGCATGGGTTCAAATGCTGTACGCGGCGGAGCAAAAAGGTTGATGGCGGGAGTCGAACGAGGATCCAAACAACAGGAACGTGCACTCCACCTTGGGATCGACGCCTGCGCGTCGGATGAAGACCTCGATCCAGGTTCGGATCGACCTTCGCAGTTGTGTTTTTGCGTGTTTCCTGTGCTTTTTCTCACCAACGACTGCCAAAATTCCCCGTCGACCGTTGGCTTCTCTTCTGTCCGGCATCTTTCATGGGTAGAAAGAACGTAGTTGACACCGCAACCTAACCTGCGTAACGAGCACAACCGATCGCCATGACAACGAAAGAACTGCACGAGAAGGATTTCGCTTCTTGGTTCCGCGAGATCGCCGGGTTTCAGCCTCATGCGTGGCAAGCATCCCTTGGCGCGGATGATGTTTGTCGGGATCGGCTTTTGCGGATCCCAACAGGTTTTGGAAAAACCGCGGGTGCTGTTTTGCCATGGCTCCACCATCGTGTACGTCTTGACAATCGCGCCTGGCCGACACGTTTGGCGCTGTGTTTGCCTATGCGCGTGCTCGTGGAACAATCGGCGCGCACGATTCAAGCATGGTGCAAAACCACCGCGCCGAGCATCGATGTGCATGTTCTCATGGGCGGTGCGGCAGATGATCGTTGGGAGCTATATCCGGAAAAACCTACGGTACTTGTAGGAACCCAAGACATGCTTCTTTCTCGCGCCCTCAACCGAGGTTACTCCATTGGTCGCGCCCGCTGGCCCCTCGACTTTGGCCTGCTCCATCAAGATACCCTTTGGATTCTCGACGAAGTGCAACTCATGGATATGGGTTTGCCCACGAGCACCCAGCTTGCCGCATTTCGCGCACGTGATGCATTACGCTCCGGGGGCTCCCTGCGTCCCTGTTTTTCCTGGTGGATGAGTGCAACGCTGCAAGACAAATGGCTCGGCACGATTGATCACGCCTCGGCCACGGAAATACTCGCGCAAAATAAAATCTGCATACCAGCCGAAGAACGCGTGGGACCCCTGTGGGATGTGCGAAAATCCGTGGAACGCCAAAAGAAAACCACCAAGCCTTTGGACATCGCCGCGCTTGTTCGCGAAAAGCATCGTCCGGGAAAAACAACCCTCGTCGTCGTGAATCTGGTCGAAAGGGCCGTCGAAACCTTTCGTGCCCTCGATGACGCGCGATACGAAGGCAAAGGTAAAAGTCGCAAGCTTCGCGCCGACGCCCAAGACTTGGATCTTCGCCTCGTGCACAGCCGCTTTCGAGGCTTTGAACGCACGGGTTGGTCCGATTTTCTCCAGCGTAACGCGCCGGTACCTCGAGGAGGGCGCATTCTCGTGGCTACGCAGGTCGTCGAGGCGGGAGTCGACATCTCCGCCCACGTACTCGTTACGGACATTTGCCCGTGGTCGAGCCTCGTGCAAAGGTTTGGCCGGTGCGCACGATATCCCGGAGAAACGGGTGAAGTATTCGTCATCGGAGATTTGGCCGATTCGATTCCTTACGAATCCGAGTCGCTCGCCGCCGCCGATGAAGCTTTGACTCGGCTTATGAGGGACGGGGTTCCAGACGTGTCGCCCAAGTCGCTCGAAGCATTCGAAGAGCGTTTGCTCGCGCGCGATGCTGCTTTTCTCGAAAAACTTTACGCGTTCAATCCTGCACACGTGCTCCGCCGCCGGGACCTCGACGATCTTTTCGATACGACGCCGGATTTGACCGGCGTGGATTTGGACGTCAGTCGATACATTCGGTCCGGCGAAGAACGGGATGCCCGCGTGTTTTGGCGCGACGTGCCCGGCGGAACCAAGTTCAAAAAGGATCAAATCGCTCCGGTACGTCGAGAAGAACTTTGCCCGGTGTCGATTGTGGAGCTGCGCAAGTTTTTGAAGGACTCGAGCAAAACGGCATTCGTTCTCGATTACATCGAAGGCGAATGGCGTAAAGCAGATCCCCTGCGTATCGTGCCGTCGATGACCGTGCTTTTGCCGCGTGACTATGGCGGTTATGACTCGATTGTCGGATGGAACCCGAAGGCTACGGATCCTGTTGTCCCCGTGCCATTGTCCGCCGAGCCCGTGGACGAGGCCACGCGAAAACTGGTGATGGCGTCGGAGTCCGAAAATGACGAGCGTTTGTCGGAATTCGCTTGGAAAACGATTGCTACGCACGGGCGGGAGACCGGAACGCTTGCGCGGGACATCGGTGCAGGATTGGGTTTGCCCGAGCGGATTCTGTATCTACTGCATTTGGCGGGGCGCTGGCACGATGCGGGCAAAGCACATGAAACTTTTCAATATGCCATTCTGAAAGATGCTCGGTCGAATGGCGGCGTATTGGCTCAACGACGTGACTTGGCCAAAGCTCCCGAACATGCTTGGAAGCGGCCCGCATATCCGGATCGACCAGGCTTCCGGCATGAGCTTGCCAGTACCTTGGCGCTTTTCGAATTGCTTCGACGAACGGTCCCGAAACACGCCGCAATGCTCGGGCCCCACGAGGAACTGCTCGAACTCCTTGGTACACCGGCCGAAATGGTTCCGCTGGATGAACGATTGGGTGCGCATGCGCCGGCTCGAGAAATTGCTGCTTTGTCCGCCTCCGAATTTAACCTGGTCGCCTGGTTGGTGTGTACGCATCACGGCAAAGTGCGTTGTCGGTGGACGAGTACGCCGCATGATCAAGAAAAGGGTCATGGCGGTATTTTTGGAATCGTCGACGGTGACGTCGTACCTGGTTTGTTGTTGAGCACCGAATCCGGCGGCGTGGAAGCGCTTCCCGATCTTCCGCTTTCCCTCGACGCGGCAATGATGGGCGTATCGAGGCGTTTTGGCGCCGGTTGGGGCGAACGCGTATCGATGCTGCTCGAGGAATACGGACCATTTGTCTTGGCTTACCTGGAAGCGATTCTGCGTGCGGCCGACGCACGAGCATCGCAATACGTCACGGAGGATCCGCTCGGATGAACCTATTGATGCATTCCCTTGCGGGCACGGCGCCGGCGCCGCTTGCGTATTACTTGAAAGCATTGGGCATTTTTCGCTTGGTGGCGAAACAAGCGGATCCGGAAGCTCGCGGCTTTTGGAAAGATGATGTGTTTCGTTTGGTGACGAAATTGAACGAGGCGGAGCTCGAAACGTTTTTCTTGGAACGTTACGCTCCAACGCCGCTCATCAGTCCTTGGAACGGTGGAAGCGGGTTTTACCCCAAGGACACGAAGGAGGGCATTGAGGCCCTCGCCAAGAGCGATACTCCGCGATTCGCGTCTTATCGCCGAGCCATCGAGACCGCGCAGCGTATCGTGGGGCGTCGCGAGGAACGACCCGAAAAAGACGAAAAGGCGGAACTGCTCCAGGCACTCCGCGCAGCATTGCCGGAAGAACCGCTGGATTGGCTCGACGCAGCAGTTGTCTTGACGGGAAAGGACTCGGCACAATATCCCGCGCTTTTGGGGTCGGGCGGCAATGACGGTCGGTTGGATTTCACGAACAATCAAATGCAACGTATCGTCGAGCTGTTCAATGCGTCCACGGGAAAACCATTGGCCGGAACGGACGACCTTCTGCGAGCGGCATTGTTCGGGCGGCCGACCTCGGCGCAAAAGAAATATGCCGTGGGCCAATTTTTTCCGGGTAACGCGGGAGGAGCCAATGCAACGGCGGGTTTTTCCGGTGCATCTCTGGTCAATCCTTGGGACTTCGTGCTGATGCTCGAAGGCGCAGTTCTCTTTCAAGTGGCGGCCGTAAGGAGACTCGAAGGGTTTGGACTTCCCGAAGCTGCGGCTCCGTTTGCAGTGAAAACGCAATCGATAGGTTATGCCGGCGCGGCGACGGAGAACGCTCGTGGTGAACAATGGATGCCGCTCTGGGGTGCTCCCACATTGCTCGCCGAAGTAGAGCATTTGTTTCTGGAGGGGCGCATTCAGAACGGAGCCAAAGCCGCGGAAACCCCAGTGGACGCAGCGCTCGCCATTGCGAGGCTTGGAACTGCGCGAGGTGTGACCTCGTTCGCCCGGTATGGGTACATCGAACGGAATGGTTTGTCGAACTTCGCCGTTCCGTTGGGACGATTCAACGTCGAACCCGTTCCGAACATCGACCTGGTGGACCAGATTTTTCCCTGGATTCGAGCTTTGCAGAATTACGAGGCGCGCGCGAAGAATCCTCCGGCAAGTTTATCGCGAATCGTGCGTCGATTGCAAAATGCGCTGCTCGAAGTAAGTCGCAAAGACGCACCGCGGAGCCATTTCATGGATTTGTTGTCCGCAATGGCTACCGCGGAAGAGGTACTCGTTCGCCGTCCAAAACTCGTTGCCGATTCGCATTTGCGTCCCGTACCTCGGTTGTCGCCGGGCTGGATAGACGTGGCGCACGATGGCTCGGTCGAGGCGCGGCTTGGATTGGCGATTGCATCGCAACGTGGGCCGAATACGAAATTCGGTTCTATACGTGAGCATTGTTTTCCATTGACCTACGAAAAGGACCGGGAGCGTTTTGCCGTGACCGCCGATGGGTTACGCAAGGATCCGGCCGTGGTGTGGACAGGGCGGGACTTGATTTCCGACTTGGGGCAGGTGGCGATGCGCCGTGTCGTCGAGGCATCGCAAGCGGGTGTGCGTCTCTTTCCGTTGCAGGGGCGGGCTTTCGCAAGCCTGGACGACGTTGCTGCGTTTTTGGAGGGACGTGTCGACGAAACGCGCGTCGGACTATTTGCACGCGCGTTCATGGCGCTTGGGGATGACGCGTGGAAAGAAGTTCCATTGCCTCCGCGCTCACGCGAACCTTTGCCCTTGCATGCGGTGTTTCGTCTGGCGTATTTGGCCCGTCCGGCGGCTGGTTTGTCCACGCGCGGTGATCCCGCTCCCTTGCGATTGCTTCTGGCTGGGCGTCTGCAAGATGCTGCGAATGCAGCCCTTCGGGGACTCGAAGTTCGCGGCGTTCGTCCAAAAGTACGCACGTTCATGGGCAGCGCGGACTTGGCTCGCCGCTTGGCGGCATCGATAACGATTCCCATAAGTGAACGGGATGTATTCATTCTGAAAGACGTTCTGGCCAAACCGGATATGGCCGATGCGACACCAACTTGAAAGACTTCATGAATCGACGAAGCAGAAGGAGACTCGACCATGGCGATTGATCTAGGATGTTTGTTGCCCGAAAATGACCCGAAGCCGTCGCGTTTGCTTGTTGAATGCGTATTGCAGCCCGTGCAAGGAAAACGCTTTCAACCGACGGGTTTTCCCGACTTGGGCGCCGCCGTATTCGAGACGAACGACGGTACGCGATTGCTCGTCGAAAGTGCCCAAAGCATGGGCAATCGACTCGAAGCGGTGTGCTGGGATCAAGAGAAACAGGACTTGGTCAAACCATTGCAAGGTTTGTCGTACGTACGGGTCGACAGGAAAGATGGTTCATATTTGACAAGCTCGTTGACGGAAGCCCATCGCCTCAACTCGCCCTATATCCTGGAAAGCAAGGACACGTCGTTCATCCAGCGGCTGAAAAAAGAGAGCGATACGTTTTCCACGGGGACCATCGATCGCCAAAAGCTGGCGGATATGGTGATCAAATACGATGTGGGCTCGCTGCTGCACGGATTGTTTTTGGCAAAAACCGAGCTTGCCGGAGGACGATTGCGGATCGAACGGGTGCTCTCGGCATTCATCGAAGCGGAAAACGTCAAGGTGGCGGCTTCGGGCGGCGTGAAAAACGATCAAGTCAATCCCAGCGGCGACACGGGCAAAGGGTTTGGCAATGTGCCATTTGCCCGAGATGAATATACGGCCGGGAAAATCGTGGCCTATTTCAACATCGACTTGGCTCAAATTCGCGGTTATCGTTTGGGAGCAGACGTCTCGCGGATGCTCGTGCTCGTGGCCCTCTTCAAGATTCGTGCGCTCATCGATGGCGGAATGCGTTTGCGTACGGCTTGCGATTTGGAAGTCGTCGGAAATCCCATCATCAAACGACCAGAAGGTTTCGTTTTACCATCGTATGCCGAACTCGTCCGGGAATTGCCCAATGCCATTGCCGCATGCAGCAACAGGTTTTCAGGCGAACGAGGCGTGACGCGCGTCGTTTTCGAGGGATGACGATGTTGCGCGTACTGGTGCAATTCCCATCCGGTCGACACCATGCAACGCCCTGGGGACGGCATGTCAACGAAGGCGATGTGGAATGGCCGCCGAGTCCTTGGCGCCTCTATCGCGCTCTTCTGGCCGTCGGATTCAATCGCCTGGGATGGCCTTCGGTTCCCGCCGAGGCGATTGAATTGTTCGAATCGCTCGCGAGGTGTTTGCCGACGTTTTTCTTGCCTGCGGCAACGGCGGCGCACACGCGGCATTACATGCCCCAGTTCAAAGGCTCCACGAGCAAAGTGCTGGATGCCTTTGCCTACGTCGGTCGAGGTGATGAAGACGTTCTGGGCATTGCGTGGGATGTGAATCCATCGGAAAATGTCCTTCGGCTCTTCGATGCGTTGCTCGGCGTTTGGTCTTATCTCGGTCGCGCGGAATCCTGGATTGACGCCCGACGGGTGGATTCGTTTCCTGAAGGGCTCGATCCGTGTGCGGCAAGCGAATCGGCCCCCGGGCCTCATTACGATCGGGTACCCTTGTTGGCCCCCCTCGAACCCAAAGAGTTGGTGGTTTGGCGGGATCAGGCGGTCGAGCAGGAAAAACGAAAACGTTCGACCAACACGACCGATGAATCCGACGCGGGGAAAAAATCGAGAAAAGGGGCCAAGGGTTTGTCCAAGAAAGAATTGGAAACCATCGAGGGACTTTTCCCGGCCAATATCGTGACGGCTTTGGCGGCGGATACGGCAACCTTGCAAAAACAAGGGTGGAATCAACCGCCGGGAACCAGGTGGGTTTCGTATTGGCGTTCGCGTGGTGCCCTCACGACCTTGCCGGCAGATCGAAAACCCGTAACGGTAGAACGCTCTTCTGCAGACACGGCGCTTCTGGCTTTATCATCGAATACCGTGCACGGCGAAGTTTTGCCGCGCTTTACGGAAGCATTGCGTTGGACGGAAAAGCTTCACGCCACGCTCGTGCGCAAGTCCGCGGAAGATGGTCGAGCATCGCCATGTTTGTCCGGGTGCGACGAATCCGGGCGACCTCTCGACGGGCATCGCCATGTAACGTTGGTGCCGCTCTGCCTGGATGCGCGCGAGGGGCGATTGGATCATTTGCTTTTGCACACGCCGATGGGCCTTGATGACGCAGCCGTTCGCGCTTTGCGTCGCGTGCGGGTGCTATTCGCCGACCGGCACAAGAAAAATCCCGATCTCTTCGTTTCGCTCGTGGGATTGGGTCATCGAACAGATTTTCATGCGCATGTCCGCCAGCTCGAGACAAATCGGGTATGGATCAGCGAAACTCCTTTCGTGCCGCCAAGGTTCCTGAAGGAGCGCGGAACGAATTCGTTGGAAGGTCAAATACGTGCGGAGTGCGTCTCGCGAGGGTTGCCCGCAGTTCAAAACGTTGAAGTGCAGCTCGAAGGCGGATGGGCTCATGCAGAACGATTTTGGTCTCTCTGGCGGTCGGGAGCCCTCACCGTACGTTTGGCCGACGAAACGGAGGGGGCCGATGCCGGAAGGGCCAATGAAACATTGTCCTCGAAATGGCGTCATTTTCGACGATGGCGGTACGACCATGCCAAACGCCCGCCGCTCGATGCCGCGTTTGGTCTGCGCTTGACGTTCGCGGAAGCTGTGATGGGTCCCATTGCCCTCGGGTATGCTTCCCACTTTGGCCTCGGCCAGTTCGTCCCCGCATAAGAAAAATCGTCGCGTAAAACTTTCCCTCTTTTCTTCGCTTGATGCATCCTCGCCCGTGACAAACCAAACGGGAGGATTGCATGTCCGATTCAAGCACGGGCCGCTCGCTCGCGGCCGACGTTCACGACCAACCGCGCCTTCGCGCAAAACACCTGGGTTTAAGCTTGCCCGTCATCACCGATGCGCCCGAGCTCGTGCCCGCGCGTATGATCAATGAAGTGCTCTATTGCGAACGCCTGTTTTACCTGGAATGGTGCCAAGGCGAATTCGATGACAATTGGTTCACCGTGGACGGGCGCGCCGTCCATCGGCGACCAGACAAACCCGGCGGGCGATTGCCCCCATCACCCGAGGAAGCCAAATCCAAGAAACGAAAAAAAGACGCTCCGGATGAAGAAGACGAGCCCGTCGAATTGGTGGAACCTCCGCCGTACGAGGCGCGAAGTGTGTGGCTGTCGTCCGAGCGTCTTGGGATAACGGCGAAAATCGATATCGTGGAAGGAGACGCGTCGGGGCGCGTGTTGCCCATTGAATACAAACGCGGGAAAGCTCCTGACTTGCCCGAAGGGGCTTATCTGCCCGAGCGGGCGCAAATATGTGCGCAAGTGTTGCTCTTGCGCGAGAATGGGTATACATGCGAAGAAGGCTCGATCTATTTCGCGGCGTCGAAACAACGTGTGGCCATTACGATCGGTGACGATTTGATCCAAACGACGCTCGATGCCGTAAAGCGCGCCAAAGTCCTGAGCGCCGCGGAAGAATTACCTCCACCGCTGGTCGATAGTCCAAAATGCAATGGTTGTTCGCTCGTGGGGATCTGTTTGCCCGATGAAACGAATTTGTTGCGGAGGTTGAAGCTCGATTCGGACGAGGTGGACGCCGATGACGAGCCGGTGGAAGAACCTCGACGGGCGGGCATTGAAGACGATTTGCTGGGGCCGCTGGAAAACGATCCCTGGGGTTTGGCGGATCGAAACGATGAGCCAGAGATTCGTCGCTTGCATCCGGCCCGGGATGACAAGATGCCTCTGTACGTGCAAACCCAAGGCGGACGCATTGGTTTGTCCGGGGAACGCTTATCTGTCGTGACGAAAGAAGGGTCGACGGAAGCTCGGTTGACGCATACGTCGCAGGTGTGTTTGCTGGGTAATGTGCAAGTGTCGACGCAAGCGTTGAAGGCGCTGCTGGATCGGGCGATTCCGGTGGCGTTTTTTACGACGGGCGGGTATTACCTGGGACGCGCGTGTGGGTATTCGTCGAAAAATGTGGAGCTGCGGATGGCGCAATATGGAGCGGCTCGAGAGCCGGCGTTCTGTTTGCGGTTTGCCCGCAGTGTGGTGGCGGCGAAAATTCGTAATGGGCGGACGATGCTGCGGAGAAATCATGAAGGCGTGGAAGCTTCGGTGTTGTCGGAATTGGAGCAGCTGGCGAAAAAGGCAGAAGCGGCCGAAGAAACCGAGTCGCTTTTGGGGATCGAAGGGACGGCGGCGCGGGTGTATTTCTCGGCGTTTGCGGGGATGATCAAGGGGACGTCGGAGATCAAAGAGACGTTCGATTGGGCGGGGCGGAATCGACGGCCTCCGAAAGATCCGCTGAATGCGTTGTTGTCGTTTGCGTATGCGCTCTTGTCGAAAGAATACGCATTGACGCTGGAAGCGGTGGGGCTCGATCCGATGCTGGGATATTATCACCGGCCGCGTTTTGGTCGTCCGGCGTTGGCGCTGGATTTGATGGAAGAAATGCGGCCGATCGTCGCGGATTCGACGGTGATTTCGGCGATCAACAATGGGGTGGTGGGGCCGGATGATTTCATTCGGGCGGCGGGATCGGTGGCGATTCGTCCGGAAGCGCGAAAACGCTTCATCGTGGCGTACGAGCGCAGGATGGATCAATTGGTGACGCATCCGATCTTCGGGTATCGGTTGAGTTATCGGCGGCTCTTGGAGGTGCAAGGGCGGCTTTTGAGTCGGGTGCTGCTGGGGGAAATCGAGCAATATCCGCCATTTCGGACGCGTTGAGGTGAAGCGATGCGACAAACGTATATCGTGAGTTACGACGTGGGATGTCCAAAACGTTGGCGGAGTGTGTACAAGACGATGCGCGGTTATGGGGACGCGCTTCATTATTCGGTATTTCGTTGTGATTTGACGAAACGCGAAATGGTGGAGCTGCGGGAGAAATTGCGGGGGATGATTCATCATACGGAAGACCGGGTGCTCTTTGTGGATGTGGGGCCAGCGGCGACGCGGGGAAAAATTGCGTTATGGTCGATGGGTCGGACGTATGTGGCGCCGGATGATGTGGCGGTGGTGGTGTAATGGAGGGGTGATGGGCATCGGGGATGTTTTTCAAAGGGTGGTGCGGCAAGCGGAAGAACGGCGCGCGGCACATGAGCGGGATTTGGCGAATGCGAGGCAATTGCAATGGCAACGGGCGCTGGTTTTGCGATTGCTGGGGCGGCGTTTTGGGGAATTGCCGGAGGAGGTGATTCGGGTGGTGGAATCGGCGGGGGCGGAGGAATTGGATCGTTATGCGGACAGGTTGGTGGTGGCAAAGGAGGTGAGGGAGGTGGTGGAGGTGGTGGATCAGTGAATGAGGCGCGAGTCTGGGTTTGTCCGCCCGAGAAAGGTCTGTGGGGCTGTTCGCCCGGGAGGGTTTGATGATGCGGCGTCGCGGCACCCCAAACTCGCCCTTCGGGCTCAAACAGTGGGGCGTTGCGACCAGGCAAGGCTGGTCTCGAAGGAAGGAGGATGCGGTTCTTTCTGAAATCGAGTTTATCGTCCAACGGGTGCGAATCCCGTCCGGCCAGGACTGAGCCCAGTCAGGTCGG
>WBZU01002176.1_pt1 | contig 13822 bp, 14 predicted proteins | sample 5204311 | NCBI WGS metagenome assembly WBZU01 (sample SAMN12344359, study PRJNA552823) | activated sludge metagenome | biome: Activated sludge suspended growth; feature: Nitrification reactor; material: Wastewater; isolation source: activated sludge from nitrification reactor of wastewater...
CCCGATATTGACCGGGTCATGAACACTGCTGACTTGGTTGGACTCCTGCTTGATGAAAAACGATTTTCGGTCGGTCCGCTGCTCGACCGTCTTGTCGGAATCCACAAGGAGCAGCGCAATGATGCCGCGCACGAGGTCATCGACATAACAAAAACTTCTGGTTTGATTGCCGTCGCCATACACCGTGAGCGGCTTTCCCTGAATAGCTTGCACGATGAAATTCGAGACCACCCGTCCATCGTTCGGTCTCATCCTTGGGCCGAACGTATTAAAAATACGGACGATCCTTGTATCGAGACCATGATAGCGTTGATACGCCATGGTCATTGCCTCGGCAAAACGCTTCGCTTCATCATAGACGCCCCGGGGGCTAATGGGATTGACGTTCCCCCAATAGGACTCGGGTTGCGGGTTGACCAGAGGATCCCCATAGACCTCCGATGTGCTTGCGATAAGAAAGCGCGCCCCTTTTGCTTTCGCCAACCCCAAGGCCTTATGCGTTCCCAATCCACCGACCTTCATCGTCGCAATCGGCATGTCGAGATAATCTTGAGGACTCGCAGGCGAGGCAAAATGCATGACCGCATCAAGATGGCCCTCGACATGGATATAATCACAGACGTTATACTTCACGAACGAAAACAGCTCATTCCCCATCAAATGGGCGACGTTCTCCACTTTGCCGGTGCTGAGATTGTCCATACTGATAACCTGATGCCCTTGGCCAACGAGCGACTCGGCCAAATGGCTCCCTAAGAATCCCGCCCCGCCTGTGATCAATATACGCATATCTCACATTCCTCCCACTACGTGGCTATCCCCAAAAAGACACAAGAAACTTTCTGCGTGGTCACACTCGACAGCACATGATTGTACCTATGTCAGCACCGATGTAGCAAACGATCACGATCGGGAACGTCCTAATCTGTATCGAAACAAGAACCTAGTTCACTGTGGGTATCCGTCCTGGTCCCGCACCCGCAGGCATGGGTGTCCCCGGCACCCCTCCCTGAGAGGGACTGGGATGTTGAAAGACCCAGTCATGGTGAGTCGGTTTACCCTGAAAATGACGAACGACCAATGGAAAGTTGTTCTGTTTGATGGGCCTGAGCTTACTCGTGCTTCGGACCCCCATGATTCCTCCCGTCGGGGCTCGCAGCAGTTCCCATTCACCATGTCCTACCGGATCAAGATACACCTTCCTGAGAAACGGTTTGGGGGGCCGTGTCAGCTCAGCGAGCGTGTGAGGATAGATCTCGCCTGGCATGACCCTTCCTGCCTTCGCTGTCGCCGAATACAGGGCCAACGCCGCTTGAATCTCCATGCCCTTGGCCAGTAAGTCCATCTCGAGTTCCCGCTGGATTATCGTCTTCCACTGCTTCGCTGCAACGGTCATCAAAAACCCCATGAGTGTCACGGCCAGCATGACCATAAGATAGGAAAACCCTGCCTCAGTCCCTCTCAACCATGCTGCAGAACGCCGCATCATTGTGTCACTCCTGGGCTTCGGCCTCGTCCGACAACCCAACCATCCGGTCTACTTGCGCACCAGAATCCCGCACGGTCACATTCTCAGGCGTGATCTTTTTGAGCACCAGCCGGTTGTCAATTCGATCACCGGCCTTGAGTACCAGGACATCGTCATCCTTGCGAAGTACCGCCACAGACTGACTGGTCGTTACCCCCTCCCCCATACGCAAGAACCCTAAATATTTGATCGGCCCCGACTCTGCGACACCACCCTGATCCGTGAAAGTCTCCGTTGCATGTGTCTCTTCCTGATCAGGCACGACCACGTCAGAATTCACCGGGAGTGTTCCCTCGACAGATGTCATTGAGAAAATATTCCGAGGCATCATATAGGTAGCATCACGTTCCATCGCTGTGGCCTTAAGCAGGCCCAGATTGACATGCAACCCCGCCCCTCTTCCGTCCGACTGACGACCTCCTGTCCCGGGACCAGTGACATTGGTCAGGGGAACACGAACTGGCGCTTCCAGCAAATTCCACTGCCAAACTGCCAACGCAGCCCATACGAGGATCAGCGAACCTGCCATCATCACCTTCTTCGTTGCATCCATGGCTAGTGAATTATCTCCTGGATGTTCCGTTTCTCGTGATCCGCTCTTAGATAGGTTGCGATTTTTATGTTAAAGGTCAGAGCTGCATTCTGTAGACTCCCGGCTCGATTCAACTCCAGATCCTCAATGAACAATAACTCGTCTGCCGTCTCCAGATCATGGATGAATCGCCGGAGATCCTCGTATCGCCCACTCATCGACCCCTGTAATAGCCCTTTGGTCGTATGGGCGACAGTGGTAGGTTCCGTCTTGTAGGACAACGCCGGTAGAACAACCCCCTCACGCTTGGCCTCATCCGAAATCCCCAACGCCAGTGGGCCAAAGTCTCGCTCACCTGGAAGCAACGCCCATACCTGAGTTAGATCCTTGGCGGCATTCCTCGCTTCTCGGTGATGCACCAACGACTGGCGAACAGTTCCCCATTCTGCCTCTACCCGTTGACGCTTGGCTTGCAGATCTGCGAGCCCAATAGACTGTACAAAGATCAGCGCCACAAAAAGCCCAATCGCGAGACCGCCCCAGGGAAGTAATGGGGCAAAGGGATGCTGCAGCAATGCGATCAGACGCTCTCTCATCCTTCATGCTCCGGTTTGTCGATACCGCACGGTCACGTCAAATTCAACCAGCCCGCTAGATCCCACTCGATGCTGAGCCAAGACTGGATCCTTGAATGTGGCATGATTTTGCAACCCAACCGTAAACGCCGTGATCTCTTCTAAGTCCGTTGCCGTTCCGGTGAGCTGAACAGTCTTGCCAGCCTGATCAAGGCGAATGCTCGTGAGCGCAAGACGTGGAGGGATTGTTTGCTCCAATTCCCCTAAAAACGTGGTCCAAGAGAATGTCCGTTTTTCAAGTAGCTGATTCGCCAGGTCAACTTCGGAGGACAATCGTTTCAACGCACCTTCGGACAGATCAATCCCCTCCTTCCTGGCTTCAGCTATCACCATCTGATCGAGTTGGCGAACTCGCTCCAGTTCAGTCTCGATGATCTGACTCTGCTCATAGAGCAAGACTCCTTGCCAGAGGCTCCAAGCAATACTCAAGAGAAGTCCAATACATGCGCTGATCAACCAGGTCCGATACGTTGTCATCCCCGCCCGATACCGGCTGGATAAGTTGATCTGGAACTGTCGACCTGTACGATTCCCTGATTGAACCTGCGCAAGGAATTCAACGGGCCATTTGCTCCACGCACTGTTCGCTGCCATGCTATGAAACCCCTGCTATTGCGGCTAGTGCGGCCATGCCTTGCTGGCTCCCCTTCGCTCCCCATCCAAGCTTTTCGACTGATTTCCAACCGAATTGTTGCACAGCAAGCTGAAGTTGCCCCTGAAGCTCCGCCTGCAACGAGGCCATCTCCCCATCGCCACAGATCACCGCGTCATGTATCTCGACGGAGGGATGCTGCTGTTGACAAACCTCAAGGGAAGCACGACACTCATCAAGAATCCTATTCTGCAAATCGGCTGTAGCCAGGACCTCTAAAGCGTCCTCCCCCAATAGCTTGCAACGGTAGAACACGATCTGCCCCCGTTGAAACACCATGATCGTCAGCGATCGGTCGGCCAGCGTGATCCACAAGACATCGTGGCGTAACCAACCCGCCGTCCGTGACATTCTCTTCCAGAGGTCAAACAGCCGCAAGCTCGTGATTCCCACCTCGGAGGGAATTAAGCCAACAGATTCACAGAGTGATTCGTATTGACTGAGAATCGACTCTTGAACGGCCACAGCCAGGACCGTGTACCTACGCTCCGGACCTTCTCCATGACCCCCAAAAACCTGCGACACAATCTTCGCGCTATTCAGCGGGAAGATCTGCTCTTGTCCCAATCGCCACCGAATCAACGCGTCGCGCTCTTCACGTCTGATCGGAATCTGATCGAGGTATAAAACTGCTGTTCGCACCGCTGTGTCAGGAAGCAAGACCGCAATGCGCCGAGGAAGTTCTGAGAAAAAGGCTCCTCTCATGAAAGAACGCTTCCCGTCTACACCGGCTAATGCACAAACTTGTGAAGCCAAGATCGATGGCTGTGACACATTGTCAACTGTGGGTGAAGACCTCATCGCGCCTACTTCGAGGGGAGACATGCCGTATCTCTGGCGAAGACGCCCATACCAGCTTCGCTCACACTCCGCCCATCCGAGGCAATCAGTGCCGAACTTCAAACACCGTTGTGGGCGACGCCTGGCCCAATCCCACATCTCGCTAGCCTTCCTCGCTGAACGTGACACGATTGATCTCACGAAGTGATGTCTCGCCGTTCAACACCTTATTGAGAGCCGACTGCCGAAGCGTAATCATTCCACCCGTTACGGCTCGATACCTGATCTCGGAGAGTGGTCGTTCCGCATGAATCATCTCCTTAATCTCATCTGTCAAATCCAGAAACTCCGTGATGCACTTTCTCCCTCGATATCCAGTTCCATGACATTGCGGACAACCTGGCCCCTCGTAAAATAACGTATCCTTGTACTGCTCATAGTCCAACCCTGATTCTTCAATCAGAGCCTGCGGTGCTTTTCCCGGGGTCCGACAGGATGGGCACAGGATTCGAACCAGTCGTTGGGCCAACACGCAATTGAGCGCAGCCAGAAAATTATAGGCATCAATCCCCATCGAGGCGAACCGTCCAATGACATCAAAGACGTTGTTGGCATGAACCGTCGTAAGGACCAGATGTCCTGTTAGCGCAGACTGAATAGCGATCTGTGCGGTCTCAGCATCACGAATTTCGCCGACCATAATCTTATCCGGATCATGACGGAGAATAGACCGAAGACCTCGGGCAAAGGTGAGTCCCTTCTTTTCATTGACCGGAATCTGCACCACACCCGATAGCTGGTATTCGACTGGATCTTCGATCGTGATCAGCTTGTCTTCCAGCGTGTTCATTTCCGAGATCGCGGCGTACAATGTCGTCGTCTTCCCACTTCCGGTCGGCCCGGTCACCAACACCATGCCATGCGGGCGTGTGATCGATTTTCGAAATCGTTTCAGATCTTCCGGATTAAAACCAAGACGCTCAAGCTTCAAGTCTGAGACTCCGGTCGCAATCGAATCTCGATCCAGGATTCTGATGACCACGGACTCCCCAAAGACACTGGGCAAGATGGACACACGGAAATCTACTGTTTTTCGATCCAGTCGCATGCGGAAACTTCCGTCTTGAGGAACACGGCGCTCCGCAATGTCGAGATCCGACATCACTTTGAGGCGTGATACCAGGGGAGCGTGTAATCGAATATCCAACGGCTCCATAGCTGGAACAAGAATCCCATCGACACGCAATTTGACGTTGGTCGCACGATCCGCCGCTTCGATGTGGATATCGCTCGCTCGGCGTTGCATGGCGTTCAGTAAGATTGAGTCCAGCAGTTTGACCGTCGGGCTCTGGTCTTCTCCGGCATGATCCAGCGCAAGTATCTCTTCCCCTCGCTCATCTTCTTTGACCAAGACTGATCGATATTCTGCTTCAAACTCGCGGAGTACTTGGCTCGACCCTTCACTGCGTTCCAGTGCCGCCATGATGGCGCTTCTGGAACTGACAACAAGCTCCAACGGTTTTCCAACCAACAGTTCCAATTCGTCCAGGCCCAGCAGGTTGTGGGGTTCCGCAACGGCAATCGTCAACACCCCGGCCTGCTCGTTCAGAGGCACGAACGGAACGCGCTGCATCCATTTGATCGAGATGGACTCATAGTACTGAGGATTGATCCGAAAGTTCGTCAATGGATCGTACGTCAGCCCGTATTGACTGGCCAACGCATGAGCGAGCTGGTCTTCCGACAGGAGTCCATCATCGGTCAAGGCCTTCCCTAAGGCAGCCGGCACTCCCTTCACACGACGGAACACCTCGTCCACCTTGTGCCTTGTCAGCACACCCTGACTGACTAAGACCTCCGCCAAGCTGGGCCGCGCTAGGCTACGCAACATATACAGACTCCCAAAGCCTCATAGATTTCTCGCAGGCTACCCGCCCACTGTTCCAGCCATTTGAAAAACGGGAAGGTACATCACGATCACAATCCCGCCCACCAGGACTCCCATCACAAGCAACAACGCTGGCTCCATCCAGGTTGTAAGCTGGCTGAGTTGCGTATCCATATCCGCTTCGTAAAATTCCGCCACATCCTTCAGCATCGCTTCGAGCGACCCCGTCTCCTCACCGACCGACAGCATCTCAATCACCAGCTTGGGCAGCACCTGACAGCGCTCCAAGGCATCAGCTAAGGTTGTTCCCTCCCGAATCTCCTCAACGGCTCCAACCAGACGAGAGGAAACAAAACGATTTGAGACAGCTGCCCGTGCCCCCTGCAAGGCATCCACAAGTGGGGTTCCTCCGGCAAGAATGGTCCCCAATGTTCTCGTGAACTGCACGGTGTTATGTTTAACTGCTATTGTTCCCACCAGTGGAAGATGCAGTATGAAACGGTCAATCATAAGCTGCCCGGCGGAAGTGGCATAATAGGTACGAATGCCGAGTATTAACCCAACCAGGATGACCGTCGCAGCCAAGCCCCATGCCTCTGCATGTGCAACCAGCTGCAACAACAGTTGTGTCGCCCATGGTAAAGTCTTCCCCGTTTCTCCATACACAGATACAAACGTGGGCATGACATAGGCCACCAAGAAACCGATCACGGCCACGCCGATCACAACAAGAAAAATCGGATAAGAAATCGCCTTCGTCATTTTTTGGCGAAGCCCGATCATCAGCTTCAGATACACAACATACCGCTGCAGCACCTCTGAAAGATTGCCCGACTGCTCACCAGCCTTGATGGTCGCCACATACAGATCCGGGAAATAGGCGGTATGTTTTGCCAGCGCCTCCGATGCGGAGGCACCACTTCGGATGTCTTCTTTTACGTCGCGTAATACTTGCCGAAATCCTGGATGCCCTGCGCGATCAATCAACAAGTCCCAGACTCGTAAGATCGGCAACCCAGACTTGATAAGCGCCAATAATTCTTGATTAAAAATCATGAACTGCCCGAGAGGAAGCCCACCGAATGACCAAGATCGTGGGCTTGGCATTGAGTGCGCCCCACGTCGGTTGAGGGAAAAAACCAGCAGTCCTTGTGATTCGAGTTTCGCGCGAACGGCCGCTTCCCCTTCTCCTTCCAGAGATCCTTGAATCATGGATCCGTCAGATCGTGCAACTCGGTATGCAAATACTGCCATAGCTCCGGCCCTTCGACAGGACTACCGTTGTTTGAATTCTGAGCCATCCACCACCGACTCCCTCAACCAGAGACTCTGCCCCGCTTGAATATAATCTGTGGAGAGCGCGTTGACGGCCATGAGCTGATGCACAGAGGTACGATATCGTTGGGCAAGACTCCACAGCGTATCTCCAGGCTTGATTATGACTCGTGATGGTGTGACGAGTATCGACGATTGAGCCAGCCCCTCTCCTCGATCAACCGACATTACACCAGACATCGCCTCATCCGATGGCGGAAGGACTCGACGATCTCCTAGAGAATCATTGAACGTTACAGCCTCTTTCATACCTACTGGCACTGGCCTCAGCAGCTTCTCTTCCGGAAAATCCATGATGGCTGGAGAAATACTTCCAGATGCCTGCTTCTCGATTCTTGATAGTTGTTTTCGTAGCTGTGTGAGCTGACTCTGAAGTGCTGCTCTCGTCCGGGCAATTCGCTCCCGATCAGCCCTGGATTGGGCTAGCTCTTCCCGTTGCAAACCAATCACATGGCGAGCCTCGCTCAACCGGTTCTCCGCTTCTCGGACCCGCCCTTCGAGCTGCGCGCGCATCACCTGCGTCTCAGCCAACTCCTGGTTCCGCACCTCGACTTCTGCACGCAATTCTGCCATTGCGTGCTGCGTATCTTTCAACGATACGTTGAGCACATCGACCGTGAGCTGAAGATCCGACAGCCCTGGATCACCAAGAGAACGACAGGCTACGAGATTGAGTAGAATCAGCCCAATGCCCAAGTTTCTGCTTACCTGGTTCCATCGGAACACCTTGCCTTGGCAGCACAATGGACGACCGTCGAAGCTCATACCTGAATTACCACTTGTTATAGGGAACCCCGTTGGTCCCAACAAGATCCGACCCTGAATACACATCAAAAATACCACCCTCGGTCGGATCGCTCATCTCCTGCCAAGAACTCGAAGAGTTCGTGAACGGATCTTTGGGAAGAGCCCGCAAATACCCCGTCGCCACCAAGCCCTCCAATGATGGCGGATACTTCCCCTGGTCCGCACGGTGATGGTCCAACAGGTCACGCATCGTGAATAGATCCTGTCGCAAGACCGTTTCCCGCGCCTTGACCAACGAGGACTGGTAGGACGGAGCCGCGATAGTAGCGAGAATGCCAATGATGGACACGACAATCATGAGTTCGACCAGCGTGAATCCGTTTGCATTCCATCTTTCTGCTCTACCAATCCTGATATTTGGAGCCATCAATTGCGACCGCCTCACTTTGCGTCATGACATCATAGACGTCTTCACCACACCAACTAATTGGCTTGGGTTGATCCTTGTAACACCGCAGTAGCCAATCCGCCTTCCCGGTCAGTGGATCAATCGGCATGCTCCGTAGGTAGCGTCTCATCGTCGTACCCCGAACGGTGGCCTCTTCCCCAGTCAGTTTGACTCCCAACAACGCCTCAAGGGTCTTGGGATAACCGTACGGGCCAGAAACTTCCTTACATACCAACCTATTTTTCACACAGGCAGGTCCCAGTAACACGTCCCCGTCACGGTTCCATTCCAATTTAAACGAGTCAATGGCGCTTCGAATTGTTCGAAGCTGTTGACGCAATTCAATTTCCTGTGTCCGTTTCGTCGAGACCTTACTCAGTGGCATCGCCACTGATGCCAGAATGGCAAGAATCGTCATGGCAACGAGGATCTCAACCAGGGTGAACCCATCCCCCTTCACCGGACTCGCACCACACCCGCCCCCACGATTCCTGGTGATACCTGCACGGGACTACCGGAGTCCAACAGTTCCACACGAACCGGAGAGACTCCTGGCGCCTTTGCGAGGAAGGTGACCTCCACGGCCCGTGGCGCTCGTCCAGCAGAACGGGCCAAACGGAACATAATCGTACCTGCTTCACTTTCCCCACCCGCTCGAAGAGAGTCACTGCTTCTGGTCAACTCTGCATCGTCCAATCGCTTAAATTCCAGAATAGTGGCGTCGTATTCCAACCTATACACGCTTTCGTCAGGCGGACGGACTTGCCCGTCAATGAGGGAAAGTATGACCTCCTTGCCAAATTGCACGATCGAGTCCTCCGGCTTGATAGCCAACTGAGGACCGGGGGTCGCTAACTGGGCAAGCGATCGACCCGCGTTCACCTCTCCATTCCCTTTACTCATGACCTCAGCCCGAAGAATACTTTTTCCAGCATCACCTCCCGCCAACGTCGACGTCTTTGGAAACGTGCTAGAAAAGACCGGGCGGGTCGCATAATTGAATTCCGTACCAGACCAAAAGGCCTGATTGTGTGACCCAACAGGAAACGTCGGTTGCGCGATGTGGGGAGTAATGGTGAGAATCACTTCGGTTGTGACACGTTTTGTTTCAAATGAGCTCAACATATTTCCAATCAGCGGCAAATCTCCGATCCATGGAATCGTGACCCTTGTTCGTTTGTCCTCTTCTTGCAGGAGCCCACCGAGAACAATCGTCTCCCCATCACGCATACTCAGCGTCGTTTCTGCTGAACGGTTACCAAACTTAAATTGCTGAATACGGGGAGCATCTTGGAGGATCTCCTTCTCTCCAACTCGAATAACCTCGACTTTCATCTTGAGCGACAGTTCGTTTCCAAGTCGAATCGAAGGCTCAACAGTCAGTTTTACGCCCGTATCTCGAAACTCTATTGATGTGACGGTCGATGTCGTCGGAACAGCTCCGGTCGTGGCTTGTCCAGGCAGTACATTGGTGGTTGAAAGAAGAATTGGTTGTTTATCGCCGATATTGATCTCGGCTTTTTTATTATTCAGGACGCGGACCTTCGGTGACGCGAGTGTCTTGGCATCGGATTGTTGTTTAAAGAAATCCAGCAACACCGTGGTCGGTAGCTTAAAAAGATAGTTACTTGGACCGAGGTCAGCCAGTTGCCGATACGTCATCTGCACGGCTTCAGCCGCCAATGGTCCTGCAAACCCAGCAGCCACCAACCCGGCCCCGGCTTGCTTGGGGTAACTTAAGCCGTACTTCTGATCTTTTGTCCGATTAACCTCTAGCACCTCCAACTCAAAGAGCACCTCTGGTTCGGATCGGTCGTTGGCCAGAATAATCTTCTCGGCAAGTTCCAATTTCTCTGGCTGATCACGCATGACGATGGCATTCAGCTGTTCATTCGCATGCATCCGCTTTGAATCCAACATGCTCTTGAGCAACAGCACCATATCCTTCGCCTTGGCCGTGGACAAATAGAATGTTCTGATCATCAGATCCTGATACTGTTCTTGTTTCTGCCTGGTATCTGGACTGACGACTAAGACCGTCGGCGAGACCTGTCTTGAAAAGAGGCTGTTACTATTAAGAATCAGCTGTAAGGCATCTTCAAACGGTGTCTCCTGAATAGAGATGGATATCGGGTCGTTCCGAACATCCTTATCAAAAACCAGAGTGAACCCACCCGTCTTCGCCACCCCCTCCAGAACTTCCCTGATGCCGGCGTTTTTGAACTTCAGTGTGACGGGCTGTCTCGAACGCTCAGCCCTCGCACGAGCTTGTTGCTCTTCGGTGAGACGACTGATGCTCTCTAACGGCTCCTGGTATGTGGGGTCGAGCTCTGCAGCGCGTGAAAGTCTATTCAATGCCTCCTCAGTTCGTCCAAGTTGTGCCAATCGTTCAGCTTCACGATACTGAGACCGAGACTCTTTCACGCGAGTCGCGTCCTGAAATCCAGCCTGATATTCGGCTCGCGATGGTTCGATCGCAAGGGCACGCTCGAATTCTTCCAGCGCGAGTGCAACCTGTTTCTCCTTGAGAAGTATACGCCCGCGCTCCGCGTGCCCCGCCGCAGCACGCTCGCGAGCCAGCGCATACTTACCTTGAAGCGCAACATTAAATGGCTCGTCCTTTAATGCTTGCTTGTAGGCAAGACTCGCTTCCTCCCATCGCTCTGAAGCCAGGTGTTGATCTCCGCGCTTGATATCCGGCGAAACAAAGAGCGAACAACCCGTGATCCACAAGACGCCAACGCCCAGCACATTGCCTACGAGGTGACGATAGCGACACGCTTTCCGATGAGAAGTCACAACACCTCTCTCATACGGGATGCCATGGGGTAGAAACGAAGGGTGCCCTCACCCCTCCATCATTTTCTTATACTACGGATCAAAACGGGCTCAAAGGAAAAGGCCAGAAGTTGAAGGCGAGAAGACTAGGGCCTGTTAACACTACTAACGCTGTTTATGCGATACTGCGCCCATGGAACTCACCGAGGCCCAGTATCGTCACATCGAGCGATGCTTGCCGACCCAACGCGGCAATGTCACGCTCGACAATCGGCAGGTCCTGAACGCGGTCTTGTACGTCGCCGAGCAGGGGTGCAAATGGCGCGGCCTGCCCAAGCAGTTCGGGAACTGGCATACGATCTATACGCGCATGAATCGGTGGGCGAAGAGCGGGGTACTGGATCGCGTTTTTACCCAGTTGCAACAGGCGCAGATCATCCGCATCACGATCGAAGCCGTGGCGCTGGACAGTACCCTCGTCAAGGTCCATCCGGATGGGACGGGGGCGCGAAAAAAAATGGTCCGCAAGCCATCGGCCGCTCCCGCAGCGGCTGGACCATCAAGATTCATCTGGTTGCCGCGGATGCTCCAACGGCTCTGACGTTTGCCCTGTCGCCGGGCCAGGCGCACGATGCCCCGGAGGGACGCAAGCTGCTGCACCGCTTCGGGAAACGGTCGCGCCCCACTCCCCTGTTAATGGATCGGGCGTATGAAGGCGATGAGACGCGGCACCTGGCCGTGGAGCTCGGGTATGTGCCGGTGGTGCCGCTTAAACAGAATCGACGCACCCCTGGGGAGTATGATCGCGTGCTGTACAAGCGACGGAATGAGATCGAACGCCTGTTTCGCCGACTCAAGGGAGTTCGACGCCTCTTTTCACGATTTGACAAACTCGATGTCATGTTCGTCGCATTCATCAACTTCGCGTTGATCGTGGATGGCTTACGGTAGTGTTAACAGGCCCTAGATGAACTGTCCCCTCGCATTCAATGCGAGCAGGAAGTTCCGTGGATGCTTACAGAATTACCTTGGCGCAGACCCGTCAGGGTAGCCCTTACAATCGCCAATATTTTAGGGAAGCAGGGATCTGAACCGGATCAAGGATGCTCTTGACATCAATCAGAACACCCTGGCTGTTGATCCGAAGCGGCCGCAACAAGTCTCGGAGGCTCATATCAGAAAACCGCTTATGCGCGACAGCAACGATCAGTCCATCAAGATCCTTCAGCTGATCCCACCCAACCAAATGAAGGCCATACTCTGCCAGCGCTTCTTCCTCTTCAGCGATGGGATCATGGACCAGGACCTGCACGCCATATTCATGAAGTTCACGGATGATATCAGGCACCTTGCTATTACGAAGATCCGGCACATTTTCCTTGAATGTCAAACCAAGTACTCCGACTCGCAATTCATTAGCCGGGCGCGATAACTGACTGAGCAATTTCATAGTCTGCTCGGCCACGAACTTGCCCATCCCGTTGTTGATACGACGGCCGGCAAGAATCACTTCCGGATGATAGCCCACTGATTCCGCTTTTGAGGTCAAATAATATGGATCCACACCGATACAATGCCCACCAACGAGGCCGGGGGAAAACTTGAGAAAGTTCCACTTCGTTCCTGCAGCCTCGAGAACTGATCTGGTATCGATCCCCAGCCGGTGAAAGATCAACGACAACTCATTCATCAGTGCAATATTCAAATCTCGCTGCGTATTTTCAATGACCTTGGCGGCTTCAGCAACTTTGATGCCTGATGCCCGATGAATGCCTGCTGTGACAACCAGCGCGTAGGTGTCCGCTACAATGTCCAGAGAATCTTGATCCTGTGCTGATACAACCTTGATAATCTTGGCAAGCGTATGTTCTTTATCTCCTGGGTTGATTCGCTCCGGCGAATACCCCAATTTAAAATCAACCCCAGCCTTCATACCCGAGGCCTTTTCCAAAATAGGCAAACAGATTTCCTCTGTTGCCCCAGGATAGACCGTTGACTCGTAGACCACGATGGCACCCGAAGACAAGTTTCGCCCAATCAACTCCGAGGCCTTCTGCAACGCTGTCAGATCCGGCTGCAACGCATCGTTGATCGGTGTGGGTACAGCGACAATAATGAAGTTCGCGGATTTCAGATCAGCTGGCTCCGAAGTATACCGGACCTGAGCGAGACCAAGATCCTCTTTTGACACTTCGCCGGTCCGATCAATTCCCTTCTGCAATTCCTCAATTTTCTTCTTGTTAACGTCAAATCCAACAACCGGGCCAATTTTCCCGAATGCCACAGCGATCGGAAGGCCGACATAACCCAATCCGACCACTGCAATAGTGCGTGCTTGCCGTTTATTCATATCCTTCTCACATCCTCCCAGGTGTCAATCATGATGGGAACGGTGATAACAATGGCAGAAGATGCGTGGGTCGTCAAGAATTGTATCGCCTTTTATAAGAAGTCTTCCTCTTGCAGTCGCTGTCCCTCTTCTTTCTTACATACCAAAGA
>WBZU01001313.1_pt2 | contig 13819 bp, 11 predicted proteins | sample 5204311 | NCBI WGS metagenome assembly WBZU01 (sample SAMN12344359, study PRJNA552823) | activated sludge metagenome | biome: Activated sludge suspended growth; feature: Nitrification reactor; material: Wastewater; isolation source: activated sludge from nitrification reactor of wastewater...
TCCGTCTCCTGCCTCAAACACCGCTTCAGCCAACGCCTCGCCACCATGTCCCACGCCATCCCCAGCCGCCCGCCGACTTCGATGGATCGCAGCCACCTCGCGATCGTGGCCAGCCGCTACAACACGGAGTTCGTGGACGCCATGCTGGATGCTGCGCGCGATGAGCTGCAGACGGTGGCACCGAACATGACCATCGCGGTGTATCGCGTGCCGGGAGCTTTTGAGATTCCGGTGACCGTCGAGCAAGTGCTGCGCAGCACCGAGACGGATGCGGTGATCGCCCTCGGCGTCATCATCCGCGGAGAGACCGAGCACGGTGATCTCGTCGGAGCGTCTGTGACGGATGCTTTGCAACAGATCGCCGTCCGGCACGCCACGCCCGTCATTCATGAGGTGCTGCTGGTGGACAGCGAAGAGCAGGCGGAGGAACGCTGCCTGGGCACCGAGATCAATCGTGGCACGGAAGCGGCGCGCACTGCGGTGAACATGGTCAGCCTGTTCCGCAAAATCCGCGATGCCGCGAAGGCCTAGCAGCACGCCACACAACCTTTGACCCCTCAATCACACGATCACCCATGGGAATGAGACGAGATGGCCGCGAGGCCGCAGTGCAATACCTCTTCGCGCATGACCTGCACCCGGGCGATAGCAAGCCCAGCGAGCAGGAGATGGCCGCCTTCTGGGAACTGCACAGCTGCTCGCCCAAAGCACGCAAGTTTGCCGAAAGCCTCATCGCCGGCGTGCTCGCCCACCTGGAGCAGGTGGATGCCGTGGTCTCTGCTGCCAGCACGAACTTCCGCATCGACCGCCTCGCGGACGTGGACCGCAATGTCCTGCGTCTGGGCGCCTACGAACTGCTGCACTCCCAGGGCCTGTCGGCATCGATCATCATCAATGAAGCGATCGAGATCGCCCGAAAGTTCGGCTCGCCCGAGTCCGGCAAGTTCGTCAACGGCGTGATCGACCGCATCGGGCGCGAGATTCGTCCGCGCGCTGCCAAGCCCGGCCCGGAGCAGCCGCCAGCTACACCAGCATAAGGCTGGGACTCTCGACAAACTTCCGCAGCGCAGCCATGAACTGCGCCGCGACCGCGCCATCCACCACGCGGTGGTCGCCGCTGAGGCCAATCCACATGCGCTGGCCGGCTATGATGGCACCCTTCTCACCGACCACGGGCACCGCACGGATGCTGCCCACGCTGATGATCGCAGCCTGGGGGGGATTGATGATCGCGCTGAAACTGTCGATGCCGTAGGCACCCAGATTGCTGACGGTGATGGTGCCGCCCGCGAATTCGTCCGGGCTGAGCTTCTTGTTGCGCGCGCGCGCCGCCAGATCGCGCACGCCCTCGCTCATCTGAAGCAGGGTGAGCTGGTCAGCATTCTTCAAAACCGGAGTGACCAGGCCGTCATCCACCGCGATGGCGACAGACAAGCCCACGTGTTTGAAGCGAACCACGGTGTCGCCATCCCATGCAGCATTGATCGCGGGCGCCGCAGCAGCAGCAGCGACCACGGCTTTGAGAATGAAATCGTTCACCGTGTATTTGTTGCCGCCGGTTTTCTCGTTGGCCGCATTCAAAGACGAGCGGAACTGCATCAGCGGCACCGCATCCACTTCCATGTTGAGATAGAAGTGCGGGATCTGCGTCTTGCTGGCCAGCAGGCGCTCCGCAATGATCGCGCGCATCGAGGACACCGGCACACGCTCATCCTCAGGGCCCGCCACGGGCCGGATCGCAGGTGAAAGCCTGGCCGCTGGGACGGATGCTCCACCGGCTGGCGCATTCTCCACATCCGCACGCACGATGCGTCCGCCGGGTCCGGTGGCTGTCAGCCGGCTCAAATCAATGCCGCGCTCCGCGGCAATTTTCCGGGCAAGCGGTGACGCCTTGATGCGCACGCCGTTGCTCGCAGCACCTGGACGCCGGTGCGAGGGCGCGGCGGGCGGCAGCTTCAAACCAGTTCCCGACTGGCTCGCACTGAGGCCGCGCGTCGGGACGCTGGTCTTGGCGGCAGCCGCCTTCGGTGCGGCCGAGACTTTGGCGGCGGCCTGCGCGATCAACTCATCCAGATTAGCAGGCAGGGTCTCGCCTTCCTCCAGCACCACGGCGAGCGGCGCACCGAGCGGCACCTTGCTGCCAGGCTTCGCGATGAGGCGCGCCACGGTGCCATCATAGAAGCACTGCATCTCCATGGTCGCCTTGTCGGTTTCCACATCAGCGATTGCCTGCCCAATCTTCACTGCATCACCTTCTTTGAGCAGCCACTTCGCCAGCGTGCCCTCCGTCATGGTGTCGCTGAGCTTGGGCATGTCGATGAAGCGTGGCATGGGGGAGAAGAGTCGGAGAGTTGAACGTCCGCGAGCGTAGCAGGGCTGCTCGCAGACTCAAACGTCGCCTTGCACTTTCACCAGTTCACCACACACCACCTGATGCCGGTGCATCAACGATCCCGGAACCACACAACCGTGCGCGCCTTGCCAGCGTTCGACAGGGTCTCGATGTTCACCACGTCCACCGTGGCGAGGTTGCTGTTGATCCATGCTTCGGCAGCCGCCTGCACTTTCTCAATCAGGCCAAAATTGACCGATGATTCCGTGCTGAACATGACCGAGTCCTGAAAGAGCATGCGTTTGATGGGCTTCGGGAGGGAGGAGTCACTCATACTACAGCATGCTAGTGCAGTGTATTGACGCCGGGCAACAAGAGAGTTGGCGGAATTTCCCTTAACTCAGGCCCGCCGCCAGCATCACAGGCTGAGCACCTTTTGAATCACCACATCCGCGTAAGGCAGCTGCAGCTTTTCCATCGGCGGGCTGTAGATCGCAGGGGCATCGAGAGAATTCACCCGCAGCACCGGCGCATCCAGATCATCGAAGCAACGCTCCTGAATCATATACGCCACCTGGGCTCCGACTCCGCAGAAGGGCTTGCCCTCTTCGACATAAACCGCTTTGTGCGTTTTGCGCACGGAGTCAAAGATCGTGTCCTCATCCAGTGGCCGGATCGTGCGCACATCAACGACCTCGGCGCTGATGCCATGCTCTTCCTCCAGGCGTCGCGCGGCCTCCAGGCAGGTGATCACCGCGCCGCCGTGGGCGATGAGGCTCACGTCCGCTCCCACGCGTTTCACGTCAGCGACGCCGAGCGGGATAATCAGCTCACCCTCGGCCAGTTCGCTGTTGTCGGGCACTTCGCTCTTCTCGCCATAGAGCTTGGTGCTCTCCATGAACATCACCGGGTCGTTGTCGCGGATGGCGGCTTTGAGCAACCCTTTGGCGTCGCGTGCGGTCGCCGGGCACACGCACTTCATGCCCGGGAAGCTGGCCATGATGTTCTCCGGCGTGTGCGAATGCGTGGCGCCGACGTTGGTGCCGCCATTGGCAGGACCGCGAATCACGATCGGGCAGTGGATTTTCCCGCCGCTCATGTAGCGCACCATCGCCGCGTTGTTGACGATCTGATCCCACGCGACGGTGTAGAAGCTCCAGAACATCAGCTCCATCACCGGGCGCACTCCGAGCATCGATGCACCAATGCCCATGCCGATGAATCCGGCCTCGCTGATCGGGGTATCGACCACGCGTTTGTCGCCCCATTTGTCCCACAGTCCGCGCGTGACTTTGTAGGCGCCGTTGTATTGCGCGACTTCCTCACCCATCACCACGACCATGGGATCGCGCGCGAGTTCCTCATCCAGGGCTTCGCGGATGGCGTCGCGGTATTCGATCAGTCGGGGCATTGCGTTTTGGGTTCGTTTTGGGGGAGCGCGACGCTAGCAGCGGCAGCACTCGCCGCCAGTGCGAAGTCACCGCGCACGTCCTACTTCTTCTTCACAGGTTCCGCCGGCCTGGCCTGCTTCTTCAGCGCCTCGAGATCCTTCTTCAGCTTGTCGCTCTCACGCGTCATGTCCTGCAATCGCTGCCAGACCCTTTGCAGTTCGGCCGGACTTTCGAGCTGCGTTTGCAAAACCTGCACGGACTTTTCAGCCGCGTCACGCACCGGGTCATTGAATGGTTTCGCAACCAACGTCAGCGGTTCCAGCACGGCGATGGCCGCGGGATCGCGCAACGTGCCCAGCGCCTTCGCCGCAGCGGTGCGCACGCCGGGACGCGGATCGCTCAGGCGCGCCGCCAGCATCTCACGCACCGGGGCACGGTCCTTGTCATTGCGAGCCAGGAAGGCGAGCGCATCCATCGCTTCTCCCAACGCGCGTCCGCCAAACTCCGTCGTATTCGCCGCCAGCCGCGCCCGAACGTCCGCGACAGCGGAAGCATCGTCGGCGCCACGCAAAGCTGCGATCGCCGCCGAGGCGATGCGTTCGTGGTAGCTCGGCTGCTGCAGTCGTTTGCGCAGAATGGCGCCCGCTTCCTTGTCCCCTGCCCAGCCGCCCAGCGAACGCAGAATGCTGGTGATGATCGCGGGGTTCTTCTCGCTGAGTTCCTGCTTGCGAAGAGCCTCCAGCGCGTCGGGCGTGTGGAAAGCGCCGATGGCAGACACCACCTCGCTGCGCACACGCGCATCCGGTTGCTGCACGCTGGCGATCAACGCCGCGCGTGCTTCGTCATCACCGATCTTTCTTAGCGCCTTCCCGGCCTCCGCGCGCACTGCGAAGAACGCATCTTCATTGAGCACGGACTTCAGGGTCGAGATGCTTTCGTGATCGTCCCTCTCACCCAGCTTCTGCACGGCCAGCATGCGCCCGATGAGATCGCCTTTGAGCTGGCGCTTCAGCATGTCTCCCGGCGGAGTGAACTGAACCTTGGCCAGCAGGGTGTAGTCTGGATCGATGCGCACCAGCTCGGGTGCCTTTGCCGCGGGAAAATAGAAATCCTCGGTGTCTTTCGATACCTTCGCACTGAAGTCGGTCTGTGCCTCGCCGGAGAACAGCCGCACTGGCAGATCGAAAGCGAAAAGCCGCACCTGATCGCTCAGCTTCTGTTGCTGGCGCACGTTCAGTTTCACGAGCTTCGTGGCAGCATCATAGCTGTAGGTGATCGCGAGATCCGGCACCCCGCCGTGGTAGAGCCATTGATCGAAGAACTGGTCCCAGCTCAGGCCGGTCAGCTCATCCAGCACATCGTGCAGATCGTCCGTGCCCACGACTCCAAAGCGATGCCGCTCCAGGTAAGTCTTGATGCAGCGCCGATACAAATCGGGCCCCAGGCGGCTGCGGATCATGTGCAGTATCCACGCGCCTTTGGGATACACGCGGTAGTCGAACTGCTCCATCGCATCCGAGTAGTCGCGCCAGACAGTGGGTCTGGTGTCATTGGTTTGCAGCACGCCCTGCGCCTCCATCCACAACTCGTGCAGCATCGCGTCGCGACCATTGCGATGCTCCTCATAGAGAATCGTGTAGTAGCTGGCAAAGCCCTCATTCAGCCACAAGTGCGACCAGTCCCGGCAGGTGACCAGATCGCCAAACCACTGATGCGCCGTCTCGTGCGCGTCCAGCCGATGAAGAGTGTTCAACTGCTCCGTGTCGTCTTTGAACAGCATGCTGGAGGCCTCGAACGTGCAGCTCGTGTTCTCCATGCCACCCGCGAGGAAGTCATGGCAATAGACCTGGAAATACTTGTCCCAGGCAAACGGCACACCGATCTCCTGATTGTAGAACGCGATGATCTTCGCGGTGTCCCGGAAAGCATTCGCCGCCTGATCCTTCTCCGACACCGGCACATACATGGCGATCGGAAGCTCCCCGGCCTTCGCTTCGAGCTTGTGGAACATGCCCGCGGCGAGCGCGATCAAGTAATTCGCATGCGGCTTGTCCTGCGACCAGTGCACCGCCTTGATCCCTCCCGCCTCCGGTGTGCTGGCCACCAGATGACCGTTTGAAACGACCTCCATGTTCCCGGGCACGTGGCAGATCACTTCGCTGGTGAAGCGCTCGTTCGGGTAGTCGTAGCACGGAAACCAATAGCGATGCAGCTCGGCTTCGCCCTGCGTCCACAGCTGCGTGTCCTCCGCCTTGTAGCCCATCTCCGGCGTGCGGAAATAGATCCCGTTCTCCGGCTGCACATGGTAGCGAATCACGACCCCGGCCTCCGCATCGACCGGCACCGGACTGGTGAAGTCCAATATCAACTGCTCGCCCGTGTTCTGCTGGCTGCCCAGAGTGGCGTTGCTCGCCGTGATAGACTCCACCTCCAGCCCGACGGCATCCAGCGTGAGCGTGGACAACGCGCGTCCGACGGGCTTGAACGTGAGCGTGGCGGTGCCCGCGATGGTGCGCTTTTGAAAGTCGGGCCGCACATCGAGCTTGAGATGCAGCAGGTCGATCAAGCGATCGCGCGCATATTTGCGCCCCGGCATGGGATGTATCGGAGCCGGCAATGATTGCAGATGCTGCTTGCAGGCGAACTCATCCGCCGCGGCGAATGAGGAGGACAAAACAAAGGCGAGAGCGGTGGCGCGCATGCCGGAACCTGTAGCACCGGCCGCCAATCGCTGGCGAGGGAAACTGTGCGAACAGCTCCCCCGCCCTGCTCCCGGCTCAAGCTGACGGCAGGTGCGCTGCCAGTATCAATCCGCTCCTTTCCGCAAAGGATTTGGCCGTCGTTTACAAATTGCTTACCACATTCTCCAAGCACAAAGGCAGTTCGTGCGTAACAGAGGTGCCCCGCTCAAAACCTCCTCAGTTCATGAAAGCCCTGTTCGTCACCGTCCTCATCTTTGCCGCTGCTTTCGCAGCCTATGACTATTTCGGCCTCAAGCCCGGCCAGCACATCATCTTCAAAGCCTTGAACGTGGCCGCTGAAGAAGGAGCCGTCGGCCAGCCCGTTCCGCAGCCGGTCAAACAAGGCCCTGCAGCCGACGATCCGGCAGCGGCTGTCTCCACGACGCCGAAGGTATCGTCATCCGAACCGCCCGCGCCAGACACGCCTGCGCCGAACGCCGCCAACACGCCCCCCGCACCCAGCGCGGCGGCTGCAAGCAGCAGCAGCGGGTTTGTCGAACCGCGCTATGACAGTCTCGAAGTCCTGACCAAGAACTGGACGGTCATTCCCAAAACCGCCTTCCCGCGTGCGGTGCACCTGCGCAAGGCGCTCCCGTTCAAGATGAGCGCCGGCAGTTCAGTGATCAACGCCGGCACCGAGGTGACCGCGCTGGGTTTTGAAGGCGGCGCCCTGACTCTTGCGCCGGCAGCGACGTCTTCCGCACGCGCGCAGGCTGGTGTCGATGACACCGATCTCAAAGCCCTCCTGCACGAAGGCTACGAACGCTGGAAGATCGTGCGCACCGAATTGATGAAGAAAGCCTACGAGCGCCGCCTCGCCATGCGCGACCAGCCGGATGCGCCTGCCGCTGGCGGAACGGATCCTGCCGTCGCGCCTGCCCGCGCCAGCGATGGCACCTACCCGGTGTTGGTGGCGCATCTTCAGAGCGGCGATGTGCATGAGATCAAACTGAAGAACGTGCACAGCTGGGGCGATGCGATGGCCACTCAATTCGAAGGCAAGCCCGCGTGGAGCGTGAAGATCCAGTTCGATGCCGAAACGATTTTCGGTCTCCAGCCCGCGGAAGCGCAGGCCATCGTCAGCGGTGGCCGCGTCAAAGGCTGGTTCTACACGGGCTCAGGCGAGCAGGTGCCATAATCGCCGCCCGCTCACCAGCCACCGCCCAGCGCCTTCACCAAAGCCACGGTGGCGTTCAGACGGCGTGCCCGCAGATCGATGGCGGCGCGCTCAGCGTTCAGCGCCGTTGACTGCGCGGTGATAACGTTCAAAAAGCTCAGCGTGCCCGCCTGATACTGATTGAGCGTGATGCGTTCGCTCTCGCGTGCGGCGCGCACCGCTTCGTCCTGCGCCGATGCTTCTTCGGCCAGCACACGCAGCGTTGACAGCGCGTCCTCAGCCTCCTGCATCGCGGTGATCACGGTTTGCCGGTAGTTGGCCGTCTCCTCTTTCCACACCGCTTTGGCCTGTTCTTTCTGGGCCACACGCTTGCCGCTATCGAGCACCGACTCGGCAACGTCCGCGCCGAGCGACCAGAAATTGTTGGCCTTGGAGAGCAGGTTCGTCAGCCCGCGCCAGCCGGTGTCAGCGCTGAGGGAGAGACTGGGGAAGAAGGCTGCCTTCGCCATGCCCAGCCTTTCATTGGCCGCCGCCACGCGACGTTCCGCCGCAGCGATGTCCGGCCTGCGCTGCAACACCGTGGAGGGCGTGCTGCCAGGCACTGAGGGTGCGGAGGCCGCCAGCGCGCCACGCTTCACGTCGAACGAGGCCGGCACCGTTCCGGTGAGTGCAGCGAGCGCATGCTCCAGCGTGGAGCGTTGCACATCGATTTCGATCAAGGATGCGCGTGCGGTGGCCAGCTGTGTCTGGGCCTGCGCAACGTCCGCCTTCGCCGCCACGCCCTGCGCTTCACGGTTCTTTGTGAGTTGCAGAGACTTTTCATAGCTGGCCACCTGCTCGGCGAGCAGCGCTTTCTGCGCATCCGTCGCGCGCAGGGAGAAGTAGGTCTGCGCCGCCTGCGTTTGCAGGCTCAGCCGCGTCGATTCCACATCCGCGTTCGCTGCTTCGGCGTCCGCCACGGCGGCTTTGGCTCCATGACGCAAACGGCCCCACAGATCGATTTCCCAATTCACACTGCCGCTGAAGGAGCGGATGTCCCGCGCCTGTCCGCCGCCGCCACCGCCGCTGGTCAGAGCGTTGATGTTGGATGAGCCGCCCCCCGCACCGCTCCGGCTGCGCGTGAACGATCCGTTCACATTGGCCGTGGGAAAAAAGGCCAGCTTGGCCGATTTCAGCAGTGCAGAGGTCTGCTCCGCGCGGGCCGCAGCCGCCTGCAACGACTGGTTTGAAACCTCGACGCCTTTCAAGATGGCGGCCAGCTCGCTGTCATGGAAGATGCTCCACCAGTCACCGCGTGCACGTCCATCAGCTGGTTTGGCCACCTTCCAATCGGCGCTTTCCTTGAAGTTCGCCGGCAGATCCATCTTCGGTGCCTGCGACGGCGGGGTGAAATTGCAACCAGCGAGCAGGAGGATCGCTGAGGTCGGAATGATTCGGTTCATGCAGCGGCGGGTTCGGAGACAACAGGCGTGGCGGGTCTTCGGCGGAACCACTTCAAGAAGCGCAACCGCATGCTGTCCAGCACCAGATAAACCACGGGTGTGGTGTAAAGTGTGAGCGCCTGGCTCACAATCAGCCCGCCGACCACGGCCACGCCGAGGGGTTTGCGCAATTCCGATCCGACGCCGCTGCCCAGCGCGAGCGGCAGGGCGCCGAGCAACGCTGCAAAAGTGGTCATGAGGATGGGGCGCAGGCGCAGCTTGCAGGCCTCGAAGATTGCCTGCTCGCTGGTCAGGTTGCGCTCACGCTCGGCTTCGAGGGCGAAATCGATCATCATGATGGCGTTCTTCTTCACGATGCCGATCAACAGGAACAAGCCAATGATCGCCAGCACGCCCAGTTCCATGCCGCACACCGAGAGCGCCAGCAGTGCGCCCGCGCTGGCGGAGAAGATGGTGGAGAGAATTGTGATCGGGTGCAGGAAGCTCTCATAGAGAATCCCGAGCACGAGGTAGATCACCAGCACGGCGGCGGCAATAAGCAGCGGCATCGTATTGAGCGATGACTGAAACGCACCCGCCGTGCCCTGAAACGCACGCTGCACATCTTCGGGAATGCCGATGTGATCCACGGCCTTGGTGACGGCATCGGTCGCGTCATTGAATGCCACGCCAGGGGCGAGGTTGAATGAATACGTCAGCGCGGCAAACAGGCCCTGGTGGCTCACGGACAACGGCGCAGGCGTAAACTCCCAGCGCGCGAGCTGTGTGAGGGGCACGAGCCGGCCTGAAGTGCTGCGCACCATGACGTGCTCGAACACCGAGGGACCATCGCTCTGCGAGGATTCGAGGATCACGCGGTATTGATTCAAGGGCGCGTAGATCGTGCTCACCATGCGCTGGCCGAACGAGCTGTTGAGCGCCGCATCGATGGCGCTCATGGTCACGCCGATGCGCGCGCAGGCTTCGCGATCGACCACCAGCTTGGTGAGCGAGCCCTTGTCTTCGAAATCGCTGTTCACGTCCGCGATCTCCTTCACGCTCATGAGCGCGGCTTTGACCTTCGGCTCCCACTGCCGCAGCACGTTCAGATCGCTGGCCTGGAGCGTGTATTGATACAGCGCCTTGCTGCTGCGACCGCCCATGCGCAGGTCTTGCGCGGGCATCAAAAACAACGACGCTCCCGCAAGCTTGCCCAGCTTGGCACGAAAGCGCGCGAGCACGACATCGATGGGATCTCTTTCCGTCGCTGGTTTCAGCGCGACGAACATCATCGCACTGTTCTTGGGCCCTCCCATGTGCGTGCCGGCACCGGTGCTGGCGTTCACATTCGCCACAGCGGGATCAGCCTGCACGATTTTCGCTGCCTCGATAAGCTTTTCGCGCATCGCCTGGAAAGAGATGCTCTGGTCCGCATTCAAGCCGCCAATGAGCAGGCCAGTGTCCTGCTGCGGGAAGAACCCTTTGGGAAGAATCGAGAACAGCCAGAGATTAAGCCAGATGATGCCGGCGAGTGTGATCAGGGTGGCCCAGCGATGCCTCAAGGCAATGTAGAGCGTGTCAGCATAAAACGACTGCACCCAGCGGAAGACTCCTTCAGAGAACCGGGCCAGGAAGCCGGGCGGACGTTCCTCCCGGGTGCGCTTCAAGAGACGCGCGCACATCATCGGCGTGGTGGTCAGCGAGACGACCAGCGAGAGGGCGATCGCAGCCGACAACACCACGGCAAACTCGCGGAAGAGCAGTCCGAGAAAGCCGCCCATGAACAAAATCGGGATGAACACCGCGATGAGGGAGATGCTCATGGAGATGACGGTGAAGGTCACCTCGCGCGTTCCTCGCTTGGTCGCCTCCACCACGTCCATGCCATTCTCCACGTGGCGCATGATGTTTTCGAGAACGACGACGGCATCATCCACCACGAAACCCGTCGCGATGGTCAATGCCATCAGCGTGAGATTGTTCACGCTGAACCCGCACAGATACATCACGCCGAAGGTGGCGACGAGCGAGACGGGCACCGCCACGCCAGGGATCATCGTGGCGCGGAATCTCCGCAAGAAGGCAAACACCACGAGCACCACGAGGATGGTGGCCACGATCATCGAATGCTGCACCTCGCGGACTGAAGCGCGAATCGTCTGCGTGCGCTCCATCGTCACCGAGAGATTCATCGTGGGAGGCACCAGCGCCTTCAGCTGCGGCATCAGGGCGAGCACTTTGTCCACCACTTCAATGATGTTCGCTCCGGCCTGGCGAAACACGACGAACGACACCGATGTCTTCCCGTTGGTGCTGCCGTAATTGAATGTATCCTGCACGCCATCGGTCACCTTGCCGAGATCACCGAGGCGAATCGCGGCGCCGTTCTGGTAGCGCACGATCACCTTGTTGTATTCATCCGCCTTCGACAGCTGATCGCTGGCGACCACCTGCCACCGCCGGTCACCATCTTCGATCACGCCCTTCGGCCGGTTCACGTTGGAGGCGGTGATGGCGATGCGAGCATCCTCCATCGTCAGATTCGCGCGTGTCAATGCGGGCAAATCCAGCGACGCCCGAACTGCTGGCAATGATGAGCCGCCAACGCTCACATTGCCCACGCCATCCACCTGCGAGATCTTTTGCGCCAGCACGGTCGAAGCCACGTCATACATCTCGCCTGAGGTCGCAACGTCGGAGGTGAGCGCGAGAATGACGATCGGGGAGTCCGCTGAGTTGGATTTGCGGTAGCTCGGCTGGCTGGGCAAACCGGTTGGCAGCAGATTGCGCGCCGCCTGAATCGCCGCCGACACTTCGCGCGCACACGCGTCCACGTTGCGCCCCATTTCAAATTGCAGACCGACACGTGTGCTGCCCATTGATGAATACGACGTCATCTCGGTCACACCAGCGATGCGGCCCAGCGTGCGCTCCAGCGGCGTCGCGACGGTCGCCGCCATCGTTTCCGGGCTCGCTCCCGGCAGGCTGGCGGACACGGAGATGCTGGGGAAGTCCACCTGCGGAAGCTGCGACACGGGCAGATATTGATAGGCCAGCGCCCCGGCAAACACCATCGACAGCGTCGCCAGCGTGGTGGCGACGGGGCGATTGATGAACGTGTCGGTGAAGGCCATGCGCGTTAAACCAGTGAAACGCTCCAATTGTCGCACGGAGCGTGAACAGGTCTGATGATTATCCGGTGGCGGTTGATGCTGCCAGCAGCATTTGCTTCCGGGCACAGGAACAGCGCCTCGCGAAGATTCGTATTGATCTCGGGTCGCGCCAGGGTGTGCTCGTGCGCCAACTCTTTGCCAATGAACCGGTTCCAACGCGCAGCTCTCACCACCTTCATCCTGCTCGAAGTGCTGATCTTCGCCGGGGCGCTCGTGCGTGCGACCGGTTCCGGCCTCGGCTGCCCGGACTGGCCTTTCTGCTACGGATGCCTGGTGCCCCCCACGAGCGCGGACCAGATTGATTTTGCAAAGCTCGATCTGGCCAAATTCAAGAAGAAGGCCGCGCTCGCTGGCGAGGACCCGGCGGCGATCACCACGGAGATGCTGCGCGCGCGCTTCAATCCGGTCGAAACCTGGATCGAATACCTCAACCGTGTGAGCAGCATTCCCCTTATGCTGGCTCTGGCGGTTTTGCTTGTCGCGGCGCATCGGCAGCCCGTTCGGAGCGTGCGCTACGCCTCTTGGTCGGCGCTGGCGTTGTTCTTTGGCAATGCCGTGCTTGGCGCGCTCGTGGTGAAAAGCCTGCTCAAGCCGGGCAATGTCACTCTGCACATGGCGCTGGCGATCTTGATGCTGTGCGTGCTCGTATTTGCAGGGTGGCGGGGCGGGACTTCGCCGTGGGTGTTCGTGATCGGGTCCGGACATCACGCGGAGGGCGCCGGCAGCCAGGAGAAGATTGGAGCCGAACCAGGCTGGTTCAACGGCCTGGGGTTCGTGCGAGAAAACGTGCGCTTCCTGGGCTTCACGCTGTTCCTGCTCGTCGTGCTGGAGGGCGTGATGGGCAGCCAGGTGCGGGAGATGACGGATGCTTTGGCCAGGACTCACCACGGCCAGCCGCGAAGTGCCTGGGTCGGTGAGCTGGAGCAAACCTGGATGTATGTGGTGCATCGCAGCTTCTCCTGGCTGGTGCTCTTGGGAGGCATGCTTCTGGTGCTTACGAGTGCACCGGCAGACCGGCGCGCGATTCTGCTTCAGCGGCTCATCGCGGCGCTGATCATCGCGCAGATGCTGCTGGGCGTGGTGCTGTCGCAAATTGGCATCCTCGCCGTGGCGCAGGTGTTTCACATCGGCCTGTCATCGCTGCTGGTAAGCGCGCTGTTTCTCTGGGTGCTGGCGGCACGATCGGTGGAGGAAGGTTCGCTCAGGGCCGCATGAAACCATGACACGAGGCGTAAACGATGGCGCTTGCCACGGCGAAGAGCGCCAGGACGCCCATCACGCTCCACATCAGCACCTTGAGACAACCTTCTCCGGCTCCGCCCGCCATCTCCTGCCCGCTCGTGGCACGTGGCGGGACGTAGCAGGAAGCAGCAGGCACTCAAGAACCGGCGCCCACGCCTCCTCAGGGAGTCGGCGGACGGCTGACACGTCATCGCTTGATGCATTTACGAACAACCAGCCGGGTCTGATTGTGCCATGTTCGAGCTTGTCCTCCAGCTCTACCAACGACAACGGGCCGACGATCATGTCGGCCCGCTGCGGATTGAATTCTGGTCGGACGAAGTAGCTGCCCATCAAGCAAACAACTGCGTCACCGGCTTTGCTTTTACCAGTTCGCGCGGCTGGTTGAGGTGATTGTAAACG
>WBZU01002177.1_pt1 | contig 13815 bp, 9 predicted proteins | sample 5204311 | NCBI WGS metagenome assembly WBZU01 (sample SAMN12344359, study PRJNA552823) | activated sludge metagenome | biome: Activated sludge suspended growth; feature: Nitrification reactor; material: Wastewater; isolation source: activated sludge from nitrification reactor of wastewater treatment...
CCTACATCTGCGCCATGATGCACAACCTCGGGCGCTTCCTCACGCTTTACTACCTGCCGGAAGAGGCCGAGGAAGTGCGCCGCGTCATGGCGGCCGCGCGCCTGTCGGAAGAATCCGCCTCGATCCGCGTGCTCGGCATGAGCTTCCAGGAACTCGGCATCGGTGTTGCGCGCACCTGGGGGTTCCCCGATGCCATCGTCAAGGGGCTGCGCCATGTCGGCGAAGGTGCCTTGCGTCCTGCGAAGTCGCGTGAAGACGTGATGCGCGCCATCTCGTCCTTCGCCAACGAGGCGTGTATCGCCTTCGAGGCCGGCGAGGGGCACGATCTCGAACAAGTGCTGGTGCCGTTGCGCAAGCGCTACGGCGCCGCACTCGCCGTGAGCGACACGCAGTTCCGCACCGCGATGCAGCGCGCGGTACATGAGACAGCCGACTTCTGCGGCATTGCGCGCCTGAACCTCAAGCAGTCGGCATTCGGCAAGCTGCTGCGGCAGGATATTTCGATTGCCAGGACGGACCTCGTTGCCGATGCAACGGCAGGCGCCGAGGCCAACCCCGCCATCACCCTGGCGCCGGCAACCCTGCTCGAAACGCAAGCCGTCACGGCCGTCGATGCCATGCCGCAGCCGCCAGCCATTGCGGCTGCGCCCGGCGCGGCTGACCGTCCCGTGCGCGGCAGTGGCGAGGCCGTCCTGGCCGCCGGCATCCAGGACATCAGCAACACCCTGGTCGAGGATTTCTCGCTGAACGACCTGTTGCGCATGATCCTCGAAACCATGTACCGGGCCATGGGCTTCGACCGCGTGCTGATGTGCATACGCGATGCGCGCACCAACCGCATGGCCGCGCGCTTTGGCTTCGGCGCCAATCCGCCGGAGGTGATCCGCGCCTTCCAGTTCGACCTCGGCGACAACGGCGTGATCTTCTCGCTCGCCGTCGCGCGTGGCGCCGACATGCTGATCTCCGACGCCAAGGATCCGCAGATCGCGCAGCGCATCCCGCGCTGGCATCGCGAAAAATTGGGCGCGCAGACCTTCGTCGTGCTCCCGCTGATCCTGCGCAACCAGCCCGTCGCCATGATCTACGCCGATTGCCCGAACGCCGGCGACATCGTCATCTCCGACAAGGAACTCGGCATGCTGCGCACGCTGCGCAACCAGGCCGTACTGGCGATCAAGCAGGGCGGAAAGTAGCTGTGCGTAGTTGAACGCAATGGCGGTCGATGTGCGCGAAGGGCAGCGTTTCGACGCACTTCATCACGATTTACACCGGAAAGGTCTGGAATTGCCGCGATTCGCTGTCGCGGGAACATGGCGCATGCTGGACAACGGTCTGGTCTGGACTGGCTTGCACGGAACCAGTTCAAAGTTTTCCGTGGTCGCCGACATCGATCACAACGGTCAAGACGATCTTGTGGTGGACTTCGGTGCGGCATATGGAATCTGGATTTACATGAACAACACGAACTGGGTACAGTTGCATGGTGTCACGTCGTCGCGAATTGCTGTCGGAGACTTCGATCGTAACGGGCAGGACGATCTGGTCGTCGACTTCGGCCCCCAGTACGGCATATTCCTGTATCGGAACAACACCCGCTGGACCCACATTCACGCAACTTCGTCCAAGCTGATCACCGTTGCCGATATCGACCGGAACGGCCAGGACGACATCGTGATCGATTTTGGTTCCGGCAACCCGGTGGGTGCGCCCAACGGCATCTGGATCTACAAGAGCAACGGGAACAACGGAACCTGGGTCCAGTTGCACAGTGTGACCGCACGCGAGATGGTGGCTGGCGATGTGGACAAGAACGGGCACGATGATCTGGTGGTCGATTTTGGCCCGGACTACGGCACCTTCGTCTGGCTGAACAACTCGACCTGGAAGCACATAAACCCCCTATCCGGGCGACGCATGGTTACCGCCGACATTGACGGAAACGGTGCCGACGACCTGGTCATGGACTTCGGAGCGGGCTACGGCATATTCGCGTACATGAACAACAGCAATTGGGTTCAGTTGTACGGCACACCGAGCACAGGGATGGCGGTTGCCGATCTTGACGGCAATGGCCGGGCGGACGTGATCGTCGACTTTGGGAGTGCATACGGAATGTATGCCTACATGAACGGCGGCCCGACTTGGCGGGCACTTCACAACATCTCGTCGAGCTACATCGCCACCGGAGAAGTCAATGGCAACTGACAAGCTGGCTGCGCAATCGGATCACGACCGTACAGGGGGTTCCATGTCAATAAGACGTACTTGGCGGCGACACCTGCTCCTGACGTGGCTGCTTGGCCTGATGCTCATGCTCGGTCTCCCGGTGCAGGCAGTCGAAAACATCACCTACCTGCACAACGACGCGGCGGGCAGCCCGGTGGCGGCCACCGATGCGGCCGGCAACGTGATCTGGCGCGAAAGCTACCGGGCCTACGGCGAGCGCACGCGCAACGAGACGGCCTCGCGCACCAACCGGCAGTTCTTCCACGGCAAGGCCTTCGATGCCGACTCGGGGCTGGCCTACTTCGGGGCGCGCTACTACGACCCGGTGGTCGGGCGCTTCATGGCGATCGACCCGGCGGGCTTCGACGAAGCGAACCTGCACAGCTTCAACCGGTACGCCTATGGGAACAACAATCCGTACCGGTATATGGATCAGGACGGGCGGATTGCGATCTTGATTCCCTTGGTCGGACTGGTCGCTGGCGGCGGACTGGCGATGCTTGCGAACCATCCGGGCAAGCCCTACGGATCGGGCGGTAGCATCGAGAACAGTGTGCCCGGATATGGCGCGGGATCCTCTGCAAGGCGCTGGGATCGGCTATTCTCGGAGGAAGCGAAGGAGGCGGACAGCGGAAAGGGCTCCAACGTCCGTGAGAACAACAGCAAGGGGAAGAGGGCGGAAGAAGAAGTTGCTTCCGACCTTGAAGGTGAAGGCCGTCAGACAGAACGCCAAGTCCGGGAAGACACTCCGTTCGGCCGGCGCGTGATTGACGTCGAGGTCAAGGACAAGGACGGAAACGCCTTGGGCGGTATCGAGGTAAAGTCTGGCAATAGCCGCTATCGGCAAGACCAGAGGTCGAAGGATGAGTGGCTGCGCCAGAACGGCTACCCTGTCGACCTTGTTCGGGAGCCTTGAGCATAGTGAGAACTGCACAGAGCTTCAAGCATCTAAAGGCGTGCCTAGTCAAGCGTCTTGCGCCAAGTGGATTCGTTGGCGCAGGTGACATGGCGTGGCGTCGCGTGCATGACACGGTTATTGTGGTGGAGTTTCAGAGGGATCGTGAACGCACAACGAAGGACGAAATAAAGTTCACTATCAATTTGGGGATCTCGGCGGACGTGCTGCGTACTGTTGCCGCCGCTGCCGGCGGCCCACCTCCTGAGGATGTGCCGCCGCCGGAGAAATGTCATTGGCGTCAGCGGCTCGGCCGCTTGCTGCCCGCGCAAAGCGATGTATGGTGGGCTGTACGCGATGAGCAATCCGCACAGGCGGTTTGCGACGAGATTGCTACAGGTTTGATCACCATCGCCTTACCCCGGGTGGAGGCGATGGCTTCCTCTAACGCGCTTGTGGACTCGTGGCAAGAAGATCGAGGACAAGGGCTGACGGAGTATGAGAGGCGGGCCTACCTCGCCAAATTGCTAACGGCGCTAGGCCGCAAGGAGGAAGCGAAAGCGGCTGTGCGGGCCTTAGAGGATGCGTCGATCGGAAAGTCTTGGGCTGCGTCTGCTGCCTACGACGTGACGGATCTGCGAAGGCAACTCTTGAATTGATTGGGTCTTGCTCTTCTTCTCATCGGACATGGGGCGCCCATCCCGCGACATCGTTCCAGTCCGAAACGACCAACCATTGTGCTGCTTCGCGCCATAGTTTCGAGGTATCGCGTCGTGAAAATCGTTGCTGCCTTGCGCGCCACCGGGCCATACCCGCATGCACAGGCAAACATGAGCAGTCATGTCCGGAACGCGCCGTGCCATGCGCCGCACGGCACGGCCTGCCTGCAGCGCGAGTATTCATACAAGTTGCAGACGTGATCGATTTCGGTAGTTACGGCAATTTGCCTGCGTGAACGAAGGCCCCACGTGGCGCCAGCTTCACGGCAGCACATCCGGCGACCTGACGACGGGAGAAGTCGATGGCAACTGAGCAACGGCAAATCGGCTCATCGAACGGACGCCCGGAGGCCATCATGACCATCGCGACCCGCCTCCTGCGCACATTGGTTCTGCTGGCCGGGGTGCTGGCGCTCGCCCAACCGGTGCAGGCAGTCGAAAACATCACCTACCTGCACAACGACGCCGCTGGCAGCCCGGTGGCGGCCACGGATGCGGCGGGCAACGTCATCTGGCGCGAAAGCTACCGGGCCTACGGCGAGCGCACGCGCAACGAGACGGCCTCGCGCACCAACCGGCAGTTCTTCCACGGCAAGGCCTTCGATGCCGACTCGGGGCTGGCCTACTTCGGGGCGCGCTACTACGACCCGGTGGTCGGGCGCTTCATGGCGATCGACCCGGCGGGCTTCGACGAAGCGAACCTGCACAGCTTCAACCGGTACGCCTATGGGAACAACAATCCGTACCGGTATATCGATCGGGACGGGCGGTTGGCGTTCCTGATTCCCTTGGTCGGACTTGTCGCTGGCGGCGGACTGGCGATGCTTGCGAACCATCCGGGCAAGCCCTACGGATCGGGCGGTAGCATCGAGAACAGTGTGCCCGGATATGGCGCGGGATCCTCTGCACGGCGCTGGGATCGGCTATTTAATGAGGAGGCGAAGGGAGAGGGGGCACACGGGGCAACTCCTGTCGACGGGCTTCGCGGCGAATCGAAGTTGGAGAATGAGACTAGTCGTGGCACCAAGATCTGGGATAGGGGGACGGATACCACTCAGAAAGGGAAGGACTTTGATTCGCTCGGTGCCAAGGATGTCAAGACCCATCCTGATGGAACGCGGGTTGGTACATTAGCGGACGGCGGCCGCGCTATCGATCGCGATAGATCAAAGGATGGGCGTCCGACACTTGAGATACAACGGCCGAATGGACGGACGACCGATGAGTTTCGCTATGGACCGAAACCCTGAAACAAGGATCCATCAGATGGAGAGAGTGAACTTTATGCCTTGGTTCGCTGAGGGGAAACTTTCTTCTTGTTCATTCGACATAGGCGAGATCGCATATGGAACGGATGGCGCATTCCGGCTTACATTGCGCGGAGAATCTGGCGGAGTCGTGACCCAAGCAGAACTTGCTTTCCATGCGCCGCTTGCGATTCGGATCGTTGGCGAAGGTAGCTTGATGGACTATTGGAATGCCGGATTTGTAGTACGCGATCACAACGTCTTTGTTGCCGATGATTCGGCGTTTTTGCAGTGGCTTGAGAATTCCAGCAGTGGAGTACACAAGGCAGGTCCAGTAAAGCACTACGCAGTTTTTTCTGATGACATATGCGTCGAGGTGCTTTCGAGGGAAGCTCCTGAGGTTGTCGCTACGCGGTAACCAAAACCCAATGGTAGGGCTCCTCTATCCTGAATCGGCATTAGCGCGGCAGTATGCGCGGTCCGGAAGACGCGAAGCGCTTTCCGGGATTCTGTGACTTCGGAACCCGGCGCCGCCTACGGCATCTGGATCCGGCTCAACAACGCGAGCTGGGTGCAGCTACATGGCACGGCGGTCACGCTGCTGATTGGGTGAAGAAGAGCAGTTCTTCGCACACCGCTCGTGATGGCGTTACGTTCGAGACACATTGGGTTGAGAACGTACGAACCGGCCAGCACGTCGAGTTCAAGACCAAATTCCCGGGGGGTGATTGAGGATGGACGATCAGCTTGATCGAGTGTCCGCGCGGCGCCACGAACTCGTGGCAGTTGCGTCCGGGATGCTGGCTGGGGGCGTCAATCTCATCGAGGGCATGCGCCGCATCTGCGCATTGCGGTTCGCGATTGAAGACCCAGAGAACGAGGTGTTTCTTCCGATTCGGGCTATGGAGTCGGAGACTGACTCGTTCCCGATGGGCGCGATGCGCTCGAACTGCGGTGAGGATTACCTGAAACGAGCAGATGCCGAGATGGAGAGCTACTTGGCAGATACGCGCGACGACATCCTGCAGGCTTGCCGGGAGATCGTCCGTACCTTCTCTTGAAAAGATGGCGTAACCCGAGAACGCCCGCCTCGCGCGGCCGTTGCCCTATGCAGCCCTCTGCACTCCGCCGAACCGCCTCAGCCGCATCGACGATGTCGATGCCCTGATGGCTGCTCAGGGGCAGCAGATGCTTGCGATCTCCCGAGACGATCAAAACGGCGCGTGCCGCGACGGTGGCGGCGATGACCTGATCGTCATCGACAGCACCGAGCACCGGCACCCTGGCCGGCACCTACCTGTTGGCGCTTGACGCAGGCTTGGGCAAACTCCGGGTATCTGTCAGCCCAGCGAGAGACGGTCGGTGCCGAAACGCCGAGGACGCGTGCGATCTCCGCGTTTCTGATGCCAAGTTGCGCCAAACGAATGGCTTCATCGACCTTGGCCATCCGGATCATGGGTGTAAGAAATCGCTCAATTGGGATGGTGGCGCGTGCAGCGCTTGGGCGCGCTGCTGAGGAAGCATAATCTTGCCGCCACGAATCGGACGCATAACGTTGCCGGGGTGGCAAGGTTATGCTTCCCGGGACATTCGCTCGCGCAGAATTGTTCATGCTTGGTGGGCGGTACTGGGATCGAACCAGTGACCCCTGCCGTGTGAAGGCAGTGCTCTACCGCTGAGCTAACCGCCCGACGCGAATCGGGAGCGAGATTGTAGCCATCTCGCCCGCTACGGTCAATTCGACGAGCGCGTGCGGCTATCGAATCGCGTAAAATCGAAAGTTTCCCGACTCGCGATCGACGCATGTCCAATCCTGCTTCCGGCAACGAAATCCGCACCCGTTTCGCCCCGAGCCCGACCGGGTTCCTCCACATCGGCGGCGCGCGCACCGCGTTGTTCAGCTGGGCCTATGCACGCCGGCACGGCGGCAAGTTCATCCTGCGCATCGAAGACACGGACGTCGCACGCTCGACGCCCGAAGCAGTGCAGGCGATCCTCGACGGCATGCAGTGGCTGGATCTGGCTCACGACGAAGGGCCGTTCTACCAGATGCGGCGCATGGAACGCTACAAGGAAGTCATCCGCCAGATGATCGACTCGGGCAAGGCCTACCACTGCTATGCCTCGCCGGAGGAACTCGATGCCATGCGCGAGGCGCAGCGCATCCGCGGCGATAAGCCGCGTTACGACGGCCGCTGGCGCCCCGAGCGCGGCAAGGCCCTGCCGCTACCGCCGGAGGGCGTGAAGCCCGTGGTTCGCTTCCGCAACCCGGCCGAAGGCGTGGTTGCCTGGGACGACGTCGTCAAGGGCCGCATCGAGATCGCCAATGCCGAGCTGGACGACCTCATCATCGCGCGCGCCGACGGCACGCCGACCTACAACTTCTGCGTGGTGGTCGACGACTGGGACATGCGCATCACCCACGTGCTGCGCGGCGACGACCATGTGAACAACACGCCGCGCCAGATCAACATCCTGCGCGCGCTCGAGGCGCCGGTTCCATGCTATGGGCATCTTTCGATGATCCTCGGGCCGGACGGGCAGAAGCTCTCCAAGCGTCACGGTGCGGTGAGCGTGATGCAGTACCACGAGGACGGCTACCTGCCCGAGGCGGTGCTGAACTATCTCGCGCGGCTCGGCTGGTCGCACGGCGACGACGAGATATTCGACATGCGCCAGTTCTGCGAGTGGTTCGATCTCGACCACATCACGCCCTCGGCCGCACAGTTCAACAACGAGAAGCTGGTGTGGCTCAACCAGCACTACCTCAAGCTGGCGGACAACGGCCGTCTCGCGGCCGATGCCTCGGAGCGTCTCGCGCAGCGCGGCGTCGACCCGGAGCAGGGGCCGTCGCTCGAAGCGGTGGCGGGGCTGTACAAGGAGCGTGTCGCGACGCTGAACGAACTCGCCGACGCGGCCGAAGCCTTCTACATCGACCTGCATCCGGCACCGGAGCTGATCGCCCAGCACCTGACCGATGCAGCGCGCGCCGCATTGGCCGACCTGCGCAAGCGCCTCGCGACAGTCGAATGGAACAAGGCTGCGCTGTCCGCCGCGCTCAAGGAAACGCTGGCCGCGACCGGGCTCAAGATGCCGCAGGTGGCAATCCCGCTGCGCGTGGCGCTGCTCGGCCAGCCGCAGACACCGTCGATCGATGCGGTGCTCGAGGTCATGGGACGCGACCTCGTGCTCACCCGCCTCGACCGACACCTCTGAACCGCGGCGCAATCAGGCCAGCGCCAGCGCGACGAACCCCGCCACCATGACGATCGCACCGGTCACGCGCCGGTGCGAATCAGCCTCTCGCAGCAGGTGCGCACCCATCAGCGTGCCAAACAGGATCGACAGTTCGCGCGCGGCGGCGACGTAACTCACCGGCGCGAGCTGCATCGCAGCCAGCACCAGAATGTAGGTCAGCGGACACAGCAGCGCGATGATCAGGATCGCCTTGCGCCGTTCGCGCCAGTTGGCCCGCAGCGCGGCGCGATCTTTCAGCACGCGCGGTGCCAGCAGCACCACACGCACCAGGTTCTGCGACCAGTCGAAAATCAGCGGCGGCACCATCAGTGCCGCCACCGCCTGGCGATCGTTCAGGGTGTAGGCAGCGATCATCACGCCGGTCGCAAGCGCATAGCCCAGCGCGCGGCGGGTGCCGGCTGACGGGCGCAGCCGTATTCCGCCCGCCAGGACGAAGGCACCGCCGATGATCGTCACGATTCCCGTCAAGCCGAGCGGCGACGGCCGCTCGTCCAGCAGGGCGATCGCCACGCACAGTGTCAGCAGCGGACCGGTGGCGCGCGCGAGCGGATAGACGAGCGAGAATTCGCCACTTCGATAGCCGCGGTCGAGCAGCAGGTAGTAAGCGGTGTGCAGCAACCCGCTGACGAGGATCAGCGCGATCTGCGGCGCCGAGGGAACGAAGCCGGCATGCCATGCGAATGCTGCCACCAGCGGCAGGTAGAGGACGCAGCCCGCCGTGGCGAACAGCCACACGAACACCAGACCGCCGCCGCTGGTTTTCAGCCAGTAGTTCCAAGTGGCGTGGCCAAGGGCGGAGGCGAGAACCAGCGAGAGCGCGAGCAGGCTCATGAAAGGGTCGGGCAGGGCGCGGGCCGCAGAATTGGATGGCCCCGCGATGGTAGCCCGCGCCAAGGGGAAATGAAAATTGGCGCTGCCCAGGTGCCTGGAAAGGTGCGCTACTCCGTGTCGCGCGGGCAGGCGCGCCTGCAATGCCCGATGAACGGCCGATTCGGCGGGGCACGCCGGGAAAGCGCCTGTTCATGCGCCTTCCGGGCATGCGGATTCGCGACGGGAGGACGCGAATCCGCTCAACGATTGTCGATCACCAGTTCGCCCTGCGACAGGCGCACGTGATCGCCGCTGCGGAACATCGGCGTCTTGTCGTAGGTGAAGCTGCGCGTGCTGCCGTCCTCGAAGCGCACCGACACTTCGTGCTTCACCACCTTGCGCACGTTCTTCTCGATTTCGTGTCCGCCCAGGCCGCCGGCAATGGCGCCGATCACGGTCATCACGTCGCGCCCGCGGCCGCCACCCACCTGGCGGCCGAGCACGCCGCCGGCAACGGCGCCTCCGACTGCGCCGACGCCCGTGCCTTCACCCTTCTGCTCGATCGCGCGCACCGAAGACACCACGCCGCACTCGTGGCAAATGGCAGGCGGTGCGGCGGGCGCCGGCGGTTCCACCGCTGCGACTTGCACGGGTTCGTTGGGCGCCTGATCCGCATGCAACGGTGCCGGTTTTGCAGCGTGCGTCGCAACCGGTTTCGGCTTGGCCGACGACTCGCGGTGCGGCGCCGGTCTTGCGGCTGGTTTCGCGGGCACCGGCTTCGCGGTTTGCGCCACCTCGGGTTTGGCTGCGGGCTGTTCGTACTCGACGATGACCTTTTCATCGCCCGGTGCGCCAGGGACGTTGCCGGCGGTCGCTGCCGGCTGACTGCCGGGCGGCAGCCCCGCCAACGGCGCCATTTCCTTTTCGGACGTCGGCTGTCCGTTCGAGGTTGGAATCAGCCCGGTGATGGCGCCGACGCCGACGATGCTGAGCACGATGACCGAAATCGCCGCCGCCCACATGATCGGGTGCAGCTTGCGCGGATGGGATGCGTGACCTTGAGCGTGTGTTGCCTGCATGACAATGCCTCCTGCGATTGCGTGAGTACCGGTCACGTACAGCATGCCGGTCCGTGTGCTGATCACGATAACGCAAGCGTCGGCGTGATGCCGACGGGGTCAACATCCGCTTACAAAATTCCCTGCGTCGGGTGTGTGAGACAGGCTGCCAGCCCGGAATTTCCTGAGCCGTCCGCTTTTCGCATTACGTCCAGTGTCAAACACGGCATGGCGTGCCGATGCGCCCGGATCCAAATCGGTTCCTGGCGCGATCATCCGCGACACTCATGAAGTGTCCGGGCTAGTCGTCGCCGTCTGAAGGCTCGCTGCGTGCGCCATGCAGCGCGAAGCGCGCCGGGTCCAGCGCATCGGCCAGTTCGCCTTCGAGCGGCAGGGGTTCGCCCTCCAGCTGCGCGGCGAGCAGCTCGCCGCACAGGGCACTCCACACCAGGCCGCGTGCGCCGAAACCATTGACGACATGCAGGCCGGGCAGGCGTTCGACCTTCCACAACGCGGAGGCCACGTTTTCCCCGACCGCGGCGGGCAGGGCGCCGACCATCGGGCGCTTGTCGGGCGATGCCGGGCGAAAACCGACGCGCCCGTGCAGCGCCTGCATGTCGGCCGGATCGGCGAATCCTGGCAGCATCGTCTCGAGGCGCGCGAGATTTTCGGCATGATCCGCAATTGCAAGCGCGGTGCTCACGTCATTCGCGTCGAACGTGGCGCCTGCGCAGTGCCAGCCATCGACGGCCGGCGTGGCATAGCCGCGCTGGGTGACGACACAGTTCAGGGCACGCCCATCGCGTGCGTGCAGCAGCGAAACCTGACCGCGGCCACGACGCAGTGGCAGCGGCATCGCGCCATCGACCTGCAACCTGTCGCAGCCGGTCGCGACGACCGCAACCGGTGCCGCCGCGATGATCGAGCCGTCGTCGGCAACCGCACGCCAGAGATCGCCGTCACGGTTCAGCGCCGCCACGTTCGTGCGCAGGTGCAGCCGGAGGCGCGCACCGCCATCGGCGATGTTGGCGCGCACCACGCTCGGCGGATTGACCCATGCGCCACCCGGGAAATGCCATCCGCCGGCCGACGCTGCATGGCCGAGAAGGGACGTCGCTTCATCTCGTTCGACGAAGCACGCGTAGTCGGCGGGGTAGGCATGTCGTTCTATGGTGGCGCGTTGCGTTGCCTCGTGGCGTGCGTCGCGCGCGAGCTGCAGCGCACCGCAGGGCTGCCAGCGAACGGCATGGCCGTCGCCTGCCAGGCGCGCCAGGTGTCGGCGCGCATGCAGGAACGCGGCGCGCGTCAGGCGCGAAAGGCGGTTGTCGTCCAGCGAAAGCACCGGCCGCAGCACGCCGGCGAGATTGCCGGATGCGCCGAGTGCCGGCGCGTCGCGATGCTCGATCAGGTCGACCGTCCATCCGCGCCGGGCGAGCTGCTGCGCGCAACTGCTTCCGGCGATGCCGGCGCCGATCACCAGCACATGCCGGTCGGCCGGTGTGTCGAAGCGGCGCATGACCTTGCGCTCGCGGCGTGCCGCCAGCATCTCGCGCTTGGTGGCGAATCCGGGGCGGCGCTCGCAGGCGAAGCCGGCTTCGGCCAGTCCCTCGCGCACCGTCGCAGCGACCGACCAGGTGGCGGCCGTCGCGCCTTCTGCCGCGAGCCGGCCGATCTGGCGGAACACGGGCGACGACCAGACTTCGGCATTCCTCGACGGCGCGAAGCCGTCGAGGTAGAAGGCGTCGATCGATGCGCGCAACTGCGGCAGCAGATCGAGCGCATCGCCGAACAGCAGGGTCAGCGAGACGCGTCCGCCGTCGAATTCGAGCCGGTGGAAGCCGGACACCAGCGTCGGCCAGGCGGCGAGCAACCCGGCCGAAAGCGGCGCCAGCTCGGGCCAGTTGCGATGGATCTCGCGCAGGTCGTCGCGGCTGAACGGGTGCTTTTCGACGGAAACGTAGTGAAGGCGCGCGCAGCGTGCCGGATCGTCGTGCCAGGCCGACCAAGTGGCAAGGAAGTTCAGCCCGCAGCCAAAACCGGTTTCGAGGATGGCGAAGGCATCGCGCCCCCGCCAGCGCGTGGGCAGATCGTTGCCGCCAAGGAACACATGGCGCGCCTGTTCGAGGCCGCCGGCCGCGGCATGGTAGACATCGTCATAATGTGCCGACCACAGCGTGCCGTCTTCGGCGCGAGCGAGGCGGGCGGGAATCAGCGGCATGGTGCGGACGCGGGCGGCATGCGATTGCCGCCCGCAAAGACGTATTGCGTCAATCCCGCCGCATCTGCGGGAACAGGATCACGTCGCGGATGTTGGGGCTGTCGGTCAGCAGCATGACCAGGCGGTCGATGCCGATGCCGCAGCCGCCGGTCGGCGGCAGGCCGTATTCGAGCGTGCGGATGTAGTCGGCGTCGTAGTACATCGCCTCCTCGTCGCCGGCCTCCTTGGCCTTGGCCTGCTCGCGGAACCGCAGCTCCTGGTCTTCCGGATCGTTGAGTTCCGAGAACCCGTTGGCGATCTCGCGCCCGACGATGAACAGCTCGAAGCGCTCGGTGATTTCCGGGTTGCTGTCTGAGCGTCGCGCCAGCGGACTGACTTCGGCGGGGTAGTCGATGATGAAGGTCGGGTCCCACAGTTCGGCTTCGGCGCAGGCTTCGAACAACTGCAATTGCAGGCTGCCGAGTCCGCCCGGCTTGATGGCCTCGCCGAAATCCTTGATCTTGCGCTTGAGCCATTCGGCGTCGCTGAGTTCGGCCTCGCTGAAGCCCGGATGATGCTTGCGGATCGCCTGCACGATGGTGAGCCGCTCGAACGGCTTGCCGAGGTCGAGTTCGCGGCCCTGGTACTGGAATTTCGAGGTGCCGAGCGCCTCTTCGGCGGAATGGCGCAGCAGGCCTTCGGTGAAATCCATCAGCGTATGGTAGTTCGCGTACGCCTCGTAGAACTCCATCATGGTGAATTCGGGATTGTGCCGCGGCGATATCCCTTCGTTGCGGAAGTTGCGGTTCACCTCGAACACCTTCTCGAAGCCGCCGACCACCAGTCGCTTGAGGTACAGCTCCGGCGCGATGCGCAGGAACAGTTCCATGTCGAGCGCGTTGTGGTGGGTGATGAAGGGCTTGGCCGCCGCGCCGCCGGGAATCGGATGCATCATCGGCGTCTCGACTTCGAGGAAGCCGTGGCCCGTCATGTAGTTGCGGATCGACTGGATCATGCGGCTGCGCGCGACGAAGGTGAAGCGCGATCCCTCGTTCATGATCAGGTCGAGGTGGCGGCTGCGGTATTTCTGCTCGATGTCGGTGAGGCCGTGGAATTTTTCCGGCAGCGGGCGCAGCGCCTTCGACAGCAGGCGGATCTCCTGGCATTGCACGGTGAGTTCGCCGGTCTTGGTCTTGAACAGCGTGCCTTCGCAGCCGACGATGTCGCCGATGTCCCAGCGCTTGAAGTCCTTGTGCACCTCTTCGCCGACGCCGTCGTTCGACACGAAGATCTGGATGCGGCCCGAGAGGTCCTGGATGGTGGCGAAGCTCGCCTTGCCCATCACGCGCTTCAACATGATGCGGCCGGCCACCTTGACCGAGATCGGCGTCGCCTCGAGTTCCTC
>WBZU01002019.1_pt1 | contig 13811 bp, 11 predicted proteins | sample 5204311 | NCBI WGS metagenome assembly WBZU01 (sample SAMN12344359, study PRJNA552823) | activated sludge metagenome | biome: Activated sludge suspended growth; feature: Nitrification reactor; material: Wastewater; isolation source: activated sludge from nitrification reactor of wastewater...
AACAACCAGGACCACTCGATGCTGACCGCGAAGGCAGCGGTCGACAACATCGCGTCTGAGCGCACCGACAAGGCGAACCTCTGGGACGTCAACGTCGACGACGACTATCTCGAGGAGAAGTAGACCCGCTCTCTCTCCCCGCGCCAGTGGGGAGAAGGCTGGGGTGAGGGGTCGCCGCACGTCGCGAATCTGCCCCCTCTCCCCGCGTCAGCGGGGAGAGGGTTGGGGTGAGGGGCCGCCGCACGTCGTCGCCGGCCGCCGGCCGAGCGCGAATGCCGCAGCGAGCACCGCCGCGGCCGCCAGCGCCGCCATCGCATTGCCCCACCGCATGAACGGCGTCTCGCCGGTGCGGCCGGTCACGAGCGTCTCGAGGAGCCCGCGCCGGAACCACGGCAGCCGCACGCGCTCGCTGCCGTCGGCGTCGATCACGCTCGTGATCCCGGTGTTCGTCGCGCGGAGCATCGGCCGTCCCGTCTCCTTCGCGCGCATCGCCGCGATCTGGTCGTGCTGCCACGGCCCGATCGAGCGGCCATACCACGCGTCGTTGGTCACGTTGACGAGCAGCGTCGCGTCGCGCGACCAGCGCGCGAGCTCGGCGCCGAACGCGTCCTCGTAGCAGATGTTGACGGCGACCTTCTCGCCGGCCACCGACATCGGCGGCTGGTCGTCGGGGCCCGGCGTCTGGTCGGAGAGCGGGATCGCGAGCACGCGATTGATGAACCAGCCCAGCAATGCCTTCGCGGGAATCGTCTCGCCGAACGGCACGAGGTGGCGCTTGCGGTAGACCTGCGTGTCGGAGGCGCCGAGCGACACGACGCTGTTGTGGAGCCGAGGTTCGGCGCCGCCCGGCTCGGGCGGCTGGGCGATGAACACGCCGACGAGCACGTCGCCGCCGCGATCGCGCATCGTGCGCGCGAGCGCCGCGACCGTCTCCCGCGGCACGTCGTCGGCGAACACCGGAAACGCGCTCTCGGGCAGCACGACGAGCTTCCCGCGGCTCGCGGCGACGAGCTCCCGGTAGATGCGGAACGCGCGCTGCTTGAGCTCGGGATCGAACTTCTCCTCCTGCGGGATGTTGCCCTGGACGAGCGTGATTGCGACCGGCGCGGGCCGCGGCGCCGTCCACTCGATCCGGTCGAGCGCGGCGCCCGCGATGAACAGTGCGACGACGCCCGCCGCAGCGGCCGCGACACGTTTCGGCGCGTTCTGCGCGAGCGCGTCGATCGCGTGCGCGACGAGCGCCGCCGCGATCGCGACCGCGAGCGAGACCAGGAACACGCCGCCCACCGGCGCGAATCCCGCGAGCGTGCTTCCCGGCAGTTGCGCGTGGCCGACAGCGAGCCACGGGAAGCCGGTCAGGACGAAGCTGCGCAGCCACTCGGCGAGCGTCCACGCGCCGGCCGCGGCCGCGAGGCGCCACGCCGATCCTGCGGGTGTCGCTCGCGCGACCGCCCACCCCGCGAGCGCGGGGAAGAGCGCGAGGTACGCGCAGAATCCCGCCATGCCGATCGCCGCGAGCGGCAGCGGCATCCCGCCGAAGCTCACGAGCGCGATGCCGATCCACGGAACGCCCGCGCCGAAGAGCCCCGCGCCGAACGCGAAGCCCAACCCCGCGGCGCGCTTCGGCGTCGCGGCGTCGCGCCACAGCACGAACAGTCCGGCGAGGGTGACGATCGGCAGCAGCGCGACGCCGAACGGCGCGAAGCCGAAGACGGTCAGCGCGCCGGCGAGAACGGCGAAGAGGGTACGGTGCACGAGCGTTCGTGGAGTCGACGGGCCAGCGGGCGCGCCCGTCGCCGCGGCGCCCCCGGGCCGGCGCGTCAGGGAGCCGGCGTCGCCTCCGCCGCCGGCGCGATCTTCTCGGCCTGCAGCGTGTGGATGCGGCGGCTGTCGGCGCGCACGATGCGGAAGCGCCACTCGCCGATCGTCACGGTCTCGCCGCGCTTGGGCAGCCGCCCGAACGCGTGCACGACGAGCCCGCCGATCGTGTCGACCGTCTCGTCCGCGAGACGGCTCCCGAACCGCGTGTTGAAGTCGCCGACCTCGGTCTGCGCCTTGACACGGAAGCGGCCCCCGCCCTCGGCGATGATGTTGTCCTCGGTCTCGTCGAAGTCGTACTCGTCCTCGATGTCGCCGACGATCTGCTCGAGCACGTCCTCGATCGTGACCAGGCCCGACACGCCGCCGTACTCGTCGACGACGATCGCGATGTGGTTGCGGTTGGTGCGGAACTCGCGCAGCAGGACGTTCAGGCGCTTCGACTCGGGGATGAACACGGCGGGCCGCAGCGTGTCGCGCAGGCTGAACGACTCGGGGTTCCGGTAGTAGTTGAGCAGCTCCTTCGCGAGCAGGATGCCGACGACGTCGTCCTTGCTCTCGCCGATCACCGGGAAGCGCGAGTGGCGCGTCTCGAGCACGAGCGGGATGAACGCCTCGGGCTCGTCGTCGATCGACACGCAGTCCATCTGCGAGCGCGGGATCATCACGTCGCGCACCGTCATCTCGGAGACCTGCAGCACGCCTTCGATCATCGAGAGCGCGTCGGCGTCGAGGAGCCGGCGCTCGAACGCGCCGCGCAACAGGTCGAGAAGCTCGCCGCGGTCCTCGGGCTCGCGCGTCAGGAACGCCGAGAGGCGCTCGAGGAGCGAGGGTCGCGGCTCGTCGCGGTCGTCGGGCTCGGCGGTCACGACGACCCACCCCCGGGCTTGCCACTGGCGCGGCTTCGCGCCCCCGCTTGCGGGGCCCGACGCGCGTGCGCCGGGCGGGCCTCGTTCGCCGCGTAGGGATCGGCGAAGCCGAGCCCGGCGAGGAGCGCGGTCTCGCGCGCCTCCATCCGCGCCGCTTCGCGCGGCGTCGCGTGGTCGTGGCCCTGCAGGTGCAGCATCCCGTGCACGACGAGGTGCGCGCAGTGCGCGCGGAGCGTCCGCCCGCTATCCTTCGCCTCGCGCCGGAGCACCGGCACGCACAACACGACGTCCCCCGCGAGCGGAACGGCGTCATCGTACACGAACGTCAGCACGTTGGTCGCGTAGTCCTTGCCGCGGTAGAGGCCGTTGAGCGTCCGCCCTTCGGCCAGGCCCACGAAGCGCAGCGTCGCGGCGACGTCGCGCTCCAGCGCCGCGGACGCCCAGCGCTTCAGCGACGCCGCGGACGGCAGCCCCGTGCGCGCGACCGCGTACTGGACCGCGAGCGACAGCGACGGCGCGCGCGCCCTCCGGCGGCCCTTCTCAGGACGCGTCGCGCTCGTAGGCATCGATGATCTTCTGCACGAGCGGGTGGCGCACGACGTCGGCGCTCGTGAACCGGCAGAACGCGATGCCGCGCACGCCCTTCAGCACGCGGTCGGCCTCGATGAGTCCGCTCTTCGCGCCGCGCGCGAGGTCGATCTGCGTGACGTCGCCGGTGATGACCGCGCGCGTGCCGAAGCCGATGCGCGTCAGGAACATCTTCATCTGCTCGGGCGTCGTGTTCTGCGCCTCGTCGAGGATGATGAAGCTGTGGTTGAGCGTGCGCCCGCGCATGTAGGCGAGCGGGGCGATCTCGATCGTCTGGCGCTCGAAGAGCTTCTGCACCTTGTCGAAGCCCATCAGGTCGTAGAGCGCGTCGTAGAGCGGGCGCAGGTAGGGGTCGACCTTCTGCGCGAGATCGCCGGGCAGGAAGCCCAGGCGCTCGCCCGCCTCGACCGCCGGCCGCACGAGCACGAGGCGCTTGACGGTGTCGCGCTCGAGCGCGTCGACCGCGCACGCGACCGCGAGGTAGGTCTTGCCGGTGCCCGCGGGCCCGATGCCGAACGTGATGTCGTGCGAGCCGATCGCCGCGAGGTAGGCGGACTGGTTGGGCGTGCGGCCGTGCAGGTCGGCGCGGCGCGTGCGCAGCGCGGGCGAATCGTCGTCGCCGGCCGGCGCGGGCGCTCGCGCGTTCCGGGTCGCGATCTCGACCAGTCCCAGCTGGATGTCGTCGACCGACAGCGGCTTCTCGGCCGCCGCGTAGAAGCGCTCGATCGCGGCGCGCGCGCGGGCCGCCTGCCCGGGCTCGCCGGCGATCGCGAACGTGCCGCCGCGGTGCGTGATCGAAACGTCGCAGGCGGCCTCGATCTGGCGCAGGTTCGCGTCGAGCGGCCCGCACAGGTTCGCGAGCGCGCGGTTGTCGAGCGGCGCGAGCGTCAGCGAGATCGGCGTCTTCCGGGCGGCCACCGGCGTCTCCGCGTCAGACGCCCGAGCGCACGAGCGGCGCCTTGAGCGCCTCGTCGAGCGTCGACAGCGATTCGGCGAGGTGCGCGGCGGTCGCGCTCGACCGCCCCGGTTTCGCCGCGGCGGCCGCGATCTCCGCGCGCAGCGCCTTCGCGTCGGCGCGCATCAGCGCCCTTGCATCGGCGGGCGTCGAGGCCGAGGGCCTGACCAGCGCGTTGGCGAGGCGGGCCGCGTACTCGCGCTGCAGGTTGCGGCGGATCAGCGGGATGTCGCCGCCGCCCTTGAGCTCGCTCCAGATCGCCCGGTGCAGCGACGCGTAGACCTCGGCGAGCTGCAGCGCCTCGCCGGGACGGTCGACCTTGCCCTCGGCGTCGAGCAGGCGCTGCGCGACCGCGTCGCTCATCACGCGGTCGAGCACCGCCTTGTGCGCGGCCAGCACCTGCGCCGACAGCGAGTAGTCGAACGTGGCGGGCGCGATCCCGACGTCGAACGCGTCGCCGCGGTCGAGGAAGTCGACCGAGAGGCTGCGCAGGAACTCGGGCTTGAACCGGAAGCTGTCGGCGGCGAACACGCCGGTCTCGATCAGCTTCAGCGCGTCGCGCTGCTTCGCCATCGCGACCGGATTGAGCGGCGTGCGCCCGGAGCCGGCGGCGTCGCGCAGCACGCTCGTGCCGCCGATGTAGCGGGCGGCGAGCAGCCCGCTCTCGCGCATCTGGTTGACGCCGCGCGAGATGTTGCGACGGAGCGCCGCGTAGGTCTCGCCGGGCGCGAGCGGCCGGGCCTCCCAGCGCTCCCACAGCTCCCTCGCGAGCTCGATCCGGCGCGCGGCGTAGGCGAGCGGATCGCTGCCGAGGTCGCCGGGCGTCGCGTCCGGGTCGATCGCGAGGTTCGACTCGTCGTCGTACGCGTAGGCGAGGAGCGGCTCGTTGCTGCGCCCGGCGATCGCCGCGAGCTCCTCGCGCTCGCGCTCGGGCGCGATCGGCCGGTACGCGAATTCGATCGCCCAGTAGTCGTACGGCCCGAGGGTGGCCATCGACAGCGTGCCCTGCGGCTCGCCGCGCAACGCGAGGTTGATCGGCGTGTACTCCATCACCGAGCCGGTGACGCCGTTCTTCGTCGTGAACTCGAGGTCGTTCAGCTGCGCCTGCGTGTAGACGGTCGACGCGCGGAAGTTGTGCGTGAGGCCGAGCGCGTGGCCGACTTCGTGCATCGTGACCTCCTTCAGGTCGGAGAGCACGAACGCCTCGGCCTCGGGGCTGTCGGGCGCGATCACGCCGCGGGCCGCGAGCAGGTCGCTCGCGAAACCGCGGTCCTCGGCGATGAAGTCCTCGATCATGCACTCCTGGCCGCTGCCCTGCGGAAAGCCGAGCGGCGCGAACGTCGCCGACTTCGACGGCGTCGACGCGTCGGCGAGCCGGTAGCGCGCGAAGCGCAGGCGCGAGGGGTCGATGCCGATGTCGGCGTCGAGGATCTCGCCGGTGCGCGGATCGGCCTGCGAGGGGCCGATGCCGCCGAAGACGGGCCGGGCCGTCGTCATCCAGCGGATCGACGCGTGCCGCGCGTCGAGCGTGTCGAAGTCGGCGTCGTCGGGCTGGATCCTCGCCTGCACCGCGTCCTTGAAGCCGATGCGCTCGAACGCCTTGTTCCACTCGAGCACGCCCGCGACGATCGTGTCGCGGTAGCGCAGCGGCACGTTGCGGTCGATCCAGAACACGATCGGCTGCTTCGGCTCGGAGAGCGCGGCCGTGGGGTCCCTCTTCTCGAGCCGCCAGCGCTTCACGAAGTTGACCTTCGGCGTGAGCTTCAGGTTGTCCGAGTAGTCGAAGCGCGAGACGGTGAAGAAGCCGACGCGCGCGTCGGCGGGCCGCGGGCGCATCGGCTCGTCGGGGAGCTTCGTCAGGTTGTATTGGTAGCCGAGGAAGAGGCTCCGCGGGTCGGGCAGCGTCGAGGGCAGCGTCGGCACCGGCACGCCGGGCGCCGCGATCGGCGGCGGCTGCACGATCCTCGGCGTCGTGTAGTGCGCGTTGACGAGGACGCCGAGCGCGTCGGGCGAGGCGCGGGTGCGCGCGATCGAGCTGTTGCGCGCGTCGAACGCGTAGGGCTGCCGGTAGGTGCGGTCGAGGATCGCGTAGGCTCCCGGGATGTCGGCGAACAGGAGCGCGTTCAGCTCGACCAGCACGCTCTTGCGCTCGGGATGCGGCAGCGAGGCGACCGGCGCGGACGCGAGCAGGCTGTCGGAGAACGCGTCGGCGACCGCCGTCGCCTCGGGCGTCTTCGGTTGCGCGAAGTAGTGCTCGTTCCGCGCGACGAGCTGGACGGTGCCGCCGACCTTGCGGAGCTCGGCGAGGTGCGAGCGGCCCATCAGGCCGCCGAGCAGGAAGCTCTCGCCGATGCCGCTTGCGAGATTCACCGAGAAGAACATCGGCTTGTCGAACTGGTCGGGCCCGATCTCGATCCACGCCTTCTCGTCCTTCTGCCAGACGGTGAACAGGCCCTTCGTCTCCTTCGCGTCCTTGATCACGTCGGCGAACGGGCGCGTGGCGGGCGCGCCGGCGGCAGCGGCGGCGCCCGCGCCACCCGCGCCGGCCGGAGAGCCCGCCGGTCCGGCGCCCGCGCGTCCCGCACCCGGGCGCGATGCGCCGTTCGCCGCGGCCGATTGCGCGCCGACCTGCGGGGCCGGGGCGGCCGCAGCGGAGACCGCCGGCGCAGGCGCGGCGTCGGCCGCCACGGCGGAGGGTCCCTGCGGCGCCGCCGCGCAGCCCGCGACGGCGAGGGCCGCGGCGGCGAGGGCGAACGAGCGGTGGCGGAATCGGAACGTCATGGAGACCTCGTGCTGCGATAGGGTGTCAGGCCGCCAGCTCGCCGCGCAGCGAATGCGGCAGCGCGGACGTGACGACGACGTCGACGTAGCGGCCGACGAGCGCGGAGTCGCCGGCGAAATTGACGACGCGGTTGTTGTCGGTGCGCGCGGAGAGCTCCCGCGCGTCCCGGGTGGAGCGGCCGGTGACCAGCACGCGCTGGCGCGTGCCCGTCATCGCGGCGGACGCCTCCCGGTACTGTCCGTCGATCGACGCCTGCAGCCGCTCGAGGCGCGCCTGCGCCACGTCGCGCGGCACCTGGTCGGGCAGCTCGGCCGCGGGCGTGCCGGGCCGCGGCGAGTACAGGAAGCTGAACGCACCGTCGAAGCGCACCTCGTCGACGAGCCTCATCGTGCGCTCGAAGTCGTCGTCGGACTCTCCGGGGAAGCCGACGATGAAGTCCGACGACAGCGACAGGCCGGGCCGCGCGGCGCGCAGCCTGCGCACGATCGACTTGTACTCGAGCGCCGTGTAGCCGCGCTTCATCGCGGCGAGGATCCGGTCGGACCCCGACTGCACCGGCAGGTGCAGCTGCGAGACGAGCTTGTCGACGGTCCGGTAGACGTCGACGAGGCGCGCGGTCATCTCCTTCGGGTGCGAGGTCGTGTAGCGGATGCGCTCGATGCCGGGCACCTCGGCCACGTGCTCGACGAGCGTCGCGAAGTCCGCGATCGCGTCGGTGCCGTCCATCGCGCCGCGGTACGCGTTGACGTTCTGGCCGAGCAGCGTCAGTTCCATCACGCCCGAGAGCGCGAGGTCCGCGACCTCGGTGAGCACGTCGGGCAGCGGGCGCGAGACCTCCTCGCCGCGCGTGTAGGGCACGACGCAGAACGTGCAGTACTTGCTGCAGCCCTCCATGATCGAGACGTACGCGCTCGAGCCCTCGACGCGCGGCGGCGGCAGGTGATCGAACTTCTCGATCTCGGGGAAGCTCGTGTCGACCTGCGGGCTGCCGGTCGCGCGGCGCGCGCGGATCAGCTCGGGCAGCCGGTGCAGCGTCTGGGGCCCGAACACGACGTCGACGTAGGGCGCGCGCTTCACGATCGCGCCGCCCTCCTGCGAGGCGACGCAGCCGCCGACGCCGATAATCACGTCGGGGCGCGCGGCCTTGATCGCGCGCACGCGGCCCAGGTCGTGGAACACGCGCTCCTGTGCCTTCTCGCGCACCGAGCAGGTGTTGAACAGGATGACGTCGGCGTCCTCGGGACGGTCGGTGGGCGCGAGGCCCTCGGAGGCGGCGAGCACGTCGGCCATGCGGTCCGAGTCGTACTCGTTCATCTGGCATCCGAACGTGCGGATGTAGAGCTTGCGCGTCACGTCGCTGGGCGCCGGTACCGGGGATAACCGGGGGGCGCCGAGGGGTCGAAAGGGGCGGCGAGTATAGCAGGGGGTCGCCTCGGGTCGACCGGTAGCGTCCCTTCGCGCGCCGCGCCGACGCGCCCGCGGCGTGCTCAGCGGCCGGCGAAGAACCTCGCCCAGACGGACACCGTCATCGCCACCGGTACCAGATAGCAGAGCCACGCGGCGATCCGGCGCGCCGCCGGCGTCGCAAAGCTCGCGACGAGCCGCGCGCCGAGCCACGCCGACCAGATCGCTCCGGCGCCAAGCATCACGATGCGCGCGGGGCCGGTCCACGCGGGCACGATGCCTTCGGCGCGCAACTGCGTGAGCGTCATCATCGACAGACCGAGGAAGAGGCCCGTGCCGGCGAGCGGGATCAGCGCCGGCGCGAGCCGATGCCAGCGCAGGCGCGCGTCGCCGCACAGCCGCGCAGCGGCGCGCAGCGCGAGCCAGGTCGCGCCGCCCAGCACGATCGTCGAGCCGGCGAGGAAGGCGAGGATCGCCAGCCCGTCGAGGGCGCTGAAGACGTCGCCGGCCTCGGGCTGGTGCGTCAGCAGCCACCAGGGCAGGTCGTCGCGGAACAGAGCGTCGTGCCCGCGCTCGAGCAGCCACTGTGCCGCGCCCTGCTTCAACGCGATGAACCACGGGTTCGCGCTCCACTGGAACGCGCCGGGCGCCAGTCCGAGCAGGCCGAAGACGAGCAGCCTCGCCGGATACGGGTTCGGCGCCGGTGCGCCGTCGCGCTCGAGGATCTCTCGGTTGGGCGAGCGCAGCGCGAGAGCGATCGCGCCGCGGTGGCCGCTGCATCGGCCGCACGCGTGGCATTCGGACGCGCTCGTCAGGTGCCGGAGGTCGATCAGCGGCGCGCAGTCGACGCGCTCGCGCGGACCGTCGTAGCGATGCCACTGATGCGGGTCGCTTCGGAAATGCAGCGGCGCGACCTTCGCCAGCAGGGCGAAGACGCCGCTCACCGGGCACAGGTAGCGGCACCACACCCGCTTGCCGCCGCGTCCGTAGAGCGCGCCGACCGCGACCGCGGCGAGGGTCGAGCCGCCGAGGATCAGCAGCGTCGCGTCGGGGTACTCGTAGACGCTGACGAGCTGGCCGTAGACCGTCGTCGCCGCGAACGCGACCAGCGGCCAGCCCGCCCAGCGCATCCAGCGGGGAATGGTGCGCCCGAGGCCGTGGCGGCTCGCGAGCTCGGTCAGCATGCCCTCGGGGCAGAGCACGCCGCACCAGACGCGCCCGAAGGCCATGACGCTCACGATCACGAACGGCCACCACAGGCCCCAGAACGCGAACTGCGCGGCCAGCCGCAGGTTCGACAGCATGCTCGCACCGGACTCGGGCAGCGGCATGAAGGCCGGCACGGTGACCAGAACCGCATAGCACAGCACGACGCCCCACTGCAGCGCGACGATCGCGCCGCGATGGCGGCGCAGCGCGTCGCCGAAGGCGGCGAGGCCTGTCGGTGCGGGCGGCGCGACCGGGACGATCGGAATCGTGCGCATCACGCGCGGGCCGGGCGGGCGCGCGGCCGCAGCGCCAGCAGCGCCACCGCCCAGAACAGCGCATAGGCCAGGACGAGGGTGCCGGTCGGCCGCGCGCGGTAGCCGGCGAAATCGGCGAGCACGCGCCCGACCCCGCCGCGGTCGTCGAGCAGCGCCGAACTGTCCCAGACCGGATCGGCGAGCGTCGGCAGCCAGTCGAGGCCGATCAGGCGCTCGATGCCGTGGCCCAGCATCGCCATCGCGACCGCGAGAAGCAGGAACTCGCTGGCGCGCAGCAGCGTTCGCAGGGGGAGCCGGCGCGCACCGCGTGCGATCGCCCACGCGCACGCGATCGCCACGCCCAGGCCCGCGGCGGCGCCGGTCCACAGCGCGAGCGCGCCCTGCGCCTGCCGCTCGAGGCCGATGCCGTAGAGGAACACGACCGTCTCGGCGCCTTCGCGCGCGACCGCCAGCGCGGTGACGAGCGCCACGCCGAGCGCGCCGGCACTGCGCTGTGCGCGGGCTTCGAGCTCGCGCCGCATTCCCGGGCCGTGGCGCCGCATCCAGGCGACCATCTGCACGACGAGCGCCGCCGACGCGAGCGCGATGCCGGCCTGGAAGACGTCGAGCGCCTCGCCTTGCAGCTGGCTCTGCACCGCGAACGTCGCACCGCCGAGCGCTGCAGCGAGCGCGACGCCGCAGCCTGCCCCGATCCCCACGCCGCGCCGCAGCCGCACCGGTTCGGGCTGGCGCGCGATCCACGCCAGCAGGACCGTGATCACGAGCAGGGCCTCGAGGCTCTCCCGCCAGACGATGACGAGCGCGTTGAGCATCAGCGAATCACTTCGCGACGACGTCGAGCGCACCCGTGTCCGGGTGGAACTCGTCGATGAAGCGGTAACGCCCGGGCCGCAGCGGAGCGAGGACGACGAACGAGCTCGCACCGGGAGCGAGCACCTTCTCGACGCGCAGCTCGAGGTTCTCGAACTCGCAGGGCCCCGGGCCTTCGTTGCGCAGCGCGAGCTTGACGCGGCGCCCGGCGGGAACCTCGAGCACGGAAGGCTCGATGCGCCCGCCGCGCAGCACGACGGCGTAGGTCGGAAGGTCTTCGGCGGACGCCGCGCCGGCGAGCCAGAACGCGGCCAGCGCCGCGACAGCCGCGCGACGGTGCATCAGAGACCCACCTTCGCGCGAAGGCCGATCGCGTAGCTCGAGCCTGCGCCCGGGTCTCCGCCGGCGCGCCGGATCCACTGCACGTCGGGGCTCAGCTCGACGCGCTGGTTGAGCCGGTAGCGGTAGTACAGCTCGGCGTCGGACTCCCAGCCGGAGGCCGCGTAGCCGGCGAGGCTGCCGTCGGCCGTGGCCTCGCGATAGGCGCCGCTCGTGCGCATCGTCGCCCAACCAATGCCGACCGTGTCGGCCCCCCGGCCCCAGCGGCTGCCGCTGGTCTCGGCGCCGACGCTGATCGCCGTGTCGAAGCGCATGGTGCCGCTGAATCGTCCGCCCAGGCGGGCGAACAGTGTCCAGTCCTCGTCGACGCGCTGGTCCACCGACGCGCCCCACCCGGAGCTCGCCGCGCGCACGCCCTGGAAGTCGGTGGTGTTGCCGTTGTGCCAGCCGTAGAGCCGATAGTTGCCGGTGAGGCCCCCCCACAACCGCGGCGCGGCGTCGATCTGCGCGATCACGAACGGATGCGAGAGCGATCCCGAGAAATCCGCGCCCGGTCCCGAGCCGAAGACGCCGACGGACAGGCCCCAGGGCTGCGCGGTGTCGCGGCCGTCGACGTAGGCCATGCGCACGCCGGGCGTGAAGCCGTAGGCGTCGAGCCCGGCCCCGCCGCCCGAGTCCAGCAGCGGATTGTGGACGAGCACGTTGTTCATGAAGCGCGACGTTTCGTCGTCGGCGGCCGCGTTCTGGTCGAAGAACAGGAACGGATCCATCTTGCCGACGGTGATCTCCATCCGCTGGCGCGAGTGCGCCTTGACGCCGTCCAGCGGCAGCGGGACGTCGAGCTGGTACCAGGCCTGCGCGAGCAGGACGTAGGCATCCGAGGGGTCGGCGTCGACCTGGAAGCCCGTGCTGTTGACCGTGCTGGTGTAGGTCGGGCGCAGACCCACGCCGTTGCCCTGGCCGAAGCGGAAGTGCGCGTACACCTTGCCTTCGGCGTCGCCGAAACTGCCGCCGGGCAGCGTCACCGTGAGGTCGCCGCGGTAGTTGGCGCGCGACTGGCGCCGGCCGTCGTCGCTTCCGGCCGCGTTGACCCCCTGCACGACGCCGGTCAGGCTGGCCCCGATCGTCACGCCTTCGAGCGATTCGATCTGGCGCGCCTGCTTCTGCATCTCGAGCGACATGAACTCGATCGCCTTCAGGCGCGTGACGAGCTCGGGCTCCTTCTCGCTCAGGCGCTCGGTGGCGAGCGCCGCTTCGGTCTGCTGCTGCGCATCCTCGAGCTTGGTCAGGCGCGCGTCCGACGTGCGCGCCGCGCCGAGCGCGGCCTCGAGCTCGCGGTTGCGCTGCTCGAGCCGTTCGACGCGCTCGAGGAGCTTGCGGAAGTCGGCCTGCGTCGGCCCGTCCTCGCCGGCGGCCAGGGCCGCCAGCGGCAGCCCTCCGGCGATCAGCGCGAGCGCTGCGGCGGTGCGTGTACGCCGCAACGGGATTCGCTCGTTCGCGCGGGCCATGTCAGTAGCCGCCCTTCTTGCCGACGCCGGCGTAGGTGAACTCCCATTCGACGTCGAAGGGCTTGAACCACGGCCGCACGCCGGTCGCGCGGTCGGTGTGGCGGCCGAAGTGCCTGCCCATCGCGTTGTCGGGCGCGTTCGGCGGCAGCACGGTGAACTTCACGCGGTACCTGCCGGGGCCGGCGAGCTTGACGTTGTCGCCGTAGTGCGGGCCGTCGCTCGCGACCATCGGCATCATGTCGCCCTTGATGACTTCGCCCGAGCCGACCTTGGTGAGGTGGTAGCGCACGAGCAGGAACGGTATCCAGGCGCCTTCCGGAAACCCGTTGGCGTTGCTCGCGAGCGCATGGATGTCGGCTTCGAGGTGTACGTCCGACTCGGCGGCTTTCCGCATGTGGCCGTCGGGCTCCATCTCGACCGGCTGCAGGTAGACGGCCGCGACTTCCATGCCGGCCATGTTCTGCGGCGCGCCGATCGGGTACTCGAGCGCCTGGACGGCGGTGCCGATCAGCGCGAGCGAAAACAGGGACGAGGCCGCGGCGCGGCGCAGGGGGAAGGGCATGACGTGAGCTCCTCGAAGGGGTGAGGGGGCGGCGACAGGATACGAATCTACATGAGAATTGTTCGTATTTACGGCGATCCTGTCAAGAACGCCCCGACCGGCGGCGCCGGCACCCGGTCTCTCGCGGTGCGGCTGGGCAGTGGGCCGTCGCGGGAGACTCGGGCGAGGCTTGGCGGGCGGCGGCAGCGCGCAGGTCGTCGGCGTGGACCGCTTCCCGGCGCGGGCCGGGGATCCGCCGAAGCTTCTCTCCCACGCGTTCCTGAATATCCGGTGGAATGTCCCATGTAGCGCCGGCGTTGCCGCGACCCCCGGTGTCGTCGGAGTCGGAGCGCGTCTTGATGCCGGTCGGCACCCGAGATTCGTTCTGGCCGAACAGGTCGCGAGACGCGATCGCGTTGCAGTCCCCAAGCCCGATGTCGACTCGCCCGCGTTCGACAGGAACGGCTGGTTGCGGACGGTGCGCTCGACCTTCCCCTCCGGCAGCGCGCGCATTGCGCGGACCCGCGTTTCGGCGATCCGCTGCGGCGATTCGCCATCTCCGGCGGTGCGCTACGCCATGATTCCGGCGATGCCGGGCAGGTGGTCGCCCCGGGGCAGGGAAACCGGGCGGAGCGTGCATTTCGAAGAGCCGCCCGCATGACGCCGTGGCGCTCGATGACGTCACGCGACGCTTCGACTCCGCGCGGCGTGTC
>WBZU01002179.1_pt1 | contig 13808 bp, 12 predicted proteins | sample 5204311 | NCBI WGS metagenome assembly WBZU01 (sample SAMN12344359, study PRJNA552823) | activated sludge metagenome | biome: Activated sludge suspended growth; feature: Nitrification reactor; material: Wastewater; isolation source: activated sludge from nitrification reactor of wastewater...
CTCGGTCTTCTTGTCGGCGTCGGCATCGCGGTCTTGCGCTTCACGTTGGACACGTCGGTCAAGTCCTCGGAGGAACTGGAGCAGTCCGCCGACTCCACTACCCTGGGCGTCGTCACCTTCGACCCCGACGCGAAGACCAACCCACTGGTGACCCTGCGCGGAACCCCCCGCGCCGAGGCCTTCCGGTCCATCCGCACGAACCTGCAGTACGTCGACGTGGACAATCCCCCGCGTACCGTGGTCATCACCTCGTCTCTCCTCGAAGAGGGCAAGTCCACGACGGCCTGCAACCTGGCCATCGCGGTTGCACAGGCCGGCTCGAAGGTGCTCCTGCTCGAGGCGGACCTGCGCCGGCCGAAGGTCGCGGAGTATCTCGGGGTCGATGGGTCCCGCGGTCTGACCGATGTCCTGATCGCGCAGGCCACGCTCGACAACACGATCATCCACTGGCAGCGCGGCCTGCTGGACTTCCTGCCCGCGGGTGCCATCCCGCCGAACCCCAGCGAGCTGCTGGCGTCCCACCAGATGGCCGACCTTCTGGCGGAACTGGCGAAGCGCTACGACCTCGTGATCCTCGACGCTCCCCCGCTGCTGCCGGTCACGGACGCCGCCATCCTTTCCACCGCCGCCGACGGCGCGATCCTCGTGGCGCGGCACGGGACCATCAAGCGCGAACAGGTCGCGGACTCCGCCGACGCTCTGCGCCAGGTGAATGCCCGGATCTTCGGGACCGTGTTGAACTTCGTGCCGATGCGCAAGCGTCGCAAGTACGGCTACGGCTATGAGTACGGGTATGGCTACGGGTACGAACCCAAGGAGTCCGGCAAGGATACCGGCGGGGCCATCGAAGCTCCCACAACCCAGAAGGCCTGAGCGGGCCCCGTGGGAGAAGGCATGACCGTTCGACGCGCGCTTCTGTGGGGGCTGTTGGCCATCGGCCTGGTGCTGTTCGGACTGCTCATCTGGTTTGCGCTCAGTGCCCGCGCCGCGGTGGATGAGATGACCGCTGCCCGCGACAGCCTGGTGGCTGCCAGAGACGCCGTGGGGGACTCCCAGCCCGCCCAGGCGAAGACCTTCGTCACTGCGGCCTCCGAGTCCGCTAAGGCCGCCTCCATCCGCGTAAACGGGCCCCTGTGGGACGTCGCTGCCGCTGTCCCGGGCCTCGGCCAGACCCCACGCGCCGCCCAGGCGATCGCAACGTCGCTGGATCAGGCACTCACCGCACTGCGGCCGCTGACCGACCAGTTGGATGTGCTGGACCCCAGCGCGCTCATCTCCGACAACGGACAGATCGACATCGCGGCGCTGGAGACTGCGATACCGGCAATGAAGCAGGCCCAGCCTGGCCTCGACGCCGCGGTCGCCACCATGGCCGCTGCCCCCACCGGCGGGCTGATGCTCCCCCAGGTGAGCTCCGCAGCGACACAGTTCACCGACCAACTCGACAGCCTTCAGTCCTCCCTGTCCACCGCTGTGCAGTTCGGTGAGATCGCCGGTCCGCTGCTGGGTGCGGATAGCGAGAAGCGCTACTTCGTCGGCATCCTGAACCCCAACGAGGCCCGCGGCACCGGCGGTTTCCTGGGCAACTACGCGATTCTCAGCGCCAAGGACGGGAAGATCAGCGTCGATCAGGTGGGGAGCAACACGGACCTACCGAACCTCGACAAGTTGCCGCCCGGGCTGGGCAAGGACTTCGTCAAACGCTACGGAGACGACCCGATCCTCATTGGCAACATGAACCTGTCCCCTCACTTCCCGAGCACCGCCAAGATCTGGCTTGCCTCGTGGAAGAAGAAGACCGGTGAGCAGTTAGACGGTGCCATCGCTGCGGATGTGGTCGCCCTTGGCGAGGTGGTGCGGGCCTCCGGTCAGCAGATTCCGCTACCGGACGGCGGCTCGATCTCCGGCGACCAACTGGCGCTGTTCGCCATCAAGGGGATCTACGAGAATTTCCCGACGGCTGCCCAGGCTGCAGAGCGCAAGACGTACCAAGAGGCGATCACCTCTTCAGCGGCTTCGATACTGACGCAGGCGCCGAACCCGGAGGCCATGGCGGAGGCCCTGGGCCAGGGTCTGGCTGAAGACCGCATCGTCATCTGGTCCGCTGATCCGAAGGTGGAGCAGCGCCTCACCGAAGCCGGCGTCGGCGGGTCGCTGACCGTCGAGGACGGTCACAACGTGCAGTTCGTCGCACTCAACGGTTCTGGGTCGAAACTGGATGCGTTTCTCCAACGATCACTGAACTACGAGGTCGGCAGGTGTGTGGATGAGGATAGTCAGGTCAAGTCGACGGTCACCATCGACCTCACCAGCGACATCCCGCTTGGCGAACGGCCTCCCGAGTACATGGTCAGCCTGGCGAAAGAAGGACCTACCGGACCCGTCAATGTCGTGCTCGCACAGATGCACCTCCCTAACGGCGCAGAGATCGATGAAGTCCGGCTAGATGGCAAGTCCGTGGGCTACTCACCTTTCGACGAGAGAGGCAGGCCATCGGTTGTGCTCCCGGTGACGCTGCCGCCTCGGGAGACGCAACAACTGACGTTTGAGTTCACGGAGCCTGCTGACGCGGGGCCGGGACAGGTGGCGATTCAGCCACTAGGTAGCGGCCAGGCAACGGAGGTCGTCGAGGCTCCTTGCAGGAGAGGGTGAGTCGCCCAGTTCACTCCGCGAGACCAGAGGTACTTGACAGTCTTGATGGTCTTTCCTACCGCCGTGACCTCACCCAGCGCTTGCCAACGCAGTCGGCCCTGGGGCTCTCGTCCTCGGAAGTCAAGCTTGGATGACGTATGGCCGTTGGGGTCGACGGGATCTTCGGCCACCTCTTGGTCTATCCGAGTTGGCCTCTGGCTTGCACATCAACCGCTGGGGCAGCGTCCACCGTCTGTGGAGGCACGGGACACGAGCAGCAGCGTTGATAGCGCGGCGGAGAAATCAAGGACCGCTACGCCACGAAGGGTTAGAGCAGTGCGATAGGCAAGCTTCGCGACTGAGTGGCCGAGGACACCAGTGGCCAGTGGTAACCTCACTCCATGGTCGACGGGGGGAGTCGCCGCCAGGCTGCATGGCAGGCGCGAGGGTCAACTCGAAACCGTCCCCAACAGCAGGCACGCAACGCGCACAGCATCGGCGTCGACTCTCTGCAGATGACTTGGACGCACGGGACATTCCGGGCCGACGCTTCGGTGGCGGTGTGAACGAAGGCGCGTTGTTCCAGATCCTGGACCCCTTGGACCCGGTCCAATACCGCGATTGGGTGGGGGTTTGGTCGCACACTGCTCACCGCGAGCCCCAATCCCACCCCAGTTATGGCATGGCTCTCAGTCCAGCGTCTGATCGCTTCTTAGGGGCAGTCGCCGTCCTCAGCAACGGATCGGCCATACTTCCCTTCGCCGTCCGAACCGTCCCGATCGGCTCGGCCGCCGTACGAGACGCAATCACTCCATACGGATACGGGGGTGCCTACGTAGATGGATCTGTTGACGCCGAGTGGTTCTGGCACCAGTGGGACCGGTGGGCCCTGACGAGTGACATATGCGGGATAACAATCCGTAGCCACTTGTTCGATGACGAGGTCCTACCCGCGACGGGACAGAAGGTGACTCCCCTCCAGAACATCGTGGTCGACCTTACCCAGGACGAGGAACGCATCTGGGACAACTTCGAAGGCAGGGTCCGGACAGACATCCGGCGAGGACTCAAACTGGGCGTTAGTGTCGCCGCAGACGAGAAATGTGACGGACTGGATGAGTTCCACCGCCTCTACCTCGAAACCATGGCCTCGAAGGGCGCCGATGCCTTCTACATGTTCTCCAAGTCCAGCCTGGAAACCTTAGTCACCTCGATGGGTGGCCGGATTGCGCTCTTCCACGCCTATGTTGATGATCGCCTCGTTGCCTCGGAGATGCAGTTGATGGGCACTAAGAACGCCTACTATTTCCTGTCCGGCTCCACGGATGAAGGGCGTCGGGCGCGGGCCAACCCCGTTATGAAGCACGAGGTGATGCGGTGGTTGAAGTCCAAGGGTCTGAGTCGTTATGTGCTTGGCGGTGGCATGCAGGCGGGTGATTCCCTCTTCCGTTACAAGCGTGCCTACTCGCCACAGGGCGTGGCGAACTTCAACGTCTGCTTCCACGAGTCTCAGCCGGGTGTCGCATCGAATCTCACCAGACAACGCGAGGTCGAGCAGCCAGGCTGGAGACCCGCGCAAGGGTATGTGCCCTCCTATCGCGCGCCCGGCGCTGAGGGGGGAGGAGAGTAGTGTCGGCACACAGGGACCCGCAGTCTCGCCCTGATCCGTCCCAGAAGCGCTTGTCGCACTCACTGAAGCGGGCTATCGACATCTTCGGTGGCGCTGTCCTACTGGCGGTGACATCGCCAGTCATCGCAGCAATCGCCGTGGCCATCCGTGTCTCCGACGGGCCCCCGGTCCTCTTTCGACAACGGCGTCCCGGTAGGGACGAAGTGCTGTTCACCATGTACAAGTTCCGAACGATGAGGAGCCCGCGGCACGGGGAGGATATCTACCGAACGGATGCCGAACGGGTTACCAGAGTGGGCGTGTTCCTCAGGCGCACAAGTCTGGACGAGTTGCCTGAGTTGGTGAATGTGGTCAAAGGCGAGATGAGTCTGGTGGGTCCAAGGCCGCTCCTAGTCGAGTACCTTCCTCACTACTCAGACACCCATAGGGGGAGGCACCTGGTCAGGCCCGGTGTTACTGGCCTCGCACAAGTCAGCGGTCGTCGACACCTCACACTCAGCCAGAGACTGGATCTCGATGTGAAGTACGTCGATGAATGGTCGCCGCTGCTGGATCTCAAGATCCTCCTACGAACGCTGGCCGCGCCATTCACCTCCGGCCCCGACGAGTCGCAGTCGCTCGAAGCCGTCGATGATCTCGGGTTCATGAACGATGGGTGACAGCCAAGACGTCACCAAGGGTGAGATCGGGTCCTTCTTTCCCTACCCGGAGTTGGATCCATCCGACGTTGCGGAGTCGAAGCGAAAGTCCCCAACGTGGCCTCCCCGCAGTTGGTCGCTATTGAACTCAGGAAGGGCAGCGCTGCAACAGGTTCTCGACAGTCATGGAGTTGGACACCCGCAGGGAGTCCTCTGGCTTCCGTCCTACTACTGCTCGGAGGTGACTCGGTACGTCCAACGCAATACGCCCATCAGGGTCTATCCCTGCAACCCCACCGATCAATCCCTGCCATCAGACATCCCGCCGGATGACCTGCTGCTCATCGTGTCCTACTTCGGGGCAGAGCCCCCTGCACACTCATTGGATCCCAGTCAGGTAGTCCTCGACACGACTCACGACCCCCTGGCCCCGTGGATTGACGACTACCGCGCCGGGTGGGTCATCGGCTCCCTGCGGAAGACACTCCCACTCCCCGAGGGCGGATTCGCGCACTCGTCGAGATCCACGTCGCCTTCCCTCGCAGAGCCACGGCCTTCGGATGAATCGCGCCAGGTAGCCCAGCAGGGCGCCGTGGCAATGATCACAAAGGCCAGGTGGCTAGCCGGCGATCCGTCGACTGACAAGGATGAGTGGTACCGCGAACTGCAGCAACATGAAGACGCCTTCGACCGGCTCGACCCAGCCAGTCTCCTGCCTGAGAACGAGCAACTTCTGCGCTCACTCCCGGTGAAGTCCTGGCGCCAGGTCCGACTCTCGAATCTCGCTTTTCTACGTGAGCACCTCCCCCCGCTGCGGTGGGCAGTTCAGCTACCAGCTACCTACGGGCTCGTCCTTGTGTGCATATCTCAGGAGGTAGCAGATACTGTTCGCGGAAAGCTGGTCAGCCAGGGTGTGTACCCTGCCCGCCTTTGGCCCCAGCCGGAAGGTTCACGGGAGCCGGATACAGATCTGGCCAACCGGATCCTGGTCATCCACACCGACCACCGCTACACGCGGACGCAGATAGCTGGAGTAGTTCAACTCTTGAAGATCGTGTGATGACTCACAGCCCGGCGGGGACCACCCCTAACGGCACCGTCGGCCCCAGCCGCACCACCGACATTCTTCGCATTCAGCACCCAGCGACCAGGGTCAAGTCCGGTGGGGTGGTGTACGAACCGTCGGGTTCGTGACCCTCAGATGGGGTGATGTTAGGCGCTGAGCGCGGGGTTTGTCACCTCCTGGGTGTGGGTGTCTGCCGGGTCGGTCGGCAGCAGTGCCAGGCGGCAGCGTTTGAGCACGTCCAGGCCGATGTAGCGGCGCATCTCGGTCCATTCGTCGTGTTGTTCGGCCAGTACCGCGCCGATCAGCCGGATCGCCGATTCGCGGTGCGGGAAGATCCCGACCACGTCGGTGCGCCGGCGGATCTCCCGGTTGAGCCGCTCGTTGGGGTTGTTCGACCAGATCTGGCGCCACACTTCTTTGGGGAACGCGGTGAAGGCGAGGATGTCCGCGCGGGCTTCGTCGAGGTAGTCGGCGATGTCGGGCAGTTGCTCGGCCAGGGTGGTGACCATCAGGCTGAACTGGGCGTGCACCGAGGCGGCGTCGGGCTGGTCGTAGACCGAGTGCAGCAGCGCTTTGACCCACGGCCACGCACTCTTCGGGGTGATCGCGCGCAGGTTGGCGGCGAAATGGGTGCGGCAACGCTGCCAGCCCGCCCCGGGCAGGGTCGCGCCGACCGCCTCGACCAGCCCGGCGTGGGCATCGGAAGTGACCATGCCCACCCCGGACAGCCCGCGGGCGACGAGGTCGCGGAAGAATCCCAGCCAGCCGGCCCCGTCCTCGCTGGTGGACAGCTGCAGACCCAGGATTTCCCGGTATCCGTCGGCGTTGATCCCGGTGGCCACCATCGCGGCGACCTTGATCACCCGGCCTCCTTCGCGTACCCGCACGGTCAGGGCGTCGGCGGCCAGGAACGTGTAGGGCCCGGCGTCCAACGGCCGGGTCCGGAACGCCTGCACCTGCTCGTCCAGTTCGCTGGCCATCACCGAGACCTGCGACTTCGACAGCCCGGTGATCCCCAGCGTGGCCACCAGCCGTTCCATGCGGCGGGTGGACACCCCGAGCAGGTAGCTGGTGGCGACCGCGGTGACCAGCGCCTTCTCCGAACGGCGGCGGCGTTCCAGCAGCCACTCCGGGAAGTACGACCCGGTCCGCAGTTTCGGGATCGCCAGTTCCATCGTGCCGGCCCGGGTGTCCCAGCGGCGTTCCCGATAGCCGTTACGGGAGTTGGTGCGGTCAGGGCTGCGCTGCTGGTAGCCGGCCCCGCACCGGGCGTCGGCGTCCGCGCTCATCAACGCCTCCGCGAACGTCTTCAACATCTGACGCAACAAATCCGGGCTGGCCTGGGACAAGTGCTCGTCTAAGAACACAGTCAGGTCAATACTGGGAACAGCGGTCATCGTGATGATTCCTCTCAGAGATCTTTAGTCGGTTCTCTGAGGATCACGCGGTGACCGCTCCTGACTACGGCACCACGCCGAACCAGATCAGTTGTTACACCACGTCCCTGGACTCAACTGCGACCGACCAGTGGAGTAGAGTCCCGAATCGAAGCGCGATTGCGCCGAACGACCCATGCGTTAGGGGGAACCATGTATAGCGGACGAGTGGTGTCCGTCCGGCCGCTGGAACCATCGGATCTGCCGGTGCTCACGCAGCTGGCCAACGATCCCGAGGTGCGTCAACTCGTAGTGGGATGGGACTGGCCAGTCTCAGCCCACGGCCAGCCAGCCTGGCTGGAGTCCACACGGAGTGCGCCGCACACGCATCCGCTTGCCGTCGTGAATCGCGAATCGGGCGAGACCATTGGCCTCACAGGGCTGTGGGACCTCGACTGGCACAATCGCTCAGCCATGTCCGCCATCAAACTGGATGTCTCCAGGTCTCCCCGCGGTGCCGGATTCGACGTCGTCATGCTCGTCCACGCCTGGGCGTTCTACGAGGTCGGTCTGCACAGGTTGTGGGGCGCAATCCTCGACTTCAATGCTGCCAGTTACCACCTGTACGTCCGGAAATGCGGTGGGCGACTTGAAGGCATCGAGACGCAGTCAGTGCAACGAGCGGGCGGCTGGTCGGATCTCTACCGCGTTGCGATGCTTCGTTCCGACTTCGATGCACATCCGAACGCGGACGAATACCGGAGCATCATCTGCCCCGTGGACACGACACCATTTGAGAAACCCGAGACTACTTGAGTAGCTCGCGAATCCCGTCTGAGACTCGCTCGATGTCCTCGTCACTGAGCCCGACCCCACTCGGCAGACACAAGCCCTCCTCGAAGAGCCGGTCAGCCACTCCGTTCAGGTGCGCCTCGTGGCCACGGAACACCGGCTGCTGGTGCATGGGTTTCCAGATCGGCCGCGTCTCGATGTTCTGCGATTGGAGAGTTTCACGGACACGGGTGGAGGCACCTTGCAGAGCCTCTCGGTCGAACGTCACAGTCGTCAGCCACGAGTTGCCCGTTCCCCACGGCGGATCCGGGGTCACCACCACGCCCTCCAGGCCGCTCAGCATCTCCGTGTACATGCGTCGGATCTGTCGCCTGCGTTCGATCATCTCCGGCAGCCTGGCCAATTGAGCCCGGCCGAGGGCGGCCAGGATGTTGCTCAGCCGGTAGTTGTAGCCGATCTCCTCATGTTCGTACCAGGGAAAAGGCTCACGGGACTGGGTCGACCAGAAGCGCGCCTTCTCCACCAGTTCGCCGTCGTCGGAGACCAGCATTCCGCCACCTGAGGTGGTCATGATCTTGTTGCCGTTGAACGAATAGACCCCGGCGCGGCCCATGGTGCCGGCGGGACGGTCATGGTGAGTGGCTCCGAGTGACTCAGCCGCATCTACGAGGACCGGCACTCCATGCTTTGCGGCGACCGGCAGAATCCGGTCGTAGTCTGCTGGGCGGCCCAGGAGATCCACAGGGATGATCGCCGCCACACGAAACCCCTGCCGAGATCGCTCAGCCAAGACAGTTTCGAGGAGAATTGGATCCAGGCCCCACGACTGCTCCTCGACGTCAATGAAGATGGGTCTGGCCCCCGTGTATGTGACGGCGAAGGCCGTCGCTCCGAAAGTGAGGGTGGGAACGATGACCTCATCGCCGGGCTTGACGTCCAGGCCCAGCAGCGCAAGATGAATGGCGGCCGTACCCGACGAAAGGGCAAGGGCATGCCTAGCGCCGGTGAATCCACAGATGTCTTGCTCGAACCCGTCGACCTCGGGGCCAAGGGGCGCCACCCATCCGGACGTGACCGCTCGTGTCAGAGCCTGCACCTCAAGGTCGGTCACGTGCGCTTGTGAAAGAAGCACTGGACGATCCCCCATGTCACCCCGTTTCAGTCGCCACAGAAGCCTGCCGAGTCCACGACCCAGCACTTCCAGGGAACTTGTCGCATCAATACACTATCCGAGTGTCTCAGCCGGCCCTCACCAAGCACTGGTCCCAGACATCGCTCTTCTTCCTGGAACATGGCCGCACCAACGAGGCGTTCCTCCAGGCGTGGGTTTCGAGGGAGGCGCATACGGAACGGGTGGGGCTGGTCGGGTTGACGCGGCAGTGGCTGTCAATCACGCAGGCCCACGAAACCTTGCTCAAACGTCGCGGAGGACGTGGCCGGACCCTCGAGCAAGTCTTGGGGAGACTGTTCACCAAACCTCCGCCCTCACCGCCAGATCGTGCAGGCAGGGTCTGGCGCGGCAAACAGGGAGAGCCAAAGAAGTTGGAGGCGGCCACTGCCGGAGTCAATCTATGCAAGGATCGCCGGAATGGGCTGGTCTGTGGCTCCCGAACTGCCCATCCCCGGCTTGCCGAGGCTTGCGTGTGGCTCATCCGGGACGCCGTCATTGGCGACGAGGTTTTCGCCGGGGTGGCGGGCCCGTGCCACTCATGAACGGCCGGCCAGCAGCGAGTTCTGAGTCCCGAAGACGCAGGATTGGCTACGTCTGCCAGTGGTGGTCTCCAGAACTAGTCGAGGCTGTCCCCGGCCGCTGGGCGCAGCTTCTGCGGGAGCTCGGCAATGACGTGGTCGTAGTCACTGGGCCCCCGATGGACCTGCGCACCGGAGTAGTCGACAGTGCAAGGCCATGGTGGCGCCGAAACCGCACCAATGTTGCAGGATTCCCCACAGCAGTGTTCCCCTTCTTCCCTGACCATAGCTCCTCTGCGCTCAAACGCATCGCGATGTATGCGACGTTCGCCGCGTCCACCTCGCTCAGGGGAACAGGCATCTTGGGCAGAGCCGATCTGAACGTCGTGTACTCCTCCCCAGCCACCGCGGCCGCGCCTGCCATGCTCGCCAAGCGCCTCCACGGTGTGCCCTATATCCTGGTTGTGCAAGACCTTTGGCCCGACTCGGTGTTTGCCGCCGGATTCTTGCGCGAAGGACTGGTGCATCACACCGCCTACGCCTGCCTTAACGCCTTTGTTAACGCTTCGTACCGCGAAGCGGAGCACATCATCGTTATCAGCGAAGGCATGAAGTCCGTGCTTGTCGAGAGAGGTGTGCCAGAGGCAAAACTCACTGTCATTTACAACTGGGCAGACTCAACGGGTGACGGGCCACTCACCGTGCCCTCTCACATGCCGGGCGAGCCCCTGCGGATCATGTACGCGGGTAATGTCGGCGCACCGCAGGGTCTGGACAACGTGGTGCGAGCACTGGCCCTGCTGCCACAGACGGAGTTCCGTTTCACCGTCATTGGAGGAGGCGCTGAGTTAGGTGCGCTGAAGTCACTGACCGAGGCTCTCGGCCTTCAGAACGTGGAGTTTATTGGACCCGTTCCGCCGGTAGAAATGAATGCGCACCTGATCACGGCCCACGTCCATTTGGTGACTCTCATCGACGACCCTCTGTTCACCGTGACGGTTCCGAGCAAGCTGCAGTCACTCATGTCTCTAGGTCTGCCGATCTTGGCTGTCGCTCCGGGCGAGGCTGCAGATCTTGTGAGCCGGGCTGAAGCAGGCGTCACAGTCAATCCAGGAGACCCGGAGTTGCTGGCGACCGCACTTCTCGAACTTCAAGCCAAGCCGGACGAGTGGTTCAGACTGGCAGGGATGCTTGGCCGCAAATCCTACGCTCACCAGATGGACAAGTCCGTTGCGGAGCGCCAGGTCGCCCATTCGCTCGGAAAGGCGCTAGGGAATCACTGATCTTCTCGGCGTGTGCCGGGCGTGGTTCGGGTTTTGGGGCTGGGGTGTGCGAAACGATGGGGGATGCGTGCTGGAGCAGCCCTTTTTCATTGACTTGGAGTACGGAAAGTAGCGTCCGGTGGGGTGGTGTCTTCAGACTGGAGGCCACGTGTTTAGCCCAGGCTTTCGGTAGCACAGGTGGGTTGATCCGGTAGCAGGCGTGGGTGTATCCGGTAGCGCAATGCGCTGCTCAAGGATTGCTTTCATCGGCAGCCAAGGGATGGTTGCGGCGGATGGAAGGAACCAGATGGCTGACTACCGGCTGATCATGACGCTGCTCGTGCAGCAGCGTCCGTACCGACAGATCGAGGTGATGGCTGGCTGTTCGCACCGCGCGATCGCGAGGGCCCGCCGGGTGCTCGAGGCGGAGCGGTTGAGTACTGCCGCGCAGATCGAAGCACTCACTATCGAGGACATGGACCGACTCTTCGCGGACGGCAGGAAGGCCGTTTCGGAGGATTTCGTGCCGGTCGATGTCGACAAGGTCGTGGCCGCGCGTGTGGGGCGCAAGAAGCCGCCCTTGAAGGTGCTCTGGGCACGGTACTTGAAGTCCGGACAGGCCCCGGGCGCACGGTTCTACGGGTACGACCGGTTCTGTGAGATCGTCACCGAGCACGTGCGCACGCATGATCTGACGGCTGCGATCGCTCACGTGCCGGGGCACACGATGCAGGTGGACTGGGCGGGCACCCGGATGCAGCTGACTGACCCGGTCAGCAGGCGGACGACGGCGGTGTCGGTCTTCGTTGCCTCGCTGCCCTACTCCGGGTTGGTGTTCGCCTTCGGCTGCCTGGATGAGAAGCAGCCGGCCTGGCTGGATGCCCACCGGCGGGCGTTCGAGTACGTCGGTGGTGTCCCGCTGGTGGTCGTCCCGGATAACGCATCGACGGCGTCGAACCAGATCAGCAAGGCCGAGCGTGCCCGCGACGTCAACGTCGCCTACGCCGAGTTCCTCGAGTACTACCAGACCGCTGCGGTCCCTACCCGGTCCTATAAGCCGCGCGACAAGGGCAACGTGGAAGCCGGGGTGAAGGTCGTCACGAACTGGGTGATCCACTACCTGGCCGGCCGGACGTTCGCGTCGCTGGACGAGCTGAACGACGCCATCGCCGAGCAGGTCGAGGTCATCAACCAGAAGACCCCGTTCCGGGGTGAGGCGCGCAGCCGCTGGGACTGGTTCGAGCAGCGTGAACGCCACGAGCTGCTCGAACTGCCGGAGCAGCGCTGGGAGCCGGTGGCGTGGCGCACGGCGAAGGTGCACCGGGACTGGCACATCCAGATCGACACCGTCAAGTACTCCGTGCCATTCCGGTTCGCCGGGCTATCTGTCGACGTGCGCCTCATCGGCGACACCCTCGATGTGATCGCCGACGGTGAGATCATCGCCACGCATCGGCGAGGCCAGCGCAAGAACGGGTACGTCACCGATCCCGAGCATCAGCCCGCGCACCTGGAAGACAGCATGAACCTGTGGACGCGCGGCTACTTCCTGCGCCAGGCCGCGAAGGTCGGACCCGGAACGGTCGCCGCGCTGGAACGACTGCTCGACGAGCAGAAGATCGAGGCGCAGGGTTTCCGCTCCTGCATGAACATCCTCGACCTCGGCAAGCGTGGGAACCGGGTCTTGCTGGAACAGGCATGCCGTCAGCTCACCGACGCGGACGCCGACCGGCGGATCACCTACACCGCGGTCAAGAACCGCATCACCGGGCTTCGCGCGCAGCAGGACCAAAGGCCCGCAACCGACCCCGCAGGCAGACGCCCCGACCCGGCGTCACCACCGGGTCGTAGTGCTGCGCGGGACACCAGTCGCGCCTACCTGGCAGGGGCCTCCGCGTTCAGCCTCGACGCGCTCACCGGGCCGGGAACGCAGGCCGATCATGCTTGATCAGCACCTCACCGGCGATGACATGCCCCTGTTCACCAGGCTGCGGATGACCGCGTTCGGAGAAGCCGTCATCGACATCGCCAACGACCCGACATACGACCAGTGGACGTTCTCCCAGAAGATCCGGCACGCCCTGGAACAAGAGACCGCCGCCCGCGGCGAACGGCGCCTACTCAAACTGCTGAAAGCCTCACGAACCCCGAACCCGGCCGCCTGCGTCGAGGACATCCACTACCTGCACGGAAGGAGTATCAACCGCGACGTCGTCGCTCGGCTCGCCGCCTGCCACTGGATCGACCGGGCCACGAACCTCGTGATCCTGGGAACCTCCAGCGTCGGGAAGTCCTACCTGGCACAAGCGCTCGTGAACGCCGCCTGCCGACGCGACTACACCGCCCGCTACTACCGCCTCGACGACCTCGCCAACCGGCTCGCCGTCTTCCAGCAGGCGGACGCGCAACGGCTGCGCTTCCTCGATGACCTCAACGCCTGCGATTTGCTCGTGCTCGACGACTTCCTCACCACCCCGATCACCAGCGACACCGCAGCCCAACTGCTCAACATCCTCGCCGCCCGAGAGGGACACGGTTCCACCGCTGTCACCTCGCAGTTCGACCCCGAGGACTGGTACAAGTCACTGCACGACGCCGTGATCGCGGAGTCCATCCTGAACCGGATCGTCTCCAACGCCGAGATCGTGCAACTCGACGGGCCCAACATGCGCCGCCACACATCGGCGGCAACAACCGGAACGCAGGACTGACAGTCCGTCAACA
>WBZU01002180.1_pt1 | contig 13807 bp, 12 predicted proteins | sample 5204311 | NCBI WGS metagenome assembly WBZU01 (sample SAMN12344359, study PRJNA552823) | activated sludge metagenome | biome: Activated sludge suspended growth; feature: Nitrification reactor; material: Wastewater; isolation source: activated sludge from nitrification reactor of wastewater...
TTATTTCGAGACGCTCCAAAAGCTCGACGGCTACGACGTCATTGAAATCGTCGCCGCGCAAGATTGGGTCTACAATCATAAAGTGGGTATGACGGGTTTGTCTTACCCGGGGATCACCCAACTGTTCGTCGCTCGAGAACGTCCCCCGGGTTTGGCGGCAATCACGCCGCTCTCCGTGATTGGCGGGACGCACACGACGATGCGTCCCGGAGGCATTTTCAATGATGGTTTTGCCCTCGAGTGGATCAGCGGAGTGCTCGACAAAGCCGCCCCGTATGCTCAAGGCTGGGAACAAGCTCGCGTGGATGCGGGGGATACGATTTGCGAAGAGAATCAGCTCTTGCACAGTCAACGGCAAAACGTCATCGATACGGCGAAGAACACGGCGTATTACACGGACGAGCTGGTCAAACCGTTGGATCCCACCGACTTCGTCAAGGATATCGACGTTCCGGTATTCCTGGCGTCCGCGTTCCAGGACGAACAGACCGGGCCGTATTTCTTCACGCTGCTCGATCAGTTCAAGTCTTCGCCGCTCACCCGTTTTACCATCTATAACGGCATTCATCCCGACGCGTTTGCGCCGCAAGTCATGGTCGAGTGGAAAGCGTTCCTCGATGTCTACGTAGCGCATCAAGTGCCGGTCATCAGCAAACAAGTCCGAGAATTGTCGCCGTACTTGTTCGAGGAAATCTTCCACGTCAAAACAGCTCTGCCTCCCGATAGATTCGACAAATATGCCACGTGGGAAGAGGCGAAAACAGCATTCGAGGCCGAGCAGTCGTTGCGGGTGATCTTCGAAAACGGCGCCGGCGAAGAGCCGGGTTCGCCGACAGGAACCTCGGAATTGCGTTTCGACGCGTGGCCTCCGAAGACGGCTCCCAAGAGGTTTTACTTTCAAAACGACGGGTCGCTTGGTGAAATGGCACCGCCCGAGGCAATGGGCGGGTCGACGTTTGTCCTGGACCCCGACGCCGGACATCGCAGCATCATGGCTCCCAACGCCGACGTGTGGGCGCCGCTTCCCGATTACGATTGGAAACAACCCGCCGCAGGAATGGCAGCCATTTTCGAGTCCGCACCCTTGGCCGCAGATCTGATGACCATCGGCACCGCAAGCGTCGACCTCTGGGTCCGAGCCAATGTCGATGACGCCGATATCGAAGTCAATTTGTCGGAAGTTCGTCCGGACGGACAAGAGATGTACGTGCAGAGTGGTTGGCTTCGAGCGAGTGTGCGCAAGACGGCGGCTACGGCAACGGACCTTTGGCCGGCGTTGACGGTGCGCGAGGCGGATGCCGCGCCGCTCGTTCCTGGAGAATGGACGAGCATGCGCGTGGGCGTGACGGCGTTTGCGCACGTGTTTCGGAAGGATTCGCGTATTCGCATTTCGGTCGATACGCCCGGGGACAGTCGAGCGCGTTGGACGTTCGACCTGAAAAAGTTCTCCGAAACGGCGAAGTATGACGTCGGGCATTCGTCGATGTATCCGTCGAGCCTTCTTTTGCCGGTGATTGAAGGCAAATCCGCAACGACGCCGCTTCCGCCTTGCCCCTCTTTGCGCGGGCAACAATGCCGCACGCACGTGGCCTACACGAATACGCCCGCGGCTCCGTGATCCTGCCGGGCTGACTCCAAAACGACGTCCTTGTCATTTCCTCTAAAAACTTTCTTCATGCGCGTGGGTCGTGTATCGTGCGCGCATGAACCGCATTTCCTTCGAGCGTCATGGGCACGTTGCCCGTATTGGTTTGAGTCGTCCGGAAAAACGCAACGCATTTGATCTGGCCATGTTGCAGCAGCTGGCGCAGGCGTACACCGATTACGAAAACGACGGTGAGCTTTGGTGCGCGCTGGTGTTTGCCCATGGCGATCACTTCACGGGCGGGCTGGATTTGGGCGAAGTCGGACCGGCGGTTGCGTCGGGACAACCGCTGTTTCCCGAGACAAACGTCGATCCCGTGGCGCTTGGTCCGCGGCGTTTGTCCAAACCGGTGGTCATGGCGATCCAAGGATATTGTTTTACCATCGGCATCGAGCTCGCGCTGGCCGCGGATGTGCGTATCGCTGCGGAGGGCGCGAAGTTTGCGCAGCTCGAAGTGAAACGCGGCATCTTTCCGTTTGGCGGGGCGACCATGCGTTTTCCCGCGCAATGCGGCTGGGGCAATGCGATGAAGTGGCTGCTCACGGGCGATACGTTCGATTCGGCGGAAGCATTACGCATGGGGTTGGTCCAGGAAGTGGTTGCTCCGGGCGAACTCTTCACGCGGGCAAACTGGCTCGCGGAACGAATTGCCGCGCAAGCTCCGATTGCCGTGCAAGCAACGCTCGCGTCGTCGCGTCATGCGTACACGGAAGGGCTCGAAGCGGAAAACAAGGAGCTGCTCGGACGAACTCGAGCGCTCATGGCTACGGAAGACGCGGCCGAAGGTATGCGATCGTTTTTGGAACGAAGGGAAGGGGTTTTTCGGGGCAAGTAGCGGGCGCGTTTCGGATATGGCGCGAGAAATCCGAGTTTGTCCGTCCGGATGACTTCCTCAATCATTCTCGATGCGCTCCCAGAACCACGCCTTCATAAGGTCGTAACGTCAAACGTTTGTCGTGGACGTCCATCCGCGTCGCGTATGTCGACCCGAGCACCCGTACGCGTGTGTACGGCAAAACCACGGTGCATTCGCGGTCGTCGAAATTGAGCAACACATCGACCGTTTCTTCGTCCGTTTGTCGCGTCATGCCCAGCACCTGCGGGGGCAAGGCGTTTTCCGGCCATAACGTCAACGCTCCTGCATGCAGCGCCGCGTGTTCTTTGCGCAGCGCGAGGAGCCGTCGATAACAATGCAGGATTGAATTCGGGTCTCGAAGTTGCGCCTCGACGTTCGTTGTGGCGTAATCGGGGTGGATCGGAATCCATGGCCGAGCATCCGCAAGGGTAAATCCGGCGTTTGGCGCGGATGACCATTGCATCGGTGACCGACACGCGTCGCGATTGAGCAGAATGCCTTGGCCGTGCAAAAGCCGCGCGACGAATTCCGGCAAAAAGCCATAAATCTTCGCCACCGGATCGAGCGCTCCGGCGAGCGGGACGTCCAGGTCCCGCATCCCGATTTCTTCGCCGTTGTAAATGCACGGAATGCCGCGGGCAAACAATTGGAGCGCCGCGCAGAGTTTTTCCTTTTCGGGCTCGTTTTGCAATCGTTCGCCTTTGCGCATGCGATCGTGATTGCCAAAGACCCACGTGGGCATCAAAGGTGCGGGCATATCGCGTTCGAATTCCGCAATGAGCGCCCGCATGTCGCGAGCCGTGAAGGGCGTTTGCATCGCTTTGAAGAGAAACACCGCATGCAGGCCATCATTTCCTTCGCAATACTTGCGCAAGAGGTGCGGCTTGCCAAACACTTCACCGATGAGAAATCGCGACGGATTCGAGAATTCATCGACTACATTGCGCAGCGTGCGGGCAAATCGAATCGTGTCGGGATGATGAAGCGTGGCGCGGAAGGACTGGAAAAAACCATCCGGATCTTCTTCGCTGGGCAACAGGCGTGGCGAAAATGGATTGTCCGCGAACGAGTCGTCTTTGAACAGGGCATGAAAAATGTCCAAGCGAAATCCATCGAATCCAAAATCGAGCCAATCCCGGACCACGTCGAGCATCGCTTGGCGCACGTCCGGATTCCGATAATTCAAGTCGGGCTGGCACGCTAAAAAGCTGGCCCAATACCATTCTCCCGAGGTTTCATCCCATTGCCATCCGCGCGGACCCAATATCGAACGCCAATTGTTCGGAGGTTCCTTTCCGTTGGGTTGCCGTCCCGGGCGCCAAATATACCAATCACGTCGAGGGTTCGTCTTGCTGGAACGCGAAGCGCGGAACCACGCATGTTGATCCGACGTGTGATTCATGACCATATCGGCCAAAACGCGCATACCACGTTCATGGGCGGCATCGACGAGGTGTCGGAGGTCAGCCAAGGATCCCTGGTCGGGACAAACTTTGGTGTAATCGGAGATATCGTAACCGGCGTCGACGTGGGGGCTTTGGTAAAACGGGCTCAGCCATAACGTCTCGACCCCGAGATCGCGGAGGTAATCGAGTTTTTGCAGAATACCGCGCAGGTCCCCGATGCCGTCGCCCGAAGCATCATAAAACGATCGGGGATACACTTGGTAAATGGTGGTGGTTTTCCACCAGGGCGGCTGGTTTGTCACGGACATGGCGGCGAACGGTAAACGAACGGGGCAGGTGAGTCAAGGATCAGAGTGTCAAGTGCGCGGCCAGATTGTCGGGATCGAACAACTGAGGCGTCTCAAAGCTATTCGGGTACCACGCATCCATGTCCCGAGCATATCGGAACGCTTCCGCGATCGTGAGCTCGGGCGGTTTGGCCAAAGCAACATCTTCGACCAAGGCTTGGCCATCGGGATATTTTCCTGCCAATGCTCCTGCGAACTGATAAAGAAATTCGTCGTATTGTGGTTGCATTCCCGGCATGGGCGGACGGCGGTGTCTCGAGGCTTCATTTGCCGTACATGCTGCGCAGACAACTGATTTGGGTGGTACGTGCAGGCCAAAAACGCCGCTATGACATTGACCAAAAACCAGAACCTTCGTTGCCTTCGACTCTCCGAGTATCGCGGTGAGGCGTTGTGGTGTGAGGTAATTGCCTTTTCCCCAAAGGCTGATTCCCTCCGGTACACCGTGATCCGTGGCCATGAAAAACAAACGATCGTCGGTGCCAAGTTCAGCGAGCCATTCGAGTCCTTCGAGCACATGCTGGGGGCGTGCTGAATGAGCATCCAAAACATGTTGGCCGCTCGCGGTGTTGAAGCGTAAAGGACTTCCTCGACCGACGTGCAAGCGCACGTCATTTTCGTCGTATCCCCAATGCTCCGTGAGAACACGAAAAAAAGCTTCGATATCATTTCGATACCGCTGATGATCAATCGCGTCGTTGACTCCGCCGGATAATAGCAAAGCGCGCTTTTTCACGACTCAGGGAACTCGATGAAGGGGCACGAGTTTGATGTCTTCCGTCGGTGGCCACAGATGTGCGATCGCAATGGGATCGCCGTTCTCCGGAAAGAAATAATAGGAGCACGCGTGTGACCAATTTGCTTCGGGGAGTTCGTCCACAAAGAACATGGCCGCTGGGCCGCGTTTTCCTTCGAGCCCTGGCAATGGTTTGCCGTGGGTGTCGCAAATATGTTCCAAAAGCACCGGGCCCGGAACGACAAACGCTCGATGCGTTGCCGGTATCTGCGAACCAAACGTCGCCCAAAACTTTCGTTGCGTTTCCGCCGGCGGATCGAGAATCCATTGGCGCCCGTTGGTACCCGGCGGAGCCCGAAAAACCTCTTCGGCGATCGTCACCGTCGATCGATCCGGACGATGAAACCACTGATCTTGGCGGCTTGCAGTCACCCCATTCGCCTCATTCAAACGAAAAACATTTTGGGGTTGCACGGTGGACACGACGATTTCCGAGTGCGTCGTGACGATAAATTGCACATTCGGAAAAAGGGCGGTCAGTCCAGGGATGACCGTTTCTTGCCACCGCGGATGCAAATGCGCATCGATTTCATCCACGAGACACGTGGCTTCCTGCAACAGCGCGAGCTCGGGATTTTCCGTGGCCAAACTCAGGCGAAACACCAGGTCCGCGACGATGACGAATACGCTGCGAAAACCATCGCTCAAGGCTTCCAACGGGATTCGCCCCGTTGGCGTTTGAAACATAACTTGAAATTGGTCGTCAACGCCCTCGAAGGTGTAAGGCGCAAGCAATGTATTCAGTGCAGTGCGCAATACGTGCCACGTCGGGAGATCCCGGCCATGACTCACTTTCTCTTTCATTCGCGAATAATCGAGATTCACAATCCATTGCTTCAGCCCATGCGAACGTTGGCGAATCTGGCCTTCCGGCGATATGGTCGGGGCCAAAGCCGCTTCGCAACGATGGCGCGCAAGTTCGCCCATATTCGGTCCGGTAACAGGTAGCGGTCGAATAGGTCGATGAACGTCGAAACTGACAATCGTGCCTCTCGATGTGCGCTTTGCTCCTTGAATCGCATTCAACCATACCTTGTACGATTGCTCAAATCGGTCATCTGGAAAAATTGCGGGACCATTCAGTATGGATCGTACCGCAAAGTGTGCGGGATTCGCGGAAATCTTGTCTTTCCAAGCTATTTCGATCCGAGCTTCCGCGGCTCCCTGGCGTATGTCTTTCATGCCGAGCAAGTTGCCGCCGAACCAACTCCACAAATGCGTGAACTCACCGTTGATTGCGTCCAAAACGGCGCTCTTGCCCGAACCGTTTTCCCCGACGAGCACGACGACATCGAGTGGGACGTCGAAGCCCTTCTCATCAGGGTCGGACAAGTTGAACGTCGCCTCCTCGAAACACCGAAAGTTCTCGAGCGTGATGCGGGACAGCTTCATCGAGGCGCACCCTACCATAGGTGTCGCGTGTTGGCGCAAGAAAATTGTGGCTATTTTCGGCGAATGATTCCGCTTCCCGACGAACTCATCGCGTCACCCCTTCTTCCCGCCCTTTGCCCGGTTTCTTCTTCGTCGGTTTGTCCGTTGCCTTGGGCAAGTTTTTCTGGACCTTCCGCGCTTTCGTCTTGACCGACCCGATATCGCTTTGGGCGTGTTCGTTGATGAGCGCGACGATCTGCGGCAAGAGCTCGGGAATGCCCGTGAATGCGCCCATGGCTTCGACGATGAATCCAATTCGATTGCCCGGGAATTTCTCGGTGGATTGCAGGAGCGCTTTGCCGATGCGCGGCGCGAGCTTCGGATATCGGCCGGCGATTTTCACCAGCGCTCGGACACAATGCAGCTGCAAGACGATGCTCTTGTCGCGGAGGTAGCCGATCAATGTGTCGACATTCTGCGGAATCAATTCCTTTTCATCGACGACCGCCAGATTGCCCAACGTGCACGCCGCTTCCCAGCGCAAAATGGGTTCCTTGGCGCTCAGGTTTTTCTGGAATAACTCGATGTGGTCGGCGAAAAGCGCCGGATGAGCCTCCGACACGAGTGAGCACAATTCGGAACAACCACTCTGGACTTTGCGATTGTCCGAGCCCAATCCGGCAAGCAGAGCATCGACATAGTGGGCGGGAGCTTTGGCGATGTGCTCGGAAAAGAGGTCTTTAGGGCGCGTGCCATCTTCCCATTTGCCATCGAGAATTTCGAGAATGTCGATGCGTTTCATGCGGGCCTCGGCGTATCGCTGGATGCGCTGTTTGGACTGAACGACCGGCATCGTTACGCATCACGGCGCCCAAGGCAAACGATATTTGCATCCGAGCGGGGCGGGCGCGTTGTTTGAAGGTCGATCGCGACCGCCCCGGCGTCGGTTCAGGGCCCGAAGTCGAGCATCACGGCAGGCATTGGTGAGGCACCACGAGCATCACATCGCTCGCTGCCGCGAGAAAATCAATGCGTCCGTCGGCATCCAAGTCGGCCGGCGCGATTCTCGACAAACCGCGGCGCATGATGTAATCGACCGGCGCAGCCAGGGTACCATCTCCATTGCTTCGAAAAACCGCCAGCGTCGTGGCACTTGCATTGGCAGCCACGAGGTCGAAATGGCCGTTGCCATCCACATCGACAGCTTCGATGTCCGAGTAATACGTAGCGACGTTCAGGTTTGTCGGGAGGTTCAATTGCCCCGTACCGTCGTTCATGAAGACCTGAATCCATGATGGTTGTCCGCCGGAGAGCGAAACGATGTCGGGTCGATGATCGCCATTGAGGTCGGCAGGGACGAGGTTCGTTGTGGCCATTGATTTGGGCTGTTTCATGCCGGTTCCGAAGGTACCATTGCCCAGGTTGAGGAGAATCGTCAGCGTACCGTCTTCGGCGACCACCAGGTCGAGTTTGCCGTCGGCGTTCATGTCGGCCATTTCGAGTGACTGCAATGTCGCAAATGGCCCCAGATCGACCGGAGCACCGAAGTGTCCCGTGCCGTCATTGCGAAACACGCTGACTTTTTGCTTGTTGTTGTCGATGGCCGCGATATCCACGAATGAATCGCCATCCAGGTCTCCGAGCGCGTAGGCGACATGGTAATTTCCCAAGGCATAATCGATTTTTGGCCCGAAGGTTCCGTTGCCGGCATTGAGCATGACGCTCAAAATGCCCATCGTGCTGCTCCCCATCACCAGGTCCGGGCGTCCATCCCCGGTGAGATCTCGCGCCATGATTCGTTTCGGCCCGTCTACGGCCGGTAGCAGCGTCGCCGCACCAAAAACAGCATTGCCTTGATTCAAGGAAATGCCCACCTTGTTTTGGGAGCTATCCGCGGTGACGGCGTCCACGAGTCCATCCCCATTGACATCAGCTGCAGCCACGTCCGTCACATACTTCCCAATCGTATAGGATTGCAATTGATTCGCGAAGCTCGTTCCCGAACCAAAGAGGAACGATATTCCCGACGCGCGGTAACTCGATGTTGCAAGATCCAACTTGCCATCGCCGTTGAAATCGGCCGAAGTGAGTCCGTACGCTATTGCCGCAATGGGATAATCGACGCGATTGAAGAAACTCGCCGCCCCATTGTTCGGCAAGATGCTCACGACCCCACCATCATTGCTCAGCACCGCCAAATCGAGCCAACCATCACCATTGACGTCGAGCGATTGAATTCCTTGTGGATTGGTGCCCGTTGGATATTGCGTGTACGGTTTGAACGTACCATCGCCGTTGTTCAAGAGCACGCTCGCGGCGGAGCTGAATTGATTCGAAGTCGCCAAATCGAGGCTTCCATCGCCATTCAAGTCCGCAGCGACGATGCCGTTGCCCGTCGACGCCGTTTGATACGCAACGCCCGTGGCGAACGTGCCATTACCATTGTTCAGAAATACGCGGGCGGTACCGCCGCTATAAGTTGCCACGGCAATGTCCTGCTTCCCGTCGCCATTCAAATCGCCAGTCGTCACGGCGGCCGGGGTTGAGCCGGCTGGGTATGCGGTGGGCGCTTGGAATGAGCCGTTGCCCATGCTCATATACACATTGATGGTGTCCTGAACCCCATTCTGCGAGACGACGATCAGGTCCGCAAATGTGTCTCCGTTCAATTGAGCGGAGGCCAATGCGCCGGCGCCGGTGAGCATGATCGTGTTGGTCAAGGAAAACCCGTTGGGGCCTTGATTCAACAAGACGAAGGCTTTGTCGAATTGGTAGTTCGACGCCGCAATATCGGGTTTGCCGTCGCCATTGAAGTCACCCGTCGTGACTTTTGTCGCTAGTTCGCCCATTAAATAGGACGTTCCCGCGCTGAAGCGACCATCGCCGGAATTGTAGAAAACGCTGATTCCACGCTTGTTTTGCGTGTCGTAATGCCCCGCGACCAAATCGACGTCCCCGTCGCCGTCGAAATCCGCATGCGCCAAGACCTCGGGATTTACAGGTGTTGGCAAGATGGGCCGTCCGGGGAATCCGGATTGCGTCGAGCATGTTGCCAAGCAGCTGCCATCGACGCAATTGAGCCCCGAAGCACACATCATGGCATTGCCGGCTTGGCAAACCCCCGCAAGACACATATCCGATAACGTGCAAGCATTGCCGTCCACGCAGCTCGTTCCATCGGCTTTGGCCGCGGATTGCGGGACGCCGGCGACACAAGTCTCCGTCGTGCATGAATTGCCATCCTCCGCGATATCCAAATCGTCGAGTTGGGTGGTCGTCATTCCTTGACCATTGCAGACACTTTTCTTGCAATCACCCGCGGTTTGTTGTGACAACAGCGTTCCCGCCGGGGCAAATGTGAATCCACACATACCCGCCGTGCACGTTTTCTGTTGGCATTCGGATTCTTGTCCCGGACAATCGAAGGGCGTGATGCAACCGACGCATTGACCGGTGGCATCGCAAATGAGGCCATTGCCGCAACCGGTCCCTGCCGGTAAAGGTTTGAAGCTCGGAACTCCGGCATCGCAAGCCCCAATTTCACAAGGGTTTTGTGAAGTCGGCGGGTCGAAGTTGTAGTTCTTGACAAACTCGTTTCCTTGGCCGTCGCAGGAGGTCTTCTTGCAGTCGCCCATGGTTTGAACCAGCGCATCCTCGCCAGCGGCGACGAATTCCGGTTGGCATTTGCCGGCGATGCAAAACGGTATCGTACAGGCGGTATTGACCGCAGGGCAATCCGTGGCGGTCATGCATTCGACGCATGCGCCCAGATCATTGCAGACGTTGCCGCTTGCCGAACACTTGCTCCCCGACGGTAATGGTGTATGCGTCGCCGAGCCGTTCGTACAAGCATCGGCCGTGCAAGGATTACCATCATCAATGGTGCCGCAGTCTTGGCCGCCGGTTCCGCCATTGCCCATACCGCCGACTCCACCGACTCCACCGTCTCCGCCATTTCCGGTCCCCGGCGGTGGTTGAGGTTCGGCGCAGCCTATACCGAGACAAACCAATGCCGCGAGGGTTGGGGAGAGAGACAAACCGCGACCATGAAAACGCTTTATTCCTTGCATGCTTCCTCGAGTGTCAAGCTGACGGACCTACATTGGGTAAGAATCGGGCAGGCGTTGGCGGGCCGTTAGCACGCGACGTGCCACCCTGAATTGCCGAGCTTTCCTCGGGCTCATCGGTGCTTGCTTCTGTGTGTCGGTGGTTGTCGTGTAATCGTTAGGATACAAGAGCTTATGAACGCAGCCGAGCTTCGCGGCTTCGGATGGATTCATTCGGGCGCGTGGCCTTGCGCTGTCGAGAAAGAGCCGGCAAACCCACCGGCCATGCGGACCAGCAAAATCTACTGGCACTTGCAAGTCGCCTTGATGTATGTTCCTGTCGTTGTCTACCAGTGAAGGGATCCGAGCGTGCACGTAGCGTTTTTCTTGGCCACATTGCTTATTTTCACGAGCGGATGTGTTTTCATGGACCTCGACGTCGTTCCGCCTTCGATGTCTCCCGTGATGGTGTCGAACATGGGCCGGGGTCGCGAAATCATCTTGGATATGCCATTCATGGACCAGCGTCCGCATCCGGAACGGTGCGGAATGCAAAAAAATGGCTACAACATGGATACGGCGGACGTCCATTGCGTCATGCCGCCACGGCAATGGATGGCCGAGGCTCTCGCGCAGGGCCTCATTCGGGCAGGATTTCGAGTGCAACGGCCGAGTCAAAACATGAATCCATCCGCCTTGATCATTCAAGGAACGGTGTTGCAGTTTTTTGTGGAACCGACGATGGGAGGTTTTACGGTCGAGCCGGAAGCCGACATTTCGGTGCGCCTGGTTGCTCGTTCCGCGTCGGGATTACACGCGGAACGAGTTTTCTATGTGAAGGGTATTGAAACGTCGGTTTTGGCGACGGAGGAGAATTTTCAACAAGCGACGACGACGGCGACACGCGACATTACGTATGAAATGGTGCACGCTATTGCGACGCTCATGGATCGATATCCTCAATTGGGGACTCCCGTGGCGTTGGAGGCATCGCGATGAAGCTGTTTTCCGCCTGCTTTTTCTTTGCTTGCATGCTGACGGGTTGTGGTCGTCACGTGGTCGTCGACCCCGAAAGTGTGGCGTCTAAAAACCAACGCGAGTGGACCGTGTATGCAGAACCTCGAGCCATGCCTATGAATGCCTCGAGTGCACCGGCGCCGAATGGTGCCGCGGGTGTACCTCCGCCATCGGCGCCACCGCAGTGACGTAAACGCCTACGGACACGCGCCGCCGCACGCGTGCGCTCGGCGAAGGCAAGCGAAGAGCGGGGGAAAGGTGCCAGGCACTTTGGTAACTGCTTCGGCCCATGGCGAAAACGCATCCGCTCCGCTTGGAGCGCTCGTTGCTCCGGGGGAAAATACAATGGCTTTGTATGGAGCGTTCATTGCTCCGGGGGAAAATACAATGGCTTTGCATGGAGCGTTCATTGCTCCGGGGGAAAATACAATGGTTTTGCATGGAGCGTTCAATGCTCTGGGGGAAAATACAATGGCTTTGCATGGAGCGTTCAATGCTCTGGGGGAAAATACAATGGCTTCGCTCGGCGTGTGTTTTCCCCGCAGGCGACGACCATCGGCTCCGTCTCCCGAGCTTCTTCCCCACCGTCATACCGGGACGGATCACATTTTCTTGACAGTTCGCGTGGGGCCATGGTAACGTGTGCCGCACAGGAGGTCGTATGGCCGGCTTGGAAAAAGTTCCCCGCGCAGAAAAAAAGCGTGTCGCCTCAGAGATCCACGACAATCTCGTGGCTCGAGCGACAAGTGGTCCCCCCGACGCGCTTCTCGATCCATTCATTGCGAAAACGGCGAAGGTTTGCGATGCGGTTGGTGTGCAAGTGGACGACAAGAGCGCCGCGCTTGCCGAAAAAGCGGCATTGCTCGCTGCGAATGATGTGGATGATGACGAAGTCGATCGGTGGTATCGACACATCTTTTATTATCTCGAAGTGGAGCGATTGCGTCGACATGGCCCGGACGAAGCGGGGGTCGAGGCATTATTGAATGCGACGTATTCCGACGGATTGTCGCATGTGAACGATCGCATTCCGGATCAAAATGACGAAGTGCGAAAAACCATTACGGCGTTTCGCAATCCCGAAGTGGCCGGAACGCTTGCGGCGATAGCGTTTCCGCTGGTGTGGCTCGAATCGCTCGACGCGGCGGTGCAGAAAAGCGCGGCATCGTTTTCCGCGTATGAGGCGGCAATGGGCGATGCGTCGACGGCCGTGGCCATGGGTCGCGATGCGGAGGACGATTGGGTCGAGTGGGCGCGGGCCTTGACGCATGCGAATGCCTTGCGTTCCTCGGGCGCGGCTATCGATGTGGTGGAAGAGGGGAAACGGATCCTGGCGCCATTGACGAATGCGGTGCGGCATTTGCGCACGCAGGCGAAAACGAGAGCGACGAAGAAGAAGACGGGGACGCCATAAGCCGCGTATCGTTCATCCCGGTCAAACTTTGTTCTTGCCGTTCAACTTTCTGATTTCCCCGGTTTCAACGTTGTTCGAGCGTCGTTGGCGGAAACGTCGCGGAAAGCTTGCGTCGACGTTCTGGTTCGTCTAGAGTCCGGCGCGATGAACCTGGTGGGTCTGTCCTTTCATAACTACAAGGCGTTTGGCGGGCGGGAGTCGATCGAGCTTCGACCGCTCACGGTGCTGATTGGAAAGAACAGCAGCGGCAAGAGTGCTGTCGCGCGCCTTCCGTTGTTGTTGGCCGGCGCGTTCGACAAACAGGCGGATGCACCGATACCTTTGGAAGTACCGGGAATCGATTTTGGTGCGTCTTTTTTGGATTTGATACACAATCGCAGGCCGCACGGAACGTTGGAACTTGGTGCAAAGGTCGAGAGCGGTAAGTATTGCGACGAAATACACGTCAAGATTCAATATTATCACGATGTCAAGGTTCAGGTCGTCCAAGAATTAATAGTCTCCACACCTGACTATCGCTTTGCCTTGAGGCGTCTCGGAAAAGATCCATTGGACGAAAAGCCACTCTACCGATTGGATGCGCGATTGGATGCGCCCGAGGAAAAGACGTTCGAAGTTCGTCCTCGTTTTCAAGGTCTTCTCGTTGGAGAGCACCCTGTCGACTTTGATTACAGGAATTCGGAACTCGTTCGCACTTGGGGGGCATTCACAAGTGTGTTACGTGTTTTGGCGGGTGATATGTCCAATACCGGATATCTCGGCCCTTTTCGCGACATACCTCGACGGCAATACCGTTCTCCCGGAAGTTTGCCGCAGAACGTCGGCCGAAATGGGAGCCAAGCCCCGCAACTTTTGGCTGCGGATGCGGCACAAAGACGTGGCGAAGTGGTCAAGGCTGTTGGGAATGGT
>WBZU01002073.1_pt1 | contig 13801 bp, 9 predicted proteins | sample 5204311 | NCBI WGS metagenome assembly WBZU01 (sample SAMN12344359, study PRJNA552823) | activated sludge metagenome | biome: Activated sludge suspended growth; feature: Nitrification reactor; material: Wastewater; isolation source: activated sludge from nitrification reactor of wastewater treatment...
GCTGTTTGCAGGCACCGTCAGACAGAATATCGCGCGTTTTTGTGATGATGCGAGCGATGACGACATTATCGAGGCCGCCAAGCAGGCTCATGCGCATGAACTGATCCTTGGGCTGCCGCGCGGATATGAAACCGAGCTTGGCACCTTCGGATCTTATCTTTCCGGCGGCCAGCGCCAGCGCATCGCTCTTGCGCGCGCCTTGTTTGGAAATCCACCGCTCGTCGTACTTGATGAGCCGAACTCCAATCTCGACCGGCCGGGCGACGAAGCGCTCTCCGCTGCCATCGACGGCATGCGCAAGCGCGGACAAACGATCATTCTCGTTTCCCATCGCGTCCAGGCGATCGGCAAGGCCGACCTGTTGCTGCTGATTGAGCGTGGTCAGCAGCGCGCATACGGTCCACGGACCGAAGTGATGAAGCTGTTCCAGGGCCCGCGTGCGCCGGTCACAACCGCGCCGTCCTCTGACCGCAAGCCGCAACAAAAGGCTCCTGCGGCAGAAACCGGTCAAGATCCGGGCCATGACGAAGACAACGTGCAGGGAGCCGCCTGATGCTTCGCTCCGTGTTCGGCCGCGCAAACCGTCCCGCCCAACCTGCCGCGGCTGCCGACTGGCATTCCACGGAACCGTGGATTGCCTTCGGCATGAAAGTTGTCGCTTTCCTTTGCGCAGCGATCGCGGTCGCATCGTTCATGCCCATCAATGGCGCTGTCGTTGCCAGCGGCACGGTTTCCGTCGAGGGCGAATACAAAGCGGTGCAGCACCTGGAAGGCGGCATCGTCGCAAAGATCCTCGTTCGCAATGGTGACGAGGTGAAGGAAGGCCAGCTTCTGGTCCAGCTTGACGGCACACAATACAAGGCAACGCTGACGGCGGTTTCCGGCAAGGTTGCAGAGCACGCGATCCAGGAGGCGCGTCTCATCGCCGAACGTGACCGTAAGGAAAGCTTTGCGCTGCCAGCAGACCTTGCCGCCGGCGATCCTGCGGTTGCGGCCATCTTTGCGGCCCAGCAGACGCTGTTCGACACAAGGCGCGCCGCCTACCTCGGTCAGCTCAAGATGCTCAAACAGCGGCTGGCGCAGACCGAAAATGAACTGAAAGGCGTGCAGAGCCAGCTTGCCGCGCGCAAGCGCGAGCGCGAATTGAACGCCAAGGAACTGGCAACCGTCATGCCTCTTTTCGAACGCGGCTATGTCAACCAGCAGCGTATCGGTCCGCTCCAGCGTGAGGATGCGCGCCTTGACGGTGAGGTTGGCAATCTTAATTCGCAGGCTGCCAAGCTCAAGTCCGCACGCGCCGAGGCCGAGGCCCGGCTTTCCCAGGCCGACAAGGAGTATTCCCAACAGGCTGCCAGCGAACTTGAAAAGGTGCAGACGCAGCTCTCCGAAGAGCGCGAAACGCAGAAAGCCGCGGCCGATAAGCTGGCGCGGACTGAAATACGCGCGCCGGTTCCGGGCGTCATCCACGCCCTCGCCGTGCATACCGAAGGCGGCGTCGTGCCTCCTGGGGGCGCACTTCTCCAGATCGTGCCGACGGGCCGCGAGCTGGTTGTGTCAGCGCACTTCCAGCCACGTGATGTCGACAAGGTTCACCTGGCACAGCCCGCCGCCGTGCGCTTCCAGGCCTTCGACAGCCATACGACGCCGCGGCTCGAGGGCAAGGTGCGGCGCGTGTCGGCAGCCGAGCTGACCGACAAGGATGGCCGCACGTTCTTCACGGCGGAGGTTGAGGTTCCGGCCGCGGAGCTGGCCCGGCTCGGGGTCAACCACCGGCTTGTGCCCGGAATGCCCGCCGAGGTCTATCTGGAAACGCCCGCGCGCACGATCCTGTCGTACTTCATGAAGCCCTTCACCGACATGATGGCGCGCGCCTTCCGCGAGCGCTGACTCAATAGGCGTGAAGCTGGCTCAATAAGCGTTAAGAAATGTCTTTCGCGACAGCACCGTCAAAGCGATGATGTAGACGTCGAGCAGCAGCGACCAGTTGTCGATGTAGTAGAGATCGTGCTCGACGCGCTGGCGCATGCTGTGATCCGTCTCGGTGGCGCCACGCAAGCCGTTCACCTGGGCCCAACCCGTGATGCCCGGTTTGACGTTGAGACGGCGCGGATACTTCTCGATCCGCTTCTCAAAGAACCGGTCGTGCGCCACGGCGTGCGGTCGTGGCCCCACAAGGGACATGTCACCGCAGATCACATTCAAAAGCTGCGGCAGCTCATCGATCGAATACTTGCGCAGGACGCGCCCGACGCGAGTCACCCGGTCATCGCCCTGTTTGGCTTGGCGGATGGTATCGCCGTCATCCAGCGTCGTCATGGTGCGAAATTTCCACATACGGAATTCGCCCAGGTTGTAGCCGTGACGGCGTTGACGGAAGAACACGGGTCCCTTGCTATCGAGTTTAATGGCGAGCGCAACGAGACCCAGAATCGGCGCGAGCAGTATCAGCGCGATGGATGCAAGCGCCACGTCGAAGAGACGCTTGCTTGCTGCCTGAAGCGGACGGATGGGCTCGCGTGTCAAAGACAGCGTGGTGCTGCGGCCGAATCTCGAAACCCGCGCGTGCTTGAACTGCGCCACCAGCCCGCTCGCGCCGAGATGGATCACAACCGGCAAAAGACAAAACGCTCCAACCGCCTTTTCAGCGAAGGCCCCGCCGCCCGAGATGATGACGTCTTGGACGCCTTCCATGCGCGCTGTCCGCACGGCGCCTTCCAGGCTGTCGCCGGCATCCGCAGCGTCGATCGCATCCTGCGCAATCACGATCCGGGCAACGACGGTGGCGCCCGTGGCTCCATCGGCGATCTCGCGTTCCATGCGGGCCACCTCGGCAGGGGCGCCAACGAGCATCAATCTGCGCGGCAGGATAAGCCCGCGTTCGATGAGCGTGGCGATGCTGCGGTGAAGGATGGCATTGAGGGCTATCAGCGTCACCGACCCCGAGCAGTAGAAGATGATGAGCCAGGCGCGCGAAAAGATCGACGTCGTCTTGGTGAGAAAGCCGATCAACGCCAGCGCGGCAAACGCCAGGTTCCAGACGAGAAGCAGCCGGCCATTGCTGCGGCGTCCTTCCAGCAGGCTTTCGACCCCGTACTCATCTTGAATGAGGAAGGTGAGACAGTAGGTGAGCCCTGCGAGCGCGCCGATGCCGATGAATTTGTCGACCTCGCCGACGGCTTCGTAAATGGCCAGATGATAGCCGATACCCGTCACCACCGCGGCGAGAACGGTAACTATCAACTCCAGCAGAAATACGCTTCCTGTAAACGCCGCCGGCGACAATCCAAACCGCTGACGGCGCAGAACTGGCCGTGATCCGGCCTCACTGACGCGACTGAACACTTGATGACATCCCGCATGTCTTGCTCAGGGGTGGCGGTTTTCGCCGCGCGATCCCCGAGCGACGTCTTTATAGCAAGTCTTAGGCCGGATCTTCTCTGAACTGATATATATGTTTAAACGGCGCGGGCGTGATCGGTGATCAGGACCAATGTAAAGCCGCAAGGCATAGGACTTGCAGATTTGCCGGTGCCCTATTCTGTCCAGCATTTCCGCTGCCAGAAAGCGGGGCAGGGGCCGCCATCTCCCTTGCGATGAGATGTGTCTTTGCGTGACGGCGGGTTCAGAATGGTACAAATAGTTCCGCGTTTGGGATCGGCTCCATTTCAGAAGTTGGGACGGCCGCTGGTTCATCCCGCCATCGCGTCTGCACCTCAGCCTGCGGGCGCCGAAGGCATGACCGACATCGACGGCCTGCTCCAGATTCTCAGGCGCAATCTTTGGCGCATCGTCTTGGCGACCTTGGCGGGCGTTATTTTGTCGCTAGCTTATCTGTCGGTCGCAAAGCCGATGTATACCGCCACCGCATCGCTGTTCGTTGATCCGCGCGCCCGTAAGATCGTATCCGAAGAAATCGTGCAAGGCGGTGTTGCCTCCGATCTCGCCCTCGTCGAAAGCCAGGTTTCAATTCTGACGTCGGACGCCGTCCTGGGCCGCGTCGTTAAAGATCTTCAACTCGACAAGGACGAGGAGTACGCACCCAAACCGCGCCAGGGTCTTCTTTCGCGCATCAAGGAGCTGATCGTCGCTAGGCCGCCTGCCCCTGATCTCGATCCGACAGTCCAGGCCATCAATACGCTTGCCGACAGCATCAAGGTCAAGCGCGCGCAAAAGACCTATGTGGTCGACGTGGACGTGACGGCCTCCTCCCCCATCATGGCCCAGCGCGTCGCGCAAGCCGTGGTCGATGCCTATCTTGCTGACCAGACCGCCGCCAAGACCACGGAGGCCAAACGCGCCAACGCGCTCATCGACGCGCGCCTTGGTGAGTTGCGTCAGCAGGTGCGGGATGCCGAGACGCGGGCCGACGAATTCAAGCGCGCCAACAGGATCCTCACGTCCGAAGGCGGAATCATTACCGAGCAGCAGCTCTCCAAACTCAACACAGAGCTGATTACCGCGCGCGCGGTCGCCGCGGAAAGCAAGGCGCGCAACGATCAGATCCTATCGTCACTGAAAACCGAGCCGGGCGCGGAAAGCCTGCCGGATGCCGTTCGTTCCGGTCTCATTCAGAAGCTGCGCGAGCAATACTCTCAAGTCGCGCGCCGGGAGGCCGCTCTTTCATCCCAGCTCCAACCCCGCCACCCGGTGCTGGTCGAAGTCCGTTCCCAGCTCGCCGAGGTCAAGGCTCAAATAAAAGCCGAACTGAAGCGCGTGGCGACCGCCGCACAAGCCGAGCACCAGATCGCGGAAAACCGCGAGCGTGAGCTTGCCGCTCAATTGGAGCGCGCCAAGGAGGAGGTTCGCCGCACTGACACCGCGCAGATCAAGCTGCGCGAACTGGAGCAGGAAGTGACGGCCAGCCGCGAGTTGCTGAAGCTCTTCCTGGCGCGCGCCAAGGAGACCCAGGAGCAGCAGAACGTCTCGACGCCCGATGCCCGCATCATTACGCCGCCTTCGGTGCCGGCAAAACCTTCAAAGCCGTTGACCTGGCTGATCCTGTCCCTGGGTTTGATCGGAGGCCTGGGGCTGGGTCTCGCCTCGGCTCTCATCAGCGATCATTTCGACACCACCGTGCGCACCGCCGCAGGGCTTGCACCCGGCCTGCCCGCTCAAACGGTCGCAAGCGTCCCGATGTTGAATGCCCCGCGGCGCGCTCTGTGGCATCGTTGGCGTCGTAACGCGCCCGCGCGCGTGGAGGCAGCGCAGTTCTCCGATCTCCTCACCGCGGTGGCCGATTACAATGACGGGCCTCACACGCCGTATCGGCAAAGCATTTTGCGTCTGCTCACCCGCGTGAAGGCGCATCAGCGGCCAGGGTGTCCCTATTGCGTGTTTCTGACTTCGCCCACCGCGCAGTCTGGCAACTCGGCAACAGCACTGGCATTGGCCTATGCGGCCGCTATCTCCGGGGAACGCATTCTCCTGATCGACGCCACCTCGAGCCGGCCTGATCTGTCTAATATCTTTGCCTCCTCGCTGGAGCACAAGACAGCCGTCGTCCTCGACAACAAGGATCACCTGGCCGGCCTTATCAAACGGGACTCACGCTCGGGCCTTTCATTGCTTCCCCTTGCCTTTGTCGATCTGCGGACACTCAAGAGCCCGCAGCGCCGCAGGCTGATTGCGGGATTGAACAGCCTCGTTCAGAGCTACGATCTGGTCCTGATCGATGCGGGTGCGGTGCTGGATGACGAATCTGCATTGAGCCTGCTGCCCGCGGCCGACGAGGTGCTTCTCGTCACGCGGTACGCTGGTTCGACGCGAGGTGAAATTGCGCAAACCCTCGAAGTCCTGGACTCTGCGCGCGACCGCCTCACTGGCGCAATCCTCACCATGAAGACCTGATGTACGGCCACCTTGACCCGCATCTGGCGGACGCCCAGTGGAGCAGACCAGCGCAATGAGAGGCGGCCTTCAACCGGAAACGCAGCACTTTCCTCCAGACGGCCGCCTGCCGGGGCTTGGCCTTGTGCTCGTGGCTGTGTTGTTTGTCGTCATCTCGCCCCTGGCGCTCGTCGCATTGGGTCTCAACTATGACGAGTCGGGGGGCAGTCCACTGGAGAAAGTCCATCCCGCGACGTTGCTTTCCTTTGCCGTTCTTGGAGTGTCGGCGCTTTACGTCCGCAACCCGCTGACGGGCCTGCTCAACGGGCTCGTAGCATATCCCGGCACGCTCGTCTTTCTCATCATGATTGGACTGTTGATCGTCCATTCAATCCGCGTCGTGAGCCTGCCTTTCACTTTCTTCTTCGACACGTTCCTGGCGCCTGTCGTCGTATTCTTCCTGTTCAAGGATCTGCGCGATCAGCGCGCGCGACGCTTCGCGCTGCTGTTTCATACCTTGATGATGGTGAACGCGTGCATTGGGATTGTCGAATTCGCGATCGCAGACCGCATCACGCCGCTTGTGGCCAATGGACTTGTCATTGACGACGATTGGCGTTCGACCGCGCTCTTGGGCCATCCCCTCGCCAACGCCAGCCTGACCGGCGCCTATCTGCTGACGCTCGCCCTCGGCGCGGCACGCGATCTTCCGCGCCCACTTGCCATCGGCGGCTTCGTCATTGCGTCGGCCGGCATGGTCGTGTTCGGCGGCCGGGCGTCCAGCGTCCTGCTGCTCGTGATGCTCCTCGGGCTCGCCGCCGTGAAGGCGGCTGCAATTGCCCGAGGCGCGCGCTTTGACGCCCGGACGATCATTTTCGCACTGCTGGCGGTTCCGATTCTGTCGTTCACCCTCATTACGCTCGCCGAGGCCGGTTTCTTCGATCTGTTCGTTGAGCGCTTCTTCGACGATCGCGGCAGCGCCAGCACGCGTGTGGAGATGTTCGAGCTGTTCAAGCACATCCCCTTGAGCGAACTGCTGCTTGCGCCCGACGCCAATCAACTGGCGACACTGCGCACGGTTTACGGTTTGGACTTCGGCATCGAGAGCTTCTGGGTTTCGTTTGTCCTCAGCTACGGCCTGATCCCAGGCCTGGCATTTTTTGCCGGTCTGCTGTTCTTCTGCCGCGACATCATCCGGGTGACGCGGCGCGGATCGGTATGGATTTTGGTGTTCTTCTTTGCGGTGGCCTCCACCTCGGTCAGTCTTTCGGCCAAGACTCCACTGTTCGCCATTCTCGTGTTGATGCTGCTTGTTCTGATGCGCCGCCAACAGGCCGGGGACCAGCCGCCAGAGCTCACGCCAAGCGTGGCGGCGCTGCGCTTGAGACGGCGCAACCGCACGCCGGCGGTTACACCTTTTTGACCGATTAACCATCGCGCATGCCCGCACTGCATGTCCCGCTGCGAGGAAGTGTTGTGTCCACACCGGCGTACTGGGCGGGCATGAGAGTTGCTATGGACGGACGTGGAAGACGCTGCCGGCTCATACCGGCACAACGTCCGCCCGCAAGGTCTAAGAATATCGGGCGTGTACCAATAGTCCGCTTTCATCATTGGATGATTTGTCATGATCTGTGCTAGTCTGCCTCGTCTTGCCTGTGTCGACGGCCATGGCATCAACTGTCCCGATATGGAGCATGCCGTTGCAGCTGCGATCGATCGAGCCAAAACGCGTGAACCTTTCACGGTCTTCACGCTCAATCTCGATCATCTCGTCAAACTGCGCCGCAATCCGCGCTTCCGAGCCGCTTACGCGAACGCCGGCATCGTGACGGCCGACGGCGCCCCAGTTGCGTGGCTCGCACGCACGCAGAACGCTGCTATCGCGCGCACAACGGGTGCCGATCTCGTGATCCCACTGGCGCAGGCTGCTGCGCAGGCCCGGCTCCCCATCTTCCTGTTCGGCACATCGGCGGACGTCATGGCACGCGCAGGGCGCGACCTGGCAGACCGCACCAACGGACATCTCGACATCGCTGGCACGCTTGCGCCCTCGGCAAACTTTGATCCCACAGGCGCCGAGGCCGATGCGGCGATCGAAACGATCCGACGCACCGGCGCCAAGCTCGTGTTCGTCGCACTCGGCGCGCCTAAGCAGGAAATATTTGCCGAACGCGCACGTGCCGCGGGCCTCGCCTGTGGCTTGGTCTGCATTGGTGCAGCGTTGGATTTCATCGCGGGTGCACAGATCAGGGCGCCCCAAACCATGCGCAACAACGGGTTGGAATGGGTCTGGCGCCTCGCCACGAATCCGCGCCGCCTGTTCCTGCGCTATGCCAAGTGCGGCGGGCTGCTCTTGGATCTTCTCTTCCTGGCGCCCTTGCGCGAGCGCGCGACACGGCTGCCGGGTGCGTAAGGGAGGTGTAACGCGCTTGGCTGTAATTTCGTTCGATGCTTCGCCCCGCAAGGCGGATGTTTAAGGTCGGCCCTGGATGTCGAATAAGATCCTCTTTTACACGCACGGCCTGGTCGATGGCGGTGGCGAGCGGTTATGGTCGTGCCTTGCGAGCGCCTTCAAGGCGCGCGGCAACGACGTTATCTTCGTTCAGGATTTCGAAGCAGACGAAAACCGCTCGAATCTCGACAGTTCCATTCCTCTGTTCACGATCGGCCGAAGCCACTGGCGCGCGGTGCGCCGCCTAGCGGACATCCTGCGCCAGGAAAAGCCGGATATCGCGCTCTCGGCAATCGGGGGCTCGAACACCAAGCTGATGCTGGCCAAGTGGCTGGCGCGTTCCCCCATCCGCACCGTCATCACCTACCATGGCTTTTGCGAGTGGCGCTCGGGATTGCTGAGCTTCGTGACGTACCTCGCCTTGCCGGTGCTAAGCGCCTTTGCAGACTGCACGGTGGCCGTATCCGACGGCCTGCGCGAGCAACTCGTCAAACGCTGGGGCGCGCGGCCTGAAAAGACGATCACGATCCTCAATCCTGTCTTCTTTCCCGCGGCCGCCCCTGTGCCGAGTGAAGCAGAATTGTGCGGGCGTCCAGACGTGCTTCTGGCTGTCGGACGTCTCGTGCCGGAGAAGGACTTTCCCACCTTGCTGCGCGCCTTCGCACGGCTTGAGCGGCCATCGGCACGCCTGATCATCCTTGGAAAAGGCCCGGAAGAAGCCAGACTCAAAGCCTTGTGCAAGGATCTCGGAATTACCAGCCGTGTGACTCTCGCAGGTTATTCCAAGGAGCCCTGGCGCTTTTATTCGCAGGCCAAATGCTTCGTGTTGTCGTCGCTGTCCGAGCCTTTTGGCAACGTCGTCGTCGAAGCCATGGCTTACGGGCTTCCCATCGTCGCCACCGCCAGCGCAGGGCCACAGGAAATTCTGCGGCATGGCAAGTTCGGCCGTATCGTCGCCGCTGGCAGCGATTTGCAGCTGGCGCACGCCATTGCCGATACGCTTGAGTATCCAGGCGATCCGGCGCAGCGCCGTCGCAGGGCAGACGATTTTTCGTTTGCGGTGCGCGTTCCCGCCTATGAGGAGCTTGTCCGAAGCGTTCTTGGAAAGGCCAACGCGGTACATGCCTCGCCCGTTAGCCCGCCCGGCACCCCGACGACGACCACGACCCGTCCCGCCGCCTAAACATTTTATCGAGGTTTTGCCGATGCCGGACAAGGCAACACATCGACAGCTGGTCTATCTCGATCTCACACATGCCGGGCGGCACGTCACGGGGCTGGAGCGGATTTCGATCGAGCAGTTCGAGCAGGTCAGCTTCACAGGCGCGAGAATCGTTCCTGTCCGCGCGCGCGGCGTTCTGTCGATGATCTTGTGCCAGCAGCTTCTGCTTCCCCTGCTCGCGCTGTTGAAGCCATCCGCGCAGTTCGTGTTTCCAGGATTTCCACCCTCTCCCGTCTTCGCGCTGATACCGCACCGTGTCTGGATGTACGTCCACGACACTTTCCTCATCACCCGCAAAAGCGACCTTTCGGCCAAGGCGCGCTTCTACATGGCACCCCAGTTTGCCTGCGCGTTGCGCCACCTGAGCCGCTTCATGGTGAATTCCGAGAAGACGCGGGAGGAGGTTCGCCAGTTCGTCAGCCCGAGCGCAACGGTGATGCTCTATCGGCCCTCGGTCGCTAACGTTTTTTTATTGTCATCACAAGGACGCCCAGAGCGGACTGAGCGACCCCGTCCGCTGCGCCTTGCTGCGCTTGGCACCATCGAGCCGCGCAAGAATTATTCAGCCGCGCTCGCCATACTGGAAACCTTGCGCGCGTCCGGGGATGAGAATGCGCAGCTCCACATCATCGGCCGCTCCGGCTGGGGTGAGAATGCTGCGCGCATCGCAGATCATCCCGGTGTCGTGATCCACGGCTATCTTCCCGCCGATGGCGTGAAGGAACAGCTCGAAGCGGCAGACATCTACCTGTGCACCTCGCACGACGAAGGCTTGGGCCTGCCGCTACTCGAAGCGCAATATGCGGGACTTGCCGTTGTGGCACCTGACGCGCCGGTATTCCGGCAGGTTCTGGGAACGTCGGCTACCTTCATCAACTCGGCGGATGCGGCAGGCGCCGCGCGCGCAATCACGAGCTTGATCTCGCAGCCCGGATGGCGCGCGGCCACAACCGCTGCGGCGCTTGCCAATGTCGCGCGATGGAATGAAGCTGCAGCCAAAGATCTTGCAGGCGCGCGCATGATTTTCGCCGCAACGGATCGTCAGGCCAACGCGGCGGCGCCCGCACCAGCACGCGCGCCATGACCCGCAACGACAATCAAAGCATACGGCGGCGCGACCTTCTTACGGGCGCCGCCGCGCTCGGCGTGTTTGGCACGTCCGCACCGTCCCTCACCTTCGCAGCTCAAGCGGCAAACCCGCCCGCCCGAGGGCTGGGCGCCATCGCGGCTTCGAAGGGAATCCTCTTTGGCGCGTCCCTGGCGGTTCACGAACTCGACCGCGATCATGGCGAGCGCTACCAGGAGCTCTATATCCGCGACGCCCGCATCCTGACGAGCGAGCTTGAGTTCAAGCTCTCGACTCTGCGGCCCAAACAGGATGCGCTCGACTTCCATGGCGCCGACCGCCTGATAGGATTTGCCGCCGCCCATTCGATGCCGGTGAGAGCCCATACGCTGATCTGGGACGATGACGTGCCGGATTGGATCCATCGCCTTGCTCCGGGCGGCATCTCTGACCTGCTCGATATGCACATCGAGACCATCATGCGCCGCTATGCCGGCAGGATTCGATACTGGGATGTCGTCAACGAGCCGATCGGTCCGTGGGATGGCAAGCCGGGCAATCTGCGCGCAGGGCCCTTCTATCGCGCGCTCGGAGAAGACTATATCGCGCGTGCGTTCAAGGCCGCGCGCGCCACCGCGCCATCGGATATTCTGGTCCTCAACGAGGCGCAGTGCGAGACGGCCGACGAAAACGGCGAGACCTTCCGCACGAGCCTGCTGGCGCTGTTGCGCCGTTTGAAGGATCAGGGCGTGCCCATCGACGCCATCGGTTTCCAAAGCCACCTCAAACTTGCAGCGACGTATGACCTTCCGGTCTTCACCGCTTTCCTCCACGAGGTCGCAGATCTCGGCTTCGACATCCACATCACGGAGCTGGACGTCAATGACAGCACGTTTCCCGGCGACATCGCCGTGCGCGACCGTGCGGTGGCCCGGATGTACCGTGCCTATCTCGACGCTGTACTGAAGGTGACGGCCGTGAAAGTGGTCGAAACCTGGCAGCTCAGCGATGCCACAAGCTGGATGAATGATCCCGCAACGCAAGCCCGCATGGCGATACGTTCGAACCCGCGGCCGTTGCCTTATGACGCGAGCTTCCAGCGCAAGCCCGCTTGGGACGCGATTGCCGAGGCATTCGACGCCGCGCCGGCGCGCTGAGCCCTTCTTCTTGCGGATATCGGCGTGTTGGGGTCGCTTAAGCCGCGACCACGGCGTTCCCACAAAACCGGCGGCGCTGCAGCGCGCGGTGGTTTTCATAGATGCGGGCAAGCTGATACTCGGGCGTGAAATCGCCGACTTCGCGCGCAACGCCTTCCGGCGTAAGGCGGCCGTCTGCAATTGCCGCATGCGTCTCCACGAAAGCATCCGCCAGACGTGCCGCCATGTCGTCCTGGTCGTTAGAGCGCGCAACGAGCCTGCCCGAGACGCCGTCCTTGATGACGCTGGCGAGCTGCGGCAGATGGATGGCGCACACGGGGCGTCCGGCGCCCAGCGTTTCCAGAACGGAGAACGGCATCCCCTCGAACTCGGAGGTCAGGATGCCCGCGTGGACATTCGAGAGAACGTCCGCGACCCCTTGCGCGCTCTTGAATCCATGCAGGACCGAATACGGGCGAATCTCTTCGAACTCGGCAAATCGCGCCGGATCGCTCGTGCCCATGTAATGGAACTCGACGCCCTCACCCAGCCGCTCGCGCAGGTGCGCAATCGTCTTGAACATGAGCGAGGGCACCTTGAAGAGGTCGAGGCGGCCGGCAAAAGCAATCCGGAAGCCGTCTTTCGGGAACGGCGTGGGATGAAACTGCTTGGTATCGACCCAGGTGGATTGCGTTTCGATCTTGCCGGCGTTGGCCGGGTAGGTCTGGCGAATGCGCTCGGTGATGATCGGGTTGACGCACATGAACTTGTCGCACGTCTTCACGGCCAGCCATTCGTTGATGTTGTGGACGTAGCGATAGCTCTTCAACAGCGAGTCCATTTGCAGCTTGGGCGCGCCCTCGCCATGGAGCATCTGGATGAAAGGAACACCCAGACCCTTGACCAGCGTCGCGAACTCCACCCGCTGCAGATCGACGCTCGTCGGGCATTCGCGCAAGACCCGGCGCACCGACGCCAGATAGCGCAGCAGTCCTTGCATGAACTGGAAGTTGATCGACTCTTTCAGGCTGCGGGCGGCTTCGCGCGCCTTGTCTTCCGGATAGTGCAGCACGGGAAGAAAGTCGAACGGCTTGCCGCGGAATGTCTCGCGCGTGACCTTGCCCAACGGACGCTTGCCCGAAGCATCGACCCCGACCATCAGGAAGCTGAAGTCATCGGGAAGATGACCGATCATGTCACGGACGAAGGTTTCAAGCCCGCCGACCTTCGCGCCCAGCGGATCGAAGGAATGAATGACGCAAAGACGATATTGCATGAGCCAGGATACTTCCAGTTGCGATAAGCCGGCCGCGACGTGCAGCCGGACAAAGCCTATTCCAGGATCGTGCCGGTCGCGACGCAAGCCACCCGGCAAAGTGCCGCGGAGCACGGCCTGGGTGACATTAAGGTTGCCAAGTGCGCATCTCCCAAGGTGCTTTGCGGAAAAGTGGGAACTGGTTTTCCGGCAAGACGCACGACAAAAACAAAAGTCCCTAGACCTGCCGCAACGCCCGGAACTTGGCCAGCACGCCGCCAACCTCGCCCGGATAGACCACGGCGAGCGCCACCACGTAGACCATGCCACCGGTCAAGATCGCCGCCGCAAGCGAGGGCACGGTGGCCGACATCGGAACGAAATGCAAAACGGCAATCATGGCGGCTGTCGCCGTGGCAATCCGCACCAGATGCCCTATCGGCAACGTGAAGCCGTGCAGATAGGCTCCGCACATCAGCGTGACGATAAGACTGGCGATGGCGCCAATGGCGGCGCCCGCAACGCTGCCCGGAAGGCCTCCCATCGCCAGTCCAACAACGCCGCCCAGAATGGTACTCAGGCCGTCGAACACATCGTTGGCGAGTGGAATTCGGGTTTTCTCGCGCAGGAGAAACACCTGTTCTCCGAAATGAATGCGCAGGTTGCGGGCCGCTCCTGCCAGGATCGCCCAGGGGAGAACCGCTGCCGTCATCTCGCGAAAGGGAGCCGCAACGATGCGGTCGACAAGCGGGCCTGAGATGGCCCACAGACCGCCCGCGGCCGGCGCCAGAACGGCAAGCAGCAGAACGCCGTTGCGCACGAGCTGCGCCTGCCCCTCCAG
>WBZU01002185.1_pt1 | contig 13784 bp, 15 predicted proteins | sample 5204311 | NCBI WGS metagenome assembly WBZU01 (sample SAMN12344359, study PRJNA552823) | activated sludge metagenome | biome: Activated sludge suspended growth; feature: Nitrification reactor; material: Wastewater; isolation source: activated sludge from nitrification reactor of wastewater...
CGCTGACGTTGAACGGATTCGTCGAACTGATGCTGGAGCGCCTGAGGGAGGAACCGGATGAGGCGGAGAGCGCCTTGTCGGAAGACACGTTGGATGCCGTCCGGGTGTTGACCATCCACAAGGCCAAGGGACTGGAGTTCCCATTCGTGATTCTTGCGGGATTGCACCATGGGGACGGGGCCGGACGAAATCGGTCCGGGCCGCTCATCTGGCACGACTGGTCGACCGGCGTGCAAGGTGTCGATTTCGGTGATTGCTGCTCAGTGGGGGCCGTGTTCGTAGCCGAGAAGTCGCGTGTCCGCGAGGAGGCTGAACGCCGGCGCCTGCTGTATGTGGGAATGACCCGCGCCAGGGAATGTTTGCTCTTGTCAGGAGCCCTACCGAAGCGCCGGGTGCGGGGGGCTCTGCTCGACCTGTTGGAAGAGGCAGCCGGAGGCGATTTGAACGGGCATGAACAAGACGAGCCACCACTTGCGGATGTGGGATTGCGCCGCGAAATCCTCAAGGGGAGCGGCCGGATGCCGGCGAAAGAACGGATCAGGCCAGCCGTGCCGGCAGGGGATGTCATCGATGGAGAGTGGTCCCGCCGATGGGAGCAGCGGGATCGTCTCTGGCAGGCCTACCGATCGGCGCCGCTCATCGTCTCTCCATCAGACTTTATCCAGCAACCGTCTCCGCGCTCCTTTCGGAAGGCCAAGGCCAGCGAGCGCCAAGTTTCCGGCAACCTGTTCGGCACCATGGTGCATCGACTGTTGCAACAGTGGGATTTTTCCGGCGATGTGGCCGCGCAACTGGCTGCGATCACCGTCACATCCCTCGCAATGGAGGAAGAGCATCAGGAGCAGCAAGCGATCCTGGATGAGATCCGCCGGCTGTTGCAGACGTTCGCCGAGTCGGCGCCCTATGCCCGCTTGCGCCAGGCTACGGTGATCGGCCGGGAGGTGCCGTTTCTCCTGCCTTGGAATGACGGGCGCCAAATTCTGGAAGGAGTCGTCGATGTGCTGTATCGCCTCGATGGAACGCTCTGGATTGCGGATTACAAGACCGATATGATTCCGGCCGACCAGGCGCCCGCTAGGGCGGAGGTCTATCGGGAGCAGGCCCGACTGTACCAAGAGGCAGTCGCGCGATCGATGGGAGAGCCGGTTGCCGGGTTTGAGTTTATTTTTCTTCGGTCCGGTGTTGCGGTGCTGGTGTAGGGAAAGGGAGGAGCCATGCGGCGAATATTCTGTGCGGCACTGCTGGTCATCGCGTGTATAGGCTGTGCGGGTCCCCGAAAGACGGAGATACGTCCGCTTTCGGCGCCGGTCGGCACGAGCGCGGCGATCAGTCAGCGGTTAGAGCAGGGCAATCGGTTCCTCCTGCAGGAGGATTGGGCCTCGGCGAGGCAGGTGTACCTGGACACGATTCAGGCCGATCCGACCTTGGCGGAAGCTCACTACAATCTGGCATTGGCACTGGAGCGATCAGGCGAAAAGACCGAGGCCCGGAAACATTATGTTACCGCGGCGAACCTGGCGCCCGGCAACAAAATCATCTGGGATGCCCCGCCATTGCGGAAATACGACGCCGAGCTCGGGTTGAGCAGGAAGTCCTGGATGGATGCCAATCCCAAGTAGTGCCTCGTCGGGTACAGCAGCTCCGCGCTACATCGCCGCGGTGGAACCTGAGTCGGCTCGCAGCGGCCGCTTACGTTGAAGGGCGACGGCAAGGATCACCGCACCCGCGACAATCATCGGAATACTCAGCATCTGTCCCATCGAGATTGATCCGACAAGAAAGCCGATCTGCGCGTCCGGTTCCCGAAAAAACTCCACCACGATGCGGCAAAGCCCATAGCCCATCAAAAATGCCCCGAAGACGGTTCCAGCCGGCGGATGGCGGCGGGTAATCAGCCACAGCACCGTAAAGAGTAGCAGCCCTTCCAGGAAGGCTTCGTACAGTTGTGATGGGTGCCGGCAAGCCATGCCTCCGGCTGGGAAGACCATGCACCAGTCGACATCCGTGGGGCGGCCGTACAATTCTCCATTGATGAAGTTGCCAATTCGCCCCAGTCCCAGGCCAACCGGGGTCACACCGGCGGCAAGATCGGCAACGGTCAGCACCGTCATCCCCTGGCGTTTGGCGAAGAGGATCAACGCCACGATGGTGCCGATCAACCCGCCGTGGAACGACATGCCGCCTTCCCACACCGCCAGGATTTTGAGCGGATTCTCCATGTAGTAGGAGAGGTTGTAAAACAGCACATACCCCAATCGCCCGCCGGCAAACACGCCGACCGCCGCATACACAATCATGTCGTAGACTTGATCTTTGTTGAGCGGCAACCGTTGTTCCTTCGCTCGCGCCACGATGATGAAATAGGCCAGTGTGAGTCCAATCAGATACATCAGTCCGTACCACCGGAACTGAAGAGGGTCCAGGTGCAGGAACACAGGGTCGATATCGGGATAAGGAATGGCGTGTCGCCAAGGCAGCATAGAGGGACTCCACATAGTTTCGCGATCTTATGGAAACGGGCCTGACAATGCAAGGCAGGCCGCCAACCCGCGCCAGGCAAGGCGTGGGGCGGATGATGAGTTTCCCCTACGCACACCTGTCGCTTTTCTGAAACGGTTGTCTCCTGCCATTGTTCACAAAACAGCACCGTTTATGAGAGGGCGTTAACCTGACGCCGCACAATCATCGCAATCGCGTGCAAATTTCATTATCCGAGCCTGGCACGGTTGATGCTGTACGTAGAGGCAGCGTTCGCCGGAGTCAGTGAATCGTTAACCTTGTTTTACAAAAGGGGGGAGTCACGATGTCTACCAAGGGGCGTGAAGCAGCCAAGATTGCGGCGATCATCGGCGGTGGGGCGGTGGTAGGAGCGGCGTTGGGCTTGCTGCTGGCTCCGAAGTCCGGGGCGGAAACGCGACGCGATGTCGCGCGGTATGCGAAACGTGCCCAGGTTCAGGCGACGCGCTTTGGCCGATCGGTGAAGAGCGGTGTGTCGTCTGTGGTGGAACGGAGCCGGGCGTTGGTCAAGAAAGACGACCACAAGGAAGCGGCGTAAGCCGGGAGGACTAGAGGTCGGCGGAACCGGTTTGGTAGAGATTCAGTCTCTTCCAGCTCCCTGCCGGCCATGCAGATCGGACAACAATCGGGCGACAACGGCCTGTCTCGCGCGGGACAGGCCGTGTGCCTATCGCGACGTCGTCATTGAGCGGCTTGACCCTCAGAAACCCGGGTGTTAGATTTCGCCGCGACGCATTGCGTTCTGCGGGAGTGGTGGAATCGGCAGACACCCAGGACTTAAAATCCTGTGTCATACCAATGGCGTGCGGGTTCAAGTCCCGCCTCCCGCACCACAATGGGCCCTTCTCTTCGTTCCGAGACGGCCATTCCGGCCCATTCGCGCCATCGTTCCCAATCCAAATTAGAGTCCCCGCACGGATCGGATCGGTTTCATGTAGTTCTGATCCTCGGTCCCCAAGTCTTCATGGCAGATACGCGAGTCGGTGGAAGCTTTCACCTTCTCGATGACGCCGCGCGCACGCAGGGCCTCTTTGAGCGTATCCGGGGTGGGGTAACTGTCCATGATCACGGCTGGACAGACGACGAGCGTCCGTTCCACCACCTGGTTGAGCATGACCTTGAATTTGGTGTCGGCCAAGGGATCTCGCCTCGGCACCACCGTCTCGACGAGATAGGGAGCGGGAAATTCTTCCTCCAGAAATTCTTTGATGACCTGTACTTTGCGCCGCGCGTAGTCGTCCGTCACGATGATGTTCCTTTCCAGCTCCGTTCGCGGTCCAAGTCTGCTCGGACCATCACGATTCTCATGCGATGTTCCTGACGATCTTAAGAGATCCGCCTTGTAAAATCCAAGCCGTGGCGCCGCCAGTCGCACGGCCGGCCCCCCGGTCCTGAATCGGGTTTCGCTGGCAGCGCATCAGGTTAGGCCAACCAGTTGGCTCTGGCGGCGCCTGCGAGCCACGACTAGAACGCGCGTCAGGGTGAGTGTGAGGGCTCTGATATACTTGCCATAGTCAAACATGGCATCGTCATCGCCAGAGGCGGGTGGGGGAGAGGCAAGCATGGTTCAACGCACCGCAGGAGTGTCTGCGCAGCAGGATGCATACTCAGAAGGCGGCGGCAAACCAGGCTCTTCGGCCGGCGACATCTCCCATTCGCCGAAAGATCCTTTCAGCCATCGCCCCGCCCTGCGTTGTTCGGTCAACAAATGCCCGGGCGAGCTGCAGGCTGATAAGGCTGGCTATAGTTTTCCTACCGGTTTGGAGACCTGGGTGTGCCGCACGTGCGGGCACCGTGGGTTTCGCTCGCGTGAAGGCGTGATCTCCTTGTTTCGCTGCGGCCATGAGTTCAAGTTCAGCTACGGGCCTTCAACCCACACCATCACCGTGGTATTGAGTTCTGCCGCCGTAAACTTGTGGGGTACGCACGGCGTGACAGACGAACAGTTGGCGAAGATGGCGGCCGAATGGACGCTGTTATGCGGGAATCTGAAGAAACCGGTCAACCTGGGAATCGCGTCCGAAGAATTTGCCGACTTCTATCTGTACTTCTGCGGTGACTAACGGCTACCTGGTGCTCGCGCGACGCGCTGCCCACCTCTCGACTCTTTCTCAATAGCTGCTGCCGTCCTTTTTCCGCAATCGGTGCCGAATATCCCGCACCAGGCGTTTCACCATTTCCCGAGCCAGTTCCGGCACCCGGCGTAATACGAGGCGATCGCAATGGCGAGGACGAAGAGGACCTGCATGACGTGTTGCACCAGCACGCTCGGATCGATCGTTCGTGTGACAAACAGGATGCCGGACGCCACCAGCGTGACGACGAAGGTCGTGCGCTTCGGGCAGAGACTGCCGTCTCGTTTGCTTTGCGTGGCCAATACGATCCAGACACAGGCCCAGCCGATGGCGCCGACGACCAACGCCGCGGCAAGATCCGTCAATCCGACCATCAGGCTGCTGAGGCCCAGCTCCATCTTGGGACGACGCGGAAGTTCGATGCGGATCCGATAGAGCTCACCGACGGACAGCGCCAGCCAGATCAGAAGAATCCCCAGCACAAAACTGCCTCGGCCCATTTCCTCGGCGAACAATCGCTTCCGGGGTTTCGCGTCACCGGCTGACTTAATGGGAAATCCCTGAAAGTGCGGGGTAAAATCGTACCCGCATTCGCAATACTGTGCGGCATCGGGATTGGCCAGAAGGCAGCGGGGACATTCCAGCGGGATGGGTTTGCTCATCTTGTCATGATGCTCATGTTAGAATCGCGCGCGGGCTTGCCCGGATGATGAATGTGGAGGAGGACCCTATGTTCGTGCCCACGCGACCGTTGTTGTTTGCATCTCTTGGCGCCATCTTCGCCGCGACCTCCGTTGCCGCCGGCGCGTTCGGCGCACATGCGCTCAAGTCGATTCTCGATCCACCCATGTTGGCTGTCTACGAAACCGCCGCGCGGTACCAAATGTACCACGCTCTCGGCCTGTTTGTCGTAGCCTGGGTCTGGCGTGAAACCGGACAGACATTGGCCATCAAGGCCGGCTGGTTGTTCTGCGCCGGAATGCTGTTGTTCAGCGGAAGCCTGTATCTCGTCGCGTTGGCCGGAATCAAGTGGATGGGAGCGCTGACTCCCCTCGGCGGGGTGTCGTTTATCGGAGGGTGGATCTGTGTCGCGCTCGCCGCCTGGCGAGGCGGTCACGCTCAGTGATGCTGGCGGCGTGGTGAGATCGTCGCCTTTCCCCCTCCCTCGTTGAGGCAGGTCGCAGTACGTTTCCCGGTGATCGAGCCCCAACCGCCCACTGTATTGACGAACGTGCCTTCCAAACGCTGTCCCTCTGCCGAAAACAGGAGACTGTCTTCCTGCACCCCGGCCGGGGTTTCCCAACGCAGGTAGACACTGTCGCCGAGGACCGTGATTTCTGCGGGGCTGTTGGAAACGACCAATCCCGGCGGCGCAAAAATCACGGACGTCTTCTCTTCGCGATGATTCTGATGATTGTGAATGGACCATTGCCACGTGCCGCACAGGCGCGTGAGGCCGCGTTGCTGCCGGACCTGATCCTTCCAATTGTAAATACGGAACCACTCACGATGGGCGGTCTCGATCGCCCAGGCTTCGATCTGTGCGGCGGCGCCACCGAGTTGGGCGACGCGTTCTTCAGTTGGTGCCTCACTGGTACCCGACAGTATCTGTTTCAACGACGCGTCGAGGGGCGTGCCTTCGGTGAGCCACGTCATTTGGGATTCGATCTGCTGGCGCACTGCCTGGCGCTGTTCCGGTGTGGCGGCAAGGCCCGATTCCTTCGTGGCTTGTGCGAGTTGCCAGGCGGCCAGTGCGCGAACCAATTCGCTTGCCGCGCGCGTGAGATCGGGCATCAGCAGTTCCCGGCTCATCGTCTGGGTCAATCCCTTGGCGCCGATTGTCATCGCCGCGTCCTGTAGTCCCAATTGCGGCCCGACGGCGGATTTAAATAACGCGAGCGCGTCACCTTGCGAGGGAAGCAGGACCAGTTGGGCGGCGTTGGCCCGCGCCACGCTTTGGAATGCGGGCAATCGATCGGCCAGCGCGGGCGTCGGGGCTTGTGGTGCCGAAGCCTGAGGCGCCGGGGCGGCTGCGTCGGAACGGGCGGGGATCGGGGTCGCCAAGCAGGTGATGAATGCGCAGGCCACCAACAGGCTACGAGCGGCGTGATTCGGCATGACTGAGGTTGCTTTCTCCTTGAGGCGAGTGGGGTTCAGGCAGTTACATTCCCTGAAAACAGGTTTTCAGAAAGGCGGCGGTGGTGTCCCAGGCTTGCGCAGTCGCGGCGGCGTTGTAGCTGCCCGGTCTGGTTTCGTCGCAGAACGCATGGCTGGTGCCGGCGTAGGTCTTGATGTCGATACGTTTCCCTTGGCCCGCGGCGGCGCGGAGGAGGTCCGCATCCTGCTGGGTCGCCCAGGTATCCTGTTCGGCTTGATGATAGAGCAGCGGGCTCATCATGTTCGTCAGCTGATCGGGCGCCACGACCTTCCCATAGTAGGCGACCGCCGCCCGGAGCCGCTTGCGCTGGCAGGCAAATTCGATGGCCAGGGAGGCGCCCAGGCCGAAACCCACCACGCCGTGGATGTTCCGCTTGGTGCGTTCGGTGCTGTTCAGATATTCGCAACAGGTGTTGATGTCTTGCAGTAAGAGCGTGTGGTTGCATTTGGCCGCCAGGGCTTCCGCGACTTCGGCGTTGGCTGTGACCATGCCGCCGAGCCGACCATACAGCTTCGGGATGATGACGCCGTAGCCCTCGCAGGCTAAACGGGCACCCAATGCCGTAATCTGCGAATTCATGCCCCACCAGTCGTGCAACAAAACAATGCCGGGATACAGTCCCTTTTCCTGCGGCCAGAACTGAATGCATTCGACATGCACATCCTTGCTGACCCGCGTCCGGATATAGGGATCGACCATCGCGTCCGTTGCGGTTGGGATCGCCATGCCGCTCGGGAAGCGAGCCGTACCGGTTCCGATCTGATCCAGGGAGAATGGGGCAGTCTGCGTCGTCATGGGTGATAGGGTCCTTTCTCTGCGCTCACGGCGTCCGGCAATGGTCGTCCGGTACTATAGGGAGCGGATTTGGACAATGTCAATCGAGTCCGCGGCGCCGGTGAGGACATCGTATTGACCGGCGAGGACATGGCCGGTAGAGTGCGCCAACCATGTCTCAGGAATCTCGTCCTCCGCTTGGCATTGGGCTGATCGGCCTCGGCCACCATGGCAGTCGTTATGCCAAACATCTCGTGCAGGATCTGCCCGATGCGCGCCTTGTCGCGGTCTGCCGCAAACGTGCGGGGGCAGGGAGCGGATTGGCCGTTGCGCCTACCACGCCGTGCTACGCGGATTACCACGAGCTGATCGCCGATCCCTTGGTGGAGGCGGTGGTGGTGGTGACTCCTCCGGCCCTCAATCGGGAAATTTGTGTCGCCGTCGCCGAGGCGAGAAAAGCCTTGCTCGTGGAAAAGCCCCTGGCCACGACGGCTGCCGACGCGCGGGTGATTGCACAGGCCGCGCAAGGCAGTGGTCAGATCATGATGACGGCTCAGACACTGCGGTTCGATGCCGCGGTGAACCAGTTGCGCCAACGGCAGGGGCAGATCGGCGCGCTGCACTACCTCAGCCTGGCGAGTCGCATGGAGCCACCGGGCACGCGCGAGGAAAGCCGGGGATTCGGTGGACGCGGTTGTTTGCTCGAGACCGGCATCCATCTGCTCGATCTCGTGCGGGTCCTGACAGGTGATGAGGTGCGCAGCGTCGCCTGCGAGATGGATGTGATTCCTCCCGACGGCGCTGAGGGACGGGTGCTTGGTCGCTTGACCACAGACCGGGGGCTGCTCTGCCTGTTGGATGTGTCGCGTGTGACGTCGGGGCGGGTGGGGCGCGTGGAACTCATCGGGGCCGAAGGGCAGCTCTCCGCAGATTGGTGCGGGCGGCGGGTCATGCAGGTCTCGGCCCGGCATGGAGCGGGAGATTGGCCCAACACCGCGGAACCGACCGTGCTGAATGTGCTGCAGGCCTTCGTACGCGCAGTCCGCGACGGCTTGCCGCCTCCGGTGTCGATCGAAGACGGCAAGCGAGCCATGGAGATCGCCGAAGCCTTTTATGCCTCGGCCCGCCAAGGCGGGAAGGTCGTGTTGGTGGAGTATCAGTAAGGTAAGGGAGCTCGCAACGAAGGATCTCCCCACCAGACTGCTAGGTTTCCGCGACGATGTGCGTGTCGGTTTCCTCCACCCCTTCAATGGCATGGATACGGGTGATCACGACATCGGATAGCGCCCGTTCATCCGCCACATTGATAAACACGAAAATATCCGGTTGCCCGAAGCAGGCGTGAATTTGTTCGACGCCGGCGATACCCTTGAGTGCGGCAAGCACCGACTTGCCCTTGCCCGCCTTGACCTTGATCAGAATGTACGCTTTCGTTGCCATGCTACCTCCTTGCGATGGGGGTCGTGAACAATGCGGCTGCGTCGCATGACGCTCGTGGGCGGAACGCCCGTTACTCCGTTTTCGCGCCGGGCATTTCCCGGCGACGCTGGGCATAGACCTGCTGGAAGCTGGTCCCCTGGGTGGAAAACGCGCTGCTGCTCTGGCGGTACAGCTCTGCCAGAATATCGAAATCCTGTTTGCCGATATTGAAGGCCCGGAATCCTTCGTTGAGCCCATCCGAGTTCCAGGCATTGTCCTGTTGTCCAGCGGCGATCACGGCTTCGAACGTGTCTGCCGACCAGCCGCTGAGACGAAACGCCGCTTCAACCTCTTCCGCGCGGCTGCCGAGTGTGGCTTGGTGGGCATCTGCAAAGAATCGGCGGATGGCCGGATGGTCGCTTTTCAAAAAGGCGGATTGAAATTGAATGACGGCTTTGATGATGCGATTGGCGGGCGGCGTTCCCTCAGGAGGAAGAATGCCGGCGTCTTCGAAGGTCGCCAGCATGGCCATCACCGAGCCGATGTACACCGATGAAGTCCGGCCCGATTGGGCGATCGCGTGTAAGGGGGACTCGGAATCGGCCACCGGAGACGCGCTCTGGCCTTGCGCTGGAAGGAGCATGCCGAGCGTCAGGAGCAGTACGCCGAGATGCACGTGAAGCCTTCGGCTTTGTGTGCGGTGCGGCAGGCACTCCGACGCCGTGAGCATCGCGCTGCCTGTCAACGAACCGTACCGATCGTCATCTAGGCTCGGCATGGCGGCATTATACAGAAGCGCCGTAAGGCACGCCACCGCATGACCAAGGGAGAAGCCTGCCCCGTCGCGGCGATTGAATTCGACGCGATTGACTGCCTATAATCGCGCCACTGGAGCCGGTTTCGACGATCTACTCCCGGCTGATACTCGACGCGAACGACGGCATTCTGGGGGTTGTGTGCTGGCCAAGGTGTTGAGTGCAGCGATTGTGGGAGTGGATGCGCACCTCGTGGATGTCGAAGTAGACATCTCTGCAGGCCTCCCTCAATTTTCCATCGTCGGACTCCCCGATGCCACGGTGCGCGAAAGTCGCGATCGTGTGCGTGCGGCCCTCAAGAACAGCGGATTTCACTTTCCCGTCAAAAAAGTTACCGTCAACCTCGCCCCCGCGAATATCAAGAAAGAAGGCGCGGGGCTCGACCTCGCGATTGCGCTCGGCATTCTGGTAGCTGAGGACATCATTCCAGCCGAGGCGGTGAAGGGGCATGTCTGCGTCGGCGAGTTGTCGCTTGATGGCCGCGTGAAACCTGTGCCAGGTGCGCTGTCGATTGGGGTGATCTGCCGGCAGCGCTCTCGCCTGCTCGTATCGGCTGACAACGCGGAAGAAGCGGCTCTGGCGGAGGGAGCCGAAGTGTTTCCTATCCAGACCTTACCCCAAGCCGTGGAATTTCTTCGGGGAGTGCAGGTCATTGCGCCACAGTCCCATTCACCGGCACGTGCCGCACAGGCTGCGCAGGGTGAAGAGGAAGACTTTGCGGATGTGAAGGGGCAGGCCCATGCGAAACGCGCGTTGGAGGTGGCGGCAGCCGGTGGCCATAACCTGCTCATGATGGGTCCGCCCGGCTCCGGAAAAACCATGCTTGCGAGACGCCTGCCGGGGATTTTGCCGCTCTTGGAACAGGACGAAGCGCTGGACACCAGCCGCATTCACAGCGTGGTGGGACAGCTCTCCCGGGATCAACCGCTGCTTCGACGCCGACCCTTCCGTGCGCCGCACCATAGCATTTCCGAGGCCGGCCTCATCGGGGGCGGGACTCTTCCACGTCCCGGTGAGGTATCGTTGGCCCACAACGGCGTGTTGTTCCTCGACGAGGCCGGCGAGTTCGGTCGCGCCACGCTCGACGGTTTGCGGCAGCCGCTGGAGGACGGCCATGTGACCGTCACTCGCGCCAGCGGCTCTCTCAGATTTCCTGCGCGCTTCATGCTGGTCGCCGCGATGAACCCCTGCCCCTGCGGCTATTATGGCGACCGCACCAGAGACTGTGTCTGCAGTGCGACCCAGGTGCGACGGTATCGTGGGCGACTGTCCGGCCCGCTCTTGGATCGTCTGGATCTCCAGATCGAAGTCCCGGCGGTCCCGATTCGTGCACTCGGTGAGGATGGTGCGCCGGCCGAGCCGTCGGAGACCATCCGGACCAGGGTGATGGCGGCCCGGGCGCGGCAGGCGGAACGGTACCGGCGGGATGGGATTTACACGAATGCCCAATTGAAACCGCGCCACCTGAAGCAGTATTGTGCATTAGATGCGCAGGGGCGCGACCTGTTAGAACAGGCCATGGCGCGCCTGGGGTTTTCGGCTCGGGCGCACGGACGCATCTTGCGCGTGGCTCGGACTATTGCCGACTTGGCTGAGTCTGCTACTATCGCTCCGGCGCATCTGGCTGAAGCCATCCAATACCGAAGTTTCGATCGTCGAGTGGAGTTGTGAAGGAAAACCCTGTCATCCATACCGCTCGTGTGTTCGCCTGGTGGTTCGTCGTCGGCGCCACCATGGCATTGGCGGTGATTTTGTTGCAGGGCGGCATTCGTGAGGCGATGCAGGCGCAGGGGTCGGTGTGGGAACTCAAGTTGGTGGAATTTCTCACGACTATCCTGGGGGGCGGGTTGCTCGGCGGGTGTATCGCGTTGATTCTGGATCGTATCAAGAAGTCGTGACAGGCGTCTGCGGAGGCCGTGACGGATAAGGAGTCGTGAGCATGGACATTGAGGTTGGGTCGAATCTGTATCGGAACTCCAACGGCATCATTGATATCGAAGGGGTGCCGCAGTTTGAGGTGGCGATTAAGGAGCCGTCTCGGTCCTTGCTCGTCAACTTTGCACTCTTCGACGAGGTGGGCCGGATGATGGCGAAAGTGGTGGACAGTAATCTCACCTTCAATGAACGTCGCGCCTATCAGTTGGCCAAGAGCCCGACCAGCGTCTCGCTGAAACATGAGGACTCAGGCACCGTCGTGTTTGCCTTAGAGCTGAAGGACGGCAACCGTGTGGTGTTCAGCCGGGGTTCATTCCACACCATTAAGGGGCACCGGCTCGACGTCTCGCAGACGGAATGGCGGATCGACAAAAAGCATCTCAGCGGGAAAGAAACGGATACCAAGGGTGGGGCGGTCTTCCTGGGATAACCGCCCCCCTGGTGTGCTCGCATCACTGCTGGGTCGTCTGTGGCGCGACCGTCGGAACGATCAGGATCTGCCCCTCTCTCAGATCAACGACTGCCGTATCCCCATCCCGTAACTCACCCTTGATCAGCTGACGTGCCATCGGCGTTTCGATTTCCTGCTGAATGAGGCGCTTCAGCGGTCTGGCGCCATACACCGGATCATACCCGCGACGGCCCAGGTTCTGGAGCGCATCCGGTGTCACCGTCAGCGTGATGCGCCGTTCCAGCAATCTGGCCCGCAGCCGCTCCAACTGAATCTCCACAATCTTCGTTAAGTGTTCGTTGCCCAGCGCATGGAACACGACGATTTCATCCACCCGGTTCAGAAACTCCGGCCTGAAGTGCGCGCGGAGCTCGCCGGTCACTTGGGCCTTCATCGTTTCATACGAGGCTCCGGCCTGCTGCGCCTCCAGAATATGTTGGCTGCCGATGTTCGAGGTCATGATCAGCACGGTATTCTTAAAGTCCACGGTTCGTCCCTGCGAATCGGTCAGCCGTCCGTCATCAAGCACCTGCAAGAGGATGTTGAAGACGTCGTGGTGCGCCTTTTCGATTTCATCGAACAGGATGACCGAGAACGGATGCCGGCGTACGGCTTCGGTCAGTTGCCCGCCTTCTTCATACCCCACATAGCCCGGAGGTGCGCCGATGAGGCGCGCCACCGTGTGTTTTTCCATGTACTCGGACATGTCGATCCGGATGAGGTTCGACTCGTCATCGAACAGCGTGACGGACAGGGCCCGCGCCAGTTCCGTCTTGCCGACGCCGGTCGGGCCGAGAAAGAGAAACGAGCCGATCGGCCGATTGGGATCCTTGATGCCGGAGCGTGCCCGGACCACGGCATCGGCCACCGCCGTGACCGCCTGTTCCTGGCCGACGACCCTTGTATGTAACAGCTCGTCCAGCTTCAGCAGCTTTTCCATTTCGCCTTCGACGAGTCTGGTGACGGGGATGCCGGTCCATCGGCTCACAACCGCTGCAATATCTTCTTCGTCCACTTCCTCTTTCAGCAGGCGGGTTTCGTTCTGCTTCTTCCCGAGAGATTGCTGTTCGAGTTCCAACTCACGTTCCAGCCTCGGCAGCTCGCCATACCGCAATTCGGCCACCTTGTTGAGGTCGTAGGCGCGCTCGGAGCGATCGATGTGCTGTTTCACTTCTTCGATCTGTTGACGGATCTTCCGCAACTTGCTGACGGAGTTCTTTTCGGATTCCCACCGTGTTTTCAGCGCCTGGAGGTCCCGGTTTTTCTCCGCGAGTTCCTTTTCGATAGACTGCAGCCGTGCTTTGCTGCCCGGGTCGGTTTCCTTCTTGAGTGCCTCGCGCTCGATTTCCAGTTGCAGCACCTTGCGCGACACTTCGTCGAGTTCAGCCGGCAGACTGTCGATCTCCGTCCGGAGACGCGCCGCAGATTCGTCGACCAGGTCAATCGCCTTGTCCGGCAAAAATCGGTCACCGATATAGCGGTTGGAGAGCTTCGCCGCCGCAACCAGCGCCGCATCCTTGATGCGCACGCCGTGATGCACCTCGTAGCGTTCCTTCAATCCACGCAAAATCGAGATGGTATCTTCAACGCTCGGCTGATCGACGAGGACGGTTTGGAATCGCCGCTCCAGGGCCGCATCT
>WBZU01000263.1_pt2 | contig 13779 bp, 8 predicted proteins | sample 5204311 | NCBI WGS metagenome assembly WBZU01 (sample SAMN12344359, study PRJNA552823) | activated sludge metagenome | biome: Activated sludge suspended growth; feature: Nitrification reactor; material: Wastewater; isolation source: activated sludge from nitrification reactor of wastewater treatment...
AATTTCCGGTGTAAATCCAGTCTTTGTCGAAACCTTCCAGTCTGTAGGCGAATTCATTCTTTTCCGGATTTGAAAAATCTGTGGATGCAAATCCAAATTTAATTAAATTATCACTGTAATTGATCTCAGTTTCTTTTTCAAATGAAATGTCTTTTTTTATATTATTGTTACCCTCGTATTTTGTGAGAGAAGTGAGTATTACATCAGGGGAATATTTATTTTCTATTATATCTGAAGGATTGAATTTGTTATATCCGTTTATTCCTCCGAAAAGCATTTCTCCTTTATCCGTTTTAAAGTAAGATCCGGTATTGAACATATTGCTTTGAAGACCATCTTCATAATAATAATTTCTGAATTTCCTGTTTTTAATACTGAACTGTGATAATCCTTTGTTAGTGCTCAGCCATAGTGAACCGTCTCCTGATTCCTCAATACCTGCTATCACACTGTTCGGAAGTCCGTCTTTCTCAGTGAAGTGAAAGAATGTTTCACTTTCTTTGTCAAATATGTTCAGCCCTCCGCCGGTTCCTATCCAGAAGTTGCCGTTGACATCTTCGCAAAATGAAAAAACATAGTTGTTGCTGATAGCGGTTGGGTTTCCGGGATCCTGCATAAAATGTTTGAACATTCCGGTTTCTGTATTAAGTTTATTCAGACCTTTGTAAGTTCCTACCCAGAGTAAATTATTAATGTCCTGATAAATGGATAAGACCGTATTCTCGCTGAGACTGTTTTTGTCATAAGGATTATTTCTGTAATGAATTAATTTACCGGAATTTGCATCCATTCTGTCGAGACCGTTGTCAGTCCCGATCCATAATGTACCGGATCTGTCCGTATAAACTTTCAGAATATTATTGCTGCTCAGTGAATTCTCATCAGCTTTACCGCTGAAATAATGTGTGAAGTTTTTTGAAGTAACATTAAATTTATTAAGACCGTTTACTGTTCCGATCCAGATATTACCTGCATTGTCTTCTGATATGGAGTTAATATCATTGCTACTGATACTGTTAGGATTATTTTTTTCGTGGAGAAAGGTAATAATATTATTTCCATTGATATCAATTACTTCCAGACCGTTGGAAGTTCCGGCATATGTTGTTCCGGAATTGTCCCGGTAAATACTTTTTACATTGTTAGCGGGAAGAAAGCTGGCGAAGTTTTCATGCTTTTCATATATTTTATGAAGTCCGCTGAGATATGAACTTGCCCATATAACTCCTGACCTGTCTTTTATAAAAGCTATTATGCTTTCCCGTGAATGAGGTCTTTCAGGAAAAATATTATACTTCTTAAATTTGCCTGTTGCTTTTTCGAACCGGTTCAATCCGTCCTGAGTACCGATCATCAAGTGTTCTGATCCGTCCTCTTTTACGGATAAAATATAATTATTACTGATAGAATATTCATTCATGGAATCTCTCTGAAATCGTATGAATTCATTTTTACTTTTATCAAATCTATTTAATCCACTGCCGGTCCCTGCCCAGATAATTCCTTCTTTGTCCGTAAAGACTGCAGTAACAGTATTACCCGATAGACTATTACTGTTTAATGAATCATGACTGTATTTCTTAAAAGTATTCTTTTGCGGATCGAATTTATTCAGACCTTTGCCTGCAATTCCTAACCACAAATTTCCTTCATTGTCTTCCGCAATGCTTCTGATATTATTTCCGCTTATACTTTCGCTGTTTGCTGCATCATTTTTAAATGATTTGAATTTACCGTTCTCAAGTCTGCCCAAGCCGCCGTTCTCAGTACCGAACCACATTACTCCTTTGCTGTCCTGAAATATTGTCCAGACCGTATTATCACTCAGACTGCCCTGAACATCCGGGTTCGAGATATATCTTTTGAAAACACCGGAATGTCTGTCAAATTTGTTTACCCCTCCGTTGTAAGTTCCAACCCAGAGATTGCTGTCTCTGTCCTCATAAACGGAAATTATATCATCATTTGAAAGAGTATTTGTATCAAGGGGATCGAATCTGTATGTCTTGTAATTTATGCCGTCATATCTGACCAGCCCGAACATCGTTCCGAACCATATAAAACCTTTGCTGTCCTGCGTTATGCAGTAAATAAGATTATTTGAAATTCCCTCTTCGGATGAAATGTGTTCAATGATAACTTTTTCCTGAGAAAAAGAAATAACAGGAGAAGTAATAAGAATAAAAACAAGGAAAAGTATTTCCGTAAATTTTTTCATGATAAAATTTAGGGAAATTAACATTCTGTTTCAATCTCATATATATGAGATGCGAGGATTTTTTGAATTAAGGAATTACTACAACTATAGACACCTGTTATTTTAATATTATCTGCGAATTTAAATCAACCCCTTCGCCTTAAGTATCATATCAATTATTTCCCTCACAGCTCCTTCGCCGCCGTTCTTTTTGCAGACATAGTCCACATGTTTCTTTACTTCTTCAATGGCGCTGTTCGGAGCGCAGGAGAATCCGACTTTTTTTAACAGCGGTATGTCAAATTCATCATCGCCGATATAAGCGAAGTTTTCGTTCTTTAAATTGTATTTCGATTTAAGCTCTGCGAACGGAAGCAGCTTGTCATCAATGTCTTCGTAGAGATGATGTATCTTCAGTCTTTCCACGCGCATTTTATTTGTAAGCGAACTCATTCCGCTTATAACAGCAAACTTCAGTCCAAGCTCCCTGCCTCTTGTAATCCCGAATCCGTCATGAGTATGAAACATTTTTAAATTATCACCCGAACTTGAATAAATTATATGACCGGTCGTCAGACATCCGTCCATATCCATTAATAAAAATTCGATTTTCTTCAGATCCTTTTTTGTTTTTTTCAATTTGTTTTATTTTTAATTATTTAAATAACTCCACACACTCCACACACTCCACACACTCCATATACTCCATACACTCCATACACTTCGCACTCTATACACAACAACCCGGACAGATGTCATTCAGAAAACATCCTTCACAGTCAGGTTTCTTTGCTTTGCAGATCTGCCTTCCGTGTTCACCGATTCTCATTGAAAAATAAAACTGTTCCTCTGAAGGAATTATTTTTTTCAATTCAATTTCTATTTTATCGGGATTATCGCTTTCGATCAGTCCTAACTTTGTTGAAACTCTTTTTAAATGCGTATCAACAATTATCACATCTTTCTTTCCAAAACAATTTCCGAGAATCACGCTTGCAGACTTTCTTCCAACTCCTGCTAATGAAGTAAGCTCTTCCATTGTCCCGGGAACTTCGCCTTTGTATTTATCAACTAATGTTTTGCATATTGATAATACAGCTTTCGCTTTATTGTTAAAAAAATTTATTGATTTAATGTTCTCACGAAAAGCAGCTTCCCCGTCTTTAATAATATCAGCAGGTTTTTTGTATTTTGATTTATAAAGCGGAACCATCACCATATTCACTCTGATATCGGTGCATTGCGCTGCAAGAACTGTTGACACAATAAGTTCAAATGCATTTTTAAATTCCAGATGGCATTTTACTTCGGGGTATTCCCTTTTAAGTCTATTTATTATTTCAATTGCAGATAGCTTTTTATTCAAAGTCATTTATATTTTAAAAATTTTTATAAAATATTTAAATAATCACTTAATAAAAAGTTAACTGTCTGAACTTTTTATTATTAATTTTTCACTTAAAAAAGTTCTCGCAGATTTCCGCTTTCGGCGAGAAAAAATTATTGTGCAAAAAATTTAATTAGGTTAATAAAATTGTCTTAAAGACTTCTTTAAAATATCTTATTTTAAAAATACAAATTTCCACTTAAATACTTTCAATTTTAAACTTTTAACTTTTAACCGAATTATGTTTACACAATTTCAACCTTCATTGCAGAAAGAATTAGACTCTATAAAAGAGCAGGGTCTTTTTAAAACAGAGAGAATAATCGAAACGCCTCAGTCTGCGGAGATCAAAGCAAACGGCAAAGATGTAATTAATTTTTGCGCAAATAATTATCTCGGACTTTCATCTCATCCGGATGTTATAAAAGCTGCGCATAAAGCTTTGGATGAATGGGGTTACGGAATGTCATCGGTACGGTTCATCTGCGGTACTCAGTCTATTCACAAGATACTTGAAGAGAAGATCAGCAAGTTTCTCGGAACAGAGGATACAATACTATACGCTGCTTGTTTTGATGCGAACGGCGGTGTGTTCGAACCGCTGCTCGGAGAAAAAGATGCTATAATTTCAGACGCTCTGAATCACGCCAGCATCATTGACGGCGTCCGGCTCTGCAAGGCAATGCGATACAGATATGAAAATAACAACATGGATGATCTTGAAGCAAGACTTAAAGAAGCTAAGGAGGCAGGAGCACAGCAGATACTTATCTGTACAGACGGAGCATTTTCAATGGACGGAGTTATTGCGAACTTAAAAGGAGTTTGCGATTTAGCAGATAAATATCAGGCAATGGTTATGACAGATGAATGTCACTGCACAGGATTTCTTGGGAAGACAGGAAGAGGTTCTATCGAAGTAAATGATGTCATAGGAAGAGTGGATATCATAACAGGAACTCTCGGCAAAGCTCTCGGAGGCGCTATGGGAGGATTCACCAGCGGAAGAAAAGAGATAATAGAAATGCTGAGACAGAGAAGCAGACCTTACTTGTTTTCAAATTCGCTTGCGCCATCAATAGTTGGAGCTTCCATAAAAGTTTTTGATATTTTAAGCGAAACGACTGAGTTAAGAGATAAGCTTGAAACAAACACAAAGTATTTCAGGGAAAAAATGACGGAAGCAGGATTCGATATCAAGCCCGGAATACACCCTATTGTACCTATAATGCTGTATGATGCAAAACTTGCTCAGGACATGGCTGCAAAACTTCTTGACGAAGGAATTTATGTGATCGGTTTTTTCTATCCTGTAGTTGCAAAAGGACTTGCAAGGATAAGAGTTCAGATATCCGCGGGACACTCAAGAGAGGATCTTGATAAATGTATTAAAGCTTTTATTAAGGTGGGGAAAGAACTGAAAGTGGTGTAGAGTGTGTGGAGTGTATCTTTAGTTTTGGATTCTTGAATAAAATATCTTAGATACGAATTGAAGTAGATAATTATATCAAAATTTTTATAAATTAAATTAAAATTTATAAAATAATTTTATATAATGAGTAAGATTGAAAAATTTGAAGATTTGATTTGCGGCAAAAGTCCGGAATTGTTGTTTAAGAAATTTATGGAATTACATCGAATGGATTTTTCAGTAAAGATTTTGGATTAAGAAAACAAATCAGAAAAGCATCGGTTTCAATAATGCTGAATATTGCAGAAGGTTTCGGGAGAAAGTCTCACAAAGAATTTAAGCAGTTTTAATTTATTTCACATGGTTCAGTAGCTGAAGTACAATCTGCTCTATACATAGCGTTAGATGCAAAAATATACGACAGAAGATGTTTTCGAAAATCTGTATAACAAGTGTACGGAAATATCAAAAATTATTTTAGGTTTAATAAAATCATTAAATTAAGATGAATAGATTAGCTCAACACACTCTATACACTCAACACACTCTATACACTCAACACACTCTATACACTCTATGAACTTATTAGACCGATACATAACAAAATCACTCATCGGACCTTTTATATTTGCATTATCGGTAGTGATATTTGTTTTCCTGTTTCAGTTTCTGATCAAGTCACTTGATCAGTTTGTGGGAAAAGGTTTGAGTATCTGGTTAATAATACAGCTCATCTCGTTAAATCTCGCCTGGATGCTCACGCTTGCAGTTCCTATGGCAATGTTAGTATCATCTCTTATGGCATACGGTTCTCTTGCATCCGGAAACGAAATTACAATTATGAAAGCAAGCGGAATAAGTCTTGCAAGATTAATGATACCTTTAATAGTGTTTTCATTTGTAATGTTTTACCTGATGATAAGATTCAATAACGACATACTTCCCGAAGCGAATCACAGGGCGAGGATACTTCTTTTTGACATTTCAAAAACAAAGCCTACATTCATACTTGAGGCGGGAAAATTTTCCGATGATCTGAACGGAGTGCAGATACTTGTAAGGAAAACTTTTCCCAACAGCAATAATATCGAGGGAGTATATATTTACGCTTATTCAGATCCGGAAAATAAAACTCTGATTACTGCAAAAAACGGCGACATAAGTTTCTCCGCTGATTTTAAAAAAGTGATAATGAATCTGAATGACGGCGAGATACATCAGCTTAACACAAAAGACGTAAGCACGAAATACAAAAATGTAAAATTTGAAAAGCACCGGCTTACATTTGATGCGGAAGGATTCGGATTTCAGAATTCAAATGAGAATACATTTTCTAGAGGAGACAGGGAATTGTCAGCCGGGGCGATGAACCTTGTAGTCGACAGTCTTAAGAACGTACGTGATAATCTTGAAAATAAATTTCGGGAGACATTGCTGAAAGAAATACTATCAATGCAAAGCTTAAAGTTCAGGGATACAATAATTACAAAACCTCAGATACTGCCGTCAAGCCAGAATACAGACGGAACATTGAAATCAAATAAGACAGGTCTGACAACTTATTATGATTCGCTTAGAAATATTATCCGGGTTTTTATGAATAAAAAAAATGAATTCAAAAACATTGAGACCCAGTCTCAGCAATTAGAAAAGCAAATAGATTCTTACGATGTGGAAATTTACAAAAAGTTTTCAATACCTTTTGCATGCGTAGTATTTGCTCTTCTCGGCGCACCGCTCGGATACAGGGTAAAAAAGGGAGGATTCGGGATAGCAGCGGGACTGTCGCTTCTGTTCTTTCTGCTTTACTGGGTCTGTCTTATCGGAGGAGAGAAACTTGCTGACAGGGCTTTGGTTTCTCCGTTCACAGGGATGTGGATAGCAAATATTATTATAGGATTATTAGGATTGTATTTAATGTTTAAGTCTTCTTGAGTATATTGAATTAGTTTGTAACAATCGTTTCAGATATTCATTAATATACTGATCATCATTAAAAAATATTGTCAAGCCCCGAACAATATAAAATTACCCAACTCCGCCAGGTTCGGAAGAAAGCAACGGTAAGTAACTTTTGTATGTGATTTGGGTGTCTTGACATTTTTATTTCAAAGAAAATTTTATGACCAAAACAAAACTTGCTATAGTGGGATTAGGCGGAGTTGCTCAGATAATTCATCTGCCTGTTCTGTCAAAAATGGAAGATGCGGAGATAGTAGCTGTCTGCGACAGTGAGATTTCCAAAGCAAAAAGCATAGCATCGAAATATAATGTAGGAAAATATTACAGGGAAGCTGATAAAATGCTTGAAGAAAACCCGGAGATATCGGCTGTAATTATAGCAACACAGACAAATATGCATAAGGATGTTGCGATAAAATGTCTGGAAGCCGAGAAAGATATTTTGGTAGAGAAGCCGGTTGCGAGAAATTTCAGGGAAGCTAAGGAAATTATAGATGCTGCCAAGAAGTACAAGAAAAAAATTATGGTTGCAATGAATAACAGATTCAGAAATGACATGATGATGCAGAGAACATTTATTAAAGCGAAAGAGATCGGGGAAGTATTTTATATTAAGACGGGCTGGATAAAACCTCAGAGTTCTAATCAGAGATGGATACTGGAAAAGGACAAATCGGGCGGCGGAGTTTTTCTTGATAACGGAATCGCCATGCTTGATCTGGGACTTTGGATTTTCGGATTTCCCGACGTTAAAAGCGTGACAGCGACAAATTATTTTCATAACACAAAATCAGTTGAAGATTCGAGTATAGCCATGGTAAGGTTCAAAAATAATGCTGTGCTTACAATAGAAGTAAGCTGGGGAATGCTTAGAGAAGGTGAGCTTTTTTACTGCAATGTTTATGGAAAGGAGGGAAGCTCTTCTATTAATCCATTTAAAATATATAAAAGAATGGACGGAAATCTCTACAACATTACTCCTAAAAAACTTGCAACTCCTGCCAATTATTTTAAAAAAAGTTATGAATACGAACTGAAGCATTTTGTCGGAGCTGTGAGAGGAAGTCATAATATAATTTCTACCGGAGAAGATGCTTTGAAAGTGATGGAGATAGCGGATGCTATTTACAAATCCGCAAAGACAAATAAAGAGGTAATTTTTAAATGATTATTTTATGATTTATTAACATTGACTGATTAGTTTTATGAAAAAACAATTAATGAAAAAGAAAATACTGGTTGTAGACGACGAAAAAGACATCGTTGATATACTTAAATACAATCTTGAAAGAGAAAATGAGTTTGAAGTAATTACTGCATCGAACGGCAAGGAAGCTCTTGATGCAGCTCAGTTATTGCCGGATCTGATACTTCTTGATATAATGATGCCTGAGTTAAATGGTTTTGAAGTGTGCAAGAGACTTAAAAACGACAAACTTACTTCCGGAATTCCCGTGATTTTTCTTACCGCAAAAGAAAATGAAATTGATGAAATTCTGGGATTAGAAATAGGAGCTGATGACTATATTAATAAACCCATCTCGCCAAGGAAAGTACTTGCTCGTATTAAATCAGTGATCAGACGCTTCGGCAAAGAGATTGAAAAAAGCCAGAAGCTCGAAGAGAATGTCAGATTCAGAAATCTTGAGATTGACAGTTCGAGTCACAGCGTAAAGATCAACGAAAAGGAAATCTTCTTTCCTAAAAAGGAATTTCAGTTACTGCATTTTCTTATTTCAAACAGAGGAAGGGTATATTCAAGGGAAATATTACTCAATCAGCTTTGGGGGGAGAATATTTATGTAGTAGACAGAACTGTTGACGTGCACGTGGCAAAGGTTCGGGAAAAACTCGGAGAATATTCTGATTACATTGAAACCATAAAAGGTCTCGGATACCGTTTCAGGGACAATAAATGAACACTCTTATGAATGAAAAGAATTAATCTTCTTACAAAATACTCTGTAATCTTTTTAGCCGCTTTCCTGATCTCGTTCATTTTCCTGTCAAAAATTACAGATGTGTCCAATGAAACACTGCTGATATATTCTGTTTTTTCTTTTTTATTCTACCTTATAACAATGACTTTCATTTATAAGGAAGTCAACATGCCTCTTAATAAAATTTTTAATCTCTCAGGTCAGCTCAAACTCAGGGATGAAGATTACGATTCGCCCGAATATTTTGACTCTAAAATTTCAGAACTCAATAATCTCATGGATGATCTTGAAAAATTGAAATCAGGATCTGTACTGAACAAGGAGATTTTCAGGATCATAAATGAAATTCATTCCATAGCCGGCAGGACTCTTCACGAACTTGAGACTGCAAAGGTATTCAAAATAAACAGGAATGAATTTATGGGAAATGTAGCGCACGAACTCAGGACTCCCATTTTCGCCATTCAGCTCTCGCTTGAAACTCTGATAGACGGCGCAATCAATGACGAAGAAGTGAATATGGATTTTCTTAAACGCGCTTTTAATCAGACTTCAAGATTAAAGGAACTCGTAGATGATCTCATTAGTATTTCAAAATTTGAAACAGGCGTTAAAATGAGCAAGAGGTATTTCAGGATTTCAAATGTAATTCAGAAAACCGTAGAAGAACTGAGAGCTCTTGCAGGCAAAAAAAACATTGAGATAAAAATCGAAACTTCTGATGATCCGGAAGTAACTGTTTTCGGAGATGAACAGAGACTTCAGCAGGTGCTTGTAAATCTTATAGACAATGCTATTAAATATACCGCCGGGAACGGATCAATCTGCATTTCCCAGGAAATAAGAGAAAAAGAAGTTATTGTAAGAATCGAAGACAGCGGAATCGGAATTCCTCAAAAAGATTTGAAAAGAATCTTTGAAAGATTTTACAGAGTGGATAAGACCCGGTCAAGAGATATAGGGGGAAGCGGGCTGGGCTTGTCTATAGTAAAACATATTCTTGAAGCACATTCCAGCAGGATAAATGTAGAAAGCGAAATTAATAAAGGTACTAAGTTTGAATTCAGTCTGAAGCGCTGAGTAATTAATCCTTGAATCCGGAATTTTTATAAAAGCCACATAAGTTATCTTCTTAAGAACACATCATTTAATATATTTGTCTTGATTAAACTCCCGATATAAAATATTTTCAATAAAACTCATATCAGCAAATTGAAATTTCTGAAATACATATTTATATTTTCCTTTCTGATTTCTGTAGCTGCATTGCAGAACGGCTGTGATTTTGTAACTCACAGAACATTGTCAAAAGGAACTGTGACTGATCCGGAGAATGAAGATCCTGAGCCGGATTATAATGTTTCTCTTGATCCTAACTATCAGGATTTTACTTCATATTTATTCTTGGGAAACCGGATTGAAAATTTCACTGCATACTTCAATAAATTTTTCATAGCGAGCGAGGATTATGAAACTGCAATGGCGGAATACAGGACGGCGTTAATAACTGAATATAGCAGACGGCTTGATTCTCTCGCAATTACCCCGCCCGTTTCAGCAAGCGTAAAGGATAAATTAAACAAAGCCATAGAAAGAGCTTCTAAAATAATTCAGTTCCACAAAAACAGCAAATACATTGATCAGGCAGTTCTGCTGATCGGTAAATCATATTATTACATGGGAGATTATTTCAACGCCGAAAGGAAGTTTGATGAATTTTTGTCAAAACTATCCAGCAGCCAAATGGCGGATGAAGCAATTTTATTTCTCGGAAGGACAAGGATAAAGCTCGGTAAATATGATGAAGGAAAAAACATTCTTACCGAACTTGCTAAAAATACTTCTGATAATGAAATAAAATCTCTTGCAATGCGGGACCTTGGTATCCTTTTATTTAACAAAGGCAATATTGAAGATGCGATTAATGATTTTAAGGCGTCAATTGAATTCACCAAGAGTAAAGAAAGGAAAGCGGAAGGTCAGTTTATACTTGCGAGAATACTATCTCAATACAATCCTTCTCTTTCTGCAAAGGAATATTCAAAAGTAACTGATTATACTTCTGATTTCGATCTTTCGTTTTTTGCCAGACTTAATGCAGCGAAAGGTATGATCTACAATAAAAGTTTTATGAGCGCTGACGAATCACTTGCGGACCTGAGAAAAAAATACAGGGATGTACCTTCGTTTACACAGCTTGTAGATCTTGAAATTGCAAACAGTCTTTACGGTCAGAATAAGATCAAGGATGCCAAGAATAAATATTTTGAAATAATAGTAAAATACGCCGGTTCAGTCTCTGCCGCTGATGCATATTATTATCTTGGAAAACATGAAGAAGAAAAGAATGATAATTATCTGAACGCTCTTGTTAATTATAAAAAAGCTGAGTCCGAGAATGCATCATCTGAATTTCACAATGAAAGTTCAGTAAAAGCTACTACGCTTGACAGATATTTTTATCTGTTAGGTGAAGTGAAAGATACAGCTTCGCTAAAAATACCTACATCAAATGCCGAAGTCGAAAAATACCGTTCAATTTATAACGAAGAAAAAGGAATTGAACAAATCAAGACCCAGGAAAATGAAAACGGAAATACAAAAGGTCAGGACGACGGCAGTCAGAAGGGAAACGGGAAAGGACGCTCAGGCGGATTTAAAAGTGTTTATGTTTTATTTCCTGATGACTCTCTGAAAGATAACAAACTTCCGGAAACCGGACCTTCTTCAGATCCGACAATGAACAATCCCGGAAGAGGCCGGAACGAGAAAAACACTCAGAAGAAAATTAAGAAAGATAATGACACTTCAGAAAATAAGGGGAATGAAGTAACAAGTTCTGTAAATAATGATTCTCTAAACGCTCTTGCGGATTCAATTAAACAAAAGCAGAAAGAAATCAGAACATTCAGCGCTTATTATGAACTGGCGGAAATATTTATTTATAATCTCGGAAGAGCGGACTCCGCTGAGAAATATCTGAATAAACTTCTTTCGGAATTCAATGCACCGGAATATAAATCCAAAGTGCTTTATACGCTTGCAAATTTTTACAAGAATAACAACAGAAAATCAGAAGCCGACGAGACATTTAATAGAATTATTTCTGATTATCCGAATACCGTTTATGCATTTGCATCAAAGAATGTTCTCGGCATCAATGCAAACGAATCCGACATTACTCAGAAGCCCGCAGATGAGATATTTTTACGAGCTTTTAATTTTTACAATGAAAAAAAATATTCTGAAGCTATAAATGCATTGAATGAAATCGAGGTTAAATTTCCGAATGATACGGTTGTCGCAAAATCACTTTATGGAATAGGATTTGTTTATGAAAACGGACTCATGAACAAGGACAGTTCAGTAGCTTATTACAGCAAGCTTGCGCAAAAATATCCTCAGTCCGCCTATACAGAAAAGATAATCCCTAAACTTGAATACATTAAATCCCTTGAAGTAAAAGATTCTGTTTCTACAGATTCAGTGAAAACTATTGTTTCAGATTCGACTAACACAGGTATTGAAAACATTAAGAATGAAGAAATCAAAGAAGGCGAAGTAAAAGATGAAAATCAGGAACAAGTGCTTCCTGATTCGACTAAATCAGACAATGAAAAAAATCTTACTCCTGAGGAAATAGAAAAACTGCTGAAAGAAACTGAAGAAAACAATCCTGCAAAATAATATTCTTAAAAGCCAGGTCATACTTAACAGATCAATACTACCAACCGAGAAGTCTGTCCATTGCAATGGAAACTTTCTCTGCATTCGGAAGCATTTCTGCTTCAAGCCCTGAATTAAGAGGTACTGCCGGGACATTGACAGAACCGATAACTTCTACCGGAGCGTCAAGAGATGTAAAACAATTCCGTGAAATTCTTCCTGCAAGACTTTCTGCAAATGAGTTAAGAGATTTTTCTTCCGTTATCACAAGACATTTTCCGTGTCTTCTTACTGATTCATAGACTAGTTCATCATCCATCGGATACAAAGTTCTCAGATCAACTATTTCAATACTTCCGGGAAATTTCTTTGATGCATTCAAAGCCCAGTGAACTCCCATTCCGTAAGTGATAACAGTTAATGATTCGCCGCTGTCAATTTTCACCTGCGAAGCGTGCTGAAAAATTCTGCCTTTGCCAAATGGAATAATGTAATCTTCATCAGGTTCCGGACATTTAGCATTTTCCGTTCCGGGAACCTTGCTCCAGTAAAGTCCTTTGTGTTCAAACATAATTACAGGATTAGGATCATAGAAAGCTGATTTCATAAGACCTTTCATATCCGCAGCGTTACTTGGGAATGCAACTTTTATTCCTCTTACAGGTAATATGCTTGACTCTATGCAGTCGGAATGATAAGGACCTCCGGAGCCATAGCTTCCGCATGGAATTCTTATCACTGAAGCGATCGGATATTTTCCCAACGAAAGGTAACAGGACTTTGAAAGTTCCACGACTAACTGGTTAATACCCGCCCATGCATAATCAGCGAACTGAATTTCAACGATGGGCTTAACTCCAACCGCGCTCATTCCTGCTGTTGATCCGACAATATAAGCTTCCTGAATCGGCGTATTAAAAACCCTGTTCTCTCCGTATTTCTGAGCAAGAGTTGCCGCTTCACGAAAAACCCCGCCGAGTCTTATACCTACATCCTGTCCGTAAAGAATCGCTTCAGGATGTTTCTTCAGAATTTCATTCACTGCAAAAAGTCCGGCATCAACCATTAACACCGGATCTTTGCCGGCAGGAACACGAACGCCTTTCTCTTCTGTGACAGGAGTCGGGGCAAACTCATGCAGATAAATTGATTCAGGATCAGGATCATCCGCTTTCACTGCACGTCTAAAACTTTCATCGGCTTTTTGTATTCCTTC
>WBZU01000324.1_pt2 | contig 13773 bp, 17 predicted proteins | sample 5204311 | NCBI WGS metagenome assembly WBZU01 (sample SAMN12344359, study PRJNA552823) | activated sludge metagenome | biome: Activated sludge suspended growth; feature: Nitrification reactor; material: Wastewater; isolation source: activated sludge from nitrification reactor of wastewater...
TTAATACAAGATCAGTAGCCGATACTAGTCCAGTGGGTATGAAATCCCCCATATTAGCCAGGAAGGTAAGTAAAGGCGTTATGCCGGACTTGAAATATCAAATGAATCGTGCTAGAATTATAACAGGAGCTGGAGCTTTAGGCGTAGGATACGCAGGAAATTCTTTATTAAATAAAATAAACGATATCCGAGCTAACAGAAACTATAACGAACAATATTATTAATTAAGGAATTATATATCATATGAAATATGCAACTAACAAATCTACAGGAAATGCTTCTTTTTTTGATGGAAAACTTTTAATACCGATTGGTGGGTATAGATTAATACCTGAAGAATATGAGGACCACGAAGATATAAAAGGAGCAGTACTAAGAGGTTGGATAATTCTCTCGGATACAGAGCCTGGCACAAGCTCAGAAGGTCCTGGATTACCAACCATAGAATTTGAAAAAAACCCAACGCAGGGTTCGTTATATCCACCTGGTAAAGAACCTAAGGTAGATGTAGCTGAAGTTGTTATAGAAGTTGTTGATATACCTAAGGAAATAACTGAAGCTTTAGAAGTAGCTCAACAAGGGCCGGAGATTGAGGCTAAAGATCAATCAGTATTGGATGCTGAAGTAGCCGTTGCAGAACAAGTTTCAGAAGCAATGGAAGTTATTCAAGATTCCGTTAGGAAGCGTAAAAAAAGTTAATTGCGGGATGGAGCAGTCAGGTAGCTCGTTAGCCTCATAAGCTAAAGGTCGGGGGTTCGAAGCCCTCTCCCGCTACCAAGTATTACTTCCGGTGTAGCTCAGCGGTAGAGCAGCGGACTGTTAATCCGTTGGTCGTTGGTTCGATCCCAGCCTCCGGAGCCAGAATAATAAAGTATTAATGTTAGTGAATAAGTAATGAGTCCACTTAAACAAAAATATACACACTTACCAAAGCATGTTTACTTAAATCATAATGGGGATTATAGAAAAACTTGTCCAAAACATGGAGATCAACCCGTAAAAATAACCAAACATGCACGGGTTCGTGGTGGACATGAATTTGCCTGTGTAGAATGCAAAAAAGAAAAAATCAAAAAACAGTACAACAAAAAGATTGATTTAGTCCATGCCCATGGTAAGTCATGCATTGCTTGTAATTATTCAAGATCTATCTCAGCCTATGAATTTCACCATTTTATAGATGGTGAAAAATGTTTTGAGATTAGTGAATTAAAAGCATATGAATTAATGTATAAAGAATCCTTAAAGTGTCTTATGTTATGTTCTAATTGTCACAAAGAGATTCATGACGGAACTATTAAAATAGATACATACAAGTTAATAAATGAAAAAATTCTTCCCTGGGATTATTCAAAAGATAATCTAAGCGATAGAGTTTATTTAATAACTGATACTATTACAGGAAAATCATGGCTCAAGCAACACTCTCTCCAGAAGAAGTTAGAGAATACTTAAGGGATAAAACTCAAAATAATCATTTACTAGAAGGAGAGGAGTTTAATAATACTATTATTAACCTAGCCATGGATTTAGCAATAAATGAATTCAATCTAATGGCTCCCGCTAGTGCTTATACTAATGAAACCTTTCCCAATAAAGCAATTTTAATGTCTGGGACTTTATATAAATTATTTTTAGGTCAATCAGCTTTACTTGCCAGAAATACTATGCAATATAGCGATGGGGGCATAACAATTCCTATCGAAGAAAGATTCCAATTATACACTCAACTTGCCGCAATGTGTGGAGAGGATTTTCACACCTCTAGTCGCATGGTGAAAATACAAATAAATATGAACGACTTAGGTTGGGGTCAAGTTCAAACTGATTACGCTAATTTCCCTATCTGGTAATGCTAGGCTTTACTTATAATTTTGGGTATTACCCTCATTTCAATACCTTTCCTCTGTCTACCAGCACGGAGACAGCATATATTGATGTTTCAATATATTGTGCTTTTTATAATAAAATAGTTTTAACCTGGAATATACCTGCTAGATGGGGAGCCTGTACATTTAATGTGTATAGGGGGGAAACTGAGTTAGGTCCATGGGATAAACTTAATCCTACCCCACTATCATCTTCCACCAATTTTTTTGAAGATATTACCACCAATGATTTTTCAATGTTCATTAACGGGTACTATGTAATAGAAGTTACTTTGCCCTCTGGGAATAGCATTAGGAGTGCATCTTCTACCTGGCATAATAAAAGAACAACCTGGGTTGAACTAAGAGCTAGAGAAATAATACGTAGGGAAACTTGGTTATTAAATAAATTTACAGGTATAGAAAGTCTCATATTTAAACGTAAAACTTTTGGGGAGAGATGTCCTAACTGTTGGAATTATGATATTGAAAAAGTAACCCTAGATCACTGTGAAGTATGTTTAGGTACGTCCTTTGACGGGGGATATTTCCCAGGGTATAGAACCTTGGTACAGTATGATCCAACCCCCAATAATCCCCAGTTTTCATATCAAGGTAAAACAGAGAATAATTTGATCACAGCCTGGACGGTAGACTTTCCAGAAATAAATGCATTTGATCTAGTATTAAGGGTACCTGACTGGAGATTATATAGAGTAGAAGCTATACAATCAACTGAATTACAAACTGTAACAGTTAGGCAGGTTTTTCAATTAAATGAACTAGATAAAAATTCTATAGAGTTTAATCTTGCGGAACAAGCCCTCTTACCATAACCAGAAATTAGACTATGAACTTTTCACCGGCTTATATAACAGCCCTATTAGTAAATCCGTTAAGATACCTATACTCCAAGTGCAGCCACGAAGAACTAAGATGGGATCCAGATGTAAAAATAACAGGGCTAGAGATAGATTCAATAAATAATTTTCATAAAATAGCTATTCAGGAAAAACCAAGAATTCTTATCAGTAGGGGGCAATATACAGTCCTAGGTTCGGGTTTAACAGATAACATGGCTGAATCTAAAACTGTAAAAGAAGCTGCTGGCTTGAAAGATAGAATTAATTTTATTTTGATTGAAGGATTAAGTCAAGTCATGGTAGAGGCTAGGGCCGAAGGAACTTGTGAAAAATTAGTGGATTTAACGTCTCATTATATAGCCTGGGCAGCGCCAGCTATTTGTGATACCATGGGATTTAAAAACTTTGCTAATAATCTGGCTATATCTCCTTGTACCCCATCCAAGGAAAATACAGAGATTTTTTCCTGTACTATTAATATACCTTGGCGTAAAGAAGAACAATGGAAAGTTCAATCCGATGGTATAGATTTAAAGAACTTTTTACTTAGTATTGAAAAACTGTAAATATTACTTTCCATACGGGTTAAAATAAGACAAGAATACTCAATTGGTTAGTTTCGTACTAACTAAAAATTAAGGAATAAAATAAATGGCATATATAGTCCCTTCAGTTCAGGTTTATCAAGACCTTTTAAATACGGGTGGAGTATTAAATTCTACCCCAGATCTGGAAGCTTGTATTATTGGCCCAGCTTATAATGTATTATCTTATGTACCAGGTAATACTTCATCTCAGATTAAAACAGCTGCTTTATCTACCGCCTCAACAACTGGATCGATGGAGTCCTTAAATCCAGAATTAACAGTTGTTTCCACTGGAGGATTTAATGTAGGTGATGTAGTCATAGTAGATGGAGCTGGAGAGAGCGGAGCCCCACTTCAAGCTACCATATTAGATATATCCGGTAATATACTAACACTAGATTTGGTAGCTGGAACCACGGTTACTAATGCAACAGTTAGTAAATCCGCTAAGATATTAGATTCAACTATTGCTAATACCTTTAAATTACCTGGAGTTAGACCAGGGCAGGTTATTAACTCTTCAAGTATCAAACCTTGGTTAAATAACGCTAGAATACAAACTCTAATAACTGGCTGTGAAACGTATTACTCTTCAAGCTTGTTAACAGTCTTAACTCCGTCTACTACGGGGAATATCACTTCTGGACAACAAACCTTAACTGTTACTACTTCTAGAGGTTTTGTAATAGGTGATTACTTGACTGTTGTTGGAGCTGGTGCTGCTGGTGCTACCCTAACAGCAAAAATATCAAATATAGTTGGTAATACACTAACTGTAACTCCAGCTGCTGGTACTACGGTTACCGGGGCTGCAGTGGCAAAAGTTGTCCCAACTAACTTAAATAGTACAACTAATACCTTGAAGGTAGAACCAGGTGATGAAGTAATCGTAACTTATACTAATACTTCTGCCGTTATTTCAACTCTTACTACTCAAGTAAGATCATTAGTTACATCCTCAGGTCTTAATGGAACAATAACTACTATTACAGTCAATGACATGATGCCTTCTCTAATGTCAAATCAAACGACTGGTAGTATTACGTCCGGTACTGGGGCCTTGACTGTAGGTGCTAATACAGGTATGGCTAATGGCGTTAGAGTATTAGTAAGAGGAGCCGGTGCTAGTGGAGCTGATTTAGTTGCTACAATAACCAACGTATCTGGAACTAACATTACCCTAGATACGAATGCTGGAACAACGGTAGCGGGCGCTCAAGTTATAGTAATAGCAAATATCTCTGTTTCATTCATAAAAACTTATAACAATCAACAAATGCCAGCAACCAGACCTATCACTGGTGGAGCTAATTTTGATACAACCAATGCTGGAACTTTAAATGAAGTTACTATAAATTCTGGTAGTGAATTAGTTTATGGATCAGTTGTATCAGGAGATGTTTTCTTCAGTTACTCTGCATTAAGAACTGACTTATCAGGAACAGTATTAACGATAAATGATGTTGATGATTTGGAGGGACAACTGGGAGAATCTACTGATGAAAATCCATTAGCTCTAGGTTGCTCATTAGCCTTGGCAAATACTGTGGGTAGAGTTAGAGCTATAGCAATAGATTCCAATGATTTAACAGGTTATTTAGATGCCTTAACGGTAGCTGAAGGGGAGAGATTATATGCTCTTACTCCGTTAACACAAGATGTAGCCATTCTGGCTGCTTTTAAAGCTCATGTTGAACAAATGAGTACTCCAGAGAATGCTTCTTGGAGAGTAGCAGTTGTTAATACTGCAATACCTACTACTCAAACGGTTGGGCAATATAGCTCTAGCTTTGTTAATGCCAACAGTGGAAATAACACAGTTACATTAGTTACTGGTAAATATGTTCTTACTGCCTCTAACGCAACATTTATATCTGATGGTGTCGTACCTGGAGACTTGGTTAATTTTACAGCAGCTACCCCATCTGGACAAATTGGTGCTCACCAAATCCTGGAGGTTGTATCTAATCAGCAGTTAGTTATAAGCACTACAGCTACATCAACTGCAGTTAGTTATTATGTATCTCGTAGTATGACTAAGACTCAGAGCGCTGAAGCAGTAAAAGCCGCTAGTGAGGTATTTGGGTCAAATAGAGTTTGGCATATACAGCCAGATACAGTAGGGGTTAGTATTCAAGGAGTGACAAAGTATCTTCCAGGGTATTACTTATGCTGCGGATTAGCTGGTATGGTGGCTGGATTCCCAGTTCAACAAGGCTTTACCAATATCGGTGTTGCTGGTATAGTAGATTTAAAGAATAGTAACTTCTACTTCAGCAAAGCTGAACTCGGAACAATGGCCGAGGGTGGAACCTGTTTATTTGTACAAGAAACCCAAAGTGGTATTCCATACTGCAGACATGAATTAACAACAGATGTTACTGTATTGGAATATAGAGAAATATTAGTAGTTAAAAACTGGGATTATCTATCTTACTTCTACTACGACAAACTGAAGGGATTTATAGGTAGATATAATATCACTAATGATACTATAAACCTAATCAGACAAACGATCATAGCCGCTTCTGAACTAGTTAAGTCCAAGAAGCTACCTAAGATTGGAGCACCATTGTTAGGTTACAATATTACTAAACTAGAACAAAATGCTTTCAATAAGGATAATTTGGATTGCTACATGGCTATATCTGTAGTTTATCCATTGAATTACCTTAATCTGCATTTAGTAATCTAAGATTATTTAAGATCGAGGTAAAATATGGCAATTAATAAAGATGATGATCGTTTAGGTACAATTCAAGATTCTGGGTTTAGTACTGAGTTTGATTGGAAGGGAGAGTATGTATCCAAGCTTAACGAAGATGGATACGAACGTTTTGCCCAATTCTCAGCTACCCCTGATACTACTGTAATATTCGCAGGGCCAGCTAGATTTACTGGCCTTAGTGGGGATACAGCTCAGTTGTTACCAATTGGATTAGTGGATGGTATTACTTACAATAATACCCCTCAATTACAAAGGTTATTCGAAGTTGGGTCTAACAGGTCTTTCTTCACTAGAGGAAAAAGTATTTCCAGTATAGCATTCTCTAAAATGTTAGCTGATCAACATAATATACTTAGGGCATTATCAAAATATGCCTACAGGCCAGATGCGTTGAATATAGATGGTTCAAAGGCCCCAGGAGCTGATGCACCAAATCCAGAAATTATGATGAACCTAGATTCTGAATATTTCAACGTTCCAATAGGGATTATGTTACTCTTTAAGACTAGAGGTGGAGGATCTGGAACTGGCAAAATTTTATGTGCTTTATATTTAGAGTATTGTATGTTTGCTAACTATAGTTTTAACATTGCTTCTCAAGCCCCAGTCATAATGGAAAATATGGCCATGGAATTTGATAGATCAGTACCTGTAAGTTTAACAAACTAACCAAATAGTGTAGTATAATATTAGAAAGAGCCTAGATAATCTAGGCTCTTTTACTTTGGATAAAATTAAATGAACGGACTTTTATCAACTCCATACAAATATGATGGTAACTTTATTGAGGGTACTGTCACCAGCGTAGATCCTATACGATTCTCGTGCTGTGTTAGAACATCTAAGGGACAAATATTAAAGGAAGTTACTTGGCTTTTACCTACTGGAGGGACGGGGAAAAATGGTATCCACTGCACTCCTACCATGGGGGATAGGGTATTAATTACTACAAGTATTTCTTATCCTATAATAATAGGATCAATACCTAGATCAAATCTCCCTGTATCCAATCAATCTAGTATATCAGGGGAAGATATATTAGCAGATGCTGGTAACTCTACTAATCTAAAAAATGGTTATGTGTTAAACCCAGGCAAGCCCAAGGATATGGTCCCTGGTGACGTAATAGTTACTAATGAATCTGGAGGATTATTTGGAGTATTATTTTCTGGTAGTATTATAGCCAAAGCTTCGGAAGTTGCTCAGATATTCTTAACCAGATTTGATGATCTCGTTAGGATTGTAGGCCGAAATTTTCAAAGATTTTCAGATGCTTCATCTCAAGTGGTGGCCAATATACAGGGTAGGCTATATGAGTGGAGAGGGGTAGATAAATCTCTATCCAGGAATCTTACCAACTTGGAGCGATACAATGAAGTTTATGGAGATGTTGCGGCTGGAGAAATATTAAGAGGGGAACCAGATATTAATACAGTTTTACCTGCTGTTGACACTAGGGTACGAAAATATTGGTTGAAATGGACAGATGGTCATACAGTAATGTCGGATACTACACTAGATACAGGAGATATGACTATTATTGTCGATAAAGACAATAGTATAACTACCAATAATCATTATAATAGTCTTTGGAAAACCCATGTTAATGATTTAGGTAATACTGGTAGATATTCAGACATAGAACAAAATCAAACTCATATAAACATAGATTTTAATAATAGATCAGTCGCAGATTTTGATAATACCAAAATAGAAGTTAATTTTAAACCGGGTGTTTCTAAAGCATTATTCGATGGAACTAAGGTTGTTATAAATCATAACAATAGCATTGTTACTATAAGGGACGACATAATATCTTTAGAGTCTAACGGACATTATTGTAGGATAGATAATACTGGAACTCATTTAGGCTAAAAACAACCGGGCCTTAGCCCGACTGCCCTTTAATGTTTATCAAGTTCCCCTTGGCCATAGAGACCAACTCCAAAGATGCATAAATTTATTATTTCGGCACAACTGGTAGATCTGTAATTCATGGATGTTTTCTCCAGTGTTAAAAGAGCCGTCGAGTAGAGTCGAGTGAGACCTTTTGGCTAGGTCATCATTCAAGCAACATCACCCTATTCTATATTACTTATACCAAATTTATCCTTCTAAGTCGAAGGGAAGCTCTGATACCTTAGCTCCGACTTCACTAGATATTACTGTAAAGTCTAATTTGGGAGTTTCTGTAGTAGGGATTTGTCGCGAGGGATGAGCAGCTCTCCAATTATTTAGATAAGTATTTAGTTTAGTAAATAACTTGTCCCCTAACGGAGGATTCAACTGTTTCATCCAATTAACTTTACCTAAGATTATAGATGCAAATCTCTCAGGTTCTTCATTACTCTTTGCGGCTTCAGTTTCTAGTCCATTAGTTACAATATTATGAACTATAGCCCTCAACCTGTATCTCTCACTTTTGATCAAATTTGTCTTTTCATTAACTACAACCCCGCATACATATTGTCTTTGGGTATTGTACATTACTTTGGTTTTTCTATGATTTACCTTAAATCCATGTTTGTTTATAATTCCATAAATTTCATTTAATAATTTAGATATTTCCAAATCCGTTCTATTAGTTGATATCGTAATATCATCAGCGTATATGGAAAGGGTTAAATTATATCTGTCACATAATTGTTTGACGTCAGGCCCAAATGTTTGTGCAGTAATGATATTTGCTATCTTGGGGCTTGTGAGTCCCCCCTGCGGCACAAAATATTTGTAAGTAACCAACTCTGATATAGTACGAGCAGGTTTTTCTTCAATACCTAATGTCTTTAAAATATTTTCTACCTGGGTCTGAGTTATACTATGAAAGAAGTCTTTTAAATCAATGCTGGCTACTATTCGTTTATTTGTGTGTATAGCTGCCATTGTTGGTATTGATTTCTTTTTTTCAAAAGCATAAACATAATCAGGTATTATGACTTTATCCAAGAGATATACTAATAGTCTATATTGAACTCCTCGAATTATTGCATCAGGATTGTGCAACGTTCGGATACTTCCATTTCTCTTCCTAATCTTCAAGATCGAGTAGTGTTGAGATTTGGTTTGCCCAAGCCAAGTAAGCATCTTCGTTGATTTTACTTTCAAGTAGAGTGCTAAGTCCTGGTTCGTCTGTATCTTTACTGGGCTGGCCCACCCTGGTTGATGTAGGGGCAGGCTTAGCTGGTTGGTTGCTTCCGTCGCTATTTTCGGAGTTTGCGATATCGTCTTTGGTATTGCCAAAGGTATATTCTCTTGAGACATTTAATCTTCCCTTTAATAAATCTTTGAATGTTAATTTATAAAATTTTTTATCTATGCTGACATAACCCTCCTTTAATACTGGGGGTCTAACTTCTAGTTCAACATAATCTCCTTCTGTTTCACCTAGCTTTAAAGGGTAATAATCAAATAATTCTCCATTTGGAACAGCCAGAGTATTCTTTAATTTTACCAAAGTTGCTTTGGTGACTTTCGGAAGTACTATCTTTAATGAAATTGGTAAATCTAAAGCCTGTACTGCATTAGTAGAAGTACTCATATTTTTAGCAAAAAATTAAGCTGATTGTATTTTATCCGCAGCTTCTAGTATTGCAATGATCACTGATAATATCTCGACCATTTTCAATAAAAGAGAAACTACTTTGCGGAGGAAACGTAACAAGGCTCCCATATAATCCGTCCTTTTTATTATTATGCCAACTCTACTTCTTTTAAGACAATGTAGAAGATCATCCACGAACTACTTATACCACGATTTTTATCATTTACTAATACTAGTAAACTTGTTAAAATATCAATATGTACACCGGGCAAATATTATTCACTAGACAGAAGCATGACGCTGAGAGGGCGGGATTTCATTATGATATTAGATTAGTAGCTAATGGGAAAGCATATAGTTTCGCTACTAAAAAGGATATTCCGGAAATAGGTAAGAGTATCATATTATATGAACAACCTATTCATACAGCCGAGTACGCTTTAAGTAAAAGAGTAGTAATACCAAAGGGTTCTTACGGAGCAGGAGTAACTACTTTGGATTTTGTTAGAAAGGCAAATATAGAGAATAAAGGGGACCACTTCATATTAACAACGTCGGATGGTAAAGAAAAATATCTACTCAAACATGTAGGCAAATACGATAAAACGGCTTGGTTATTTAAAAATCTAGGAATAGACTCCTTAAAAAAAGAAGCCCAGGTTAATAAGTATTTAGACCATATTTTTAATATTTGATTTAGGAAATATATGTCTCGTGCAAAATTTAAAACCAGCAGTCAAAGAACTAGAAATGCAGTGAAATCACTATATGAAGATGAAAGTCCCGAGTTACATCTCGTAGTCAGCAAACCTATGAAATCCCCAATAGTACCAAAATCTAAAAATCAGGAATATTATATTGAAGCTATTCAAAATCAAAAGATAATATTCGGAATAGGTCCCGCTGGCACAGGTAAGAGTTATATAGCTACATGTATGGCCGCTGATGCTCTTAGATCAGGGGAAATAGAAAAGGTTATAATAACGAGGCCTGCGGTTGAAGCTGGAGAAAGTTTAGGATTTTTACCTGGGGAATTAGAAGAAAAATATGAACCCTATATAGCCCCCATAAGAGATATCTTAGAGAAAAGATTAGGGAAGAGTACTCTAGAGTATATGATAAAGCATGGGTTAATAGAAGCTGCTCCTATGGCTTATCTAAGAGGAAAAACTTTCGATAATTGTATCGTATTATTAGATGAAGCTCAAAACTGTACTCCTAACCAAATGAAATTATTCTTAACTCGTATAGGAGAAAATTGCACGATGATAATAGATGGAGATCCCTCCCAGAAAGATATTAATACTGTCTCTGGGCTAGAGGACGCTATTAGAAAAATTGCATGGATCCCTCAAGTATCAGTTATTGAATTTACCATCTCGGATATAGTAAGGTCTGGTATATGTCAAGAAATAGTTGAAAGTTATGAAAAAAAATAAGTATTTATTAAAAATAGCAGCTACAAAAGATTCTGCTCCTGATAATAGCCTACGACCTCATCAAACCAGAGCCTTAGCTAAGTTAGATAAAAATAAAGGGGTAGTATTAGATCACTCAACTGGTAGTGGGAAAACCCTAACCTTTCTTAAAGCGATAGAGAAAAGTCATTCAGAAAATCCTACCAATAGGGCTTTAATAGTAGCCCCTGCATCACTTACTACTAATGTAGATAAGGAAATATCTAAACACAATTTAAGTATTGATAAGACTAGATTGGATGTTTTATCTTATGAAAAAGCAGTTAATGAGTCAGATAAATTAAAAAAGAATAAATACGCAATAGCAATAGCTGACGAAGCTCATAGACTTAGAAATACAGGTACTAAACGACATGCTTCACTATCTGAAATAATTTCCTCAGCTGATAAGAGATTACTAGCAACTGGTACTACAACCTATAATCATGTATCTGATGTAGCACCTTTAGTCAATATAGCTGCAGGGAAAGAAGTATTACCTTCAGGGAAAAAAGAGTTCGAAGCTAAGTACGTAAAAAAACATTTGGAACAACCTCCATTATTGAAAAGGATACTTGGGGCTCATCCTGTAGAAAAAAGTAATTTGGTTAACAAAGGGGACTTGGCTAAGAAGATAAGACCCTTTATGGATAAATACGATATAGCCGATGATCCTAAAGCTAAAAATGATTTCCCTCAAAAAATTGAAAAAGTAATAGAAATACCTATGTCTTCAGAACAACATACATTATACAGATATATGGAAGGCAAATTACCATTTCATTTGAGACTAAAAGTTAGGATGAATGTCCCTCTGGATGGAAAGGAAACTTCTCAATTAAATGCCTTTGCATCAGCTATTAGGCAAGTATCTAATTCTCCCAGATCTTTTATGCCGAACAACAAAAGAACTTCTCCCAAGATAGAAAAGGCTACTGAAAGTTTAGCTAGGGGTTATTTATCAGATAAAAATTTTAGAGGATTAGTATATTCCAATTATTTACAATCTGGAGTGGGGGAATATAGTCGAGAGCTACAAAAGTATCAAGTACCTCATAATATATATCACGGTGGGCTATCCAAGTCTGAAAAAGATAGGATGGTCAAGGAATATAATGAAGGGACAGTGCCGGTTTTATTAGTATCTTCTTCCGGAGCGGAAGGTCTAGATTTAAAAGGAACTAAGAAAGTACAAGTATTAGAACCTCATTTTAATGATTCAAAAATCAAACAAGTCATAGGCCGGGGTAGTAGATACAAGTCCCATAGTCACTTGCCAGAAGAAGAACGACAGGTAGAGATAGAACACTACTTATCTACCATGCCAAAGGGTATATTTGGTAAACCTAAGACTCACTCCATAGATCAATATCTATACCATAATTCAAAACACAAACAAAGTTTAGGGGATGAATTGGCTGGAGTAATAAAAGAAAAGCAAGAGGATTAAATGAAAAAACTATTATTATTAATTTTGTTATTTTTCATATCGGCTACATCCATAGCGTCTCAAGGAATAAAATTTGAAATGGAACTAGGTGGAACTTATTTCGGACATAAAGGAGACGGGGTTTGGCATCAGAAAAAGTATGGGCCTTATGATTTAAATATAACTTCTCCATCTTTGTCTTTAGGGGTAAAGTATAATTTATTTAATATGGACTGGAGAGCTGGTGTACAATATATAGGTAAGTATTCCTCTAAAGGTATATGCACTAGTAGTGATCCTGCCTATGAGGAGAAGAAAAAAGGAAATGATGTTGGTTGGCCTCCGTCTACTTTTTATACCGAAGGAGATTCTTATGGAGCTTACCTAACGGCGGTTCCAGAGTGGAGTATATTCAATGATATCAAAGTATTTTTAGAATTGGGAGTAGGGTACTTTACCGTTTCAAACGATGTAAAGGTAATTGATTGGAGACCAGCTATAGATTCTTCAATGTTAAAGTGGGGAGACCCTCAGTTATTAAAGGTATCAAATGGTAGGCATGGGAAATTCACAAAGATATTGGGCTTTGGGATTAGAAAAGATAATTTATCTTTTGCAATAACTATGAGAGAGATGGATAACACCGGACCGTTATATCCCATAATTAGTAAAACTAGTATAACAGCTGGGGTCAGATATGAATTCTAATAAATACTTACGAAAAATAGCTTCGTCAATGGAAGTAGATATTGCTAAAAAATCTCTACAGGAAGAGGAAAAAGCTATAGATGATTATTCAGACAGAATTAAGAAATCAGGTCCTGATTTAAAGAAACGCCTAGAGCATGCTAGAAAAGAAGAAAAAGACCATGCTAGAGACTTTAGAGAATTTGTAGAAAACAATACTTAATATGTGGTATAATTAATTTTTATATTATTTATCTATGTATCAAAGAGCTAAATATAAAGATACCTCCACTGACTGGACAAAAATAACAAATCCAGTCGCAACCAAAAAGATTGATGGGGCTCATTATTTTTTGATTGTTGGACCAACGGGTCAATTATCTTATATCTCCAGGCGCCCCTCTATCAAAGGAGGGTATCCTGATAGGTCGGCCAATTTACCACATCTGACTAGCAAAGTATTTCCACATTTAGCCGGGGAAATATATTCAGTTGAATTACATCATACCGGGCATAGTAAGTTAAATATGGAATCTCATCCTGCTGTGAGTGGTATTTTAAATTCATTACCAGCTAGGGCTATTGAAACTCAAAAAACTACTGGACCAATAAG
>WBZU01002111.1_pt1 | contig 13761 bp, 9 predicted proteins | sample 5204311 | NCBI WGS metagenome assembly WBZU01 (sample SAMN12344359, study PRJNA552823) | activated sludge metagenome | biome: Activated sludge suspended growth; feature: Nitrification reactor; material: Wastewater; isolation source: activated sludge from nitrification reactor of wastewater treatment...
CGTCGAGCCCATGGACGAGGAGGAAGCGCTGGAGCAGATGGAGTTGCTCGGACACGACTTCTTTGTCTTCTACAACCCGCAGGCCAGCAGCATCAACGTCATCTACCGGCGCAAAGATGGCAATTACGGCCTGCTGATCCCCGCCATCGGCTAACCATCAAGTATCCGAGAAAGACAATTGGGGGTGGCGCAGCGCCACCCCCAATTCTTATGTCCGCTCATCTTCTGCGGGGCTACTTACTCGCGCCGTACCCTCGGCAACCAATCCGCAAGCGGGTCTGTCGAACGCACGACATGCATGCCGGCCGCCGCAAAGCGTGCAAAAGCCGCGTCGGCCGCATCCGTATAATCGACCACGCCCGTGATTACCACCGGCGAGGTGCAATCCTCCAGCAAATAGACCCGGTCGATCCGATCGGGCGCAGTGCGCTGCAACGCGTCGAGGTAGTGCTGCACCGTCCAGGCCACACAATGGCTCTTGGCTTCACCGGCGATAATGACCGCATCGAACGTGGCGAGTTTGGCCAGCAGTGCTTCGTTGATAGCACCCACCTGGCGGCCGACCTGGTCGAATTGCACTTCCGGCCCAAAGGCCGAATAATGCTCCGTCAACGGCTCGTCGCCCTTCACCTGAAAGTCCGGCTGGCTATGCCGAGCAACGCCATGAAAGAACATGGCTTCTTCAAATGCGGGCACGAGTGCATGGCCCACGCTGCCCAGCATCGCATGGTAGGGCCAGACCGTCAGGTCGTACGAACCCTTTGCGGCCAGCGTGCGCGTGTAGTGCAGTAGATATTCCTGGGCATACGCCGGATCGATGCCCATGCTCGATGCCAATGCCTGGTTGAAACGCCAGACGCCCGCCGTCACATCGGCAACCGTAATCGTCGTCATCGGCCCCGGATGTTCGCCAGCCTCGTTCACGAAAAAGAGCGCATGGAAGATCTGTGCTGCCTGGTGCGTATCCAGCGTGGGAAAGATCTGCGTGATCGAACCCAGATTGCGGTAGATGAATTCGCACAAGCGCCGGTTGTCGTTGATTGCGCCGCTGCCCGACCGCCCTGCTACGTACAACTCAAAGTCGGGGAGACAGAAGGTGTTCTGGACGTCGACGGCGACCAATGCAATGCGAAATTCATCATCGGCGGCTGGACGGATTGCATTTTGGCGCGCCCACTTTTCCGCATCAGACGCCCGGCGTTCGTAGGGCACGCGCCACAGGTGACCAACTTTGTCCGGTGCATAATGTGCCGGTAGTGGAAGTGATTGCATCTCCTAACTCCTCTTCTGCCAGGTGCGGAACGACCCCACTTAACGTCTAATTTACACTAACCAGTGTATCAGAGTCAGGGACGTTTGTCCAGCCATAATTTGCAGGGTGATTTCGCCAAGTTCGCCGGTCTCGCCTAGAATGTACACAGCGCTGGCCGCGACCCTGGCCCGGCAATCAGCGTACAGTGAGCAGGCCACCTGGTGCCTGCCGGACAATCGGGAGCAAGGCGTGCAGCGAATACTGACAGCAGAACAGGACCAACTCATACGGCGCGAGCGCAGCCTGCTCGAAGATGTGCGCGTGCTGCTCGTACGTCTTGGCGCGCCCGACGATGACCTGGCACTGCTCAAGCGATCGCTGCACCAGCTCGACGAACTCTTCCTGCTCGTGGTCGTCGGCGAGTTCAATGCCGGCAAGACCGCATTTCTCAACGCCCTGCTGGGCGAACGCCTGCTCACCGAGGGCGTGCTGCCGACCACCAGCCAGATCCAGGTACTCCGCTATGGCGAGCGCCAGGCCGAAGACGTGACAGGCGACGACATCCTGGTCGTACATCTGCCCGTGGAATGGCTGCGGGAAGTCAACCTCGTCGATACGCCGGGCACGAATGCCATTATCCAGCGCCACCAGGAGATCACCGAGCACTTCATCCCGCGCAGCGACCTGGTACTCTTTGTGACCAGCGCCGACCGTCCTTTTAGCGAGAGCGAACGCCTGCTGCTGGCGCGCATCCGCGAATGGGGCAAGAAGATCGTCATGGTGGTCAACAAGATCGACCTTATCGACCAGCCGGACGACCGCGAACAGATCCTGGCTTTCGTGCGCGATAACGGGCGCCAGTTGCTTGGGGTGGCGCCAGAGGTATTCCCGGTCAGCGCACGCCAGGCATTGCAGGCAAAGCGCCAGGTGAACGAAACCGGCAGCGTACTCGACGCCAATCCACTCTGGCAGCAGAGTCTTTTTGCGCCGCTCGAGCGTTACATCCTGCACGCTCTCGACGCCACGGAACGGCTGCGTCTGAAGCTGGAAAACCCCATCGGCGTTGTGGAGAACCTGAGCCAGCACTACGGCGCCCTCATCAATAACCGGCGCACAGTACTGAAAGGCGACTTCGAGGCGATCGACGCGATCGAGGCGCAATTGGCGGCGTATGAGACCGACATGCGCCGCGACTTCAAATATCACCTCAGCCACGTGGACAATGTGCTCTACGCCATGGCCGAGCGCGGCGACCGTTTCTTTGACGAGACCATGCGCATCGGCCGCGTCTTCGATCTCGTCAACGGCGAGAAAGTGCGCGCCGAATTCGAGCGCGAGGTGATTGCCGATACCTCACGCGAGGTGGAACGCCAGGTGAGCGACCTCATCGACTGGATGGTCGACCGCGACTATCGCCAGTGGCGCGACGTCATGGAATACCTCAACCGGCGTTCGGCGCAACACGCGGAACAGATCGTCGGCCAGGTCGGCAGCGAGTTCGAGTTCAACCGGCAGAACCTCATCGCCAGCGTGGGGCGCGAGGCGCAGCGCGTTGTCGACACCTATGACCCCGAAACGGAGTCGCTCAAGCTAGCGCAGCAGGTGCAAAACGCCCTGGTGCAGACTGCGGCCGTCGAGGTTGGCGCCATTGGGCTTGGCGCCATTCTGGTTGCCGTGCTGCACACGACGCTGCTTGACGTCACCGGGCTGCTCAGCGCCGGCGCGCTGGCTGCACTGGGCTTCTACGTGCTTCCCTATCGCAAAAACCGCCTCAAGCAGCAACTGCGCGATGGCATCACGGCGCTGCGTGACCAGTTGAACGAAACTATTACGCGCCAGTTCGAACGCGAGCTGAGTGAAAGCATCCAGCGCATGCGCGAGGCCGTGGCGCCCTACACCCGTTTCGTGCGCGTCGAACGCGAAAAACTGGAGCGCGTCAGCGGCGAGATGGATGGCGTGCGCAAGGAATTGACCGCGCTGCGCAGCGCGGTGGCGAAGAGCATGTCGTGGCCGGCCGGGCGGTGATCGATGACAAATATCATCTCGTTGATTCCGCTCGATCGAGCACTCCACACCGCCGCACTCCAGGCGGTCTACAGGGCAGTGCCAGGATATTGGGCGATGTATGATCTGGCCGAAGCGCCGCCGAACCAGGCTGACCGCGAACTGGTGAGTGCAGCCGAAACATCGGGGCGCTACATGCTTGGCGTTGTCCGGCGCCTCGACCCGGAGGACGCGGACGCGGGCGGCGAACTGGTGGGATTTGTCGATTTCCGCCTTGATTGGCCCGATGTGGGGGCGGCCTACGTAGGGATGATCATGGTGGCGGAGGCGTTGCAGCGCCAGGGCATCGGCACCCAGGCATGGGCATTACTCGCCCTATGGCTGTCGAGCAGCGCAGGCATTCGCACGGTGCGTGCCGGCGTGGAGCAATTCAACGTGACCGCGCTGAAGTTCTGGGAAGCACAGGGCTTTGCCTTGACCGGCGAAAGCAATCGAATCCGCGTGGGCGACCGGTTTGTGCGCCAGCTTTACTTGGAACGCCAGCTCGCACCCGGCTAACCGCTCATTCCCTCAGGTTGCGCAGCGCCGGCCCACCGTCATGCCGCATCCGCGTACGCCGCCTTGAGCCAGGCCGCCACCTCATCATCCACATCTTCCACCGCGGCCAGAACGACCACGTGCGTGGCCGATTCGCTGCCGAAACGCTTGCTCGCCGGCGCCAGGCGCGGTGAGATGGCAGCATCGCTCAGGCGCAGGCCCAGCTCAGCCTGCACAGGGCGGGCACGCGTCTTGAAGACGGCAAACTGCTTGCGCCGGCCAAAGGCGATGTATGTATCACGTGCGCCGGTCGTGATGTCGTCGCCCAGCCCGCTGACGACCGCAAGCACGCGATCATACACTGCGCTCAGGGGTGCACGCGTGCCGGCGAAATGCTTGTCAAGCAACACATCAGTGCCACGCCGCGCGTCGGGACGGAAGCGCAGCGCTGACCAGACGTCATCGATGGCAATCTGGCGCACGCCTTCCCACCCTTGATCGGCCACAACACTCCAGCCACTGTCCCGCGAAAGATCGGTCCGCACGCCGGAACTGCCTTTCGGGTACGCAAACCACAACATGCCACCGGGGCGCAATGCAGCCAGCGCGACCGGTGCATAGCGGGTCACTTCTGCGCTGGACTTCGCAAAGCAATGGACGACGTCAAAGGGGCCAGCGCCGCTGGTCGCCAGGGTGGCGTCATCGGGCAGCGGCATGAGCAGCGTCTCAAACCCTTCCGGAGCGTTGAGCACCAGGATTGACATGCCGGATTTGATCTGAAGTTTTCTAGCCAGCGGGCTGGCGTCAGTTGCCAAGAATACGCCTCCGAGCAATGAACGTAGTTCCGACAGTTGCCAGGAAGGCGGGCACAGATGGCTCCGCTCGCCTGGCAACTGCCGGCGTAGCACTGATTACTGGACGACCAGTTTTCCCTGCATCACAGGGAAATGGCCGGCAACGGTGCAGATGACCTGGTACTCGCCGGCCTCTGGCGCCGTGAAGGTTCCGGTCGATTTCTGCCCCGCCTGGACATTGGATGAGCCCCAAAGAATGAGGTCTTTGTGCTCGTCGGCCAGGAAAGGCAGCGGCAGTTCGGTGCCCAGCTTCACAATGGCCCAACTGTGCTCGAGACCACCCTGATTGTCGAGATTGAGCGTAACCTCGTCGCCGGCCGCAACCGTCCAGACCGGTGGATTGGCAATGTTGTCGTTGTTGTCGCCGTAGTAGATATCATGCATAACCACATCAAGGGTTGCGGCAATGACCGCCTGCGCCGACGGCGCGTCGGCCGCCGGATCAGGTGCCGGCGTCGCAGTAGGCGAACTCGATCCGCCACCACACGCAGCCAGGATGAACACTATCGCAACCAGCAGAACAGATAACAGACGCATCACTTCAAATTCCTCACTTTCAGGAATGTTTCATGGTTGAACATTAAAATCGGACTCGAGTCTATCACAGTGCGTGGGGAGACTATAGTCAACTCGGTTCCAATGGCGGTTTTGGTCGCAGTCGGGAGGATGGCACCCTCAGGAGAGCTGCGGGGACACGAACGCAGCCGCCACGATGGACTGCTACATTGCCGCATTCATGATGTATAGCCAACAGCCAGCCTCGACCAGCAATGCGCGCCGACCGGACGAGTTGCCTTGTCACGTGCGAATCCCGCGGGAAGTGGCAGGCAAAATGTGCGCCGGAACGCATGAGCTGGGCAAAGCAATTCCCCGCCCCGGCGGGTTTGCTGGCCGGTCTGACATCAGTCTTCAACCACATCGCCATCTTCGGCAAGGACGGCAACGCCGAGCGCTTTCTCTTCGCCGACTTTCTGGACGAAGCCGCGGCCATCCTGAACCGGCCCGCGCTGGCAGAGGTTGCGCCACGCTTCCGCGAAGCCGGGCATGCCTGGGATGCGCTGGGGAAAGCTCTTCTACCCGACGAGATCGCACCGCTCGCCCAGACGCGCATGCTCATGCAGCGGCGCCATCACCTGTTCCTGGAACGTGGCAGCGACGCGCTGGCCGAAATCCGGCAGATCGACGGGCAGCTTGCGGCGTTGAAGCAGGAACTGATCGGCGACTTTCCGTTCGATGAAACTGCGGTGGTGGCCCTGCTTGGCAACGTACGCGACCACGTGCTCGCCATCCACGACATCGAAGCCGGCGCCGTTTCCGCCCTGCGCGACGCGATGCGCTGAACGCAGCGGGCAAACCATGGCGTCAATGCATGCACGCTCACCGTGACGGGCGCGCGCCTGTGGTAGAGTAAGGACAAATCTTAGCAGACGGGAGTGCGATATTCTCCCGTCTTTTTGTTGTGGCGCGCTGTTTGTCGGCATTTCCAATATTGGTTATACTATAAGAACTTTTGTTCGGTTTCGGCGGCGCGGCATTTCTGAAAGTGTGAGGCAACTATGGCGCTCGACAAGCTCGTGGTACGCGGCGCGCGTGAGCACAATCTCAAGAACGTAGACCTGGAGATCCCGCGCGACAAGATGGTCGTCATTACGGGGCTGAGCGGCTCGGGCAAGAGCAGCCTGGCCTTCGACACGATCTACGCCGAGGGGCAGCGCCGTTATGTCGAATCGCTCTCGGCTTACGCCCGCCAGTTTCTCGGGCTGATGGAGAAACCCAACGTCGACCAGATCGAGGGGCTCAGCCCGGCTATCTCCATCGACCAGAAGGGCTCGGGGCGCAACCCGCGCTCAACGGTCGGCACTGTTACCGAGGTCTACGACTACCTGCGCCTGCTCTACGCACGCATCGGCCAGCCCCACTGCCCCACCTGCGGCGAGCCCATCACGCAGCAGACGGCGACGCAGATCGTCGACGGCATCATGGAGATGCCCGAGGGCACGCGCCTGCTCATCCTGGCGCCGATCATCAAGGATCGCAAGGGCAACCACAAATCGGTCTTCGAGAACCTGCAGAAGCAGGGCTACGTGCGCAGCCGCGTCAACGGCGAGATGTACGAAGTGACCGAGGTGCCCGACCTCGACCGCTACAAGATGCACACCATCGAGGCCGTGATCGACCGCATCGTCGTGCGCCCGCCCGGCGAGGACGCGGACGGCGAAAGCACCGGCACTGACCTGGCGCGCCTGGCCGACTCGGTGGAAACAGCGCTCAAGCTTGGCAACGGCGTGCTCATCGTCTCCGATGTCAGCGACCGCGACAACCCGGTCGATCGCACCTTCAGCGAGCATTTTTCGTGCGTGAAGTGCGGCACCAGCCTGCCGGAGATCGAGCCGCGCACCTTCAGCTTCAACAGCCCGCACGGCGCGTGCCCGGCCTGCACCGGCCTCGGCACGTTGCAGGAGTTCGACCCTGAGCTGATCCTGGACGAGGAGGCGACGCTCGAGGCCGGCGCCGTTATCCCCTGGCAGCGCCAGAATGACGACGACGGCGATGGCTACTACCGCCAGATCCTGCGCGCGGTCTGCAAGCAGTACGGCATCCCCTTCCGCGTGCCGGTCAAGGAGTTGAGCCTCAAGCAGCGCGATGTCATCCTGTGGGGGACGCCCAAGAAGGGCGAGAAGATTCGCATCGACTACACCAACAGCCAGGGCCAGGATCGCTACTACGAGACGACCTTCAGCGGTGCGATCCCAAATCTACAGCGGCGCTACCAGGAAACGACCAGCGAGTATATCCGCTCGAAGCTCGAGGAGTACATGAGTGTACGGCCCTGCCCGACATGCGGCGGCAAACGCCTGCGCCCGGAAGCGCTCGCCGTCACCATCGCCGGCAAGAGCATCTGGGAGATCACGCGCATGCCCGTCGACGAGTCGCTGCACTGGGTGCAGTGGCTGCGCGGCGAGGAGGCGGCGCCGGAACCGAACGGCCGCAACGGCCTGCTGGACAGTGAAGCGAGCACGCTGGTTACCGGCAATGGGGCAACACCGCCCAAGACGGCGCTCCCGCTCAGCCCGCGCCAGCAGACGATCGCCCACCAGGTATTCAAGGAGATTGCGGCGCGGCTTGGCTTCATGGTCAACGTCGGGCTGGATTACCTCACGCTGGATCGCACGGCGGTGACCCTCTCGGGCGGCGAAAGCCAGCGCATCCGGCTCGCCACGCAAATTGGCAGCCAGCTCATGGGCGTGCTCTACATCCTCGACGAGCCGAGCATCGGCCTGCACCAGCGCGACAACGCCCGTCTCATCGAGACGTTGCAAGGCATGCGCGACCTGGGCAACACCGTGCTCGTCGTCGAGCATGACGAGGACACCATCCGCGCCGCCGACTGGATCGTGGACATGGGGCCGGGCGCCGGCGAGCATGGCGGGCACGTCGTCTGCTCGGCCTGGCGCGACGACTTCCTGGAGTGTCCCGACAGCCTCACGGCCAAATACCTGCGCGGCGAAGTGCAGATCACCGTGCCCGCGGAGCGGCGGGAGGGCAACGGCGAATACCTGCTCATCAAGGGGGCGCGCGAGAACAACTTGAAGAATGTCGATGTGCGCATCCCGCTCGGCAAGTTCGTCGCTGTCACCGGCGTCAGCGGCAGCGGCAAGTCGACGCTGGTGGTTGACGTGCTCTACAAGCGGCTGGCGCAGTTGATGTATCGCGCCAAGGATCGCCCGGGCGCGCACACGGCCATCGAGGGCTACGAATTCATCGACAAGGTGATCGACATCGACCAGAGTCCCATCGGCCGCACGCCGCGCAGCAATCCAGCCACCTACGTGGGGCTGTTCACGGACATCCGCGACCTCTTCTCCACCATCCCGGAGGCCAAGGCGCGCGGCTACAAGGCCGGCCGCTTCAGCTTCAACGTCAAGGGTGGGCGCTGCGAGGCGTGCCAAGGCGACGGCATCATCCGCATCGAGATGCAGTTTCTCCCTGACGTCTACGTGCCGTGCGAAGAGTGCAAGGGGCATCGCTACAACCGCGAGACGCTGGAGATCAAGTTCCGCGGCAAGTCCATCGCCGACGTCCTGGAGATGACCGTGGAGGAGGGGCTGGAATTCTTCCAGCACATCCCGCGCATCCGCAACAAGCTGGAGACGCTCAACGCCGTCGGCCTTGGCTACATCAAGATCGGCCAGCCGGCGACGACGCTTTCGGGCGGCGAGGCGCAGCGCATCAAGCTCTCCAAGGAACTGAGCCGTCGCGCCACCGGCAACACGCTCTACATCCTCGACGAGCCGACGACCGGCTTGCACTTCGAGGACGTGCGCAAGCTGCTCGACGTGCTGCACGAACTGGTCAACAAGGGCAACACGGTCCTGGTCATCGAGCACAACCTCGACGTGATCAAGAACTGCGACTGGCTCATCGACATGGGGCCCGAAGGCGGCATCAAAGGCGGCATCATCATCGCCGAGGGCACGCCCGAGCACATCGCCGCCAACCGGCGCAGCTACACCGGACACTTCCTCAGCCACATGCTGGCCGCGCCGGCGCTTGTCACCGCATGATCATCGGCCCGCTGCTGCGCGTGGCCGGTCGCGACACGCCGCTGGCCACGGTCATCCAACGGGCCCAGCGGCGCGACCTGCCCCTGCACGTGACGTGCAGCGCTGATGATGACTACGCGCAGATCGATCCGGCGCTGAGTGCCGCCATAGTCGAGAACCCTGATATCGTGTGGCAAACCCAGCCGCCGGCACCGGGGCTCAGCTATGCCGGCTTCGACCCGCAGCAACGTGGCGCGTTTCTGACCTGGCAGCGCACCCCGCTGGCGCCGGCACCGCCCGCCTGCCAGCAACTCTATCTCGCCAATCTCGAGGCGCGCTTGCTGGAAAGCAGCCAGCACGCCGAGGCCGCCCAGGTGCAACTCGAGCGTATGCTGGCCACGCCGGCCTGGGCGAGCAACCCAGCCACCTGGCGTGTCGGCCTGCTGGCTGCATGGATCGCCCAGGATGGCGCAAAGCTGGCGCAGTGGCTGTGCGAGCACCCTGCTCCAGCCGACCTGCTAGGCATTGGCCTGGGCATGCAGGCGCTGCTCGCTGCCCCGCTGGACTCAGCGCAACTGCTCCCGGCCGCCGCCGTCTGGCAGCTTCCCGCTGCCGAGAGCAACCCTGCGGTCCTCCCCTTTCGCGTGCAGACGCTGGCCGCCAGCCTGGGCACCGACCCGATCGCCCATCTGCTCGGCCAGCTTGACGAGGAGGCACAACAGCCGCGTCCCTGGCGCTGCCAGCATCGCAGCCTGCGCCTGCACGTGCCGCAGCCCGACCTGCGCCGCGGGCTGGAGCCGCTGCTGGTCGAGTTGCTGGCCTCCGTCGACGATGGCGCTATGCCGGAAGCGTCGCAGGTCGCCGGCGACGAGGGCGAGCCGGCCGAAGATAGCAAGTTGAGCCGCGCCCACGTGATCGTCGAATTCGGGCAGAGTCGCTCGGAATACTTCACCTTTGCGCTCAAACAGGCGCAGAAACAGCGCGGCTTTGCGCAATTGCTTGATGAAGACCGCCACCTGATCTACCGCGTCCCATTTCGCAAGGGCGAGATGCGGCGCTTCTGGCAACTCTGGAACTACGTGCAGTCGTGGTCGACCACGCGCATCTATTGCGAAGGGCGAGAATTGGAGAAGTGGCAGGTCTACCCCTACTCTCAATATCTCCGCTAAACGTTTCCGCAACACAATCCTGGTTTCGGATTCCAGTTCTGTGGATCAGGCCAGGAAGAATCACAATTTGCTGGCACTGGCACACCAACAATTCTCGAGCATTATCACAACCGGATATGGTGAGTGCGAACCGCGCGGTGGAATCGCCTGTACGAATTGCAAGCGCATCGTAAGCTGTCGGAATACCGAATTCATATATACTACCGTTGTTGCCAACCTCGCATGGTCTGGCTACTTGTTGCTGGCCCACCGTCAGTGAACCAAGCTGATTCGATACGATGCTTGCTTTTGTCAACCCACCAGTTGGGGCGAGCATCTGTCATGCCTGAATCGCCATTGACATCTGCAAAGCTTGTTGAGTCAGAACCGGCAAACGGACAAACCCATGAGTGGCATTTTCGGCGTCTTCGATGCCCGCGAGCGAAGCGTACTACCGACCGCTGAAGCGATGGCTCAGCGGCTTTGCCAGTTCCCAACGCAATATGTAGAGCAATATTGCTCCTCTACCCAGTGTGAGGTTATGGGAAGGGTTGGGATTGGGATCTACAACACCACGCCTCAGCCTGTGTGGAACGAAGCGCAAACGGCCGCAGTCGTCTTGGCGGGCCGTCTGATTCGCGAACCAGGAATCTCTGCAGATAATTCACAGCAGTCTGACCCTAGCTTTGTCTTGGATTTGTATCAACAATACGGCGAGGCGTTCTGCACCCACTTGCGAGGTTCGTTTGCCGTTGCAGTGTACGATCACTTGCACCGGCGGGTCATCGTTGCCAGCGACCGGATGGGCACCTTCCCCATCTATTATGCGCACCGATCTGGGCGCTTCCTTTTTGCACCAAACCAGCATCTCTTGCTGTGTGACCCCACGATCCCAGCGGATCTGGACTTTTCTGCGCTTGCCCAATATATGCGTTTTCAGCAGTTGCTGCACGACACAAGCTTCTTTGCGCATATCAAGCTCCTCCGCGGGGGGCGTCGACTCATCTATGACATCAAGCATGATCAACTGGCCGATTCAACCTACTGGCGCTTTGACCCGGATCTCCCAGTGCGGGACGAACTCTCATTTGAGGATGCCGTAGACGAGACAACAGAATTGATCGTTCAAGCAGTCGGTCGGTGCTGCGAGGGAACCAACCGTGCGGGCGTCTTTCTTAGCGGTGGGCTGGATTCGCGCATCATCATCGCGGCACTCGAGCAACTGGGGCGCCGGCCGGCTACACTGACATACGGCTCGCCAGAATCGCGCGACGCGTATTATGCCAGGCGCGTCGCAGAGCAGGCGGGCCTGGCACACTACACCTGTTTCCAAGCCGATGGGACTTGGGTCCAGCAATACTGGCGGCAACATCTGATGCTCACCGACGCCAGCCATTCATGGATTCACATGCATGGAATCTACGCCCTGGAAGATGCCAGATCGCTGATGGATGTCAACCTTTCCGGTTTTGCCGGCGATGGTCCGCTGAGTGGTACTAACCTGTGCAACCTCTATGTGGCAGCAAATGATGAAATTACGTACACTGCCGCGATGTTCTATGGGCTGACAGCGCTAGAAAACTGGCCAGGCATGAGCGAGACGGACGAACAGTCACTCTTTACGGAGGATGCGTTCGATCTAGTCAAGGGAAAGGCGTTTCGTTCGCTGCATGAGGCGTTGGCGCCGTTCTCAATCTATGCACAACCGCTGCGCACAGAGCTGTTTCTTGAATATGCGGGTGACATTCGCCATTACGCGCATTACTTGGATTTTAAGCGCTCATCGATTGAGGTTGAATTGCCATTTGTCGATCCAGATCTGATGGATTTTGTGTGTCGACTGCCGGCCAGCTACCGAAAGGGTCGGCGCCTGACAAGAGCTGTCCTGCAACGCTTATCGCCGCAGCTCTCGCGCATCCCCTATGATCACGATGAAATGCTGCCTACGACCAATCTGACTTTGCGCTCCGCCCATCACTTTTACTCGAGGCTAAAGCGCCGCACGCAAAGAGCCCTGGGGATTGCACGGCCGCACCGATCGACACTGCATTCGGACTATGAGACCTGGCTGCGCACCGATCTGCGCGAGTGGGGCGAGAGTATTTTGTTTGATCCCCGCATCAAAGAACGCGGCCTCTTCAATCCTGAGTTCATCCGGTCAATTTGGAATCGGCTTCAATCCGGCAAGGAAGTCGCCACGATTGGCAAGATTGCGCCCATCATGAGTTATGAACTGATGCTCCGAGAGTTTGTCGATACTCCTCCGAAAGAAGGCGAGCATGTGAGCCACGCGCGTATGGCCACACCAACTAGATCGGTATCGGCAGCATAGGGTCAATCATAGCGTCGTCTCGGCAACGTCTGTAATGCGACACAGTCATTGAGTCCCGGCAGAGGGGATGACAGGGCAAATTCTATAGCTTTTCGCAGGACACCATCGCATCTCATCGAAGCTCCCAGCGATCATGCGTCTTCATCGAGTTTCCTTGCGTTGTATCATCAAAGGGACCTTGGTCCAGGATGAAGCACCAATTCAATCAGCGAATGGAACTGTGTCAATCGACCGATGGATCGGTCCGCGGCAATTGAGGGTAAAGTGGGAACCGATTCTCCAGAACACACCAATACTGCTAACGCAAGTCACGGTGGCCGCACGACAACAATACTCAAGAACGCATCCATTATCACACTTGGTGCGATTGCCCTGAAGTTGATCAATTTTGTCTACAATGTTGCCGTTGTCCGGCAGCTCGGCGATGCCGGGTATGGACAATTCGCAACCGTAGTGAATTTTGTAGGGCTTTTTGCGATTTTTGCTGAACTTGGCATTTCCCAATACGTGATGCGCGAGATAGCGCGCAATCCAGAGAACAGCGATCATCTCTTCTGGAATCTGGTGTTCATTCGGCTATCGCTTGCGGTGACCGGCGTGGTCGGAATCACGCTGGCGGCAATTGCATTTGGCTACTCACCAGAACTTGTCGGGGGCATAGCACTTTATACACTAACGTTTGTCTGGGCTTCGCTCCAAGCGCCTGTTGAGACACTGCTGACGGCCAACGAGAAGTTCAGTTACATCACGACTATGTCGGTAATCGGGCAGGTCTCGACAATTACACTCGGCACAATCGTGCTGATAAATGATTGGGGATTTATCGCGCTGATTGGGGTTGGCTTGCTTGCGATGGCCCCTCCAACCATCGTGGGTATCTGGGGGGTAAGACGTCACCGGCTGCTGCGCCGGCCAATCTCACTTACTCTGCGGGCTTGGCCCGATATGCTCCGCAAAGGCCTGCCGTTTGGGTTCATTTCCCTCTCGCTCACCATTGCGTTCACGGTCGACAGCGTCATGCTCTCGCGTTTCGAACCTGCCCAAGTGGTTGGCTGGTATAACGCCGCGTATAATCTTGCCCGTTCGCTTC
>WBZU01002189.1_pt1 | contig 13760 bp, 12 predicted proteins | sample 5204311 | NCBI WGS metagenome assembly WBZU01 (sample SAMN12344359, study PRJNA552823) | activated sludge metagenome | biome: Activated sludge suspended growth; feature: Nitrification reactor; material: Wastewater; isolation source: activated sludge from nitrification reactor of wastewater...
CCGCACGATCGGTCACCTTCGCCCGCGACGCCGCGATCCGAGCATCGACCTCGGTGAACGTCTTGGTCTCACAATCGACATCCGGACAACACCAGCGGCGCTTGTGCCACACCAGCACTGCTCGACGACCGAACGCCGGAAGGTCCACCAACGCGACCTGGCGTCGGTCCTTCACCCGCGCTTTGGTCCCGCATGACCGACACGCCACTGTGGTGGCGGTCGTCTCGACGTGGACCCGCAACGGGCCGGCCGGGTCGTCATCATCAACAGCGAGGACGTTCACAGCCGGCAAGCCGACCAACAGTGCGCACATGCGCGTAGCGTCTGTTTCCACGAGGGCTCCGGAGGTTCGGTTGGGGTCAGAGCCACCGATTCTCCGGGCCCTCGAACCCTCAACCGCGGACCCCCCGCTACCCGCCCACACCCCCCGCAACTCCGAAGCGCCACCAAACCGGGTCAACCTCAGACCACGAGTGATCGGTCAATACCTGGATAGCCGGCTCGCTAGCCACGCATCACGGGACACCGAATGGACAACCAGGTCCTCAAATCGTCCGTTCAACCACACACGCTCCCGAAACCGGGCCTCTTCCTCCAAGAGCACCGATCGGCCGCCACCGAAGCGCATCGAGTTCGACTCGGCGGATTCGAGGTACAGCTTTCGGAACGGAAAATCATTGAAGAGTCTCGACACAAACATGAGACATCCTCGAATGAAGCCAACATCCACATTTGGTTGGTCGCCAAAGCGAATCGCGGAAAGAAACGCAGTACCTGAGACGAAATCGCATTGGTAGCAGGCCACGAGACCGAGGACGCGTTCGTCTGCATCTACCACGAGATACTGGGCTACGACTCCCTGCCACAGGCGCTGGTGATATTCCTCCGGCGACGGCACCTGACCGCCGAAGCGCCACTCTGGGCCTCCGTACTTCAACTCCTGTTCTCTCAGCTGTGCCTCGTGCTGCGGGCCGACTGGGAGGAGTTGCACGTGGGTCAACGGGCCGTCTAACCCCATATGAGGTTGCTTCCCAGCATCTTGTGGTCGGACACCCACTGAGAAGAGGGAGCACCGAAACCGGACCAGTACACCCTGTTCGCCCCACAATTCACAAACCTGGTCGGGGCGTTACCCTTTGATCCGAAGACGTAGTCGATCTTGCCAGCTCCGGCCGTCGGGGTGTCGGTCCCGTCGTTTCCGTAGGAGGGGCAGCCGTGGTCTGCCTCGATGTAGTTGGCGTACACTTGCGTCATGATCGACGTCTGGTTCGGCTTCAGGTTGAGATCGCCCAACACCATCGTGCCCGGTTGTGCCCACCACTGATTGATCCACGCGAACATGTATGCAGCTTGGCCGTCGGCGATTACCGTATCGTTCTTCAAGTGGGTGTTGCACGCAAAGTACGCCGGTCCGAAGATCTGAAGTTGTAGACATCGGAGCTTTCGCTTCTCCGACTCGTTCCCCTGACCTGGGTACTCGGCGCCATTTGGCCACGGGTCCCCGATCACGTTGGTGCGAACCGCGATCGCGTTCCCGAATTCACCTTGACAGCCGCCTGGAAGGTTGGCGGTCTTGGTAACGGTGAATCGCTTCTGATATTGGTTCGGGTAATACGTTCCTAAGAAGTTGTTGAAGGCCGTCCACTGGGACTTGCACACTTCGTTCATGGAGATGACGAAGGGGGGATCGCCAGTCTGGTCGGATTGCAATATGCCAGTCTTGACACCGTCGACCATTTCGACGGCGCCTTTGTGGTTGCCGAGCACTCCTTGAATGTTGTGATGCAGTTGCGAGTACGAGTCTGCGCCCGCCATGCGGGCCTGGCCGAAGGCGCAGATGAATGCTACAGAGCTTGCTGCGGTGGCGCGGGCGATCCGTCGAGGTCGAGTTCTGGCCGGCGCCTTCTTTCCCTCACGTCGACGTTCCGCTCGATTGCGTGGGCCTGCGGTCCGTGAGTGGGTTGCCGGAAATGTCATCGATCTCTCCCTCTGCGATGGCCTGCAACGGCGCCTTAGGTGCTGAACCGAATCCAGCTGCCGTCGTTTGCCATTACCCAACCGGTCGTCCAGTATCCGTAGAGAAGCGAAGATGCGGCGGCCATGTCCGAGGCGTCAACACCTACGTCGAACTCTCGACCGTTTCGGAATCCTTCGATCTTGGCGGATGTCTTGAACCCCGTCGGATCGCTCTTGTCCTCAGCAATGGATCTGTTGAGCAGTATCACTGAGTCGCCGAGCGCGACCAGTTGTGGGGCATCTGAACTTGAGGTGAGCAGCTCGTACCTTTCGCCGGTGCGACGGTCGACTGCGAATGCGGCGCCTCCGAGAGCGTCGAGCGCTGCGGTCGTCTCACTACACGATCGGACTGTCGAGCCGGCGATCGGCGCCGTGAGTGCGACGATCTCTTCTGGCTCAAGCAAGCTGCCGTCGGTGCATGCAATGCTCGGCGAACTCTGAGGCACGGTCGACCAGGAGGCGTTCTTGAGATCATACCGCATCAACTTGACTTCGCCCGTGAGGAACGACTCGACCTCGATATCGATTGCCCCTGGGGACGGAGTAACAGATCTGAAGCCCCACTTGTGCTCAATCGGAAATGGTGGCTCAGATGGCTTGCCTGCGACTGCTGAGTCTGGTCCGATCTCGACGATCTGCAACCCGCCGTCGGTACATTCGAGGCCGACTGCGTCGCTTTCGGCCGGACGTTCGCACACTTGGCCTGCGAGGTAGCCCGCACCATCCATGGCTAGTCCTTGGGCGATGGGAAGCGATCCGGCGAGTCCCGCTACGTCACGTTCGGACCATCGCGAGGCTGCTGGGCCGAGCACGGCGATTCTCTGCTTTGCGTCGCCCGCGCCAGACATCTCCACGAGCCCTGCCGGAAGTGCGACGGTTGCGGCACGCTGGCCCTGCAGGGGGCTCGCCGGGATGCTGAGGTCGTTGGAATCCGAGTCGGCGCTGGTTTCCACTTCAGTGGCCGATCCACAGGAGGTCGTGAGCGCGAGAGCGAGTGCGCTAGCGACGAGCAGCGCTCTCGAAGGCCTGCCACACCTCCCCGAGCGTGGGCGTCGCCTCGAGGAACCGATCATCGACTGAAACGCCATATGAATCCTCCCCCCAAGCGAGCAGCTCGGCGAGTGCGAGTGAGTCAAGTCTGGCTTCGACCAGGGTCGTGTTGCTACCCATGCTCGCCAAGTGTTGCATGTTCAGGGCGGTTGCGGCCTGTTCGATGAAGTCAGCGTAGGTCCACATGAAGGATCTTCCCGTGAGGCCAGAGCGGGCCTTCAATGGCGCTCATGCGCACCAGATGTTCCACCGTGCTCGGTGTTGGAGCCTGGAGCGTGTTCGGATGGTCCTGATCACCACGAAGCGATTCTAGGCTCCAAATCCGGCTCTTCGGAGTTCAGCGGGGTGTGACGGTGTCGAGTAGGTCCCAGTTGGGTTTGCCGGCGTAGAGCAGGACTCGGATCCGGTAGTTGGCGAAGCGGCGGAACCCGAACCCGATGCGTTTGATCCGCTTGATCAGGTTGTTGATCGACTCGGTCGGCCCGTTGGACACCTTCGCGTCGTGCCAGGCCAGGATCTGAGCACGCCAGGTTGTCAGGGTGCGGGCGAGGGAACGGACCTCGATCGGCATCGACTCGTCGCCCATGTCGGCGACGAGCTCGTCGAGGAACGCTTCAGCGTTCTCTGCGGGTTGGGTGTAGAACCCGCGGAGGGTCTCTTTGGCGTGCCAGGTCATGCGGACCTCGCCGTGTGGGTCTCCGGCCTCGAGGAATCCGAGGAGCTTCTCGGTGCCCTTCTCATCGAGACGTTCGTGGCCCTTGGTCAACAGCCGGCGAGATCGGTAGAGCGGGTCGTCTTTGCGGCCTCGGTGCCCGAGCGTCTCGTTCTGCACCCGACGACGGCACTCGTCGAGGCGACTGTTCGCGAGCTTGCACACGTGGAACGGATCCGCGACCTGGGTCGCGTCGGGCAGCGTGTCGTTGAACGTCTTGCGGTACGGCCCCGACAGGTCCAACGCCCCCCAACGGATCGCCGCGCGCCACGACTCCGGGCGGGCCTCCAGCCACGTCGAGGGCGCCTTCGCGGTGCGGCCCTCGACCACATCGAGCAGCTGCGCCGGTCTGTCCAGCGCGACGATCGACGTGCACCAACACCTGGTCTTCTTCGAGCCGGTCCGGGCGAAGAGCGTCTCATCCAACCCGACAGCGGCGACGGGCCCGATGCGGGCCGGGTCCTCGATCAACGCGGTGCCGTAGGAACGGACGGCGTCCATGACGGTGTGCCAATCGCAGCCGAGCTCGACAGCGACGTCGGTGACGGTGCGGCCATCACGACCGACCCGGGCAGTCACGTGTCGACCCGCACGATCGGTCACCTTCGCCCGCGACGCCGCGATCCGAGCATCGACCTCGGTGAACGACTTGGTCTCACAATCGACATCCGGACAACACCAGCGGCGCTTGTGCCACACCAGCACTGCTCGACGCCCGAACGCCGGAAGGTCCACCAACGCGACCTGGCGTCGGTCCTTCACCCGCGCTTTGGTCCCGCATGACCGACACGCCACTGTGGTGGCGGTCGTCTCGACGTGGACCCGCAACGGGCCGGCCGGGTCGTCATCATCAACAGCGAGGACGTTCACAGCCGGCAAGCCGACCAACAGTGCGCACATGCGCGTAGCGTCTGTTTCCACGAGGGCTCCGGAGGTTCGGTTGGGGTCAGAGCCACCGATTCTCCGGGCCCTCGAACCCTCAACCGCGGACCCCCCGCTACCCGCCCACACCCCCCGCAACTCCGAAGCGCCACCAAACCCGGGTGGCCACGGCAGGGTGCGAGACTGCGCCCGTGGGCCTGTGGGTGATCGACCTCGACGGTGTGGTGTGGCGCGGACCCGAGGCGGTCCCCGGCTCTCCCGATGCCGTCGCGTCCCTGCTCGAGCGGGGCGACCGGGTCGTGTTCTGCACCAACGACGCCGCCGGTCCCGCCGACAAGGCCGAGCGCTTGCGCCGGCTCGGCGTCCCGGCCTGTCCCGTGATCACCTCGGCCGACGCCGTCGTGGCCGCATGCGCGGATGCCGCGGCGGTCCTGGTGCTCGGTCGGCCCGGTCTGGTCCGGTACCTGGGCGACAGCGGCCTCCCGGTGACCGACGTGGCCTCCCTGCCCGACGGCGGGTCCCTCGACGGGGTCGACGTCGTGGTGGTCGGCGCGCTGGAGGACTGGGACCGCTCCCGCATCGGCATGGCCGCCGACGCCGTGCGCTCCGGGGCGCGGTTCCTGGCCGCCAACGACGACGCCACCTTCCCGACCGCCGGTCCCGACGGTCCGCGGCTGCTGCCCGGCAACGGCGCTCTGGTCGCGGCGGTGGCGACCGCGGCGGGACGCAGCCCGGAGATCGCCGGCAAGCCGCACGCCCCGATGGCGTCGGTGATCGTCGAGCGCCACGGCCCGGTCGACGTCGTGGTGGGGGACAAGCCCGAGACCGACGGGGCCCTCGCGGTTGCCCTCGGGGCCCGATACGGCCTGGTGCTCAGCGGGGTGACCTCCGCCGCCGACCTGCCCGTCGGCCCCGTCCCGTGGGCGGTCGGCGCGGATCTGGCGGATCTGGTCGGAGCCTCCGGCGCGGGCCGACCCTGACGGATCAGCCAGAACCACGAACGGCCGGAACCACGAGCGGCCGGACCCGGAAGCGGCGCTCGGTAGCCTCGGACGGTGCGCCGACGACTGGACGCCGAACTGGTCCGCCGTGGACTGGCCCCGTCGCGCTCGGCGGCGGCCCGACTGATCGGCGAGGGGCAGGTGATCGTGTCCGGCGCTCTGGCCGAGCGCCCGGCCCGCATGGTCGACCCGTCCGAACCCGTACGACTCGCCGGCCCGCCCCCGCGCTTCGTGGGCCGCGGCGGCGAGAAGCTCGCCGCCGCGCTCGAGCGATTCGGGCTCGACCCGTCGGGACGTCGGGCGCTCGACGCCGGCGCATCCACCGGCGGCTTCACCGACTGCCTGCTCCAGAACGGCGTCATGTCGGTCACCGCGCTCGACGTCGGCCACGGCCAGCTGCACGAACGGCTCCGGGCCGATCCCCGCGTCGAGGTGGTCGAGCGGACCAACCTCCGGCACGTCGACCCCGCCGCCACCGACCCCTACGGGATCGTCGTGGCCGACCTGTCGTTCATCTCGCTCAACACGGTCATGGGCGTGCTGGTCTCCTCGACCGCGGTCGGCGGGGACCTGGTGGTGCTGGTGAAGCCCCAGTTCGAGGCCGGTCGTCGCGACGTCGCCCGGGGTCGGGGAGTGATCACCGACCCACAGATCTGGACCCGCACCGTCACCGACGTCGTGGCCACGGCCGTGGCGGCCGGCGCGGCCATGATGGACGTGATGGTCTCGCCGATCCACGGAGCTGACGGCAACACCGAGTTCCTGGTCCACCTGCGCCGCGGTGGCCCCGCCGACCGCCGTTCCGGGGAGGACCGGACCGAGGAGCTGATCGGTGCCGCGGTCGCCGACGCGGTCGCCCGCTCCGGAGCGGGGTCGTGAGCACCTTCGGGCTGGTCCTGCACCGTGAGCGGGCCGGGGACCTCGCCCGCTCGACGGTGAACTGGCTGCTGGAGCGTGGTCACGAGGTGCGCGTCCTGGCCGAGGACGCCGGCGTGCTCGACGACGCGGAGCTGTCGACCCGGGCCGAGGACCTCTGCGCGGGCACCGACCTGGTGCTCAGCCTGGGCGGTGACGGCACCATGCTGCGTGCCGTCGAACTGGCCGCGGCCGACGACGTGCCCGTCCTCGGAGTCAACCTGGGGCAGCTCGGCTACCTGACCGAAGTGGAGCCTGCGGGTGTCCGCATGGCGCTCAAGCGGTTCCTGGCCGGCTCCTACTCGCTCGAGGAGCGGATGCGGGTCGAGGCCGAGATCGCCGATGCGGACGGGGTCCGCACCTCGAGCGCCCTCAACGAGGTCGTGGTCGAGAAGTCCGAGATGGGCCACACGGTGCGTCTCGACGTCGCGCTCGACGGCCGACCGTTCACCTCCTATGTGGCCGACGGACTGATCCTGGCCACCCCGACCGGCTCGACCGCCTACGTGTTCTCGGTCCGCGGCCCGATCGTCGACCCCCGCCACCGGGCCGTCCTCATGGCGCCGGTGGCGGCCCACATGCTGTTCGACCGCTCGATCGTGCTGCGGCCCGACTGCGAGGTGCGAGTCACCATCGGCGGCGACCGGGCGGCGGGAGTGTCGGTGGACGGACGCCCGTTCGCCCGACTCGAACCCGGTTCGACGGTGCGGTGCCGGGCGAGTGACCAGCCCGCCCGACTGGTCACGTTCGGCGAACGGGACTTCCACGCCGTGCTGCGCGAGAAGTTCCAGCTCGGCCCCCGCTGAGAGGCCCGGAACGGCCCGGCGCGGTCCGACAGCGGCGGTCCTCTACGCTCCGGGCCGTCATGCTCGTCGAACTCGCCGTCCGGGACCTCGGGGTGATCGCCGAGGCCCGGATCCCCCTTCCCCCCGGTCTGACCGCGCTCACGGGCGAGACCGGCGCGGGCAAGACCATGGTGGTCGAGGCTCTCGGCCTGCTCTGCGGTGCGCGACCCGATCCGTCGCGGGTTCGACCGGGGGCCGACGCCGCGGTGGTCGAGGGCCTGTTCGCCGACGGTTCCGATGGCGACGGCTCGGGCGGCGACGGCTCGGAGTGGGTGCTCCGACGGGTCGTGCCGTCCTCGGGGCGGTCGCGGGCCTACGTCGACGGCGGCCTCAGCACAGCGGCTGACATGGCCGAGCTGGGCGGCCGGTCGATCGAGATCCACGGCCAGCACGCCCAGCAGGCGCTGCTGGCTCCCCGTCACCAGCGCGACGCCCTCGACCGGTTCGCCGGGATCGACACGACCGCGCTGCGCGACGCCCGGGCCGCGGTCGCGAACCTCGAGCAACGGCTGGCCGACCTGGGCGGCGACGAACGCGCCCGCGCCCACGAGATCGACCTGCTGCGCCACCAGATCGACGAGATCGCATCGGTCGATCCGACTCCCGGCGAAGAGGATGACCTCGCGGCCGAGGAGGACCTCCTCGCGGACGCCGTCGCCCACCGCGAGGCGGCCGCCGCCGCCCTCGAGGCCCTCGGCGGTGACGGAGCGGTCCTCGACGGCCTGGCCGTGGCGGCCGAGTCGCTGCGGGGACGAGCCCCGTTCGCCGCCGAAGCTGTGCGGCTCGACGCGATCGGACCCGAGCTGCGCGACGTGCTCGCCGAGCTGCGCAGCCGCGCCGAGTCGATCGAACCCGACGACGCTCGCCTCGACGAGGTGCGGGGCCGTCGCCACCGGCTGGTCGAGCTGCGCCGCAAGTACGGCGACGACCTGGACGAGGTGATCGAACACGCGGCGACGGCCCGTCGCCGCCTCGACGAGCTGACGTCGCTCGACTCCACCCGGGAGTCGGTCGAGCGCGAGCTCGCGGAGGCTCGGTCGCTCGCCGAGGCGGAGGGGCGCCGGGTGGGAGAGGCACGCCGGGCCGCGGCGCCGGCGCTGGCCGAGCGGCTCGTCGAGCTGCTCGCCGACCTCGCCCTGCCCGCCAGCCGTATCGAGATCGGCGTCACCGACCGCGACGGCCGGCCCGGTGCGGGCGACGACGTCGAGCTGCTCATCGCCACCAACCCGGGCGCGCCGCTCGGCGGCCTGGCCCGGGTGGCCTCCGGCGGCGAGCTCAGCCGGGTGATGCTGGCGTTGCGCCTGGTGCTCAGCGGCGGACCCGACGTGATGGTCTTCGACGAGATCGACGCCGGGGTGGGCGGCGAGGCCGCCGCCGCGGTCGGCGCGGCGCTGGCCCGGCTGGCCGAAGGCCGACAGGTGGTCGTCGTCACGCACCTGCCCCAGGTGGCGGCGTTCGCGGATCACCAGCTGCTCGTGGCCAAGCACACCGACGGGACCACGACGCTCACCACCGTCGAGACCCTCGACGACGACGACCGGGTGATCGAGCTGAGCCGGATGATGACCGGCCGACCCGACTCGGCGACGGCCCGAGACCATGCCGAGGAGCTGCTCGCCTCGTCGGCCGAGGTGCGGGGGCGTCGATGACGGGGATCTTCCGTCGCCGCGGCGTCGACAGCGTCGACCCCGCGGCGCCCATCACAGGGCCGGTGCGCTCGGATCGTCGCACGAAGGACCTCGTGACCCGGCTCGAGCCGGGCGACGTGGCGGTGATCGACCACCTCGACATCGACACCGTCGCGGCCGAGAGCCTGGTCGCCGCCCAGCCCGCCGCGGTGCTCAACGCGGCCGAGTCATCGTCGGGTCGCTACCCCAACGAGGGGCCGCTGCTGCTGCTGCGCGCCGGGATCCCGCTGGTCGACACCCTCGGTGACGCTCTCATGGAGCGAGTCGCCGAGGGCGACACCGCGACGGTCGAGGGCGACACCGTGATCGTCGACGGACGAGAGGTCGCCGTCGGCGTCCGCCAGGACGAGGACTCGATCCTGAGGATCCACGAACGGAGCCGGGCCACCCTCGGAGCGGAGTTGAACCGCTTCGTCGAGAACACCGTCGAGTACCTCGAGCACAACACCGACCTGATCGACGACGACCTCGAGCTGCCGGATCTCGACGCCGACTGGACCGGCCGCCAGGTCCTGATCGTGGTCCGCGGCGCCGGCTACAAGGAGGACCTGAGCCTGCTGCGCCGGACCGCCTACCTGCGGGAGATGAAGCCGGTGGTGATCGCCGTCGACGGGGGAGCCGACGCGCTGCTCGACGAAGGGGTCACCCCCGACGTCATCATCGGCGACATGGACTCGGTGTCGGAGAAGGCTCTGCGCTGCGGCGCCGAGCTCATCGTGCACGCCTACCGCGACGGGCGGGCGCCGGGGTCCGAACGGCTCGACCCGATGGGCCTGGAACACCACCTGTTCCTGGCGTCGGGCACGAGCGAGGACATCGCCATGCTGCTGGCCTACGAGAAGGGCGCGGATCTCATCGTCGCGGTCGGCACCCACACCTCGATGGTCGACTTCCTGGACAAGGGCCGGGCCGGGATGGCCTCCACCATGGTGACCCGCATCAAGGTGGGGCCGATCCTGGTGGACGCCAAGGGCGTGAGCCGCCTCTACCAGGGCCGGGTCCGCAAGCGGGACCTGCTGCTGCTGGTGCTCGCCGCCCTGTTCGCCATGGCGGTGGTCATCGCGATCAGCGAACCCATCCGCTTGCTCATCCGCGCCAATTGGGTGCTGCTCACCGGGCTGACGACGATTCCGGTGCCGACGTGATCGAGGTCCCGTGATCAACTTCCGCTTCCACCTGATCAGCCTCGTGGCGGTGTTCCTGGCCCTCGGCGTCGGTGTGGCCATGGGGGCGTCGTTCGTCGACCGGGCCACGGTCGACTCGCTGCGCAGCCGCGTCGACGACCTCGACGAGGGATACCGCCGGCGCGGTGCCGAGCTCGACGCCACCCGCGAACAGCTCGCCCGATCCGATGCCCAGGCCGCTGCGCTGGCCGGACCGGGCAGCGAGGCGCTCGCCGGACGGCTCGACGGGGCTCCGGTCGTCCTGCTCGCCACCGCCGAGGTGTCCCGGACCGTGATCGACGACGTCCGCACGTCGCTCGGCGCGTCCGGAGCCGATCGTGCCGGCACCGTGCGGCTGCAGCCGCCGCTCACCTCGCCCAGCGCCGCGGACCTCACCGCGGCCCGGGCCCGCCTCGGTCTCCGAGGCGACCGAGACGCGGTGCGGAGCCGGATCGCGACCGACCTGGGGATCTCCCTCGCCCTGCTGTCGGCGGCACCGCCGGCTGCTCCGACGGTGCCGCCGATCGACCCGACGACCACGACGACCGAGCAACCGGACGCGTCGGTCGTGAGGACCCCCACCGACGCGGCAGGAGCCCGCGCCTACCTGGCCGCCCTGGCTGAGCTCGGGATGATCTCCGTCGGCGACACCGACGAGGCCGGCGACGTCCGCTTCCCCGCCGGAAGCGGGTACCGCTATGTGCTGATCGGGGGTGCGGACGAGGATCCGCGACCCGTCGTCGAACCTTTGGCCACAGCCGAGGCCGACCGGGCGCCGCGCACCCTCACCGTGGCCGAGGCCGGAACGGTCCGCGCTGCCGGGGACGCGACCACGACGACGGTCGGCGAGCCGGATCCGGGATCCTTCGTGGACGGGCTACGCGGCTCTGACGTCGCCGACGCGCTCAGCACCGTCGACGACCTCGACGAGTCCTTCGGTCGGATCGCCACCGCGTACGCCGTCGCCGAGCAGCGCGACAGCGGTCGGGTCGGCCACTACGGCACGGGCCGGGCCGCGACCGCTCCGTTCCCGACCGTGCCCGGGTCGTGACCGCGGAGCCCGACTCCGGGAGAGACGGCGCGGCGACAGCCACGGTGGCGAACCGCAACCGCAACGCCACCGCCATGGCGGTGTTCACCGCGGTGAGCCGGCTCACCGGGTTCGCCCGCATCGTGGTGGTGGCCGCCGTGCTGGGCACGTCGTACCTGGGCAACACGTACCAGAGCGCCAACACCATCCCGAACATCCTCTTCGAGCTGTTCGCGGCCGGCGTCCTGCAGTCGGTGCTGATCCCGATCATGGTCGACGCCGTCGACGGTCGATCGCAACGGGACGCCGAGGAGACCGCCGGAGTGGTGCTGGGGGCGATGCTCACCCTGCTCGCCGCGGTGGTGGCCGCGGCGATGGTGGCCGGAACCTGGATCATGGAGCTGCTCGTGTCGGGCGTCGACGACGCCGCGGTCCGGGCCGCCGAGGTCCAGCTGGGCACCTTCCTGCTGTGGTTCTTCCTGCCCCAGGTGCTGTTCTACGCAGCGTCGATGGTCGCCGCCGCGGTCCTGAACGCGACCGGGCACTTCTGGCAGCCCGTGTTCGCCCCGACGGTCAACAACGTCGTGGTCATCGGCACCTACCTGCTGTTCGGCGCCATGCGCGGCGACCAGGCGCCGTCGCTCGACCTGTCGACGCCCGAGAAGCTCGTCCTGGCGGTGGGCACCCTCCTGGGGGTCGTGGCGTTCTGCGCCGTGCCGGTGGTGTCGGCGTGGCGTCACGGCTTCCATCTCCGACCGGTGTTCAGCTGGCGTCACCCGGTCCTCGGTCGGCTGCTGCGCCAGGGGTCGTGGGCGGCCGGGTTCCTGGGCGCCTCGCAGGCCCTGCTGGTGGCGGTGCTGTACCTGGCCAACGCCCTCGAGGGCGGCGTGGTCGTCTACCAGCTGGCGTTCGTCCTGTTCATGCTGCCGGTGTCGCTGTTCGCCGTGCCCGTGTTCACCACCGCGTTCCCCGACCTGACCCGCTTCGCCCGGACCGGGCGATGGGCCGACTTCGGCGACGAGGTCGGCCGGACGACCCGCTCCGTCGCCCTGTTCACGATCGCGTCGACCGGGGCGCTGGTGGCGTTGGCCGAACCCATCTCCCGTGTGGTCGCTCTGGGCAACGCCGCGGATCACGTGACCGAGGTGGCCGGAGCGGTGGCCGGCTTCGCCGTCGGCGTGCCCGGCTACGCCATGGTGCTGCTGCTGACCCGGGTGGCGTACTCGTACCAGGACACCCGGACCCCGACGCTGGTCAACATCGGCGTCGCGGTCCTGGGGACGACCCTCATGGCGGTCATGGCCGCAATCGCTCCCAGCTCGGACCGCATCACGGTGCTGGGTCTGGGCTACGGCTCCGCGCAGCTCGTCGGCGCGGTGGTGCTCGCGGTGTCGGTGCGCGCCACCGTGCACGGTCACGGGGCGCGGATCCCGACGGTGGCCGTCCCGATCCTCCGTGACGTGGTGGCGACCGCCGTGGCCGCGATCGGGGTGTACGCGGCGGTCCGGGCCTGGAGCGGGACCGGGACGATCGGCGCGGTCGTCGTGTGCGTCGTCGGGGGAGCGGTGCTGTCGGTCGCGGCGCTGGTCGTGTTGCGCCTCATCGGCGGACCCGACCCCCGACGGGCGCTGCGGAGCCTCGGCGGCGACCCCGGCCGGGTGCTCGGATCCGGGGTGGGGAACCCGTGATGCGCGCCCTGCAGCTCCTCGGCCCGTCGACCGGTGGGATCCGCATGCACGTCGCGGCCCTGGCCGACGGGCTGGAACGCCTCGGCGTCGTGGCTCCGGTCCTCGGTCCGGCCGGGGTGCTCGACGGACGGGGAACCCAGGCCGGGGTGGTGCCCGTGCCCGCGGGTACCTCGCCGGTCGGACTCCTCCGGGCCCGGCGAGCTCTCGCTCCATGGCGGGAGGATGCCGACGTGCTGCACGCGCACGGGCTGAAGGCGGCGTGGGTGGCGGTCCGGGGTCGTCCGCGACGGCCGATGGTCATCACCGTCCACAACGTCGTTCTCGACGAGACGGCGGGTCGGGCAGCCGGGCTGCAGCGGAGGCTCGAGCAGGCGGTGCTGGCCCGAGCCGACCGGGTGATCGCTCCCAGCGACGCGATCGCGGACGGGTTGGTCGGCACGGTCGCCCGGGACCGGATCCGCGTCGTCGTGCCGGTGTCGCCGCCGGCGTCGCCCCGACGTTCCCGGGCCGACATCCGCGGTCGGCTCGGCGTCAGCGACGACACTCCTCTGGTGAGCTGTGTGGCCCGCCTCCACCCCCAGAAGGACCTTCCGACCCTCCTGCGGGCGTTCGTCGACGTCGCGGCCCGCGTGCCCGATGCGCGGCTCGCGGTGGTCGGCGACGGCCCCGACCGGTCTGCGCTCGAGGCCGAGTCGTCCCGGCTCGGCCTCGACGACGTCGTGCGATGGGTCGGGTTCGACGCCGACGCGGTGGATTGGATCGCCGCCTCG
>WBZU01001880.1_pt2 | contig 13754 bp, 13 predicted proteins | sample 5204311 | NCBI WGS metagenome assembly WBZU01 (sample SAMN12344359, study PRJNA552823) | activated sludge metagenome | biome: Activated sludge suspended growth; feature: Nitrification reactor; material: Wastewater; isolation source: activated sludge from nitrification reactor of wastewater...
AAGACGTGCTGAACTACGCCATGGAGAACGCCAACGACCTCTATGTGGCAACCGGCAAATGGAGTGATCTGACCGCCATGTGGCAGAAATACCTGGAGACGCACAAGGAGTCCGACAATGCCCTCAAAGCGATCTTCTGGATCAGCAAAGGCCTGAATCGTGAAGCCGTGCAGGCTCAGGATGAAGTGACGCAACTTGAGCGCCGCCTGAAGGCCGCCGAGGAAGCCATGACGGCAGAAGGCGCCACCGCCGAACAGAAGGCGGATTTGGAAAAGACGATCGCTGACATCAACAAGACGCTGAGCGGAGCACGCAAGACGGCGGCCGAAAAGGTCAAGGCATCACGCCAGCTTCTCGCCGACAACATTCGTCCCTATATTTCCAACCCGATCAAAGAACAGGTCGAAGTGCTTATCCAGCAGCTCTGCCAGCAGATGGCACCGAAGCGCCGCCGCACGTCCACGCCGACACTGGCACCCAAGGCGTCCAGTCCAGCCGAGGCTGCCAAAGGCACCGATACAGCCAAGGCGTCACCGGCTCCTGCCGCGCCCCAAGGCCCCACGTTTGAAGAGCTGGAGGCCGAGTTGGAGACTCTGCTCAAGCCCGACCAGATGACGCCCACGGCGAACATTCGCATCATGTTCGCCCGCGCAACGCTGGCTCAATACATGCGCGACAAGGAGAAGCTGGAGAAGATTTACGGCATCATCATCGAGGTGGCCAAGCCTGAAGATCTCAGCCCGCTGCTGCTGTCCGTAGTGGGCGACAACGCGCGCAAGAAGGGCGATCTGGACAAGGCGGCTGCGTGCTACGAGCGGATGCGCACGATCTTCCCGAACAGCGAATTCGCCGACGGCGCTCCCGTGGGTCTGGGTGAAATCTACTTCGAAAAAGGCCAGTTCGACAAGGCGCTCGAGATGTTCGTGGAGGCCACGAGTGAGAAGTATGCCGGCAGCTCCCGTCTGCTGGACGCAGCACTGGGCAAGGCGAAAACCTTGCTCAAGCTGGGCAAGCACGCGGAAGCCGAAAAGGAATACGATGCCATCGCACGCACCAAGGAATGGCGCGTCGCGTGGCCGGAGGCTCTCTACGGGCTGGGTCAAGTGCAGGAGTTCCGCAAGGAGTGGGGCAATGCCAACAGCTTCTACCGGCGCATTTTCACGGCATATCAAAAGAACAAGGAGTGGATGGCGCGCTCCTACCTCCAGTCCGCCCGCTGCTTTGTGCTGATGAACAAGCAGGCCGAGGCCAAAGCCACGCTGCAGGAAATGCTGAAGCGCACGGACATCAAGGACCAGCCGGAATTCAAGACCGCGCAGGCCGAACTCGCCAAACTCGGAGGCTAGACACGGAGGAATTCACATGAGTCGTTTTGCAGCCATCATCATCGCCTGTCTCACAGCCGGCATCGCAGGCACAGCCAGCGCGCAGTTCGTTGTGTTGAAGGACAACGTGACCAAACTCGGACCTGCGCAGTTCGAACTGGCCGACGGCAAAGTCTGGAAGATCGTCAAGGTCGGCGAGAACACGGCGAGGTCGGAGCTCCAGCTGTCGCAGGTGCTGCGGCTCGAATTCCCTACTCCGGACGAACTCACGCTGGGCAACTCGCTTCTAGGAGCGGGCAAAACGGACGAGGCGCTCGAGCTTCTGAAGAAGGGACGTGACAAGTTTGCGCCGCTCAAAGATGTGCCCGGCTCCTACTACAATGAATTGTTCTTTGCTTACGTGGAGGCGCTCGCCCAGGCTGGCAAGTTTGATGACACGGTGAAGGTGATGCCGCAGTTGCGGGCATTGAAGCTCACGGATGCGCAGAAGACGCGGCTGAAAATCCTGCAGCTGAACGTGGACAGGCAGACCTCCTCAGATTACGCCTCCATCATCGCCCAGGCAGACAACATTTTGAGCGAGACTGATGACTCGGCGATCGGCGCTGCCATCTGGATGATTCAGGGCGATGTGTATCAGAAGCAGAAGGATTACGAGAAGGCGCTTTTTGCCTATCTCCGCGTGCCAGTGTTCTACGGCACTCAGGTGCAGCGCGTGCCGGAGGCAGAAATGGCGGCAGCCGGATGCCTCGGTTTGATGCGCCGCTTTGAGGACGCCGCCACTTACTACAAGCGGATCGTGGAAACGTATCCTGGCTCCGCGATCGCTGCGAAGGCCCAGACTGAAGAAGCCAAGATTCGCGGCCTGAAAAATGACGAAGGCGGCTCTGCCAAATCCGGTGATGCCAAAAAAGAAGAAGCCCCTAAGGCCGAAGAAGCTGCAAAGACTGAAGAAAAAAAATAGCCAAGCTGAAGCATTTGATTCAATCTATCCACCCCGTCCATGAAGCCCACTCCACTCACGAAGCCCATGCATTCCCGCCCTCTCCAAGTCATCGTGCGCGCCGCCCTGTGTGCGGTGGTGCTTGCCGGCAGTCTCGCCATCGTCAGCCCTGTCCGCGCGCAGGAACCAAACGCAGAGGGTCTCAAGCCGGGTGAATCCAAAACGGTGACGCAGAGCAAGACACTGATGGAAGTGTGGCACGAAGGCGGCTGGGTCATGTATCCGCTCGCGCTCTGCTCGGTCGGTCTTGTTTACTTGTCAGTAGACCTCTGGATGCGCACAGGCATTGGCAAGATGGCACCCGCGGCTTACATCCAGCAGCTTCAGGATCTGTTCCGTTCGGGAGACTATGTGGGCGCCTATCAGTTCGCCAAGAACAACCCTTCGCCCGCCACGGACGTTTCCCGCGTCGCACTCAGCTATCTGGGCGATGGCCAGGACGCGACCGAGTTTGCCATCTTTGACGGCATCTCCAAAACCAACGCCTCCATCCAGACGCGCATCAACTACCTGTCCGTTATCGGTGTTTGCACCCCGATGATCGGTCTGACCGGCACGGTGACCGGGATGATGAAAGCCTTCTCCAACCTGGGTGCCTCCGGCATCGGTGATCCCTCCGGTCTCGCGAAGGCCATCGGTGAGGTGCTTATCGCCACTGCATCGGGTCTGTTCATCGCCATTCCGGCGTTCATGATGTTCTATGTGCTGCGCAACCGCCTGCAGGCGACGGTGCACGATCTGCAGGAGGTGCTCAGCGCCCTGTTCCGTAAGATGCCTTACACGCACCTGAAAGACTGCCATGTGGGTGAAGAGGAGTTCTACGCCGCCATGCCCAACTGGGTGGCGGGTGGTGCCCATCCTGCCGAACCGGCCCACGCCTGATCGCGGGTGCGTGCAACTGCTCTAACAACACAATTCAACAGCTAACCAGGAGATCCTACTATGGCCGGAGGTGGTGGCGGAGGTGAAAGTGGCGAACCGGAGTTTCAGATCGCTCCGATGATTGATGTGTTGCTCACGCTGCTCATCTTCTTCATGAGCATCACCTCTGCCCAGGTGTTGCGCATCGACAAGGAGATCCAGCTCCCGGTCGCACCCAACGCAAAGAAGAAGGATGAGAAGAATGCGATTAACGAGGCCGCGCTCAACGTGCGCTGGCTTCCGCAAAAGCAGGAATCGCTCGTCACCTTCGAAGACAAACCCTACCCGCCGTCTGAACTGGAGGCGCTCACCGACAAGCTCCGCGACCGCAAGGATCGAAACCCGAAGTATCGCGTGGTCATCCGCGGCGACAAACGTCTGCCTGCTGTTGAAATCCAAAAGGTCATGGCCGTGGTCGGCCAGGCTGGCATCGACGACATCTCCTTCTCAGCCCTCAACCAATAATTCCAGTCCATGCACGGCCATTCATCAGGCAAACACCGGGGCACCATCGAAGGCGAGACCGTCAATCTTGGCTTCCAGATCGCGCCGATGATTGACGTCGTGTTCGTGATCATGCTGTTCTTCATGGTCATGGCCGGCGCGGTCAAAGTAGAGCGTGAGCTGAAGCAGCAGCTCCCGGGGGTGAACACGCCCAATCAGGACAACTCACCCGAGATGCCAGACGAAATCACCGTGGGCGTCGAAGAGTCGGGCCACGTCACGTTGAACGAGGAAGAACTGGACCCGGCAGACAGCAAAACGATGCCCAACTTCATCGCCTCCATGATGCGTTTGCGTCAGGACGCTGAGGAGCGGAAGGCCAAGGTGCTCGTCACGATCCAGGCGGAGGAGCAGGCCAAATACGAGCGTGTGATCGACGTGCTGAACGCGCTGGCCGTCGCTCGTGTGGCAAACGTCACGTTCACTGTGGGCGGCGAGGAGTAGCAGGCAGCAGGCTGATAATTTCCGGTTTGTTCCAAGATACCGCAGACCGTGCCGTCATGCTGTCATTCACCATGACAAGCCGAGCAACCAGCGCCCATCACCGAAGCTGCCTTCGTCCCGCTGTCTGCCTTTCCGCGCCCGCCTTCCAACTCGCGCCGATGGTTGATGTTGTTTTCGTCATTATGCTGTTTTTCCTGGTTGCGGCCGCGACGCGGCAGTCTGAGCAGACTCTGTCGATGGAACTTCCTGGCACCGTGCGCTCAATGCCGGACATTCCGCTCGATCTCGATGTGCAGATCGAATCCGATGGAGCCGTGTTGGTTAACGGAGAGGTGTTCGACACCTCGCCCACCGGCTCACTGCGCCTGACGCAACAGGTGCTGCAAAGAATCGCTGCCGAGGCCCGGCAATCCGCAACGAAGATTCTTGCCACTCTCGAAGTGGCGCCCGATGTCCCCTACCAACGGATCATGGAAACGCTGGATGCGCTGGCGCTGGCCAGCGTGACGAATGTGTCCTTTGCCACTGCCTCCGAGTGAACGAGCCCTCAGGTTGCACGAGTTTTTGCTTTCCATCCCCGCCCCATTTTGTTCTGATTCACCCAACACCAAAGCCCCAAAAACATGAGCCAGGAGCCGACTAACAATCCCTTGCCGCCAGCTACGCCCGTGCAGCCTGCGCTCCCTCCAGGCTATGCCTTGCCACCGGGTTATCCGCCGCCTGGATACCCCATGCCTGCGGGATATCCTCTGCCTCCCGGCTATCCGCAGGGTGCGATGCCCCCGGGTTATCCGCCCGGCTACGTGCCCATGCCCGGTTATCAGACGGGCCCGATGATGCCTCCAGGGTATATGCCGCAAGGATATCCTCCCGGCTATCCTGCCCCCTACCCTGGCCAGATGATGCCGCCAGGCTATCCGATGCCGCCACATCCGGCCGTGACGGGTCCGTTGCCCGCACCCGTGGCAGCTCCCTCTCCTGGAGAGATCTCAGCTGCTCCACCTCCAGCGGCCAGGCATGAGGTGGCGCAGGTGACATCGCCGATGTCCGCGCCCATCGCCCCCATTCCCATGCCGCTGCCTGCCCCCGTTCATGTGGCAATGCCCCAGCCCTCCGTTCCGGCACCAATTCCGGCTCCCGCACCCGTAGCATCGCCTGCCCCGGCTGTCGCCAGCGTTGTCGCTGTCGCTCCGGAAGCGGGCGAAGATGGGCTGCCTCATCCATTTCATCCCGAGGCGACGCACGATTTTGGCCCAGAGCCAAAACGGAATGCCTTCGTCGAGATGTGGAGGAAGATCGGCGGCGGCTCGCTATCGTTGAGCATCGCCATCCACGCTGGTGTTTTGATCATCGCCGGCCTGATTGTTTTCACCACTTCGAAGACTATCAAAAACGTGGACTTCCTGCCCGGTGGCGGCACCCAGCAAGGTGCCCAAGCTTCCCAGGACATGCAGCACAAGGTGCAGCAGAAGCGTCGCAGCACCATCGCCAAAACAACGCCGATTAAGAAGGTGGTCAGCACCAGCCAAAGTGCCAGCATCTCGCTTCCGGAGTCTCCTCCCGATCTGCTCGATGTGCCGGATGTCTCATCCATGCTCGGCGGAGGTTCGCTGGGCAGCGGAGGTTTTGGCAAGGGCGGCGCGGGAGGCGGCTTCGGCAATGGCATCGGAGCGGGCTCGCAGGCGGGTTTTGTCAGTCTGCCTCCTTCCATGCGCGCACGTTGCAGCACCGCCGAGCGTCTGCAGAAACTCGCTCAAAACGGGGGCAGCGCTGAATGCGAAGCTGCTGTGTCGAAGGCGCTCGAGTGGTTGAAGACCAAGCAGAACCCCGACGGCTCCTGGGGCAAGCAGCACAAGGCCGCCATGACAGGCCTCGCACTCCTGTGCTACCTGGGCAGATGCGAGACACCGGAGTCACCCTTCTACGGCGACAATGTGATGAAGGGCATCATGTATCTCATCGAGTTGTCGAAGAAGAACGAGTTCGGCATGATTGCCGAAAACATCTCCGAGAACGGCGCCACCTATGAGCATGGTATTGCGACGTATGCGCTGGGCGAGATGTATACTCTGGCGAGACTTGGCTCGAAGAGCCTCCCCGGCATGAAAGACGCCTTCGAGAAGGGAGTCGAATTGATCATCAAGAATCAGACCAGCCGAGGCGCTTGGGCCTACGGTGGCAAGGACAAGATCGCTTACAATCCAGGCGGTGGCGAAGATCTATCGGTAACCGGCTGGCAATACCAAGCTCTGAAGGCCGCCAAAAACACCGGCCTGAAGATCTCCAAGCTCCACGAAACCATCACGGCCACCATGAAGTATCTCGAGGCCAAGCAGACCAAGGATGGTGGCATCGGCAATCCTGATCGCGACAAGGGCTACAACCAATGGAACCTCACCGGCACGGGTGTGCTCGGCTTGCAAACACTAGGCAAGGGCAAGACCTCGGTGATCGACAAAGGCGTGAAATTCCTCCGCGCTTTCATCACAGCGGAGCCGCTCGACTGGAACAAGAACTGCAACCTCTACTGCTGGTATTACTACACCCAGGCTTTCTTCCAGAAGGGTGGTGACGACTGGAAGTTCTACAACGAACAGTTGCTCCCGCAGATCCTGAACAACCAGGACAAGGATGGCAGCTGGAAGGCCGAACGCGCTAATGGTGGTGGCGGTGCCGGAGCTATGGAAGGCGGCATCTACAAGGTCGCGCTGTGCACCCTGCAACTCGAAGTTTACTACCGTTACCTCAAAGTCGCTGATCGCGACGACGACAGCTTCTTCGACAAGAAATGACCGGGCGGGCTTGAAACAGGAAAGGGCAGCGTGAGGCAGCCCCTCCCCCCTTCAAAGAGCCAAGCCAGTCATTTCAGCAGCAGCCCGATTGCCTGAAGCGCGCTGGCAGGACGCCGGGCTGGATCGCGTCCGATCAGTTGCTCGATCCATAGCTCGAAGCCGGGACTCACCACACACGTTTCGTGCAGCGGAACGGGCCTCTGCCGATGATGCGCCGCTATGACCTGCGCCGCGCTTTCTCCTTCAAATGGAAACGCGCGCGCCATCATATAATACGCGAGCACGCCGGCCGAGTAGAGATCGCTGCTCGCAGAAGGCGGCTCGCGGTCAAACAATTCAGGAGCCATGGTGTGCACCGTGCCCACCAGCCTTGGCGTGCCGTCTTTCAGGGGAACTGCATTGTCGAAATCGATGAGATGGGTTTCGAGCCGAGCCCCAATCAACACATTTCCCGTGCTCACGTCGGAATGAACATACCCAGCCTTGTGAATGCGCTCAAGAGTATGCAGGAGCCGCTGCATCACGATGCGACAATCCTGCTCGGACAGTGCCGCGCATTCCTCGAGCGGAATGCCTTCGACCCATTCGCGGATCATGTAGCTTCCCTCCTCGTCACAGCCACTGGCAAACAACATCGGGACTCCCGGGCCAGCAACCGAGCGAAGCACACTGGCTTCGTGTTGCAGGATCTCATCGTTGCCGTTCAATCCACGTTTGAGGCAAACATCCACGCCACTCTCTCCGTCCTGGGCACGGAATACACGGTTCCGTGCTGTCCGGGATACCAGCGTCAGTCCTGACAGATCGGCGGGTTTCATGGCTGGGTGCAAATCAGGCCCGGTGAAGTGCCGGGCCTGATGGAGGGGACAAAACTGGCAGAACTGAATCTTACCAGACGCGCTCGATAAACCGGGTCAGGGCACTCTTTGCGGATGAGGGCTTGGTGAACCGGCGATGCGAACCCGAGCCATTCCCCATGACGATCAGCGGCCCCTTTTGATCGGTGATCCGAATCGACTTCACTTCGATCCGGGAGAGCGGGCAGTCGTTGCTGTCCACAGGCACACGTGAAATGGATTGGATGACATCCAGCCCTGACACCACCTGGCCGAACACTGTGTAAGCACCGTCCAGGGATGACAGATTCCCCAGCGCGAAATAGAACTGATAGCCGTTCGAACGACGGTCCGGATTCACCTTGTCACTGCGGCGGGCCATCACGACCGAACCGGGCTTGTGAGGCAGTTTGATCTCAGCCGGCACAGTCTTGTCTTCACCTCCCGTGCCCCACGAAGACCTCTTCGAATCATCGGAGGTCAAAGGATCGCCAGTCTGCACCAGATAATCCGTGATCGCGCGATGAAAGGCCAGCCCCCGGTAGGCACCTGAGGTGGCATTCTCGCTGAAATTCGCCACGGTCTTCGGAGCAGCATTGGGGTAGAGTTCGATGATGATGGTCTCGGTGTTCCCACCAAAATCCACATCCATCACTGCCAGCTTGTGCACCTCTTCCTTGCCCCACTTTGACGGGTCACTCGCATCCGTCTTCGGCTTTGTGATTTTACCCACGGCGCCTTTCACTGCCTCCCCGCTGGCATCGGCCACCTTGCGGACGGCATCCGGCAAGCTTGCGCGCGCTTTGGCGAGTTCTTCAGCATCTTGAGCATGAAGCGAGCTGCCGATGCCGATGAGTGGAATCAGGGCCGCCAGGCGGAGAACGAGGGATGAATAGGTCATGACAGGGAGATGAGTGATGAAAAATGACGCTGAACGGGAATCGACAGTTTACTGGCTAAGCTTCTCCACAACCGCAGGGTCCACGCTGGTTGAGTTCGAACTCTGGGCAGTCTGCGTGCTGGCGGCAGATGCTTCTTTGTTTCCGCTGCTCTGGTCCGCTGAACTTGGCTCAGAACTCGATGACGAACCCGTGGCGGCAGATGTGCCCTCGGGAACTGCGAAATAGCGTTTTGGCGTGCCACGGGAAGCGCGCTTCGGCAGGCCCCACTGCACGTCCATCTGATCCATCTGTGAAGCGGTCGGATTCACGAGATCGACATGGCCTTCACCCATGCTCGAGCAAGAGTTCAAAAGGCCGCAGGCAAGCGCCGCTGCTGCCAGCGTCTGGAGGGAAGAAAGCTTGGTCATGTAACGAGGGAATGAATTCGAATTGAGGCTTCGATACTAGGCGTTTCATTCCCGGCTAGCAACTCAGAATCCACGCACGCTGCTCCCTGGCGCACGAATGCAAGCCCCACCGGCACGCCCAGGACGGGGTGCATCACGGCACTGGTGATGCGCCCCACTTCGGCTCCACCCAGCCAGAGGGAAGTGCCAGCACGGACATTGCCCAAGCCTGGAACTGCCTGCCAACGAACCAGCAAGCGCGGCATGCGGCCCGTGCTGCGGATGCGGGAAAGGACTTCTTGGCCGATGTAGCACCCTTTCGTGTAGCTCATCGCGCGAGCTTCCAGCCCGGCCTCTTGCGGAAAGGCGTCTCCTGACAGCTCCTCCGGCCAGCGCGGCACTCCTTTGATGATGCGCATCACCTCCGCCTCCTCATCACTGATCATGATCGCCGCCAGAGCAGACCGGTCATCCCCTCCCCTGCTCCACTCGTCCACACCTGCGACGCCAAATCGATCCACAGCGATCGCCGCGTCGCCGCGCCCCTCCGACGCGGGGCCGAAGAAGTGATAAAGCTTCCATTCATCCGTCACGTCCCGCAGAGACACATCATCCGCCACGATGTATCGCTCCAGACGCGCGCTCAGCGATTCACGCAGCCCCTCCTCCGCATCCAGGAGCAAAGCCTCCGGCAGCGAGTGGATGAACACGTTCGCGCAAATGCGACCCTTGGCAGCTGTGACGCAGGCATGCATGGCATGACTCGCGTCCGCCCGGCGCACGTCGTTGGTAACCTGCCCGTTCAAATAGCGCACACGGTCGGCACCCGTGAGTTCGAACTTGGCCCGTCGGGACAAGTCCACGCAACCGCCAAGGCTTTCGATTTGCTGCCAGCGTGCGGGTGACATGGGATTCTCAATTCAGATTTCCCCGACCACGGAAAAGTCGCAGTCGCCTTTGCCAGCATCAAGCTTCTGCCGCATCGCCCCAGCCATGGCATCCAGAGCCGGCACGGACACTCCCGATTCAGCAGCCATCGCCCGCGCAAAGTCAGCGTCCTTCAGCATGTTTCGCAGCGAAAAGTGCGGCTCGAAGTCCTGCGCCAGCATCGCAGGCAGTTTCATTCCCACCAGAGGAGAAAAATTCGCATTTGGTTCCAGCGCCGTCAGCAGCTGTCGGGGCTCAACACCCGCCGCGCGGGTGATCGCAAGCGCCTCCTGCACCCCTTTCACGGTGATGGCCGTCAGGGCATTCGTGGCGATCTTCAGCACCGTCGCATCGCCGATGCCGCCCACGTGCATGATCCTGGCAGCACTCGCCTGAAGCACGGGCATGACACGCTGCATCAGCGCCTCATCACCGCCGATGTAGTAAACGATCTTGCCGTTTTGCGCCGCCATCTTGCTGCCAGTGAAGGGCGCATCGAGAAACCCTGCACCGGTTTTCCCAACCAACTCCGCCGCCTCCCGCGTCGCGCCCACACTCACTGTCGCATGATTCAGCACCGTATGCGCCGCTGTCAGCACGGGCACCATCTCGCGCACGGCCGAGAGCAGCGCCGCATCATCCCGGACAAAGATTTCCAGCACCTGAGCGCTCTCCGCCACCTCTCGCGGGCTGGCTAGAAAATTCGGAATCGCCCGCGGCGAACGGCTCCACACGTAAGTGGGAAAGCCCGCTTTCGCGACGTTTCCCGCCACGCGGCTGCCAATGATGCCGAGGCCGATGACGCCCACATTCGTGTTGCTGGTTGCACTCATGAAGAGCGAGCGTGGCGAGCGCACGCTGGGAATCAAGCCAGCAGCATCGTCACACTGATGATTGCACCCGGATCATGATGTGTCAGAGCATGCAGCATGAGTATGAAGCCCTATCAGGTGCAGATGTTGTTCAATGTCGGCGGAGAGCGAAGGCGACACGGCTGGCGCTGGTGGACGCTGGTGGCGGCCGCAGTAGTGACCGTCGCATGCGTGCTGATCGCGGTGTTCATCGCCATCTCGGGCCTGCGTGATGACATCTCACCGACCGACGCAGCACTTGTTCTGGGAACCCGTGTCGAGCGCGATGGCTCACCGTCCGATGCCCTGCAAAAGCGCCTCGACCGCGCGGTGGAGTTGCACAAGGCCGGCACAGTGCGGCTCATCATCGCCAGCGGTGCCACTGGTGCGGAAGGTTTCGATGAGTCAGCGGTGATGCGGGACTACCTGATCAAACATGGCGTCCCGGCAGAGCAAATCGTCGCCGATCCCAACGGCGTGGACACCTTTGCGAGCGCGAAAAATGCCCGCGCCATCGCAGACCAGCAGGGCATCAGGAGCATCACCGCCATCTCGCAATACTATCACCTGCCCCGTGCGCGGCTGGCCCTCCGTCGCTTCGGTTTTGCGGATGTTCGATCCGCTCATGCTTACCGGTTCTCCATCCGTGATCTCTATACCTGTCCGCGTGAGGCCCTGGCAATCGTTTACTACTGGCTTCGCTCTTACCGCTAGCAGGCCCGGTGTGGCAGGGTTCTGGCAAGTATCTTCATCCATCCGTAGCGTGATGGCGCGGAGGCTCGATCAAATTGACCGTGCCTCCGGCGCGCGCGGCGTAAAGAAAATGGCGGCGAGACACTGGGGCAGGTTTCCTGACCCCAGATATCGATGAACCTGCTAACGTGCCGTCCAAACCAAGCTAGGGGGGATCAACTCGATGGGCGTTCATCACCCTGAGAAGCCATTCACGGATCGAGGATGATCAATTCACTGCTGCTGCGGTCACCGAGAATGGTGACGGTGATCTGTCCAGTGCTGTTGATCACCTGGCGCAGACCGCGTGCTCCAGCACCGCTCGTTTCGACGGCGGGTGTCAGCGCGATGCCTTTGATGCTGCCCTGTGGCGTGAACGGGCTGGTGTAAAGATTACCCTTCCTCAGCACACGCTTCGGCAGGCGAAGGGCTTGCAGCGTGGTGTCATCACCAAGGCTCGTCTCACCACGGAAGAGGGCTTGATTGGCAGTCACAGCCACGCCGCTGATGGTGGCTAACACGGCGTAGTGGCCGTTGACCGGATCCACATCCACGGTGCTGATCGCGCTGATCAATGCGCCTGACGGATAGCCGGGAGCGCTGTCCCCCGTGCGCAGCAGGAACAGCACCTGGCCGTTGGCCTGAATCAAGATGAGCGCGGTGTTGTTCTTCGCCGTGACGCCGGTGCCGCTGACTTGAATATGAGCGACGACCTGTGTGCTGCCCACGGGCCAGTAGCGGATGAGCTTCGCTAGTTTCAAGGTCGAGCTTGGAGGCAGCGGCTTGCCTTTCTGCATCAGCAACGTTGGCGCACCGCCGCTCGGGGCGCTCCACAGCGCTTCGTTTTCCGTCACAGGCACGCCCGTGAGTGCGCTGCGGAAGATGCCGGCGCTGCTGCTCGCACTAACTGCTATGCAAGTGCCCATCTTCGCTGTCGCGCCGATCGCAGGCAGGAGACTGCCTTGCATTACAGTAACACGCGCAGCGCTATCAAAGACGGCATCGCCTGTCGCACCAACAGTGGGGATGAACTTGGCGATGAACCACGTTTGCGCATTCGCCGTGGCGGCAGCACGCGGAGCGAACTGCCCGAATGTGCCGCCGCCACCCGTAGCTGCGGAACCTTCACGCAACAGTGCGTCTGTGATGGTGCCTGAATGATCGGTGACCAGCAGTCCGCTGTCGCTAGTAGCCGCTACTTTGTTTGCAGGCACGCTGCCATTGCCCAAGGTGTAAGGCACGACCACACGATTCAGAGTTGGATGCTGGAGCACTTCATACATCGCTTTCAGTTGCAGATTGCTTAGTTGCGACTTGTCCACGCCAGTGCGCAGGATCGGACTGACAGCAGTGCCATTGTCAGTGAAGATGACTTGGTTGTTCAACGCTGAGATCCCGGTTCCGCTGACGGTGGCTTGGAAAAGCCCGAGTGACGTCTGATTCGCGACGGGGAAGGTGATGCCTGCGATCTTCGCCGTTGCAGGCAACGCAAGGAGTCCGCCCACAACCGTTCCCTTCTGCAAGGCCAGAGCTACCGCTGGTCCGCCGAGCGAACTGAACTCCGCCTGATTCTTCGTTGCCGGAGCCCCCAGTCCGCTCAGCGCGACATCGAACAACACGTCTCCATTGGGATCGATCGCGACGTTGCCCGGCTTGCCATAGAACAAGTCCACACCGCCCGGTGCGCGGTAGCCCGTGTGCGCGAGGCCACTGACAACCAATGGAACATCATAAGTATAGACCGCGCCCGAGCCATTCGCGGATTCGTTCGACTCTGGGTTTGTGCCTTTGCCGCTGCCGTCCTCGCTGTCGGCACTGACGATGACCACATCCGGTCCGACCGCCACACCAAGACCGAAGATGTCGCCCAACCCTGGGTTCGTCGCCTTGATGTAAGCCTGCTGACTCCAGGCAACACCATTGCGAGTGAAGTAATACGCTGCGCCGGAGTCGGACAACGAGTTGTCCGACTGGTTGCCATTGATGCCGCTCGCAGCGCTGTTTTCGGTAAATGCACCGAGCACGAGCGAGTCCCCGTCCACCGCCACAGCGCCCCCGAAGCGATCGTCCACATCCGTGACCGAAGCTTTCAGATAAGCCTGCTGCGTCCACACGCCCGCGCTGCGGACGA